>Ga0209050_1000549_pt1 | contig 62089 bp, 59 predicted proteins | sample Araplavi_mTSA_r2_FD_184276 | JGI IMG/M metagenome (GOLD analysis project Ga0209050, IMG submission 184276) | Arabidopsis root microbial communities from North Carolina, USA - plate scrape MF_Cvi_mTSA_r2 (SPAdes) (version 2) | ecosystem: Host-associated > Plants > Roots > Endosphere | place: USA... | reverse complement strand
TGGCCTTGAATGGTTTTACTTGGGTGTTAATCAGGGACATTGTGGTTTCCTCGTGGGTTTGTGAATCAATGAGACGCCAGTTTAAGGCCTTCCCGGAGATTTGGAAATTTGATTGTTCAAATAGACTCAATAGTCTTTGTCTATCAGAACCGCGTCGTGCGATCGTTATTATCACCTTTTAGAGCCAAAACGGTTGCCTTGTCATCAGCTTTAGCCTATTGTCTTGCCGAATTTTTAACAAAAGGAAATTTATGTTGAAGTACGCCATGACCGCGCTGGCAGTGGCCGCCACCTGCGCGGCCCCAGCAATGGCCCAGTCCCTGACCAGCCTGGCACCTGCGACCCCGATCAAGCGCGCCGGTCCAGGCGATCCGGGTTGCGCCAAGCCTGCGTGGCCAAAATCGTCTTTGCGTAACGAGGAAACAGGAACGGTCACGCTGTCCTACCTCATCGATGTGGATGGCGCCATCCTGGACAGCAAAATCGTCCGCTCTTCCGGCTTCCGCGAGCTCGACATGGCAGCCTATACCGGCATCGCTAAATGCCAGTTCAAGCTGCCGGCGGATGCGAAGGAGCCTCGCTGGATGCAGCTGCAGTATGTCTGGACACTAGACTAAGCGACTGGCCGCATGGTCAGTTAAGTGGCCGACGTCGGCGGGATCGAAGTCGGCGTGCATCTTCTTGCGCACGCCAAGTTCGTTGGGCAGGACGTGGTGGTCGGGATGACGCCTTGCTTCGCCAGGCATTCGCGGGTTCAGGCCAGTGGGCAGCCGTCGATGGCGATGATAGTGCGTCCGTGCGACGGCGGCCAGTTAGGCCGCGCTGCTGCAACCGGAGCAGGAGTACACCAGCGGCAGCGTCTTGTCAGCCATGGCCGGTGCCGGCCGAGGTGAGGATCCTGGGCAGCAGCTTGCGCCAGTCGAAGGCGCCGGTATCCAGGCCATCCAGCGTGTTCTTGAACAGCAGGCCAAGTTCCGTGTCGCCTTCCAGGATCAGGCGGCGGCTGAAGAACAAGGTGTCCGGGTCTTCCTGGCGGCGCGCCATCAGGACCAGGTCATGCGCACAGGCGCCAATGGTGAGGTCGGGCTGGCCGCTGTGGCGCGCCATTTCAAAAGCCTTACCCTGCCAGCTGAAATCGATCGCCAGGCCGGCATCTTCCACCCGCAGCCGCAGGCGGCGGGCAAACAGGGCCTGGCGCACGTCTTCGGGCAATTGCGGCGCCAGGATTCGGTTCAAGCCCTGCACGAACAGCCTGGCCGGCGGCTGTGGCGGCAGGCGGCCCAGCAAACGGCCGATGGCGGGCGGGATCCGCAGCGGGGAGGTCGTCATGCTACACGCTCCATTCCTGGCTGGCCGTACCAGAAGCCATCGCAACTCCCGCCGGGAGCCAATGGCTCCAGCATGACGGCGGCATGCGGCGCCTGCCACTCGCCGCGGCGCACCTTGTCGAACGCTGCCACTACTTCCAGGGTATCGCGCGACTGCGGCGAAATGCGCAGCACGCTGATGCCCATGTCGGCCATTTCCGGCATCACGCGCACCAGGTTGCAACAGGCTGCAGACTGGGTCTGGATGCCATTCAACACCAGGAAAGCCTTCTGTTCGCGGGTATCCATGATCAGGCCATCGGGGTAATCGATGCAGCTGAACTGGCAATCGTCCTTCGGCAGGTTGCGGTTGCGCGCGGTCATGCAGCGGGCGGAGAAGGCCAGCGGCATGCGGCCCCAGGCGAAGACTTCACTCTCCATGCCGGCCGGCTGCGTCTTGAGCAGCGTGCCGATCGCACTGCGGTCCATTTCCAGCGGCGCCACCCAGCGGCGGGCGCCGTGGCGTGCCAGCACCGCCAGCGTCGGCTCGCTGTAGATGTTCAGGTGCGGGCCGGCGATGAAGCCAGCGCCCTCCAGGTTGCGCACGGCGCCGAAATCATTGGCTTCCACCAGGAAGTCGCGGTGTTCGCACAGCTTGCGCATGGTGGTCAGTTCGGCGCCCGATTCGATCAGGGCCTGCGTGGACAGTACCACTTCCTTGCCAGCATCGCGCAGCAGGGCGGCGATATCGAGCCAATCCGGCAGGCGCAGTTCGTGGCGGCGCGAGCATACGACTTCGCCGAGGTAGACGATATCGACCGGGCTTTCCGCAACCTGCTGGTAGAACTCGAACATGGTCAGGCGCGGCCAGTAATACAACACCGGGCCGAGGGCTAGTTTCAACATACTCATTTCCATTTGCGGTGATAGGCGCCCAGGGTGTGCTGCTGGCCTTCCGCCACGCGGTCCAGCGCGGCGCTCCAGCTCGGGTGGATGGCGAAGCGGCGCTTGCCGTCGCCGCAGGCATCGATGGCGGAGCGCCAGGCTTGCGTCACCTGCGCCACGTAGGCGGGACTGCGCTGGCGACCTTCGATCTTGATCGCCTTGACGCCCATTTGCACCAGCTGCGGCAGCAGCTCCATGGTGTTCAGGCTGGCCGGCTCCTCGATGGCGTAGTAGGTCTCGCCTTCCACTTCAAAGCGGCCCTTGCACAGCGTCGGATAGCTGGCGTTTTCGTCCGGCTGGTAGCGGTCGATCAGCACGCCGTTCAGGCGCGATTCCAGGCCTTTCGGCGTCTGCTGCCAGCGTACCGCCTTGGCAGGCGAGCAGACGCCGGCCGTGTTGGGCGATTCGCCGGTGGCGTAGGAGGACAAGGCACAGCGGCCCTCCACCATCACGCACAGGCTGCCGAAGCCGAATACTTCGATCTCGGTCTTCACGTGGCGGATCAGGTGTTCCACCTGCTGCATCGACAACACGCGCGGCAACACGGCACGCGAGATGCCGAACTGCTCGTGGTAGAAGTTGATCGCTTCGTAGTTGGTGGCGGAGCCCTGCACTGACAGGTGCAGGCGCAGGCCTGGGTGCTTGTTGCGGGCGTAATCCATCAGGCCGGGGTCGGCCAGGATGATGGCATCGATGCCGGCGCCGGCGGCACGGTCGACTGCCTCGCGCCAGAGCTGCCAGTTGGCCGCTTGCGGATAGGTGTTCAGCGCCAGCAGCACCTTGCGGCCGCGCTGGTGGGCATAGCGGATGCCTTCCGCAATGGCGGCTTCATCGAAATTCAGGCCGGCGAAATTGCGGGCATTGGTGGCGTCACGGAAACCGAGGTAGACGCTGTCGGCGCCGTTGTCGACAGCCGCCTTCAGTGCCGGCAGGCTGCCGGCGGGACAAACGAGTTCGATCATGCTTTGGTTCCCTGCAGGCGGCGCACGCCGTTGACGAAACGGGCCAGGGTGTCGGACTGGCCGCCGCGCGGCAGCATAACCTCCACCAGCTGGAAGCGGCCGCGTTGCTGTACGGCGCTTTCCAGTGCCACCACCAGTTCAGCACGCGTGGTGACGCGATAGCCGTCACCACCCAGCGCCTGCGCCATGTCGGCAAAGCGCCAATCGCTCAAGTCGCAGAAGGCCGATTGCGGCTGGAAGGCGCGCAGCATCTCCCAGCTGCAGTTGTTGAAGATGACGACGATCGGGTCCAGGCCATAGCGCTGGCAGTTGCCCAGTTCCCAGCCGGTCATCTGGAAGGCGCCATCGCCAACCAGTACCAGCGGACGCTCGCCGCCTGCCGCCTGCAGGCCGAAGGCGGCAGGCACGCCGTACCCCATGGTGGCGTAATAGCCCGGCGCAAGAAGGTCGGTGTTCTCGATGTCCAGCGCAGTAAACAGGCAGTCGCCGATATCGGAGGCAATCGTCATGCGGCCGTGCTTGCGCATCATGTCGTTGATTGCGCTGGCTACGTCGCGTGGAACCAGCGGGTTGTCGTCCGCAGGCAGGTCGCAAGGGTAGGCGGTGCGTTCGCCGCGCAGGCAGGCATCGGCGCGCAGAGGCTTGGCGTGGGCCAGCAGGCCGTCCACCAGCGCCTCCAGCGGGATGTCGTGATAGGTGTGATAGCCGAGCGTGACGTCGCCGTCCAGCGCCAGCATGCACTTGCGCAGGTCGATGCGTTCGCGCTGCACGCCGAAGTTGGTGTCGGACAGGATCACGCCCAGCATCAGCAGGGCATCCGAGCCCTCGACTGCCTCGGTCACTTCCGGGGCGCCGGCGACACCGAGATAGGTGCCGAGCAGCGGTGCTTCCGGTTCGCTGGCCAACAGGCCGCGGCCCATGAAGCAGGTAACGACCGGTACCTGCAGCTTGGTGGCGAGCTGCGCCACCTTGCTCTCCAGGCCGAAACGGCGAATTTCGATATCGACCATCAGCACGGGGCGCGCGGCGCGCTCGAGGCGGGCCAGCACTTCCTCCACGCAGGCCGCCAGGGCTTCGGCATCGTGGACCGGCGTCGGCAAGGCATGCACCCGCGCACACGGTGCGTGCACCATGTCGCGCGGCAGCTCGATGTAAACCGGACGCGAATGCGTGATTGCACTGCGCAGCACGCGGGCGATATCTTCCGGCGCGCGCTGGGGATCGTCCAGCACGCACTGGTCGCAGGTGATCTCGCGGAAGATCGCCATTTGCGAGTCCAGGTGCTTGACCTGGTGGTGCAGCAGGAAGCCGTTGCGGCGTTCATTGGTTCCCGGTGCGCCCGAGATCACCACCACGGGCACCTTTTCAGCGTAAGCGCCCGCGACGGCGTTGACCATATTGAGTGCCCCCGCACCATAGGTCACCGCCGCCACGCTTATGCGCCCGTGATAGCGTGCCGCCCCATCGGCTGCAAAGCCTACACCCGGCTCATGGCTCAGGGTGAAAAGGGGCAGGACGCCAGATTTCTCAATTTGTTCGAAGAAGGCAAGGACGAAGTCTCCGGGGATACCAAAGACTTCACGCGCGCCGTGATCAGCCAGCGCGTGCAGGAGGGAGTTTGCGAGATTCATAGCCGGCATCTTGCGCGGGCGCGGCTGAAAAATCCTTGAGCCAGGTCAAGAATTCCCCGGTCGGCCGCGATCCCTTCCTCTTCAAGCCGCCTTCACCAGCGCAGCCAACATCACTTCCAGCGTCTTGTCGTGGCGCTTGATCGGCGGGATCTCGCGTTCGATGCCGAGCAGTTGGTACACCGCCATCTGCGCCGCGCGCACGGAGTATTCAACCGTGAACACCACGTCATCCGGTACTTCGACAAACTGGCTGACCAGGGCCAGGTTGCGCGAGCCCGGCGGCACCGGCAGCGGGCGGTCGCTGTAGCGGCGTGGCATGAACATGCTGGTGATGTAGGGCATGCGGCATGGGATGCAGTTGGCTTGGGCGAAAACCTCAGGCTCGAAGTTCAGGTGCCCTGCGAGTTCGCGCAGGATTTCCTCGCCTGAGCAATCGGCCATCGGCTTGGCGACGAAATTGCCAACGCGGTCCGGGTGCAAGGCATAGCCCCAGAATACTTTTACATCAGCCGGCTGGTTGGCGAAATGCGGCTGGTGCGCCAGCACGACGGACATCAGCCAGTTGGAGTCCTTGAAGGTCACCAGCCCGCCGGTGCCGGCGACATTGCCGCTGAACGCCTCCATCTGGTCGAAGAAAGCCGTATCGTGCAGCGTCACCGTGAACGATTCCCACCACGATTGCTGGATGTTGCGGTTGAACGCAGCCGGGTTGCCAAGTTCGGGACGTCCTTCCGCCAAGCGCTCCCACAGCTTCCAGCCGCCGCTCTGGTGGCGGTCAAGCCGCGGCGGCGCGGAATCCATGCTGCCGAAGCTCGAAGCGTCAGTCATTGAGCCATTCTGGAAAAACACCAGGTCGTCAGGCGAAATCGGCAGAAGCTCGCGCTGTCCATCGCGTTCAAGTTCGATCGCATGAACCAGCAGTTCCTCCTGGGCGTCGGCCAGCTTGATGTCGGTCACAGTGCAACCGGTTTCGATACGCACGCCCTGCTGCACCAGCCATGCCTGCAGCGGCCTGACAAGCGAATCGTACTGGTTGTAAACGGTGCGCTTGACGCCAGCCAGCGTTTCGATGCGCGAGAACTCTTTCATGAAGCGATGCAGGTAGCGCTTGAATTCCACCGCGCTGTGCCATGGCTGGAAGGCGAAAGTCGTGGCCCACATGTACCAGAACGGCGTTTCGAAAAATTCCGGCGACAGGTGGTCGGTGATCGGGCTGTTGCCCAGTGCGGCTTCATCAGCCTCGTGCAGTTTGAGCAGCTCCATCCGGTCGCGCAGGCTGAAGCCCATCGAAGTCACATCCACCTTATGGCGGTTACGGTCCACCAGGCGCGCCTGCGAGTGCGATTTATGCAGTTCGTTGAAGGCCAGCGTTTCGTCCAGCACTGTCTGGCCAGGATGCACCAGCGACGGAATCGATGCGAACAGGTCCCAGGTGCATTCGTAGTTATCGGTCGTCAGCATGCGGCCGCCACGCAGGCGGTAACCGTCTTTCGCATTGCCCGCGCCATCGAGGCTGCCGCCCGCCACGCCCAACGATTCGTAAATATGAATCTGGTCACCGCGCATTTTCCCATCGCGGATCATGAAAGCCGCTGCCGCGAGGTTGCCAATGCCGGCGCCGACCATATATGCCTGCTTTACGTTGTCCAAAATAGTTCTCCTTCATCAATGTGAAGGAACTATAAGTTTGGACATCGCGGATTGGCTTTGATCTAGGTCACGTAGTGGCGTACAAACTGATGCTGCTAGCAAGTATCGCCGTCGCTGGCACTCATGGCCTCTAATTCAGCCGGCACATTGCGCGTACAGCCACGGACACATACAAAACGAATGCCGCCGATTCTGGTACGGCCTCTTTGCTCGTACAGCAATCCGGACATGATGGATGCATGGTCGTCGATGCAGCTTAGATAGCCCTTCTCGTCAGCCCCCCTTGCCCAGATACACTCCCCAACCAGGCCAAGCTGGCCACGTGTGCGCTTGCCTTTGGCTGCTCCCTGCAGCCGTATGAGTTCCCAACCACCAGCAGTTGCAACACCAGATGGAAGGGAATGGCCTTCCAAACTTGCCCCTTCGCCCCCCATCAAGAAGAGGTGAACGTGCAGTCCACTACGAGACTTGCCCGCCAACATCGCTTCGTCTGCGAGCGCGGAAATGCTGGCCGTGAAAAACTGCGCCGCTAGCGCCGCCTTCATAATAGTTCTCATGCTGCGGTGGCTTGGGGAGTGGTCTGTTGATGGAGCATTGCGTCGAAGTCGGCGGCGGGCAGCGGGCGGGCGAACAGGTAGCCCTGGCCGTAGTCGCAGCCGGCGCCGGCAAGCAGGTCGCGTTGTTCGGTGGTTTCCACGCCTTCGGCGATTACGTTCAGGCCGAGTTTGTGGGCCATCACGATAATTGCGTCCGAAAGCGCCATGTCGCTCGAATCTGGTGCCAGGTTGCGGGTGAAGCTGCGGTCGATCTTCAGGTAGTCAATGTCGAATTTCTTCAGGTAGGACAACGAGGAATAGCCGGTGCCGAAATCGTCCAGCGCGACCTGGATGCCTGCGTCGCGCAGTTGCAGCAGCTTGTCGGTGACGCTGGTGTTTGCGTCCAGCAGCAGGCCCTCCGTGATCTCCACCACGATGCTTTCGCCCGGCACACCGAGCTGCTGCAGGTACGCCAGCCAGTCGGCATACGTGGCGCGCTCGCGCTGGAATTCCATCGGCGACTGGTTCAGGCTGACCTGGAAGCCGGGGTGCACTTCCTCGCGCCAGCGCTTGACCCACTGCGCCGATTCGCGGAACACCCATTCGCCGATGTCGACAATCAGGCCGCTCGATTCTGCCAGCGGGATGAACTCCAGCGGGCTGACCATGCCGCGTTGCGGGTGTTCCCAGCGGATCAGCGCTTCGGCCTTGTGGATCTTGCCGGTCGGGAGGTGCACGATGGGCTGGAAGTACAGCTTGAGCTGGTCGCCTTTCAACGCGCCGCGCAAGTCATTGGTCAGGCGCATGCGGTTCAGCGCTGCCACCTGCAGGGCCGGCGTAAAGTAGCTGAAGCGGTTGCGGCCCGCGCCTTTGGCGGCATACATGGCCTGGTCGGCGTGCTTCAGCAAGTCGTCCATATTGCCGGCATCGTCCGGGTAGATGGTGATGCCGATCGAGGCCGAGACGAAGGCTTGCTCCTGCCCGAGCTGGAACGGCATGCGCAGGCTGTCGATGATGTTCTGGGCGATGTCTTCCACCCTGTCCACTTCCGACAGTTCCGGCAGGATCACGGTGAATTCGTCGCCGCCCAGGCGCGATACGGTGTCCGACTGGCGCACGCAGGCACCGATGCGGCGCGCCGCTTCCACCAGCAGCACGTCGCCCTGGTGGTGGCCCAGTGTGTCATTGACTTCCTTGAAGTGGTCAAGGTCGATGAACAGGATGGCGATGCGGGTGCCATCGCGGCGAGACTTCAAGATATCGTGCTGCAGCCGGTCGAGGAACATGCGCCGGTTCGGCAACTGCGTCAGCGTGTCGAAGTTGGCCTGCTGCCAGATCAGGGCTTCGGTTTCCTTTTTCTCGGTGATGTCCTCAATCATGCACAGGTGGTGCGGCTGGCTTTCCGTGCCGACGGCGTTGATCGAGGCTTCTACCCACACGATGCGGCCATCGGGGCGCACCAGGCGCGTCTCCATCTTGAAGCCGTTTATCTGCTGCGCCGCCAGCTGTGCCATTTTTTCCTGTTCGGGCGCCACGTCATCCGGATGACAGATTTCCAGCCAGCGGCTATGGCGCATCTCTTGCGCAGAGCGGCCTGCAATTTCTGCAAAGCGCGGATTGACATCGCGGAACTGGCCACCGTTCGAATCGATCAGGGCAATGCCCATCGGCGCCGCTTCGAACATGGTGCGGAAGCGCTGCTCGCCTTTGCGGATGGTTTCCTCGGCACGCGTGCGCTCGCGCGTAAGCAGGGAGAAGTGGATCATTGCGCCCAGCACCAGCAGGCCCGCCGCCACGCCCAGCACGCGGTACAGCCACGTCAGGTCCGAGCCTGGATCGGCGTTGTACAGGAAGCCGGCCCAGGTGGCGCCTTTGGGCAGCATGCCAAGCTCGGTGTAGACGTCGGCGATGTGCTGCCAGCGATCCGGGTTCATGTAGCCGATTTCCACCAGCACGGGCTGTACCAGCGGCACCATCTGGCGCGCTTCGTACAGCAGGTGCATGCGGTCGTGCTGGCGCGAGTACTTGTTGAGGATCAGGTCGACGATTTCTTCCTGGTGGCTCATGGCGTACTGCCAGCCGCGCATGCTGGCAGCGCGGAACGCGCGCACGCGGTCCGGGTGGTCCTTGATTTCCGCTTCGCTGGTGAACAGGTTGTCGCCGTAAAAGTCGATTCCAGCGGCGCGCGGACTGTAGATATCGTAGGGGAAACCAAGGCGGTCCAGGTAATCCGGCTCATTGGTCACATAGATCGACATGGCGTCGACCTTGCCCTTCACCAGGTCATCCGGATTGAAGCTGTGCTCCACGCGCACCAGCTGGTTGTTGGTAATGCCTTCCTTGCGCAGGTAGGCCATGACTTCGTCGGCCTGCGTCAGCTCGTCGGTGAGGGAGCCGATCATCACGCGCTTGCCGATTATGCTGCGGATGTCCGGCGCCGGGCCGGTCTGGCGCATCGCCAGCGCATAGGGGGAATGCTGGAAGATGACCGCCAGCACCACCAGCGGCTTGCCGGACAAGCGCGCCAGCAGCAGGCTGCTGCTGGCAACGCCGTATTGGGCGCGGCCATCGAGCACGGCACGTTCGGGTTCGTTGCCGTCGCTGCCTTCCAGCAGTTGCACGTCGAGGCCGGCATCACGGTAGTAGCCTTTTTCCAGCGCAGCGTAATAGCCGGCGAACTGGAACTGGTGGCTGTGCTTCAGTTGCAGCGTGACGCGTTCCTGCGCCTGAACCCAGGGTGCAGGTGCCGACAGCAACAGAAATATGAACAGGCCAGCCAGGAATTGGGGCACGTTTTCGTCCGGATACAAAGTTGGCAGAGTCTACCAGCCGATTGTATCCGCTTCACCGTCGACGGCGCGCCGAAGTGTGGCTTTCCTGCTGCAAAAACCTATGGAAATGCAGCAGGTGATAGCACGTTAGCGTTTTACTTACGGCCCGGACGGCCGCCAGTCTTGGCTGGGGCTGCCTTTGGTTTAACCTTGATAGTGTCAAGGATGGATGGCCGGGCCTTGGTTTCCACCGTGGCGCGCGCCGTCAGCGAGCCGGTCAGCGCATTCGGCTTGCCGCCGCGTGCGATATGGGCTGGCGGCGGCAGCCCGGCGCCGCGCTTCTGCTGGCCCGGAGCCAGGGTCGGCATGGCGCGCTTGCCCTGCGATGGCTTGAAGTGCTCTTCGCCCACGCGGTAGGGCGGGATCAGGTGGCGCTCGCCATCGCCGATCAGGTCGCCACGGCCCATGCGGCGCAGGGTTTCGCGCAGGATCGGCCAGTTCTTCGGATCGTAGTAGCGCAGGAAAGCCTTGTGCGCCTGGCGCTGCTTCAGCGTGCGCGGGGTTTCCACGGTTTCCGAGTTCTCGGTGACCTTGTGCAACGGGTTCTTGCGCGAGTGGTACATGGCCGATGCCATCGCCATCGGGGTCGGCATGAAGGTCTGCACCTGGTCGAGGCGGAAGTTGTTCTTCTTCAGCCACAGCGCCAGGTTCAGCATGTCCTCGTCCGTCGTGCCCGGGTGGGCGGCGATGAAGTAAGGAATCAGGTACTGCTTCTTGCCCGCTTCCAGCGAGTACTTCTCGAACATCGCCTTGAACTCGTCGTAGGCGCCGATGCCCGGCTTCATCATCTTGCTCAGCACATTGGTTTCAGTGTGCTCGGGCGCGATCTTCAGCAGGCCGCCCACGTGGTGGGTCACCAGTTCTTTCACGTATTCAGGCGAACGCACGGCCAGGTCGTAGCGCAGGCCGGACTGGATCAGGATCTTCTTCACACCCTTGATCTCGCGCGCCTTGCGGTACAGCTGGATCAGCTTGCTGTGGTCGGTGCCCAGGTTGACGCAGATCGACGGGTAGACGCAGGACAGGCGGCGGCAGGTTTCTTCGATCGACTTGTCCTTGCAGGACAGGCGGTACATGTTGGCGGTCGGGCCGCCCAGGTCGGAGATGATGCCGGTGAAGCCCTTGGTCTTGTCGCGGATATGTTCGATCTCGCGCAGGATCGACGGCTCGGAACGGCTCTGGATGATGCGGCCTTCGTGCTCGGTGATCGAGCAGAAGGTGCAGCCGCCGAAGCAGCCGCGCATGATGTTGACCGAGAAGCGGATCATTTCCCATGCCGGGATGTTGGCGTTGCCGTAGCTTGGGTGCGGGGCGCGCGAGTACTCCATGTCGTACACGCCGTCCATTTCGTCCATCGCCAGCGGCAGCGGTGGAGGATTCATCCACACGTCGCGGTCGCCGTGCTGCTGCACTAGCGCGCGCGCATTGCCCGGGTTGGATTCGAGGTGGAACACGCGCGAAGCGTGGGCGTACATCACCGGGTCTTCCTTCACCACCTCGTACGATGGCAGGCGCACCACGGTCTTGTTGTGCTTTTCCTTGGCAGCGGCCAGGCGTTCTTCGCGGGTCATGATGATGACCGGCTTGACCACCGGTTCCGGTGCGGCGTTCTCGGTGGCGCATTCCTTCTTGTCTTCCTTCGCCATGGCGTAAGGATCGGGGTGCGGGTCGACGCGGCCAGGCACGTCGACGCGGTTCGAGTTGTGCACCGCCCATTCGTCGGAAGGCAGCCAGCCATGCGGCACCAGGAAAGCGGTGCCGCGCAGGTCCTTGATCTCCTTGATCTTCTCGCCCATGTCCAGGCGGCGGGTCAGGTCGACCAGGGCGCGTTCGGCGTTACCGAAGATCAGCAGGTCGGCCTTCGATTCGGTCAGCACCGACTTGCGCACCTTGTCCGACCAGTAGTCGTAGTGCGCGATGCGGCGCAGCGAGGCTTCGATGGAACCGATGACGATCGGCGTGCCGGGGAAGGCTTCGCGCGCCTTCTGGGCGTACACGGTCACGGCGCGGTCAGGACGCTTGTTCGGCTCGGCGTTCGGGGTGTAGGCATCATCGGAGCGGATCTTGCGGTCGGCCGTGTAGCGGTTGACCATGGAGTCCATATTGCCGGCGGTGATGCCGTAGTACAGGCGCGGCTTGCCCAGCGCGCGGAACGATTCCACGTTGTGCCAGTCCGGCTGGGCGATGATGCCCACGCGGTAGCCTTGTGATTCCAGCAGGCGGCCGACCAGGGCCATGCCGAAGCTTGGATGGTCGATATAGGCGTCGCCTGTCACCAGGATGACGTCGCACTGGTCCCAGCCCAGGGCGTCCATTTCGGCGCGGGACATGGGAAGGAAAGGCGCAGCAGAAGCACGCGCAGACCGCTTGGCGACGGTCGCGAAAAGATTGGTTGGGGGATTCATCCCGGCATTGTACCGGAAATCACCGGTTAGCGCCCGCTTCGGGGCGCAAAAAACCTTTAAGTTTCAGTAACTTGTGACGTTCCAGCAAGGCTGTTTGGGCAAATACTCATTGAACATCGTGACATTTTTGCTATAACGGGTATACAACGTCTTCCATGGAGCGACATCATGCGACGCAGACTGTACTACATGCTTCCCAATGTAAAAGCCGCCCGCGCAGAACTGGACGAACTGCTGCTGGCACGCATCGAAGAACGGCATATCCACTTCATGGCCAAAGAGGGCACCCTGCCCGACGACATGCCAGATTGCAATTTCCTGCTGAAAACGGACCTGATCCACGGCGCCAAGCTGGGGATTGCCATTGGCGGGATTGTGGGGTTGTGTGCCGGCATCTTCCTGGTCGTTTTCCCACCCGAAGGGCTGACCCTGCGCACCATGACCATCCTGCTGGTCACGCTGGGCGGTGCACTGTTCGGCGGCTGGGCAAGCGGCATGAATGCGGCGGCCGTCCCGAACAAGAAGCTGGAGCAGTTTTCAGAACGGATTGAACAAGGTCAGGTTTTGATGATGGTAGACGTGCCAGTGCGGCGCATGAAGGAGATCGAGGAAATGATCGCCAAACGTCATCCTGACTTCAACTTTGGCGGTGAAGAACCGCCCATGCTGGCCTTCCCATAAGGCCAGCCTCCCGGGGGCCGGCCGGACAGCCGGCATAACCCCGGGTTCCATACCGAAGGCGGGCTGCGCCCGCCTTCATTTTTTATATGCCCATGTTTCCCAAAATGCGCGTGAGTTCGCGCAAAGTAGGCTCCAATGCCGGGTGTTTCGCGGCAAATTTGGCGGTGATTTCCTGGGTCCGTTCGGCCAGGCCGTAGGTGTCGGTGCCGCCTTCGGGCTCGGGCGGCTGGTCGAGGATCAGCTTGATATCGCCATCGAGCTGGCGCAACAGGCTTTGCAATTCCTCATCGACCGGGCCGTGGTGGGCCAGCGTAGCGTGCAATTGGCGCAGAGTCTCCTTCAGCTTGGTGTCCATGATTCCTTTCCCCGGTGAAGTGGCTATCCCTCTTTATACACCCATCCGCCGTGACCAGCTACGGATGTGCTCAATTTCAGGCGCGTCCAGCCCAAGCGAGCGCAGGAAAGTCTCGTGCGCTTGCGGGGCTTGCTGTTCGAACAGGGCGTGCCAGCGTTCCATCGCCGCGTCATCAAGGCCCGCCGCACGCAGGAGGGCGGTCCAGCCGGCTTTATCGATGCCTGCCGAGGAAGTCGTGCCGAGCGCACGCAGCAGCACTTGCTGCTGTTCCCGCAGACGCGCCATGTCGGCGGCGATTTCCTGAAGCCGGCGTTCGATAGGGCCAGTGTGCGAACCGTCGCGCAGCAGGGCCGCAATTGCGGGGATGTCCATGCCGGTTGCACGCCAGGCGCGGATTTGCTCAGCCCGGGCGACGTCGGAGTCACTGTAGCGACGGTAGCCGGCGGCACTGCGGGATGGCGCCAGCAAGCCTTGCTCTTCGTAGTAGAGCAGCGTGCTGCGGGAGATGCCGCAACGGCGGGCGAGTTGGCCAATAGTGAGGGTGCTCATGGCAGCGGCGCCAGGTCAGGCAGCACGAAGGCCGTGCGGGCGCTAGCCGATGCCAGCGCGGCTTCGCTGTAGTGCAGCGCCAGCACCCGGCGTGAGTCGGCCAGCGCAGCGGCGCCATGCGCATGCAGCAGGCGCACCAGGGCAACTGTGATGGTGGCGTGGTATTTGTTTGCTGCGCCGAGGTGCGTGGCGTAGGCACGGATAGTTGCGCCCGTACGCGCGATAGCCTCGTCCAGTGGATAACGGGCAAGGTAGAGGCACGCCAGCCGCAAATGGCCGGCGTGGTTGAAATGCTCCGGAGGGAGCGTGCAGGCTTCGAGGCCGCTTAAGAATTGTTCATCGTCCATGGCTTAAGCTTAAAGCTGTCTACCATGGACGGGTCAAGCGCTTTTAGTTGGCTTTCAGGCCGCGGCGTTCCAGCAACGGATCGATCTTGGCATCGCGGCCGCGGAACTCGCGGTACATCTGCATCGCATCCATCGTGCCACCTTTGGACAGCAGGGCTTTGCGGAAGTGGTCGCCGTTCTTGCGCTGCATGCCGCCGTTCTCGGTGAACCATTCAACGGTGTCAGCGTCCAGCTTCTCCGACCACAGGTAGCCGTAGTAGCCCGCCGAGTAACCGCCCGCGAACACGTGCGAGAAGTAGGTGGTGCGGTAGCGCGGAGGCACCGGTGCGAAATCAACGCCAGCATCCTTCAATACCGACGATTCGAAGCCCAGCACGTCGGTCGGGATCTTGTCGGCCGACAGCTGGTGCCAGCGCTGGTCCAGAATCGAGGCGGCCAGGTACTCGGTGGTGCGGAAGCCTTCGTTGAACTTGGCGGAAGCCTGCACCTTGTCCAGCAATTCCTTCGGCATCGGCGCGCCGGTCTGGTAATGCTTGGCGTAATTGTTCAGGATTTCCGGCCAGGTCATCCACATTTCATTGACCTGCGAAGGGAATTCCACGAAGTCGCGCGGCACGCGGGTGCCGGCGAAGCGCGGGTATTTCACGTCGGAGAACATGCCGTGCAGCGCATGGCCGAATTCGTGGAACAGGGTGCGCGCTTCATCGTAAGTCAGCAGGGTTGGTTCGCCGGCCGCTGGCTTGGGAATGTTCAGGTGATTCGCCACGACAGGCTTGGTGCCCAGCAGCTTGGACTGCGACACGTAGGCATTCATCCATGCGCCGCCACGCTTGTTGCTGCGCGCGTAGAAATCGCCGAGGAAGATCGCCAGCTGCTTGCCGTCGGCATCGAACACGTCGAATACGCGCACATCCTGCTGGTACACCGGCAGGTCCTTGCGTTCCTTGAAGGTGATGCCGTACACCTTGGTCGCGGCGTAGAACACGCCGTTCTGCAGCACGTTATCCAGTTCGAAGTATGGCTTGAGCTGGTTCTGGTCGAAAGCATAGCGGGCCTGGCGCACCTTGTCGGTGTAGAAGGCCCAGTCTTGCGCCGAATTGGTAAAGCCGCCCTTTTCCGCATCGATCACGGCCTGGATATCGGCCGATTCCTTGCGCGCGTTGTTGACGGCTGGCTTGGAGAGTTCGCCCAGCAGCTTGTTGACGGCGTTGGTGTCGTGGGCGGTCTGGTCTTCCAGCTGGTAGGCTGCGTGGGAAGAATAGCCAAGCAGCGCAGCGCGTTCGGCGCGCAGCTTGGTGATCTTCAGCACCACTTCGCGGTTGTCGAAATCGCCGCCGCGGCTGCCGCGTGCCAGCGACGTCGCCAGCAGGCGTTCGCGGGTAGAGCGGTTGGTCAGGACTTCCAGCGGCGCCTGGCCGGTGGTGTTGGCGATGGCGATCAGGAATTTGCCTTCCATGCCTTTGGCCTTAGCGGCTGCGGCAGCGGCGTCGATCGCCTTGTCGGACATGCCGGCCAGTTCTTCGCGGGTGTCGACCACTAGCGCCGAAGCATTGGCTTCCTTCAGCACGTTCTGGCTGAAGGTGGTGGACAGGGCGGCCAGCTGCGAGTTATAGGCCTTCAGTTTTTCCTTGTCGGCTGCGGACAGCTTGGCACCGGCGCGGACGAAGTCGGTGTGGTAGCGTTCCAGCAGGTGTTTCGATTCAGGATCGAGCTTCAGCTTGTCGCGCTTGTCATAAAGGGTCTTGATGCGGGCGTACAGCTTTTCGTTCAGGCGGATCGCGTCGCTGTGCGCGGACAGCTTTGGCGCCAGTTCACGGTTCAGGGCCTCGAAGGCGTCGTTGGTGTTGGCGCCGGACAGGTTGCCGAACACGGAGCTCACGCGGTCCAGCAGGCGGCCGGAACGCTCCATCGCCACGATGGTGTTCTCGAATGTCGGCGCGGCCTTGTTGTTGGCGATCTTCGCGATTTCCGCAGCCTGCTGCTTCATGCCTTCTTCGTACGCAGGACCGTAGTCCTCATTCTTGATCTTGTCGAAGGCAGGGTAGTTCAGCGGCAGTTTGGATTCTTCTGCGAAAGGATTGGAAGCCGGCAGCGCGGCATTTGCAATACCGGCAACAGCCAGGCTAGTAGCGATCACCAGCAATTTCGGACGGAACATTCTCTCTCCTGTTTTGTAATGTTTCGAAGCGGCAGATGATAGCAACCCTGCAGTGCAAAGTCATGCTGCACTGCGTATCATAAAGTGTCAGGAAATCAGTAGTGCGGCGGGCGCTCGTTGAGCGGGGTCTGGTTCGCCAGTGTGGAGGTGCGCACACGCTCGGCGAGCGCGCGCACCAGGTCTTCCAGCATATCGATCTGCTTTTGCTGCTCGTAGACGCGCTGGTTCAGCGATTCCACCAGGTCCTCCTGGTGTACCAGCTTTAATTCAATATCAACAAAACGCTCTTCGCTGCTGCTCACGGCCTGCTCCTGCCAAGGGTAAAGCAGGCATTTTACTTCAGCATATTAACGATGATGTAGCCTTGCAGCGTGCACACCGAGAGCACAATGCCAATTGTCCAGCAAATGGTTTCCACTTTGGCGCGGTGAATTTCTTCTTCGAGATCGGCTTTCAATTGGTCGATTTTGGCGTCGAGCTCAGCCTTGGTCTTGTCGATCTTGACCTCAAGCTCCGCCTTGGTCTTGTCGATCTTGGCCTCAAGCTCCGCCTTGGTCTTGTCGATCTTGGCCTCTAGCTCAGCCTTGGTACGATCTATTTTTGTGTTGAGTTCGGCGAGGCCTTTACCGACTTTATCCTCGTCCTCACTGGACTTTATCTTGTTATCCAGTATCTCGAGCTCGCACTTCACCTTGCCAATCGCCTCTGCATGCACATGTGCCTGCTCGGCTGGTACACCTGCCTTTGTCAGGTGTTCTTCGTAAGCGAACGGATCAATATTATTCGGCATGGCAGCTCCCGTAACTGCCATTATCCCGCCCCTCTGAGAGGGACGGACGCACGCTTGTTTGATGCAGATCAGTCTTACTTCAGGTAGACGCCACCGCAAATGATGATGTCTTCCTCCGGCACGCAGTACATGGTTTTCGGTTCGATCTTGCCGGACACGGGGTTGTTGAATTTATAGTCCTGCCAGAATGGCACTTTCTTCTTCGCCATCTCGACGCGCTCCTTCACGAAAGCCTTGCCGTCGACGTCTTTCAGTTCCATCAGGTTCTTGCCGATCATCTTGGCGTTGGCGCCGTGCGCACGCACGACACCATCAAGGCCATACACGGTGAGGTACAGGTCGCGGTCGACGAACTGCCCATCCTTCTTGTCGATTTCTGCGAAGGTCTTTTCGCGCCCGTTAGCTTTCAGGTAAGCGAGGGCCTTCTTCACCATCGCCTCGGCTTCAGGCTTGGTCACCACATCCGCAGCGCTTACGAGCGGCGCTGCGCCCGCCAGGGCGGCGAGCAGGCAAATCCGAATAAACATGGGAGCCTCCTGTCTAAAGGAAGAGCACCCATGCTAGCACCAATCAAGCCGGATTAATGTCGCGCGGAGCCGACAGCAATTCCTTCATGCGCGCCAGGCGTTCGCGCGGAGACAGCACTTCCGATTCCGTCGGCGGGGCGGTGCCGACATCGAGCGCCATTTCGGCAATGAAGCGCGATACGTCGCACTGCACATGTTCGCCGCCGCGCTTGCGCTTCTTGCACCAGGTGAGCTGCAAGGTGCGCTGCGCACGCGTGATCCCCACGTACATCAGGCGCCGCTCTTCTTCGATGCGCTGCGCCAGCAATTCGACCGGCGCATCAGGGTCGCCCTTGTGCGGCAGGATGCCTTCTTCCACGCCAACCAGGAACACGTGCGGATACTCGAGGCCTTTCGATGCATGCAGCGTCGACATGCGGACCGCATCCGGCTCTTCGTCCTTCCCGTCCAGCATGGACATCAGGGCCACCATCTGCGTCAGCTCCAGCACGTTCTTTTCTTCGCCATCGCGGTCCTTGCCGCCGCGGCCGCGGTCCTTCAGCCAATTGACGAAGTCCATTACGTTGTCCCACTTGCCCTGCGCAGCACGCTCCTCGAAGGTATCGTACAGGTAGTGCTCGTAGTGCATGCCTTCCATCAGGTCGTCCAGCACCTGCGCCGCATTGTCGCCGCTGCCCGACGGGCCGGGACGTGTGGCGCGGGATTCCAGTTCCAGGATGAAGTTGCAGAAGTCCTGCAGCGGCCGCAGCTGGCGTTCGTTCAGCACCGCCTCGATGCCGCCCTTGAACACGGCCTCGAACAGCGAGCATTGCCACTTGCCCGAGAACGAGCCCAGCGCCTCCAGCGTCGATTGGCCGATGCCCCTGCGCGGCGTGGTCGCGGCGCGGATGAAGGCAGGATCGTCGTCGGGGTTCGCCATCAGGCGCAAGTAGGCCATGATGTCCTTGATTTCCGCCTTGTCGAAGAAACTCTGGCCGCCGGAAATCGTGTACGGGATGCGCTGTGTGCGCAAGGCTTGCTCGATCACGCGCGCCTGGTGGTTGCCGCGGTACAGGATCGCATAATCGGTCCACTTGTTCTTGCGCTCGAAGTGGTCGGCAGAAATCATGATCGCCACCTGCTCCGCTTCCTGCTCCTCGTTCGGCATCGAGTGCACCTTGATCGGTTCACCGATACCGAGTTCGGACCACAGCGATTTCTCGAACAGCTTGGGATTGTTCTGGATTACCGCATTGGCAGCCTGCAGGATGCGGGTGGTGGAGCGGTAATTCTGTTCCAGCTTGATCAGGCGCAGGTCGGGGAAATCGACCTGCAGCAGCGCCAGGTTTTCCATGGTCGCACCGCGCCAGCCGTAGATCGCCTGGTCGTCGTCGCCGACGGCGGTGAACATCGGCTTCTTGCCCAGGCCTGTAACCATCAGTTTCACCAATTCATACTGGCAGGTATTGGTGTCCTGGTACTCGTCGATCATCAGGTAGCGCAGGCGGCGCTGCCATTTGTCGCGCACCGTGTCGTGGTTGCGGAACAATTCCACCGGCAGGCGGATCAGGTCATCGAAATCCACTGCCTGGTAGGCAGCCAGGGTGGCGATGTAGCTGGCGTAGATGCGCGCCGACTGCGCCTCGTCTTCGGTCTGGGCCTGCTTCAGCGCTTCCTCCGGCGTCACCAGGCCGTTTTTCCACAGCGAGATGTCGTTCTGGATGCTGCGGATCAGGTTCTTGTCCGTGGTGATGGCCAGGTCCTGGACCAGCGAATAGCAATCGTCGCTGTCCATGATTGAAAAACGGTCTTTCAGCCCCAGATGGTTACATTCCTGGCGCAGGATCCGTACGCCGAGGGAGTGGAAAGTACAGACGGTCAGCAGCTTGGCCTGGCGCGGCTGCTTGAGCATCTTGCCGACCCGCTCCTGCATTTCCAGCGCTGCCTTGTTGGTAAAGGTGAGCGCGGCGATCGTGCGCGGGTCATAGCCGCGATCCTCGATCATATGGGTAATTTTTTGCGTAATAACGCGTGTCTTGCCCGAGCCGGCCCCCGCCAGTACAAGGGCAGGGCCGTCGAGATAGAGCACGGCTTCGCTCTGTGGGCCGTTCAGGCCGAACTGGGGTGCATTGGACATCCCGGCATTGTACAGAATATAGTGGTATCCATCCCCCAAATGAGCTTCGAAAAAAGCAGGCAGAAGTGTTATGAAATTTGAACATTTGATAGAAGTGAACGACCTCCTCAACCCGCTGATGGACACCATCACCCATCAGCAGTTGTGGCGCGGCCTGGTGCTGCGCGCGGAGTCGCCCAAGCTGTTCGTCCCGCACCTGGACGAGGCGGAAATCTCGGATCGCACCACGGCAGGCTTCAGCCGCCGCCTGCGCTATGGCGACGTGGTCATCGAAGACAACGTCGTGCTGCACGAACCTTATGTGGTGCGCTACAACGTGCCTGCGCAAAAGGACATCAGCGCTTCGAGCCTGACGATGACGATCGAGATGCCGCAGCCGGAGCGCCTGTACGTGCGCTTCCAGTACGACGACGGCCATGACGCGGCGACCGATGCCGCCAACGCCATGTACGACGATTTCCGCCGCTCCGCGTACCAGGAGTCGGACCTCGACACCATTCGCGTGCTGCGCGAACTGGCGAGCCAGGGCCGCCTGGATTCGACCCTGAACTGAGCTAGCAGCCGGGCGTGCAGTCCGGCACCGGCTTGGGCGGGGGCGGCGGTTTTTGCAGCTCCAGCGCCAGGTCGCGCAAGGCGGTGCGCAGGCCTTCTTCCACTACCGGGTGGTAGAAAGGCATGTCCAGCATCTGCGATACCGTCAGCCTGGCCTGGTGCGCCCAGGCGAGCAGGTGGCCGATGTGCTCTGCACGCGGCCCCGCCATCTCGGCGCCGAGAAAGCGCCCGCTCCCATATTCCGCATACACGCGCAGCATGCCTTTGTTCTGCCGCATGACACGGCTGCGCCCCTGGTCGTCGAAACTCACAGAGCCAATCGCGAAGTGTTCACGGCCGTTTGACAAGGCCTTGTAGCCTGGGCCCACGGTGGCGATCTGGGGTTCGCTGAAAGTGATGGCGAGCGGCGTGCGGCGCAGGCCGGGCTTTATTTCGGGATAGCTGGCGGCGTTGGCGCCGGCGATCTTGCCCTGGTCGGCAGCTTCCGGCAGCAACGGTATTTCGGCGCTGGCATCGCCGGCGATGAATATGCAGCTATCGCCGCACTGCATGGTGTAGCGGTCGAACTTCGGCACGCCTTTCTTGTCCAGCGCCAGGCCGGTATGGTCGAGGCCGAGACCGGAAACGTTTGGCGTGCGGCCCGTGGTGACCAGCACGTAGTCGAAATGTTCGGCACGTTCATCCCCTTCCGCATCGCGCGTGCGCAGTTCGAGTCCGTCGCCGGCGCGCGCAATGCCCGCAACCTCCGTGCGGAAACGGATGTCCATTTCTTCGCCCAGCGCCTGCGAGGCCGCCGCCAGCACATGCGGGTCCTTGATCTGCGCCACGCTGCTGCTGCGCGCGATGATCGCCACGCGCACGCCGAGGCGGTGCAGGGCCTGGCCCAGTTCGAGGCCGATCACGCCGGCGCCAATCACGGCAACGGAGCGCGGCAAGTCGGTCCATTCGAACACCGCATCGCTGTTGATCACGCGCGGGCCTGCTGCCGCCCATTCGGACGGGATGTCGGGATGCGAGCCGGTAGCGATGACGACGGCTTTCGCGGCGACCTCCAGGTTGGCGCCGATCTGCAGCCGGTTGGGAGCTGTAAACCGTGCGCGCCCATGCAGCTTGTCCTCCGCCGGCATTGCGGCCACGTTCCCCAGCACGAAGCCGACAAAGCGGTCGCGCTCACTGCGCACACGCGCCATTACAGCCTTGCCGTCAACTTTCAGCCCACCGGGCTGGATGCCGAAGCCCGGCGCTTCGCGCACGGCATGCGCCGCTTCGGCCGCAGCTATGAGCAATTTGCTCGGCATGCAGCCGACGCGCGCGCAGGTAGTGCCGTGCGGGCCGTCTTCGATCAGCACCGCATGCTTGCCGGCGTTGCGCGCCGCGCGGTAGGCGCTTAGCCCGGCTGTACCGGCGCCAATCACCGCCACATCGCACTGGATGGTTTCCATCTTGCCTCCGTCATTGGTAATGCATTAGTATGACTTATCTTCTCGACCTTTGATTAAGCCCAACTTATGGAAAATCTGGACTACCGCGCGCTGGCGGTGCTGGATGCCGTTGCCAGCCATGGCAGCTTCGAAAAGGCGGCGAACGCGCTGGGCATCAGCCAGCCGGCCGTATCCCAGCGTATCAAAGCGCTCGAGGACGCGGTAGGCAGGCTGCTCATTGTGCGCGGTTCCCCCGCCGAAGCGACTGGCCTGGGCCAGCGCCTCATCTCGCATTACCGCAACGTCAAACTGATGGAGGCAGCGCTCGACATCGACCTTGGCCACGAGACCAGCATGCCTGAAATCGCGATTGCCGTCGATGCTGCGAGCCTGGCAACCTGGCTGCCTTCGGCCCTTCGTCCCTTGCTGTCGCCGCCGCGCTGCCAGCTCGATGTGGAATGCGCGGAGCGCGAGGTGGCGCTGCACTTGATGCGCGAGGGGGCGGTGTTTGGCTGCGTCGCGGCTCGGGCGGAGGTGCCTTTGCCTGCCGCTGCTGGCTCTTCTGCTACGCCGCTGGGGGCCATGAGGTATGTATGCGTGGCTGCGCCCTCCTTTGCGGGGCATTGGTTTGGCGATGGTTTCAACGTTGAGGCCTTGGCACTGGCGCCGGCCGTAGTGCACGACCGCGACCTGATGGCGCGCTTCCTGGCGCGCGAGGCGGGGTATGTGCGGCCATTCCCGCATCACACGCTGCCACTGTCTACGGCCATGAACGATACCGTGTTTGGCGGGATGGCTTATGGCTTGCTGCCTTACCTGCAGGCGGCACAGGGCTTGTCGCAGGGGGCGCTGGTGGATTTGCTGCCGGGGCGGTATGTCGATGTGGAGCTGGAGTGGCATGCGTGGGAGCTGGATACACCGTTTACGCATGCGCTTAATGAGCAGGTTGTCAGTACTGCGCGGCGCTATCTTGTGCAGTCGTGAGAACCGGTAAACCTGGGTCAGACCCAAGGGTCTGACCCCGTCTGACCATCTGCCGCGGGGTTGGTTGTGCGCTGTTGATCTTCTCAAAAGGTCAAAGACCTTCCCCCCAACCCGCGGCTTTGAGACCGGTGGGGGTCTGACGCTGCGGGTCAGACCCTGGTTTACCGGTTTTCAAATATCAACCGGATCCACTTCAAGCGACCACTTGATGCGCGTCTTCTGCTCGCGCAGCGCCTGCATCCACTCTTTCAGGAAAGCCTGCAAAGCCGGCCGTGACGGCGACTCCACCAGCAGCTGCGCGCGCTCCATATTATGGACACGCGCCATGCTCATCGGAATCGGATCATTGATCGTGATGCCCCCATGCTGCACCAGGTCACGCGCACCGCGCAGGAATTCCAGCGCCAGCTCCAGTTCGCGCGCCTCCGCGCGCAGGATCGCCTGATACAGGTAAGGCGGCAATCCCGCCACTTCCCGCTCGCCAAGCAGCGAATTGGCAAAGTAGTCGTAATCATGCGCCACCAGCGCCGAGAACAGCGGGTGCTCCGGATAGCTGGTCTGCACCAGCACCTCGCTCTCGCTGCCGCCCTGGCGGCCCGCACGGCCCGCCACCTGCATCAACTGCGCAAACAGCCGCTCGCTGGCGCGGTAATCCTGCGAAAACAGCGAGCTGTCGGGATTCATGATGCCCACCAGCGTCAGGTTCTTGAAGTCGTGTCCCTTGGCGACCATCTGCGTGCCGACCAGGATATCCACCTCCTGCCGATGCACGCTATCGAAAGCCTCCTGAGCGCTGCCTTTGCGGCGCGTGCTGTCGGCGTCGATACGCAGTATCCGCGCTTGCGGGAACAACTCCTGCAAGCTCTCTTCGATGCGCTGCGTGCCGCGCCCCAGCGGCTGCAGGTCAATATTCCCGCACGTCGGGCAATGGCGCGGGATGCGCATCTCAAGGCTGCAATGATGGCAGCGCAGGCGGTAATCCGATTTATGCAGCACCATCGTCGCCGTGCAGCGTTTGCACTCGCTGACCCAGCCGCATGACTCACACGTAATCACCGGCGAATAGCCACGCCGGTTCAGGAACAGCAAGGACTGTTCGCTACGCTCCATGCGCTGCCTGATCGCCTCCACGAGCTGCTCGGTCAAGCCTTCCTGCCCGCGACGGCGCGAGGTGTCGATCAGCTTGACGGAAGGCAGCACCGCCTGCTGCACCGCGCGTTCACGCAATTCCAGCTTGCGGTAGCGGCCTTTCAGCGCGTGGTGCCAGCTTTCCAGCGACGGCGTAGCAGAGCCCAGCACTACCGGTATCTGGAGCTGGTGCGCGCGCCACACGGCCAGGTCGCGTGCGGAATAACGCAAGCCTTCCTGCTGCTTGTACGAAGGATCGTGTTCTTCGTCGATCACGATCATCTTCAGGTTTGGCATCGACGCGAGGATGGACAGTCGCGTGCCGAGCACAATGCGCGCCTTGCCCTCATGCGCCGCCAGCCAGTGCAACATGCGCTCGCCTTCCGACAGGCGGCTGTGCAAGGTGGACAGCATCACGCCGGGGAAGCGGTTGCGGATATTGGTTTCGAGTTGCGGCGTCAGGTTAATCTCGGGAACCAGCACCAGCACCTGGCCCTGCGGCTCACGCGCCAGCACTTGTGCACAGGCCTGCAGGTAGACCTCCGTCTTGCCGCTGCCGGTCACGCCATACAGCAGGAAGGGCGCGAAGCCCTGCGCGCCGACGATGGCGTCAGCCGCCGCCTGCTGGCCGGCATTCAGCGCCGGAACATTGGCCGGCGCCGGGTCATGCGGCTCTTCCAGCTTGGCCAGCTTCTTGATCGAGCGATCCAGTGCAACGGTGCTGGTCACGCGCAGGTTCTTGGGCAGGCCCGGCAAGGCCACCTCGCCCAGCGGGCGCTGGTAGTACTCGGCAGCAAAGCCGGCCAGCGCCAGCCATTGCGGGGACAAGGGGGCCAGCTGGGTTCGCACCGCCAGCGCCGCTTTCAGCTTCTCCTCGGGGACATCCGTTTCTTCAAGGATATCCACAATGAGCCCAACTACTTCGCGCGGGCCAAAAGGGACCATTGCCAATTGTCCTACACGCGGTCGCTCTGATATTTCGCAAACCCAGCGGTAGTCAAAGACCGCGTTCAGCGGCGTGTCCAAGGCAATTCGGAGAATGCAGTGCGCCATCCAGGGCCATCAATCGAGGGTTTTTCAACTATCCACAGAAACTGGGGATAACTTTGTGAACAAAGGGGCTGGAATCCTGAGCAAGCACTAACCTCCAGCTTGCAATCTGGGGAAACCCAGCAAAAGCGCTTGATTTTTCCCCTTTGAATTCAACTACTTACAGGAGCCATCCTAGGAGAGCCAGAAAGCGCATATTTTTCCACGCTCTGTGCATAAGTGCACCATTTAAGGAGCAGTTTTTCCCCGAAATCAAGCGTTTTTTACAGCTTTTTCAGTGGAAAACGTGCCTGGTGCGCCACAACATCAAGCCAAGCATTGTACACAGGCAGGCGCTGCAAGGTTTGTGTTTCCGCAAGCGTTTTCGACACCGAAAGTCTTATCGAAATATCATGCAACGCAGCATAACGCTAAGACAATTCCTACAAATTCCTACTAAGTGCCGGTTTACAAAGTACTTTTGACTTTTTTCCACAGTTTTTGTGGATAACTTTGTGGAGAATGACCCAACAAGCTCGCTTTCACCTTGGGATAAGGTTTACAAAAGCCAAAACATTGACAAAAGCAGTAAAAAATAAGCCTTTAAAAATCAACTAGTTGCGAATGCGCTGAGAGGGAAGCATTCGCTGCTGCCTCTTATTTCCGCAGTAAAAATTTTTGTGTATAAGTCGCTTCTGCACGAAATAAAAAAGGGCGCCGTAGCGCCCTTTGAACCGGGACTACAATTTCAGCCGCCGCGCAGCTTGCGGCTATGGCTATGGACAGTTTCCACCAGCACCGTCACCGATTCCGGCGGGGTGAACTGGGAAATGCCGTGGCCCAGGTTGAATACATGGCCTGTATTGTGCGGGCCGTAGGAATCCAGCACGCGTCGCACTTCGGCCGCGATCTGCTCCGGATTGGCGAACAGGATGGCCGGGTCAATATTGCCTTGCAGGGCCATTTTATGGCCCACCAGTTCGCGAATCTTGCCCATATTGGCGGTCCAGTCCAGGCCCATGGCGTCGGCGCCGATCGCAGCGATTTCCTCAGCCCAGTGGCCGCCGCCTTTGGTGAACACAATGGCTGGGATTTTCACGCCATCTTTTTCACGCTTCAGCAGGCTTACGACCTGCTGCATGTATTTCAGCGAGAACTGCTGGTAGGCGCCATCGGCCAAGGCACCGCCCCAGGAGTCGAAGATCATCACAGCTTGCGCGCCGGCATCGATCTGGGCATTCAGGTATTCGGCGACCGCGCGGGCATTCACATCCAGGATGTGGTGCATCAGGTCCGGGCGCGAATACATCATCTTCTTAATGGTGTGGAATTCGCGCGAACCCTGGCCTTCTACCATATAGCAGGCCAGCGTCCATGGGCTGCCGGAGAAGCCGATCAGCGGCACGCGGCCATTCAGCTCGGTGCGGATCTGGGTAACGGCCTTGAATACATAGTCCAGCGAGCCGGCTGGCGGCAGTTGCAGCGCTTTGACGTCTTCCTCAGTTTTCAGCGGGCGCTCGAACTTGGGGCCCTCGCCTTCCACGAAGTACAGGCCCAGGCCCATTGCGTCGGGCACCGTCAGGATGTCGGAGAACAGGATGGCCGCATCCAGTGGATAACGGTCGATCGGCTGCAAGGTGACTTCAGTCGCCAGGTCAGGATTGGTTGCCAGGCCCATGAAGGAGCCCGCCTTCTGGCGCGTAGCGCGGTATTCAGGCAGGTAGCGTCCTGCCTGGCGCATCAGCCACACCGGGGTGTATTCGGTCGGCTGGCGCAGCAGCGCACGCAGGAAGGTGTCGTTCTTCAGCTGGGCAAATTGTGGCATGAAAGACAATCTAAAGCAGGTAGAAAGGCGTTATTATCGCATCCCTGCCCAGTTTTTTATGCGTTTTGGAGCGCTCATGACATCCACCTCCACCGCGCCGTTTGGCGCCTGGCCATCGCCGATCAGCGCCGAGATGGTTGCTGCGGGCGCTACGCCGCTGTCTTCGGTCGTCCTGGACGGAGCGGATATTTACTGGCTGGCCGGCCGCGCGGCCGAGGCGGGGCGCACCACCCTGATGCGCCGGCCCGGCCCCGCGGCTGCCGCCGAAGTAACGCCGATGCCTTTCAACGTACGTAATCGCGTCCATGAATATGGCGGCGGCGCCTACGCGGTGGCGAATGGCGTGGTGGTGTTCTCGCACCATGCCGATAACCGCCTGTACCGGCTTGCCCCCGGCGGCGCGGCAGAGGCGTTCACCTCGCCGGGCCGGCAGCGTTTTGCCGATTTCGTGTTTGACCACGCGCACGAGCGGCTGATCGCAGTACGGGAGCAGCACCCGGAAGACGCAGCCTCGCATGAGCAGCCGGTGAATACCATTTGCGCGGTAGGCTTTGACGGCGGCGAGCGCGTGCTCGTCATGGGAAACGACTTTTACTCGTCGCCGCGCTTGTCGCCGGATGGCCGCCGCCTGGCATGGCTGTCGTGGGACCATCCGCGCATGCCGTGGCAGGGCACCGAGCTGTGGGTGGCGGAGGTGGAGGCCGATGGCCGGCTTGGCACGCCTGTGCGTGTAGCCGGCGGGCCGCAGGAGTCGATCTGCCAGCCGGAATGGTCGCCGCAGGGCGTGCTGCACTTCGTGTCCGATCGCAGCGGCTGGTGGAACCTGTACTGCCTGCGCCAGGTGGCAGGCGGCACGGCCAGCGCGGTCGAGGCTCTGTGCCCGATGGCGGCGGAGTTTGCGACGCCGCACTGGACCTTCGGCAATTCGCTGTACGGCTTCGGCGCAGGCGGCGAAATTGTATGCAGCTATATTGAACAAGGCGTCAGCAAGCTGGCGCGCCTGCGCACTGGCAGCACGGTGCTGGAGCCGATCGCCACGCCATACCAGGAAATCCGCGAACTGCGCGTGGGCGACGGTTACGCAGTCGTGCTGGCAGGCAGCCCGACCATCGCGACGGAGATTGCCCGCATCGACCTGGCGACCGGCGAGCGCGAAGTGCTGGAGCGCTCGATTGGCGAGCTGCCAGCGCTGGGCTACCTGTCCGTCCCCGAAAGCATCAGCTACCCAAGCGCCAATGGCCGCACCGCCTACGCCTTCTTCTACCCGCCCGCCAATCAGGACGCGCGCGCGCCGGCAGGCGAAAAGCCGCCAGTCATCGTGATCAGCCACGGCGGCCCGACCGGCATGGCAGCCAGCACCCTGAGCCTGAAGACGCAATTCTGGACCAGCCGAGGTTTCGGCGTGCTGGACGTGAATTACGGCGGCAGCACCGGCTTCGGCCGCGCCTTCCGCGACGCGCTGAAAGGCCAATGGGGCATCGTCGACGTTGAAGACTGCATCGCCGGCGCCCGCCACCTGGTGGCGCAAGGCCTGGCAGACGGCGAACGCCTGATCATCCGCGGCAGCAGTGCAGGAGGCCTGACGACGCTGTGCGCATTGACCTTCCACGATGTGTTCAAGCTTGGGGCCAGCTATTACGGCGTGTCTGACCTGAAAGGGCTGGACGACGATTCGCACAAATTCGAGTCGCACTACAACGAATACCTGATCGCGCCCAAGGCCCAAGCCGAGGCTGTGTACGCCGAGCGCTCCCCGATCAACCATACCGGCCGCCTGTCGCGCCCCATGATCTTTTTCCAGGGCCTGGACGACAAGGTGGTGCCGCCGCAGCAATCGGAAGCCATGGTGAACGCCTTGCGCCAGCGCGGCATTCCGGTCGAATACGTTGAGCTGGAAGGCGAAGGCCACGGCTTCCGCAAGGCCGACACCATCGTGCGCACACTGCAGGCGGAACTGGACTTCTACCAACGCATGTTTGGCTTGCGCGGATGAGCGACACCCTGCTGGCGGAATTCGAAGCCCTCGAACAGCCCGAAAAAGCCATCCTCGCCCTGCTGGCACTGGTAGGCGACCCGGTCGGCCGCACCGCCGTCCTCGACCACATGGTCGCTGCCGGCATCAATGACACGAACGGCCAGCCTTTCACCACCCTGACGCTGGACGACCCGCTGCTCAAGCTGGAGCGCCTCGCGTTCACCACCGCCGTGATGGGGCGCGGCTACGTCTGCAACGCCCGCCTGCGCTGGCCCGCGATCCGCGCCGCCATCGGCGCCCACCTGCTGGACGATATCTGCAAGGCCTACGAGTCGCTGAACCCGATGCGCCAGAGCTGGAACGGCGCCTACGAGCCGCGCAGCTACCGCCACGGCGTGGCGCGCTTGCGCATGGCCATGCTGCGCGGCCGCCCGCCACAAGACGTCATGCCGCTGCTGGCCGCCTGCATGGTGTGCTACGAGGCGGCGCAACTGCATCCCATAGTCGACATCTTCTCTCGCCCTTTCGAGGCGGGGATGCTGCTGCTGGTGCATCCGGCATTGCAGGACGACGTGCTGATGCTGCTGGTCCAGCACACGCAGCGCGAGCCAGGCCTGGCGCCACTGGTACGCGGCTATGCGGAGCGCCACCTGCAGCGGCGCCAGGCGGCGGAACAGGAAGCCAGCCCGGCATTGCGCCTGGCGATGGCGGAACACGCGATCCTGTGCGGCAGGCTGGCCGATGCCATGCGCTACCTGGAAGGGATGGACGGTGCGCTGGCACAGTGTTTCTCCAGCGCTGTGCTGGTGCTGCGCGGCGACGTGACGGCGGCAATCACGGGCTTTGAAGCCGCACTGAAGTCAATCCGCCGCGAGTCGGGCAAGCGCAAGCACCTGTTCCAGGGCATCGCCGGCCACCTGTACGTGCTCGCCCTGCTGCGCAGCGGCGACGCCAAGCACCTGAAATCGGCGGAAAGCTATCTTGACGTGGCGGTGCATGCCCAGCACAACGCCGACAGCGCGGTCTACCAGCAATTGAGCATGCTGCGCCAAATTCGCGCCGGCACCATGCAGGCCGACCTGGTCACACAGCGCGCCTGGGAAGCGCCGCTGCAGGCGCAAATGTTCCAATGCATGCTGTATTACTGGCTCGCGCTGCCGCAACTCAAGCAGCGCCGCGCCGAACTGCAAGACTTGTCGCAGGCAGCGGAAGCAGCCGGCTTCATGCTGCTGGCAGGCGGCGCAGAGAGCCTGCTGGGGCACCTTGGGGACGAGGCAGCGGCAGGGCGCGCGGCAGCTTTGCGCGAGCAGCTTGGTTTCAGCGACATGGCTACCTGGTTCGAGCGCCAGGAAGCCTGGCAGCGCCAGTTGGCGGCCCTGATCAACCTGCAGCAGGGCAGTACCGAGACCGGCGGCGAAATGCGCCTGGTGTGGGCGATCAGTTATGGCGAGCGCCAAGGCATCGCCGAAATCGAACCGCGTGAACAGAAGCGAGACATACGCGGCGCCTGGGGCAAGGCGCGCCCCGTTGCTCTGAAGCGCCTGCGCGACGACGCGGCGCAGATGGAATTCCTGACGCCGCAGGACATGCGCGTCGCCAGCGCCATCATGCCGTCGCGCCAGGCCTATTCTTCCGGCCTGCGCTACGACATCGACATTGACCAGGCGGTGCTGGCACTGGTGGGCCATCCGCTGGTGTTCTGGATGGATGCGCCGGATACCCGCGTCGAATTGCTGGCCGGCGCGCCGGAACTGCTGATCCGCACCCACCAGGGCCAGTTGCACCTGGCGCTGCACCCCGCGATCGAAAACCTGAATGCCAATGTGATTGTGGTGCGTGAAGCGCCAAACCGCCTGCGCGTCGTCAGCGTGCAGGACGAGCACCGCCGCATCGCAGCCATTGTCGGTGACGGACTGACCGTGCCTGAACACGCCAAGGACCAGGTATTGAAGGCGATCGGCGCCGTGTCCTCGATGGTCACCGTGCAATCGGACATCGGCGGCGGTGCAGCCAATACCGAGCAATGCGACGCCGATCCTCGACTGCACATCCACCTGCTGCCTTACCAGCAGGGATTGAAGATGCAGATCCAGGTGCGTCCGCTGCGCGATGCCGGGCCTTACTACGCGCCCGGTGCCGGCGCCGAGAACGTGATTGCAGACGTCAATGGCCGTTCCGTGCAGGCGCGCCGCAGCCTGGCCGGTGAACGCGATGCGGAACGCCAATTGGTGCTCAAGTGCGAAGTACTGGAGCAGGCCACCGAGGAGCATGGCGAATGGCTGCTGGGCGAGCCCGCGCTTTGCCTGCAGTTGCTGGCCGAATTGCAGGAGCAAGGCGCCGACAAGGTGGTGCTGGCATGGCCGGAGGGTGAAGCTTTCCGCCTCACCAAACCGGTGTACACCAAGCAGCTGCGCCTGAACATCAAGAGCAAGAAGGACTGGTTTGCCGCCAGCGGCCAACTGGTGGTCGACGAAGACCGCGTGCTGGACCTGCGCTCGCTTCTGGACATGATCCGCGCCAGCAAGAGCCGCTTCATCGCACTGGGCGACAAGGAATTCCTCGCGCTGTCGGAAGAACTGCACCGCCGCCTGTCCGAACTGGCCACCTACGGCGAGGATGACGACGCCGGCATGAAAGTGCACCGCCTGGCAGCCTTCGTGCTGGAAGAACTTGCCAACGACGTCGGCATGGTGGAGGCGGATGCGATGTGGCGCGAGCATTTACAACGCATTGAAGCCAGCGCCAGCTACACGCCGCAACTGCCAAGCACCCTGCAGGCCGAACTGCGCGACTACCAGTTGGCCGGCTTCGAATGGCTGGCGCGTCTCGCACACTGGGGTGTGGGCGCCTGCCTGGCCGACGATATGGGCCTGGGCAAGACCTTGCAGTCCCTTGCCCTGGTCCTGCTGCGCGCGCCCCAAGGACCGACGCTGGTCGTGGCCCCGACCTCGGTCTGCCTGAACTGGGCCAGCGAGGCCGCCCGCTTCGCGCCGACGCTGAACGTCAAAATGTATGCCACCGGCGACCGCGACGACATCGTCAGCAATGCCGGCCCGTTCGACCTGGTGATCACCAGCTACGGCCTGCTGCAACTGGAATCCGAGCGCTTCACCAAGCCGAAATGGCACACTATCGTTCTGGACGAGGCGCAGAACATCAAGAATGCTGCCACCAAACGCTCGCAGGCCGTCATGGCGCTGAAGGGAGACTTCAAGATGGTGGCAACCGGCACCCCGCTGGAAAACCACCTCGGCGAACTGTGGAACCTGTTCCGCTTCATCAATCCCGGCCTGCTGGGCAGCCATGAGCAGTTCAACCTGCGCTTTGCCGGCCCGATCGAACGCCAGCAAGACCACCGCGCAGAAGTCGGCGCGCGCAATCGCCTGCGCCGCCTGATCGGGCCTTTCGTCCTGCGCCGGACCAAGGCCCAAGTGCTGACCGAACTGCCGGCACGCACGGAGATCGTGCTGGAAGTAGACCTGTCGCCGGAAGAAACCGCGCTGTACGAATCGCTGCGCCGCGAGGCGCTCGAAAACCTGGCCTCGATCGAAGGGCCAGCGGACAGGAAGTCGATGCAGATCCTGGCGGAGATCATGAAACTGCGCCGCGCCTGCTGCAATCCCAACCTGGTGGCGCCTTCGCTGCGGCTCGAGTCGAGCAAGCTGGCAGCCTTCGCGCGCCTGCTGGAAGGCTTGCTGGAGAACCGCCACAAGGTGCTGGTATTCAGCCAGTTCGTCGATCACCTGTCGCTGATCCGCGCCCACCTGGACCGCAATGGCATCCGCTACCAATACCTCGACGGCAGCACGCCGATGGCTGCGCGCAAGCAGTCCGTGGACGCATTCCAGGCCGGCGAGGGCGATGTATTCCTGATCAGCCTCAAGGCTGGCGGCGTTGGCATCAACCTGACCGCGGCCGACTACGTCATCCACATGGACCCGTGGTGGAACCCCGCCGTGGAAGACCAGGCATCCGACCGCGCGCACCGCATGGGGCAGCTGCGGCCGGTCACCATCTACCGCCTGGTGGCGCGCAATACAATTGAGGAGGGCATCGTCGAACTGCACGGCCATAAGCGCGAGCTGGCCGACAGCCTGCTCGATGGCAGCGATACCGCTGCGCGCATGACGGCTGAGGACATGCTGGCCATGCTGAACGAAGGCCTGCGACGCTTCTGAGAGGAGACGCCATGCAACTGACATCACTTTTGTCCCGCGCCGCGGCGATCGCTGCGCTGGGGACGTTCAGCCTGGCGGGTGTGCCCCGCCAGGCAACTGCAGCCACGCCGGAAACGGCAACTGCGCCCGCCGCTGCTGCCTGTCCGGCCGCGGTGCTGCGAAACGCCAAAGCGGGCAAATGGCAGGTCGACGACAACGCCCGGCGCCAGGCGCTGGCACTGGAGGCGGTTTCGTGCCTCTCCTCGCCTGATCCCGCCGAGCGCGACGAACTGGCCTTCGAAGCCCTGCAAGCCTGGATGCGTGCCGATAAGCTGGAAACCGCCACAGTGCAGGAGTTGCGCACCCGCCTGGCAGCGCAACTGCAAGCACCCGACCCTCAAGGTTTCGCACGTCCCTTCGCCGCGCTGGTGCTGGCCGACGTGGCGCGTGTCGACCGCATCAAACCGTATCTTTCGGCCGAACAGCGCGCGCAACTTGTCGGCGCCACGACAAATTACCTGCGCAGCGTGAACGACTACCGCGGCTTCGACGAAAAGCAAGGCTGGCGCCACGGTGTGGCACACGCCGCCGACATCATGCTGCAGCTCTCGCTTAACCCGGCGCTCGGCCGCGCCGAGCACGAGCAGATATTGGCAGCCATCGCCAGCCAGGTCGCACCGCAAGGCGAGCATTTCTACCACTACGGCGAAGGCGAACGCCTGATGGCCCCCATCTTCTACCTGTCGCACGCCAGGACGCTGGAATGCAGTGACTGGGACCGCTGGTTCGCCCGCCTGGCAGCGCCGCCCGCATCGGCCGGCACGCAGCAGGCAATCCTGGCCCGCAAGCACAACCTGAACGGCTTCCTGCAGCCGCTGTACATCAACATCAGCGAAAGCAAGGACGAAGCACAGCGCAACTGCCTCAAGCCCCTGGTACTGCGCGCATTGAAGCAGGCAGCCGCATGAACGCACAGCAGGCATCGGCCTTCGTAGAGCATCACGGTGTCGTGCTGGTGTCTGCACGCGGCAACGTGCCAACGCTGACGGAAGCCATCGTCGGCGCACCGATCAAGGGCAGCTGGTGGGGCCACCCCGAGGGAAAGCGCATTTTCGCTGTGATAAGCGAAGTGCAGGAGCATGACGACATCCTGGTGTGCCGCCTGCTCGCAGGAAAACTGACGCTGGTACACCGCCGCCTGTGGCCTGCCGTGGCAGCACTGGCGGGCGAACTGCCGGCGGAAGCAATAGCGCGGGTACGGCAGGTACACACTGCCAGCGGCAAGCACGTCAACGAAGAAGTCCCTTTCCCGCAATGGTTGCCGCCCGATGCGGCCACGGCGGCCACCGGACTTGACCCCGTCCGGGCGCGGGAGGCACTCGGCTTGTGATAATCTCCCACGCTGCACTAGCAAGAGGTTGAAATATGATGAAGACCAAGATCGCCCTCGCCGCGATGATGTTGAGCCTGGCCCTGTCGCCAGCCGATGCCGCGGCGAAGAGCAAGAAATCCAATGCGCCGGCAAAGACTGCCGTCAGCAAGAAGTCCAGCAGCAAAGGCAAAACGAGCAAATCGTCGTCCAAATCCACCAAGGGCGGCAAGGCCGGCAAATCCAAAGCGGATCAGGCCAAACCGGCAGTCGCCAGCAAGCCGCTGCCGGCTGAACGCCGCCAGGACAAGGCTTTCGACAGCCAGGCGAACCAGTTCCTCGGCGCGTTGTGGCGCGTCGATCCGGAGACCGCTATCTCCGTTGGCAAGTACGACACCGCGGCACAACTGACCATTCCGGACCAGGCTTACCGCGACCAGCAGCTTGCCTTTATCAACGAATGGCTGGAGAAGTTCGGCAAGATCGACGCCAGGCAGCTATCGCCGAAACAGCGCAGCGACCTTGTCCTGCTGCAGAACAAGCTGAGCTCGGACCGCTGGTACCTGACCACCTTCCGCGAATGGGAGTGGAACCCGGCCATCTACAACATCGCCAGCCCGATCGATTTCGTGCTGAACACTGAATATGCCGCACGGCCGCAGCGCCTGCGCACGCTGCTGCGCCGTATCGCCGGCGTGCCGGCGTATTACGAAGCAGCGCGCAACAACATCAAGAACCCGACGCGCGAACATGTGAAGCTCGCTATCGACCAGGCGCCGGGCGTACTTGCGGTGCTGTCCGACCTGGACAAGCAGGCGCAGGATTCGATCCTGAATGCCAATGAAAAGAACCTGTACGCACAGCGCATTGCAGCGGCCAAGATGGCTGTGGAGGCTTATGCCGCCTGGCTCGGCGAGCTGGATAAATCGCTGGCCGTCAGCGGTGCGCGTTCCTTCCGCATCGGCAAAGAGATGTATGAAGCGAAGTTCGGCTACGACATCCAGTCCGGCAGCAATGCCGAGCAGACTCACCAGAAAGCGCTGGCGGCCCGCGAACAACTGCTGTCGAACATGGACCGCATTTCGGACGACCTGTGGCCGAAGTACCTGGCCGACAAGGCCAAACCGTCGGACCGCTTCGCCAAGATCGGCATGATGATCGACAAGCTGTCGGCCAACCATGTGGCGCGCGAGGAATTCTTCCCTGAAATCCGCCGCCAGATCCCTGTGCTGCAGGACTGGGTCGTGAAGAACGACTTGCTGACGCTGGACCCGAACAAGCCGCTGGTGGTGCGTGAAACGCCTGCTTACCAACGTGGCGTGGCAGGCGCCAGCATCGAAGCGCCGGGCCCTTACCGCCCGCAAGACCGCACCTACTACAACGTGACACCGCTGGACGATGCCACGCCCGAGCAGGCCGAATCCACGCTGCGGGAGTACAACCACTGGATCCTGCAGATCCTGAACATGCATGAGGCGATTCCTGGCCACTATGCGCAGCTTGTGTACGCCAACAAGTCGCCGTCGATCGTGAAGTCGATCTTTGGCAATGGCGCAATGGTGGAAGGATGGGCAGTCTACAGCGAACGCATGATGCTGGAGTCGGGCTACGGCAACAACGAGCCTGAGATGTGGCTGATGTACTCGAAGTGGAACCTGCGCAGCGTCACCAACACCATCCTCGATTACAGCGTGCACGTGCAGGGCATGACGGAGCAGGAAGCAATTGACCTGCTGACGCGCCAGGCCTTCCAGACCGCTGCCGAAGCGAAGGAGAAATGGCGCCGTGCACAGCTCACCTCCGTGCAGCTCACCAGCTACTTCTCCGGCTACTCGGAGATCATGGAATTGCGCGAACAGCGCCGCGCTGCCTTGGGCAGCAAGTTCTCGCTGAAAGACTTCCACGAAGACTTCCTGAGCTACGGCAGCGCACCTGTGCGCGTGATCAAAGAGCTGATGCAGTAACCGGTTTAGGCTGCTCCCATGCCCCGCGCCCACCGCGGGGCGCTTCTGCTACTATGAAGAAGGAGTGGCCATGACCATGCCGATCCAGTTTGATACAGCTCAATACGTCAAAACGTTGATTGATGCGGGAATACCTCGCCAGCAGGCCGAGGCGCACGCAGATGCGCTAAAGGCTGCGCTGAGCCAACCCGTGGCAAATGACTTCGACTTGGCGATACATCGTGCTGAACTGCATGCGATGTTTGCGGAGCATGAGGCAAAGATGATCAGGCTGATTGACGAGCGGCTCAGCGCAAAGCTTCGGCCCGTCTATATCTGGCTCAGCATCCTGACGGTCATGCAAGCCATCACCATGACCAAACTGTTCCTTTAGTCGGCTTTCTCTTCCGGTGCGGTAGTTGCCTTGACGAACATCGGCGACAGGATCACGCCAATCTCGAACAGCAGCCACATTGGGATGGCCAGCGAGAATTGGCTGACGACATCAGGCGGAGTCACGATGGCAGCGATCACGAAGGCAGCCACGATCACATAACCGCGCCACTCCTTCAGCTTCGCCACAGACACCAGCCCCATACGCACCAGCACCACCACCACCACGGGAACTTCAAACGCGCAGCCGAAGGCCAGGCACATCGACATGACGAAGTCGAGGTAATTCTCGATATCCGGCATCACCGCAATCGAGGACGGCGACACCTGGTTGATGAAGGCGAACACTTTGCCGAACACCAGGAAGTAGCAGAACGCCACGCCCGCCATGAACAAGGTGGAAGAGGCAATTACCAGCGGCGCCACCAGGCGCTTCTCGTGCGTGTACAGGCCGGGCGCTACGAAGGCCCACATCTGGTACAGCACCCACGGCAGCGACAGGATAAAGCCGAACAGCAGCGTCACCTTCATCGGCACCAGGAAGGGCGAGATCACGCTGGTGGCGATCATCTTCGAGCCCACTGGCATGGCGGCGATCATCGGTGCGGCGATCAGGTCGTAGATCCTGGAGGGGCCGATGCCGAAGCCGATCAGGGCCGTCACCACCGCGATGCCGATGCTGGCCTTGACCAGGCGATCGCGCAGCTCAACCAGATGGCTGATGAAGGTCTCTTCGACGGGTTCTTGTTGACTCATTTAGAAAAACGATGCGGTTTTGCGGCTGCCGGGGCGGTGGCGTTTCATGCGCGCCGCGCCGGAGATGACGTGGGTGCGGACGCCGGCCTGCTGCTTGTACCACAGCGGCACGGCCGAACTGCGCACCACGCGCTTGCGGCGGAAGTCCTTGGCCTTGCGCGCCATGTCTTCGCTGGTCGGGGTGTACAGGTCGAGCGATGGCGTCGTCATTGGCTCGTCGCGCAACACCGACTCCACCTCCGCGATATCCTTGCCGATGGAGTTTTCCATCTCGTCCTTGAAAGTGCTGGCAGCTTCCTCGGCCTGCTTGCGCAGGTTCTTCAGCTCGTCCAGCTCCATTTCGCGCGAGACTTCGGATTTGACGTCGTTCAGGTAACGCTGGGCACGGCCGTACAGCGTCCCGGCCATGCGCGCCACCTTGGGCAGCTTTTCAGGACCGATGACGACCAGGGCCACTACCCCGATGACGGCGATTTTAGTGAGACCGAGGTCGATCATTGCCGATTACTGCTTGTTCTTTTCCTTGGCTTCGACTTCGATCGTGCCTTTGTCGGTCACCTGAGCTGGTGGCGGTGCAGGCTTGTCTTCATCCGCGCCCTTGACGCCATCCTTGAAGCCCTTGACGGCTTTGCCCAGGTCGGAGCCGATATTGCCCAGTTTCTTGGTGCCGAATACCAGCATCACGATGACGAGGACAATCAGCCAATGCCAAATGCTAAAGGAACCCATTACAAAACCCCTAAAAAATCGTTAGTTTGGACAGTATACGCGAAGCGCACGCCGTCATGTGCTTGTCATAACCTCAAGTCCGCATGCCGCGCCATGGACGCGGGCCGCCGTACAGGTGCATATGCAGGTGATACACCTCCTGGCCGCCATCCGGACCGCTGTTGATCAGGGTCTTGTAGCCGCGGGACGGGGTGCCATCTGCCTCGTAAGTGACGGCGATATCATGCTGCTCAGCCAGTTGCGGCACCAGCGCCAGCATCTTGCCCAGCAGGGCCGTATGCTCCGGCTTGCAGTCGGACAAGGTCGACAGGTGCAGTTTCGGGATGATCAGCAAGTGTACCGGCGCGGCCGGGTGGATGTCCTTGAACACCATCAAGTCGTCGTCTTCGTGTACCACGGTCGACGGGATCTGTTTTGCTGCAATCTTGCAGAACAGGCAATTTTCCACTTTTATTCCTTACGGGATGCTTTTTCTTCCAGGCCGGACAAGCCTTCGCGGCGCGCCAGCTCATCGAGTACCTGCTGCGGCGACAAATCGAATTGCGCCAGCAGCACCAGCGAATGGAACCACAGGTCGGCGCATTCGTACAGCACTTTCGATGCATCGCCGCTGACGCGGGCGTCTTTTGCCGCCATCACGGTCTCGGTGGCTTCCTCGCCGATCTTTTTCAGGATCGCATCGTCGCCCTTGGAAAACAGCTTGGCCACATAGGAGGAGGCAGGGTCGCCGCCCTTGCGCGATTCGATGGTGGCCGCCACGCGGTCCAGTACATTGCTCATTTCTTTGCTTCCGCGTAAATCTCTTCAGGGTCTTTCAAGACCGGCTCGGTATTCTGCCAGTCGCCATTCTCGAACTTGTTGAAGAAGCACGAGTGGCGGCCGGTGTGGCAGGCGATGTCGCCTTCCTGCTCGATCTTCAGCAGCACCACGTCTTCGTCGCAGTCAAGGCGGATTTCCAGCACTTTCTGCACGTGGCCGGACTCTTCGCCCTTGTGCCACAGCTTCTTGCGTGAGCGGCTCCAGTAGACTGCCTCGCCCAGCTCCACGGTCTTGTAGAGCGCGTCCCGGTTCATCCACGCGAACATCAGCACATCGTTGCTGCCGGCTTCCTGTGCGATGACAGGCACCAGGCCATGCTCGTCCCACTTCACCCTGTTCAGCCATTTGGCTTTGGCGACATTAGCTGCAATTGCGGTAGCCATTGTGTGATCCCCGAAGTTTAAGAAAGGCGCATGGGAATGCCCTGCGCCGCCATGAATTGCTTGGCTTCCTGTACGGTGTGCTGGCCGTAGTGGAAGATGCTGGCCGCCAGCACCGCATCGGCGTGGCCCAGCTTGACGCCGTCGGCCAGGTCCTGCAGGCCGCCCACGCCGCCCGATGCGATCACCGGAATGCTGACCGCATCGCTGACGGCGCGCGTCAGGCCCAGGTCGAAACCGGACTTGGTGCCGTCGCGGTCCATGCTGGTCAGCAGCAGTTCGCCGGCGCCCAGCTCGGCCATCTTGCGCGCCCACTCGACGGCATCGAGGCCGGTCGCATTGCGGCCGCCGTGGGTGAACACTTCCCACTTGCCGGGAGCGACGTTCTTGGCGTCGATCGCCACCACGATGCACTGGCTGCCGTGCTTCTGCGACGCTTCGTACACCAGCTGCGGGTTGGTCACGGCGGAGGTGTTCATGCTCACCTTGTCGGCGCCGGCGTTCAGCAGGCGGCGCACGTCTTCGACCTTGCGCACGCCGCCGCCCACGGTCAGCGGGATGAACACTTGAGAAGCCACCGCTTCGATGATGTGCAGGATCAGGTCGCGGTTGTCGCTCGAGGCGGTAATGTCGAGGAAGGTCAGTTCGTCCGCGCCCTGCTCGTCGTAACGGCGCGCGATTTCCACCGGGTCGCCCGCGTCGCGCAGCTCCGTGAAGTTGACCCCTTTCACGACGCGGCCATCGGTCACGTCGAGGCAGGGGATGATGCGTTTAGCCAGCATATTCTTTACTCTGAAAGTTCGTCGGCACGTTCCTGCGCCGAAGCCAGGTCCAGCGTGCCTTCATAGATCGAACGGCCGCAAATCACGCCTTCGACGCCTTCGTCCTGCACGGCGCACAGGGCTTCCACGTCGGCCAGGTTGTGCAGGCCGCCGGAGGCGATGATCGGGATGCGCACCGCCTGCGCCAGGCGCACGGTGGCTTCGATGTTCACGCCGCCCATCATGCCGTCGCGGCCGATGTCGGTGTAGATGATCGATTCCACGCCGTAGCCTTCGAACTTCTGCGCCAGGTCGATCACTTCGTGGCCGGACAGCTTGCTCCAGCCGTCGGTCGCCACCTTGCCGTCCTTGGCGTCGAGGCCGACGATGATGTGGCCGGGGAAGGCGCCGCAGGCATCTTGCAGGAAGCCCGGGCTCTTCACGGCGGCCGTGCCGATGATGATGTAGCTGATGCCGTCGTCGAGGTAGCGCTCGATGGTGTCGAGGTCGCGGATGCCGCCGCCCAGTTGCACCGGGATTTCAGGCAGGTCGAATTCCTCGGCATAGTCTTGCACGGCCTGGATAATGGATTTCACCGCACCTTCGTTCTTTGGCTTGCCGGCAAAGGCGCCGTTCAGGTCCACCAGGTGCAGGCGGCGCGCGCCTTGCTCGAGCCAGTGGCGGGCCATCTTGCCCGGATCGTCGGAAAAGACGGTTGCAAGTTCCATATCGCCCTGTTTCAGGCGAACGCAGTGACCATCCTTGAGGTCGATAGCAGGAATAAGCAGCATGATGTTGTTCTTGAAGTTAAGGATTCCAGTGGATGAAATTTTTGTACAGTTGCAGGCCGGTGGCGGCACTCTTTTCAGGGTGGAACTGTGTGGCAAAAATATTGTTTCGGGCGACTGCGCAGCAGAACGGCTGGCCGTACACGGTTTCCGCCGCGCTGTGCTCCGCCTGGGCGGGTTGCGCGAAGTAGCTGTGCACGAAATAGAACCACGCGTTGTCGGGAATACCGTCCCACATCGCGTGCGGCGCGCGCTGGCGCACCTGGTTCCAGCCCATCTGCGGCACCTTGAAGCGCGAACCGTCTTCCTGCAGCATGCCGTCGAGCTGGAAGCGCACCACCTTGCCGGGCAAAAGGCCCAGGCCCGGCGTATTGCCGCCTTCTTCGCTCATGTCAAACAGCATCTGCTCGCCCACGCACACGCCCATCATCGGCTTCGACGCGGCAGCACGCAGCAGCGCATCTTTCACGCCGGATTCGTTCAGGCTGCGCATGCAGTCGCGCATGGCGCCCTGGCCGGGCAGCACGATGCGGTCGGCGGCATCAATCGCGGCGGGTTCGCCGGAAATCAGTACTTCGGCTTCGGGTGCGACGGCGCGCAATGCCTGCGCTACCGAGCGCAGGTTGCCCATGCCGTAATCGACTACTACGATTTTTTTCATGTCAGTCAGCCGTAGTTGTCGTTACAGGCTTCCTTTGGTGGACGGGATGGCGCCAGCAGCGCGCGGGTCAAGCTCGCTGGCCATGCGCAGGGCGCGGCCGAAAGCCTTGAACACGGTTTCGCACTGGTGGTGTGCATTGGTGCCGCGCAGGTTGTCGATGTGCAGCGTGACGCCGGCGTGATTGACGAAGCCGCGGAAGAATTCCAGCGTCAGGTCGACGTCGAACGCGCCAATCATCGCGCGGGTGAATGGGATGTGGTATTCGATGCCTGGGCGGCCGGAAAAGTCGATGACGACGCGCGACAGCGCTTCGTCCAGCGGCACATAGGCGTGGCCATAGCGGCGGATGCCCTTCTTGTCGCCAATAGCCTTGGCAACTGCCATGCCGAGCGTAATGCCCACGTCTTCCACCGTGTGGTGGTTGTCGATGTGGGTGTCGCCGGTGGCTTCGATATCGAGGTCGATCAGCCCGTGGCGGGCGATCTGGTCCAGCATATGGTCGAGGAAAGGCACGCCCGTGTTCAGCTTCTGGGCGCCGGTGCCATCGAGATTGATGGCAACGCGGACCTGGGTCTCGCTGGTGTTGCGAGTGATTTCTGCGGTGCGGTTCATGAAAAGCTCTTGGTTTTCGCTTCAGGATGCCAGCGCGGCTTTCAGGCCGTCCAGCATGATTGCGTTTTCCTCGGGCGTACTGACGGTGATACGCAGGCAGTTGGCCAGTACATTGTGCATTCTACCCACATTTTTGATCAATACCTTGCGCTCCAACAGTTTGGCATGAACCTGGTCGGAGTTCGGTACGCGAATGAGGATAAAGTTTGCCGCCGAGGGGAAAACGTTGACACCCGGCAATTTCGCCAGTGCCGCCGACAATTCGCTGCGCTGTTGGCGCAACAGGGCGGCCTGCTCATTCAGCACCTCGAGGTGGTCGAGGCAGAATTCGGCGGCGGCCTGGGTCAGGACGTTGACGTTGTAGGGTGGGCGGATCTTGTCGAATTGTTCCAGTAGGGCTGGCGCGCACGACATATAGCCGAGGCGGATGCCCGCCAGGCCAAGTTTCGACAGTGTGCGCATGACGATCAGGTTGGGGAATTCGGGCAGTCGGCCCATGAAGCTTTGTTGCGCAAATGGCTCATAAGCTTCGTCGACCACGCACAGGCCTGAGTCGCCCAGCGCCCTGATCACTTGTTCGATATCGCCGGCGTCGAACAGGTTGCCGGTCGGGTTGTTCGGGTAGGCCAGGAAAACCAGCGCCGGCTTGTGCTGCGAGATGGCCGCCAGCATGGCGGGCAGGTCCAGCGTCAGGTCGGCCTTCAGCGGCACGCCGACGAAGTCCATGCCCGCCACCATGGCCGAGCGCTGGAACATCACGAAGCTAGGGGCCGGCGCCATCATCACAGCGCGGCGGCCTTCCGCCGGCTGCAGCGCGCAAGCCTGCGCCATGATGGCAATCAGCTCGTCCGAGCCGTTGCCCAGCATGACGTCGTAGCCGGCCGGCACGCCCAGCCTGGCGCGGATGCGCTGCTTGATGGTTTCGTAGCTGGCAACAGGGTAGCGGTTCAGCGCAACGGCAGCGATACGGCTGGCCAGTTCATGATGCAGGTGGCTCGGCAGCACATAAGGATTCTCCATCGCATCCAGCTTGATAAATCCGCTGGCATCCGGCACATGGTAGATGTGGTCATTGCGCACATCCTGGCGGATCGTATTGGCGATAAGGCTGTCGAGGGACATCTGCATTTACTCCTGTTCTAAAGCCTCGTTCGGGACAGGCGCCATTTTCGGCCTGCGCCCCTTGCGTGGCGGAGGTGTCTGACCCTGCGGGCCAGACATCGGTTTACCGGTTTCGGTAAGCGCTTCAAGGCGCTTCCGAGCTATGTCGCAATACTCGGGATTCAATTCAAAGCCCACGAAATTCCGGCCGCAGCGGCGGGCAGCCACCGCAGTGGTCCCGCTGCCCATGAACAAATCCATCACCACGCCATCCGGCGGGCAGCTGGCCTTGACCATGCGCTCGATAATTTCCAAAGGCTTTTGCGTCGGGTGGTCGACCCGTTCCGCATGCTCCCGGTGCAGGCGCGATACGCTCCACAGGTCCTTGGGGTTGTAGCCCACTTCCAGCCATTTCGCGCCGACGAAGATCGAACGCGAACGGGCTTTCTTGGTCTCGGCATCGTACGGGATACGCACGGCGTCGAGGTCAAAGTAATAATCCTTGCGGCGCACGAAGAAACCAATGGTGTCGTGCACCGACGAATAGCTGCGGGTACTGCCGCCCATGGAAGGCACGCGGCGGTCCCAGATAATTTCATTCATCATCGTCATGCGCTTTTTCAGCATGACGAAGATCTCCGGCGAATAACGCCAGGTCAGGAAGATGTACAGGCTGCCGTTCGGCTTCAGCTTCGGCAGCGCCGCATCGATCCAGGCTTCCGTCCAGGCCAGGTAATCGTCTACCGATTGCTGGTCGGAGGCATTGCCGTAATCCTTGCCCAGGTTATAGGGCGGATCGGTCAGGATCAGGTCGACGGAACCATCCGGCACGCGAGCCAGTCCGGCCAGCGCGTCTTCACAGTAGACCTGGTTCTTCCATTCGGTCATTTCAGGCGCAACTCCGCACTGCGCGCGTGGGCTTGCAAGCCTTCGCCGTATGCCAGTTCGGCAGCGATCTTGCCCAGTGTCTGCGCGCCGGCTTCGCTGACGTGGATTACCGAGGAGCGCTTCTGAAAGTCGTACACGCCCAGTGGCGACGAGAAGCGCGCGGTGCGCGAGGTCGGCAGCACGTGGTTCGGGCCGCAGCAGTAGTCGCCCAGCGATTCGGACGAGAAGCGGCCCAGGAACATGGCGCCGGCGTGGCGGATCTGGTCGGCCCACTGCTGCGGGTTCTCGGCCGAGATCTCAAGGTGTTCGGCAGCGATGCTGTTGGCGATGGCGCAGGCTTCGGCCATGTCGCGCACCTTCACCAGGGCGCCGCGGTCGCGCAGCGAGGTTTCGATGACGGCCTTGCGCGGCATGGTCGGCAGCAGCCTGGCGATGCTGTCCTCGACGCGGGCGATGTAGCCGGCGTCAGGGCACAGCAGGATCGCTTGCGCCAACTCGTCGTGCTCGGCCTGCGAGAACAGGTCCATCGCCACCCAGTCAGGGTCGGTAGTGCCATCGCAGATCACCAGGATCTCGGAAGGTCCGGCGATCATGTCGATGCCGACGGTGCCGAATACGCGGCGCTTGGCCGAGGCGACGTACGCATTGCCCGGGCCGACAATCTTGTCGACCGGCTGGATGGTTTCGGTGCCGTGCGCCAGCGCAGCCACGGCTTGCGCGCCGCCGATGCCGATCACGCGGGTCACGCCGGCAATTGCCGCAGCGGCCAGCACCATCTGGTTTTTCACGCCGTCCGGGGTCGGGACGACCATGATGATTTCTTCGACGCCCGCGACCTTGGCCGGCACGGCATTCATCAGCACCGACGATGGGTAGGCAGCCTTGCCGCCCGGGACGTAGATGCCCACGCGGTCCAACGGCGTAATGCGCTGGCCGAGGATGGTGCCGTCGGCTTCGGTGTAGGTAAAGCCTTGCAGCTCCTGCTTCTGGCGCTCATGGAAGGCGCGGATGCGGTCGGCGGCGGTCTGCAGCGCGCTGCGTTGCGCGGCAGGGAGCGATGCCAGTGCAGCGTCCAGCTCCGCCTGGCCGATGTCGAAATCGGCCATGCTGGCGGCGCTCATGCGGTCGAAGCGGTTGGTGTATTCCAGCACGGCTTCGTCGCCGCGCGCGCGCACGTCGGCAATGATTTTGGCGACGGCGCCTTCAATGGCGTCATCGGTTTCAGCTTCAAAGGCCAGCAACGCGTCGAGCGTTTCGTGGAAGTCGTCTTGGGTGGAGTCGAGTTTGCGGATCATAGTCATGCCTTCGCCAGCGAGGCGCGCTCAAATGCTTCGATAATCGGTTGCAGGCGGGCGCGCTTCAGCTTCATCGCGGCCTGGTTCACCACCAGGCGCGAAGAGATGTCCATGATCTCTTCCACTTCCACCAGGTTGTTGGCGCGCAGCGTGCTGCCGGTGGAGACCACGTCGACAATCGCGTCGGACAGGCCAACCAGCGGCGCCAGCTCCATCGAGCCATACAGCTTGATCAGGTCGACGTGCACGCCCTTCTTGCCGAAGTGTTCGCGCGCAATCGAGGTGAACTTGGTCGCCACGCGCAGGCGCGCGCCCTGGCGCACCGCGGTCTCGTAATCGAAACCGGCACGCGTTGCCACCGACATGCGGCACTTCGCAATATGCAGGTCCACCGGCTGGTACAGGCCTTCGCCGCCGTGCTCCAGCAGGACGTCCTTGCCCGCCACGCCGAAGTCCGCCGCGCCATGCTGCACATAGGTCGGCACGTCGGATGCGCGCACGATCAGTACGCGAATGCCAGGGTCCGAGGTAGGCAGGATCAGCTTGCGGGAAGTTTCCGGATTTTCGGTGACGGTGATGCCGGCTGCTTCCAGCAGCGGCAGCGTGTCTTCGAAGATCCGGCCTTTCGACAGGGCGAGGATAAGTTCCATGAGTTTTACTTGATACGGGTGATATTGGCGCCAACGGCGGACAGCTTGTCTTCCATGCGGTCATAACCACGGTCCAGGTGGTAGATGCGGTCCACCAGGGTTTCGCCTTTGGCAGCCAGGCCGGCAATCACCAGCGAGGCCGAAGCGCGCAGGTCGGTTGCCATCACCGGCGCGCCGATCAGCTGCTCGACACCGTCGATGTAGGCGGTGTTGCCATCGATGGAGATCTTCGAGCCCAGGCGGTTCATTTCCTGCACGTGCATGAAGCGGTTCTCGAAAATGGTTTCGGTCACCTTGCTGCTGCCGCTGGCGATCAGGTTCACCGCCATGAACTGCGCCTGCATATCGGTCGGGAAGCCCGGGTATTCGGTGGTGCGGAAAGAGACCGGCTTCGGGCGCTGGTCCATCTGCGCGCGGATCCAGTTGTCGCCCACGGTCAGCTGCACGCCCATCTCGCGCAGCTTGTCCAGCGCCACGTCGAAGATGTCGGTGCGGGTATTGCGGATGGTGATGTCGCCGCCGGCGGCTGCCACTGCGCACAGGAAGGTCGCCGCTTCGATACGGTCGGAGATCACTTCGTGCTTGGCGCCATGCAGCGCAGGCACACCCTGGATCACAAGGCGGTCGGTACCGATGCCCTGGATCTTTGCGCCCATCGCCACCAGCAGGTTGGCCAGGTCGGTCACTTCCGGCTCGCGCGCGGCGTTTTCCAGGATGGTCTCGCCTTCGGCCAGCGTTGCCGCCATCAGCAGGTTCTCGGTACCGGTCACTGTGATCATGTCGGTCACGATGCGGGTGCCCTTCAGCTTCTTGCACTTGGCGTAGATGTAGCCGCCGTCGATGCTGATCTCGGCGCCCATCGCCTGCAAGCCCTTGATGTGCTGGTCGACAGGGCGCGAACCGATCGCGCAGCCGCCCGGCAGGGATACCTTGGCTTCGCCGAAGCGTGCCAGGAGCGGGCCCAGGACCAGGATCGAAGCACGCATGGTCTTCACCAGTTCATACGGCGCTTCGTACTTGTCGATCTTCGAGCCGTTCAGCGAAACCTTCTCGCCATCCTGCTCGACCGACAGGCCGGTCTGGCGCAGCAGCTTGAGCATGGTAGCCACGTCGTGCAGCAGCGGCACATTGGCCAGCTCCACGTCGCCCGCGGTCAGCAGGCCGGCGCACAGAATAGGCAGGGCAGCGTTCTTGGCGCCGGAAATCTTGATGTCGCCGACCAGGCGCTTGCCACCGGTGATGAGCAGTTTGTCCATTTTCTTCTTATCCTTGGAATTCTTCAGGGGTCAGGGTTTTCATCGACAGTGCATGGATCTCTTCGCGCATGCGGTCGCCCAGCGCGGCATACACCAGCTGGTGGCGCTGGATCAGGCGCTTGCCGGCGAAGGCAGGCGACACGATCACGGCCTGGAAGTGCTGGCCGTCGCCTTCCACTTGCAGGTGGGTGCACTCGAGGCCGGCAGCGATATAGCCGTGGATTGCTTCTGGAGTTGTGGTCACTTTGAATTCCTCAATAAATCAGTGGCGCAGGCGGTAGCCGCTGCGCAGGAGTTTGATAGCAAGCAGCGCCAGCACCACCAGGAAGGCGGAAACGATGGCGACGCTGATCCATGGGTTCACGTCGGACTGCCCGAAGAAGCCGTAGCGGAAGCCGTCGATCATGTAGAAGAACGGATTGGCGTGCGATACGGCCAGCCAGAATGGCGGCAGCGAATGGATCGAATAGAACACGCCGGCCAGGAAGGTCAGCGGCACGATCAGGAAATTCTGGAAGGCGGCCAGCTGGTCGAACTTCTCGGCCCAGATGCCGGCGATCAGGCCCATGGTGCCGAGGATGGCAGCGCCCAGCAGGGCGAACACCAGGATCCACAGCGGCGCGGTAAAGCTCAGGTGCGCAAACCAGGCAGTGATGGCGAACACGCCGAAGCCGACGGTAATGCCGCGCACCATCGAGGCCAGCACGTAGGCGGAGAAGATTTCCCAGTGCGACAAAGGCGTCAGCAGCACGAACACCAGGTTGCCGGTGATCTTGGACTGGATCAGCGAAGACGATGAGTTGGCGAAGGCATTCTGCAATACGCTCATCATCACCAGGCCCGGAATCAGGAAGGCGGTGTAGGTCACGCCGGGATAGACCTCGACGCGGCCCGACAGCACGTGGCCGAAGATCAGCAGGTACAGCATGGCGGTCAGGATCGGCGCAGCAATCGTCTGCGTCGCGACCTTGTAAAAGCGCAGCGTCTCTTTGTAGACCAGGGTGCGGAAGCCGGTGGTGATCATACGATGTTCTCGTCCATGATTTGCAGGAAGATGTCTTCCAGGTCGGCCTGCTGTAGCTGCATCTCGTCGATGCTGATGCCGCCCTGGCGCAGGCGCGCGAGGATGCCTTCCACTTCGGCGTAATCGTTGATGCGCAGGCTGTACTTGTTGTCTTCCGGCGGGTGATTCAGCAGCGGCTGCAATTCCTCCGGCAGGGAGTTGTGCGGCAGGTGCAGCACCAGTTGCGAGCCGGAGATGCGGCGGATCAGTTGCGACATGGTGTCCAGCGCCACTACCTTGCCCAGCTTGAGCATGGCGACGCGCTTGCACATCGCTTGCGCTTCTTCCAGGTAGTGCGTGGTCAGCACGATAGTGTGGCCTTCGCGGTTCAGGCGCGTGATGAACTGCCACAGCGTCTGGCGCAGTTCCACGTCGACACCGGCAGTCGGTTCGTCCAGCACGATGACGGGCGGCTTGTGCACCAGCGCCTGCGCTACCAGCACACGGCGCTTCATACCACCGGACAGGGCGCGCATATTGGTGTCGGCCTTGTTGGCCAGGCCCAGCTCCTCCATCACCTCGTCGATCCACTTGTCGTTGTTACCCAGGCCGAAGTAGCCGGACTGCAGGCGCAGCGTTTCGCGCACCGTAAAGAAGGGATCGAACACCAGTTCCTGCGGCACCACGCCCAGTTTGCGCCGCGCTGCGCGGAAATCGGACACCACGTCATGGCCATGGATCTTGACGCTGCCGGCATCGGCGCGGATCAGGCCTGCAATGATGGAGATCAAAGTGGTCTTGCCCGCTCCGTTCGGTCCCAGCAAGCCAAAGAACTCGCCTTCCTCGATTTTCAGGGACACGCCGCCAAGCGCCTGCAGCGCCTTGTAGCGCTTCTGGACGTTGCTGATTTCGATTGCTGTCATGCTTACTTGTATAGATAACTGGGACAACGATGACCGTTGTAAAGGCGCGCGCTCATCAGGCGCGGTAGACGGTCAATTATATTGGAAATTTGGTTCGGGCTCGCCGAACCGGTTGAAACTACGCTACTGCTAGGGGCGGGGGGTGAGGCGGGGTCAATGATGATGCAGGTCGGCGGGCGACACGAGCGTGCACACGCCGTAGAGCTTGGTCAAGCTCTGGAGCTGTTCTGGCAGGTTGCGCAGTTCCAGCTTGATGCCGCTTTGGGCGGCAGCGCGCTGCCATGCCAGCATGACTGACACGGCAGCGGAGTCCACTGCTTCCACCTGGCTCAGGTCGAATACGGTCTGGCCGGCGCGCAGCGCAGCCAAACCGTGCGCCAGCGCCTCCGTGGCGTTGGCCACGGTCAGCGACTTCAGCGACAGCTGATTGGAAACAGTGGTATCAGGCATTATTTACCTGCAGTCTTCAGCGGCTTGGAAGCCAGCTTCTTGTTCTTTTCGGACAGGGTCTTGATCAGGCCATCGATGCCGCCCTTCGAGATCTCCGAAGCGAAAGTACCTTTGTAGGCTTCCACCAGCCATGCGCCCAGCACGTTGATGTCATAGATCTTCCAGCCGGCGTCGGTCTTGGCCACGCGGTAGTTCAGCTGGATCGGCTCGCCACGCGCCTGGTTTACCTGGGAACGCACTTCCACCTCGGTGTCGCCTGGCGAAGAACGCATAGGCTTGAAATCGACGGTCTGGTCTTTCACCTGGGACAGGGCGCCCGAGTAGGTGAAGATCAGCAGGGTGCGGAATTCGGCAGCCAGTTGCTTTTGCTGGTCCGGGGTAGCTTCGCGCCAGTAGCGGCCGGCTGCCAGCGAGGTCATGCGCTGGAAGTCGACGTAAGGCAGGATCTTGGTTTCAACCAGGTCCATGACTTTCTTCTGGTTGCCAGCCTGGATGTCCTTGTCGGACTTGGCGGTTTCCAGCACTTCGGAGCTGATGCGCTTGACCAGCGCGTCAGGCGCTTCGGCGGAAGGAGCAGGAGCGGCAAATGCGCTGGTGGCAAAAGCTACCGTTGCGACCGCGATCAGTTGTTTGATCAGTTTCATTGTTCTTTACCTATGTAGGGTTGTGTTCCGGGTCACAGGCTGGGTTTGGTTTCAGCCGGTTCCGGCATTATAGCCTGAGGCTGCTTTGGGGCCTCGTCCTCCACTTCAGGCTGCTTCTGCTTGTCCTTTGGACCGTCTTCGCCATCATAAACCTGGCTGTTACGGCGCTGCATCCAACCGTCACGAACGAACTCGTAGCGGTCGAGGGCGGCATCTTCAAGCAGCGAGGAAGCGTCCAGCAGGGCTGCACGCTGGTCCACGACACGAAGAACGGTGCCGGTGTTGCGCACGTTGACAGGATCTTTGTATTGCCATGGATCGGCGGTGATATCCACCGGCAGGGCAGCGGTGTCACGCACGGTCGACGGGCCCAGCAGAGGCAGCACCAGGTATGGGCCGGACGGCACGCCCCACGAGCCCAGGGTCTGGCCGAAATCTTCTTTATGTTTTTGCAAACCTGCTTCGGAGGCAATATCGAGCACGCCCAACAGGCCGAAGGTCGAGTTGAAGGCCACACGCATCAGGTCCGACATGCCATCGCCAACCTTGCCTTGCAGCAGGTTGTTGGCCGCGGTCCAGACGTCGGCCAGGTTGCCGAAGAAGTTGCTCACGCCGGTCTGGAAGAAGCCCGGCGTGACGTTCTTGTAGACAGTTGCGGTCGGCTTCAGCGCGTACTCGTCCACCTTGTCGTTGAAGTTGAAGACGGCGCGGTTATAGCCTTCGAACGGGTCGCGCGGGTTGGTGCTGGCGCAACCGCTCAGCGCGCCTACCACGGCCAGGCTCAGGGCAAGTGTACGGAATTTGCTCATTGGGAGTCCTTTCCTTCGGCTGCCTTGCTATAAATGAACTGGTTGATCAGGTCTTCCAGCACGGTTGCAGACTGGGTGCGGGCAATGCGGTCGCCGGCAGCCAGGTTTTTTTCGTCGCCACCGGCTTCGATGCCGATGTACTGTTCGCCCAGCAGGCCGGCGGTCAGGATCTTGGCCGAGCTGTCTTTAGGGAACTTGAAACCTTCTTCCATGTCGAGGGTAACGACAGCCTTGTATACCTTGTCGTCAAAGCCGATCGACGCCACACGGCCAACCACCACGCCGGATGCCTTGACGGCAGCCTGTGGGCGCAGCGAACCAATATTGTCGAAGCGAGCGGTCACCTGATAGGTCTTGCCCATGGTCATGGAACCGAGATTGCCGGCCTTGAGTGCCAGGAACATGAGCGCAGCCGCGCCCATCACGATGAACAGGCCAACCCAAACGTCGAGAGATTTACGTTGCATATCTAATCCTTATTTACTGAACATCAGCGCCGTCAGCATGAAGTCGAGCCACCAGATCATCAGCGAAGAAATGACCACAGTGCGCGTCGTCGCACCGGAAACGTCTTCCGGGGTAGGCTGGGCTTCATAGCCCTGGTACAGCGCGATAAAAGTGATGGCTACGCCGAACACCACACTTTTCACGAATCCATTGAATACGTCTTTCCACACGTCCACGCCGCCCTGCATCTGCGACCAGAACGCGCCTTCGTCGACACCGATCAGCCCAACGCCGATCAGGTAGCCGCCCAGGATGCCGACCGCACTGAACATGCCGGTCAGCAGCGGCACCGAAATCACGCCAGCCCAGAAACGCGGCGCCAGCACGCGCTGGATCGGGTTCACGGCCATCATTTCCATGGCGGACAGTTGTTCGCCCGCCTTCATCAGGCCGATCTCCGCGGTCAGCGAGGTGCCGGCGCGGCCGGCGAACAGCAGGGCGGTGATGACCGGGCCCAGTTCGCGGGTCAGGCCCAGGGCAACCAGCAAGCCCAGCGATTCGGAGGCGCCGTACTTATTGAGCGTGTAATAACCCTGCAGGCCCAGCACCATGCCGACGAACAGGCCGGACAGGATGATGATCAGCAGCGAGTAGTTACCGATCACATGCAGCTGTTCGACCAGCAGGCGCGGACGGCGCAGCAAGCCAGGCGACAGCCCCAGCATGACGAACAGGGTACGGAAGGAAAGGCCAATGCTTTCCACATAATCGCGTGCGCCACCACCCACGCTCAGCAGGAAACGGCGCATCATTTGCGCGCTCCCAGGCCCAGGTCTTCGGCCAGCGATTTGCCCGGATAGTGGAATGGCACCGGGCCATCCGCTTCCGCGTGCACGAATTGCTTCACGTAAGGATCAGTCGAAACCATCATGTCAGCTGGGGTGCCATGGGCAACGATCTTGCCCTGCGACAGGAAATACACGTAGTCAGCAATCATGAACGACTCTTTGACGTCGTGCGACACCAGGATGGTGGTCGAACCCAGCGCATCGTTCAGGTTGCGGATCAGGTTCGCAGTGACGCCCATCGAGATCGGGTCGAGGCCGGCAAACGGCTCGTCATACATGATCAGTTGCGGGTCCAGCGCGATCGAGCGCGCCAGTGCCACGCGGCGCGCCATGCCGCCGGAAATTTCGCCCGGCTTCAGCTTGGCCGCATTGCGCAGGCCGACAGAGTGCAGCTTCATCAGCACCAGGTCGCGGATCAGTTCTTCCGGCAGGTCGGTATGTTCGCGCAGCGGGAAGGCCACGTTCTCGTACACGGTCAGGTCGGTGAACAGCGCGCCATGCTGGAACAGCATGCCCATTTTGCGGCGCAGCAGGTACAAGTCCTTGGTCTTCAGCTTGTGGACGACCTGGCCTTCGACGCTGACAGCGCCTTTTTGCGGGCGGATCTGGCCGCCGACCAGGCGCAGGACAGTGGTCTTGCCGCTGCCGGAACCACCCATGACAGCTACGACTTTCCCGCGAGGAAAGTCCATGTGGAGACCGGACAGGATCGCCCGCTTTCCATAGCTGAAGTGTAAGTCACGGATTTCGACTAAATTTGACACTGATTTGTCGCTCTTTGTTCTTGAGGCCACATTGTAATTCAGAAACGGTTCTCTCTGCTTGCAGCCCCGTAGCGGCACAATTGGCGCAGCTAAAGAGGCAAATTTTACAACACTAATAACCGCAAAGTCAGCAATTTACAAATTGAAACGCTTGTTGACCGGTGTTCAGTGCTGCAAGGCAGCAAATTCCTGCTATTTTAATAACTTTGGCTCATTAAGAGGAAAAATGGCATGAAAATTCGTCGGACGGTCCTTGCTTGCTCCCTGGCGGCTATCTCGGCCCAGGCTTTGGCGGAAAGCGACAAGATCGAAGTGGTTACCGTGACTGCGCAAAAGCGCAAGGAAGACCCGAACAAGGTGGCCATGAGTATTTCGGCCATCAGCGGCAACTCCCTGCAGGCGCAGCAGGTGGACGATTTCACCGACCTGACCCGGGCCGTGCCGAATATTTCCTTCACTGCCGCCACCGGCAATGGCGGCGCCGGCCCGGGCACTTCCAATATCGAGATTCGTGGCATCAGTTCCGCCGCGGGCCAGGCTACCGTCGGCATCTACCTCGGCGACGTGTCGCTTACCGTCGGCAACCTGTACACCATGGGCACGGTGGAGCCGAAGTTCTTCGACATCGACCGGGTAGAAGTGCTGCGCGGCCCGCAAGCAACGCTGTACGGCGCCAGCTCGATGGGCGGCACCATCAAGTTCGTGCCGAATGAGCCGGACCTGAAAGAACGCGAGATCACGGCCTACGCCGAAGCTTCCTCCACCAAAGGCGGCAGCCCGGGCTTCTCCACCAATGTAGTCGGCAACTTCCCGCTGATTGACAATGAACTGGCCCTGCGCATCGGCGCCCAGGCGCAGCGCTCGGGCGGCTTCATCGACCAGGTCGATGGCGACGGCAATGTGGTGGCCAAGAACATCAACAAGATCAATGACCAGGAATTGCGGGTGGCGCTGAAATGGGCGCCGACGCGCGACCTGACGGTTACGCCGTCCATTTATTACCAGCGCGTGGACGCCAAGGATATCGCCGCCTTCAACCTGGACCGGCCGCCATACCAGGCGCAAAAGCAGGTGCGCGAGCCATCCATCGACAAGCTGCTGACGCCTAACCTGGCCGTCAACTGGGACCTGGGCGGTGCCGACCTGACCTCCAGCACCAGCTACTTCCAGCGCAAGTTCGACCGCACCCAGAATGGTTCCGCCTACAACAGCTACTCGCTGTCGACCTTCCTGACCTCGACCGACGATGGCGGCAAGGCGCCGCCGGAATTGATCGAAGCGATTGCCGGCCTGCCGTCGGCCGTCTACCTGAATAACGCGGTACGCCAGATCTCGCAGGAATTCCGCTTGGCCTCCAAGCCATACACGGCGGGCGGCTCGCCGGTAACCTGGCTGGCGGGCTACTATTTCTCCAACCAGCACACCAACCTGAACGAGAATGACCCGATCTTCGGCGTCAACGACACCTTCACGCAATTCGGCTTCTCCAGCGCCGATCCGGACCTGCTGCCAGGCGCTTATCCAGGCGCCTTCCCGAACGATAACTCCTTCGCCGGCGAATTCCACTACCGCGAAAAGCAGAACTCGATCTTCGGCGAAGTGAATTACTATTTCTCGCCGGTGTTGCATGCCACCATTGGCGCGCGCTACCTGAAAGGAAAGTCTGCGCTGGCACAGCGCAACAGCCTGTATCTCGCCGGCGCAGGCAATAACAGCACTACCAGCCTGTCGTCGCACGCCTTTACCCCGAAATACGCGGTCACCTGGGAAGCCTCGCCTGACCATACGGTTTATGGCTCCGTCGCCAAAGGCTTCCGCCTCGGTGGTTCCAATGTATTCGTGCCGCCAACCACCTGCGGCCCCGACCTGGAAGAAAACGGCCTGACCGCAGGCCCGCCAACCTACGCCTCGGACAGCCTGTGGAGCTATGAAGTCGGCAGCAAATCGCGCTTCCTGCAGGGCCGCGTTGCCGTCAATGCCGACGTGTTCTACGTGAAGTGGAAAAACATCCAGCAGGGTGTCTACCTGCCTACCTGCGCCTACTCGTACAACGCCAATGCAGGCAATGCCACCAGCAAGGGCTTCGAATTCGACGTCAAGGCCAAGCCGATGGCCGGCCTGACGCTGAGCGCCGCCGGCGGCTACGTCAAAGCCGAACTGTCGAACGATGACGGCATCGCCAACGGCGTCGTCGGCGCAGTCAAAGGCGCGCAGGTGCAGGGCGTGCCAAAGTACAACGGCACCGTCACCGCGCAATACAACTTCTCGACCACCAGCGGCCGCAGCGCCTTTGTAATGGGCGGCGTGCAGTGGGTCGGCCCAAGCAAGGGCTCGCTCAATCCCGAACAGACCGACTACGAGCGCCCGGGCTACCACACCGTCAACCTCAGCACCGGCATCTCGCTTGACCGCTACCAGCTGACGGCCTTCGTGAAGAACGCGTTCGACGAAGATAAGGTGATCCAGCACCCGCAGGTCGCCTCGATCGTCCAGGGCTACCGCCTGGCGCCGCGCAGCATCGGCATCAGCATCGCCGCGAAGTTCTAACCAAATGACACGCAAATTGACAGCCGGACTTTTCCTGTCTGCCTTGCTGGCTGTCGTTTGGCTTGTCAGGTCCAACGGCATATGGCGGGGATGGCGATTCCAGAGCAATTATCAGCATCCAGCTTCAGGCAACCTTAATCCTATGCCTGCTGCCCGCAACTAAAATAGGCGCGCATTTTTATTAAATCATCGCGCCAGCATCATGGACGAAAGAGACGACAACAACCCCCTCAGCATGCGCGTGGCCGTGGTGGTGGCGATCCTCGCCACCTTCATGGGCATCTGCAAGGTCAAGGACGACAACATCAACCAGGCCATGCAGCAGGCCCAGGCCAATAAAGTCGACCACTGGTCCTTCTACCAGGCCCGCAATATCCGCGAAGAAGTCGCCAATTCGACCATCGTGCAGCTCAAGCTGGCCAAAGCAGGACGTCCGGCAAGCGAGCAGGCAGCCTACGATGAGGCCATCGCCAGTTACATCAAACTCGCGGCGGACCAGAAGCGCAAGAAAGACGAATTGAAGGCGCAGGCCGAGCAGGATGACAAAACCTACGACGCCCTGAACTTCAAGGACGACCAGTTCGACCTTTCCGACGCCATGCTGTCAATTGCAATCGCACTGCTCGCAATCACTGCGCTGACCAAGCAACGCTGGCTGTTCATCGCATCGATGCTGCCCACAGGCTTTGGCATTTTCATGGGTTTATGCGGTCTAATGGGCTGGCACTTCCATCCAACTGCGCTGGTGACGCTGCTGTCTTGAAGCGCCGAACGAGCGGCCAGATGATACCCGGCGCCAAAGGCTACGCTGAGGATGCCGCGTGGCTCATCCCTCGTTATGAAAACGTTTCGTTCGAGGAGAAATATCAGGCTGTCTTGCATCTGCTTCCTGCTGCGCCGGGATCAGTTCTGGATTTAGGGGCGGGTACGGGAATTGATTCGGCCTGGCTTGCAAAACGCGGCCATCGCGTGACGGCCGTCGAGCCTGTCGCAGCATTTCGTGACGCATTCAACAGACTGCATTCCTCGCTTCAGATCGAGTGGATCGATGACAGCCTCCCAGGTCTTGCGAAGATGGCGTCGCGTAAAGCGTCCTTCGACCTGGTCCTCGTGAGCGCTGTCTGGCATCACCTGTCGCCAGGGGAGCGAATTGCCGCAATGTCCCGCATGGCGCCGTTAATGAAAGCTGGGGCGACACTTGTGATGTCAATCCGGCACGGCCCCTCTCCCGCGAACCGGCGTGTGTTTGAAGTCTCCGCTGATGAGACTATAGATCTGGCGCTGTCGCACCGCCTCCGATTGATCGAAAACGCACAAACGCCCTCGCAACAACTGCTCAACCGCCAAGCTGGCGTAACCTGGACCTGGCTGGTTTTCGAAAGCGGAGCATCAAGCCTATGAGGAAACGTCACTCATAAGGCTTGACGGGGAATACGGTACTGTCGGCAGCCAGCCTTATTGCTGCTTGGCGATGTCTGCCATCAGCTTCATCACCAGCTTCATCTGCTGCTGCTCGGCTCCCGTGCCTTCGCCGGCATTGGCCACCACCAGCACGCCATCCTGGCGATCCGGCGCCAGCGCGACCAGCGCGTTCCAGTAACCGTTGGAACCAGCGTGCATCAGCATGCGCATCGGCGCCTGCGCCGGCCAGTTGGTCTTGACGCCCCAGCCCAGCGCGGATCCGGATTCGCCTTGCGGCGCGTGCAGGTAAGCGTAGCCTGCCGGCGACAGCAGCTTGCCTTGCCCCCGTTCGCCGGCCATCTGGTCGACCAGGAACTTCGACCAGTCGGTCATGGACAGCCGGACCGTTGCTCCGGCCGGCGCGAAGAAGGGCGGAATGTCCGAACCAGGGCCTGCCAGCGGCTTGCCCTTCTTATGCCCGAGCAGCTGCCCCCGCTGCGCCTGCGCGGTATCGACCTGCATGCCGAGCGGCTGGAACACCTGCTCCTGCATCAGCTCTTCGAACGCCTTGCCGGTGGCGCGTTCCGCGATCGCGGCGGCGATCATGAAGCCGCTGTTCGAATAGCGCGCTTCGGTACGAATGGCGCCAACCGGCGCTTCGGACAGTGCGCGCTGCGCGTATTCCATCCGCAGCACGGGCAACGGGCGCGGGTCCTTGCGCGTAGCCTCGATCAGTTTTTCGTCGCTATTGGGTGGCAGGCCGGCGCGATGCGACAGCAGGTCGGCCAGTGTGACATCCGCGTATTCGGCGCGCATGCCGGGCAATGGCAGCAATTCCTTCAATGGCGCGTCCCATGACAGTTTGCCCTGCTCTACCAGCCGCGCCACCAGCGTGGCCGTCATGGCCTTGGCGTCGGAACCGATATGCCAGCTGTCCTGCAGGGTGGCTGGCGCTGCGCTGCCTTTGGCACGGATGCCGCCAACGGCCTGCGCCTGCGGCTGCCCGTTGCGGATGACCAGCACGCCCATGGCGGGAACGCTGCGGTCCTTGAGGGCGCCGGCCAACATCTTGTGCAGCTCGTCGCTCGTGACCTGGGCCTGCGCCAATGCGCTGCTGAACAAAAGTAAGGATGCTGCAAGAACTTTGCGCTGCATAGTGTCTCCCGTTGTAAATTAAGCAAATAATAAATCAGGACACGCAGGGGAGTCAGGCAAAAGCGACCAAATGCCGCAAACCGCGCCTGAACAGACGAAAGCAGCACCTGAACTGCTTGGCGTTGCAGGCGGCTATACTTGGGCGATGAATAGACTGCCTCTAACGCTCATCGCGCTCCTTATCGGGATACTGTTCCCGCTGGTGGGGTTCTTTGCCGGCTTCATGCCGCTGTATCACCAAGGGCAGATCTGGTGGAATTCCCGCACCTACGTTGCAGTTCCGGCGCGCCTCGAATCATTGGAACGGGTCGAGCATCTCACCAGCAAAAAAGTGCCGGCCTATAAAACCACAGCCACCTTCCGTTACTCCTTCGATGGGCACCCGTACGTAGGCGCGCATGCCAGCTTTTATGACACGACTGAGCCTCCCGGTGGCTTCCAGGACAGCCTGTACGAGCGGCTCAACAATGCCCGACAAAGCCAGCTGGTGGTGGAAGTGTGGCTGGACCCGAGCCATCCCGAACGTGCGGTTTATGATCGAACGCTGGTCTGGAACGAAGCGCTCTTAAGCCTGCCGTTTGCCGTGATATTCACCGGCTTCGGCCTGGGGGCATGGGTCCTGGTCTTTCATTTGTGGCGACGCGGACGCAACAAGACCCTGGCTGAGCGCCTGCAGGAAGGGCAGCCCATCCTGATCAAAGCGGCCAACGGCGTTTCCGTGCTCGTTTTCTTCACGCTGGCATGGAACGCCTTCAGTTGGCCATTTATCTCGATTGCACTGGCAGATATTCGCGCACGCGGATTCTCGATGGCCGCGATCGCTTTCCTGTTCCCGGTTGCGGGCTTAGTCCTAACCCTTCTCACCGGCCAGCAACTGCGGAATCGATGGCTGGCGGGACGGCCAGTACTCGAGATCACAGGCATTTCGCCGCTGCGCGGGCGGTTCCATTTTCGCCCAGCCATCGGACAGCGGTCACCGCCACTTGAGCTGATGCATCACGTCACCATCAGCCTGCGGATAATGAAGAACGCAATGGGCGGCAAGAACCAGCCGCTCAAAATGTGGGAGCATTGCTTGCGGGACGGGCCGGTCGTCCGTGGCACCAAAGTGCTGGACTTCGAAGTCGAAGCTCCGCGCGAACGCATGCGCGAAAGCCTCGAATTCGAGCTTGAACTGGCGGAAGCGAATTTCACGTTCCTGCTGCCGCGGTCATACGCACCGGGCGGCGCGCATGACCGGATGCGGGCTTAGCGCGGCAGGACCGAACTGCCCATCAGGTACTCGTCGACAGCGCGGGCGCACTGGCGGCCCTCACGGATCGCCCACACTACCAGCGACTGGCCACGGCGCATGTCGCCAGCTGCGAACACGCCTGGCTTGCTGGTCTTGTAGCTGTTGTCGCCTTCGGTCGCAGCGCGGGCATTACCGCGTGCGTCCTTGTCGACACCGAACGCGTCCAGCACTTGCGCGACTGGCGAGACGAAGCCCATGGCCAGCAGCACCAGGTCGGCCTTCATTTCGAACTCGGAGTTCGGCACTTCGCTCATCTTGCCGTCTTTCCATTCGACGCGGCAGGCGATCAGCTTTTCGACCTTGCCATTCTTGCCTTCGAAGCGCTTGGTGGCGACAGCCCAGTCACGCTCGCAGCCTTCTTCGTGCGAAGAGGAGGTGCGCAGCTTGGTCGGCCAGTATGGCCATACCAGCGGCTTGTTTTCCTGCTCCGGCGGCATCGGCATCAGTTCGAACTGAGTGACGCTTGCAGCACCGTGGCGGTTCGAAGTGCCGACGCAGTCGGAACCGGTATCGCCGCCGCCGATCACCACCACGTGCTTGCCGGTGGCTTTGATCTGGTCCTTGAGCTTGTCGCCGGCATTGACTTTGTTCTGCTGCGGCAGGAAGTCCATCGCGAAATGGACGCCTTTCAGCTCGCGGCCTGGAACCGGCAGGTCGCGCGGCTGCTCGGCGCCACCGGCCATCACGATGGCGTCGAAATCCTTCTCCAGGTCTTCAGGGAAGATGGTTTCCTTGGAGCCGTTGGCAACGGTCGCCGGGAAGTCCTTGCCAATCAGGACGGAAGTGCGGAACTTCACGCCTTCCGCTTCCATCTGCTCAATGCGGCGGTCGATGTGGTGCTTCTCCATCTTGAAGTCGGGGATGCCGTAGCGCAGCAGGCCGCCGATGCGGTCGGCCTTTTCGAACACGGTCACATCGTGGCCGGCGCGTGCCAGTTGCTGTGCAGCGGCCAGGCCTGCAGGGCCCGAGCCAACCACCGCGACCTTCTTGCCGGTCTTGACTTCGGCCGGCTGCGGCACGACCCAGCCGTGCTCCCAGCCTTCGTCGATGATCTTGTGCTCGATCGACTTGATCCCGACCGGCAGCTCGTTGATGCCCAGGGTACAGGCGCTCTCGCAAGGTGCCGGGCAGATGCGGCCCGTGAACTCGGGGAAGTTATTGGTCGAGTGCAGCACGTTCAGCGCTTCGCGGTAGTGGCCGCGGTAGACCAGGTCATTCCAGTCCGGGATGATGTTGTTGACCGGGCAGCCCGAGTTACAGAACGGGATGCCGCAATCCATGCAGCGTGCGCCCTGTACCTTGGCCTGGTCGTTGGTCAGGTGGATGACGAACTCTTTGTAGTTCTTGAGGCGAGCCTCTGGTGCCAGGTAGCTTTCTTCCTGGCGCTGGAATTCCATGAAACCGGTGATCTTACCCATTTTTCTGATCCTCTCTTACGCTGCGATTGCTTGAGTTTCCGCTTCGATCGCGGCGTTGTCTGCCATTTCCACCAGGGCGCGTTTGTACTCGCTCGGGAACACTTTGACGAACTTGGAACGGCTCTCGTTCCAGTTGTCCAGCAACAGGCGCGCGCGCGTGCTGCCGGTGTGTTTGAAGTGGCGCTCAATCAAGCGTTTGAGGATGGTTTCATCGGCCTCCGGTTCGCCATTGCGGTGCTGGCTGTGCCAGGTGGCTTTGTCGACCAGCTGGTCGGCTGCCGCCTTCACTTCTTCCAGGCTCACCATGGACATATTGCACTTGCTGTGGAATTCGCCGTCCGGATCGTACACGTAGGCGATGCCGCCCGACATGCCCGCCGCGAAGTTGCGGCCAGTAGCGCCCAGCACAACCACGGTACCGCCGGTCATGTATTCGCAACCGTGATCGCCCAAGCCTTCCACGATCGCGGTGGCGCCTGAGTTACGCACGGCGAAACGCTCGCCGGCCACGCCGTTGATGAAGGCTTCGCCGGCGACCGCACCGTACATGACGGTGTTACCGACGATGATGTTGTTCACCGCCCAACCGCGGAACTCGGTATTCGGGCGCACGATGATGCGGCCGCCCGACAGGCCCTTGCCCACGTAGTCGTTGCCTTCGCCCACCAGGTCGATGGTGATGCCGGCAGCCAGGAAGGCTGCCGCCGACTGGCCCGCGGTGCCTTGCAGCTGGATGTGGATGGTGTCGTCCGGCAGGCCGGCGTGGCCGTATTTCTTGGCCACTTCGCCCGACAGCATGGTGCCGACGGTACGGTTGACGTTCTTCACCGGCGAGATGAAGGATACGCGCTCGCCTTTTTCCAGTGCCGGCTTGGCTTGGGCGATCAGCTTCAGGTCGAGTGCCTTGTCCAGGCCGTGGTCCTGCTCTTCGCTGTGGAAGATCGACATGCCGTCGTCCACCTTCGGCTGGTAGAACACGTTGGTGAAGTCCAGGCCTTGTGCCTTCCAGTGGGTGATGGCTTTCGACTTGTCCAGCAGGTCGGCGCGGCCAATCAGTTCGTCGAAGGTGCGGATGCCCAGTTGCGCCATCAGCTGGCGCGCTTCTTCAGCGACGAAGAAGAAGT
>Ga0209050_1000547_pt1 | contig 62265 bp, 62 predicted proteins | sample Araplavi_mTSA_r2_FD_184276 | JGI IMG/M metagenome (GOLD analysis project Ga0209050, IMG submission 184276) | Arabidopsis root microbial communities from North Carolina, USA - plate scrape MF_Cvi_mTSA_r2 (SPAdes) (version 2) | ecosystem: Host-associated > Plants > Roots > Endosphere | place: USA... | reverse complement strand
CCCGGTAGCGCACCTGCTTTGGGAGCAGGGGGTCCAAGGTTCGAATCCTTGTACTCCGACCAGGAAATTCTCGAGCGGGTTGTCTTCGGACAACCCGCTTTTCATTTGCGGCATGGCTTTTTATTGCCTCGCCCGCCACTCTGCCCTTAGCTCAGTTGGATAGAGCATCGGCCTTCTAAGCCGAGGGTCGCAGGTTCGATTCCTGCAGGGCAGGCCAATAAAATCCATCATTTACACGACTTTTGTGCGCCGCAAAATTCGGCGAGTGGACAGTTGCTACTGCCCGGCACATGGCTTGTGCGAATGCTTCCGCCCTGATGTAGTCACGTTCCCCCGCTGCCACTGCTAAGCCCGGAGGAACGGTGATTGTGTGATCGATGCATTTTCGGGCACCGAATTCTCCTTGATTAAAATTAAGAACAGAAAGCCGACGGGGATCGTAGGCCGTGGCTGCCTAAGTCATCCGCTTTAGTGGAGTCGTCCAAGGCAAGTTCGCAATCAGTGCTCGCCAGTTTCGGCAGGGCCAGCTACTGTTCTTGAAATTTGGCCAGCAGGACAATTCATGGCAAATTTTGTGCGCAGAAATTCGGTGTTTTTAAAGAAAATAATAGGCAATCGATGAGGTTCCGAGCCTGGCGTCAGACGTGGCCTGCCCTGCACCATCCGGATCGGAAGTTCGGCTGATCAGACAAACTCCTCGAGAGACAGCTTCGCAGTCGAGAGTTCTTACCTTCCACCCGCATTAAAAGGGGCTTTTTCCTCTTTAATCTCATTATTGCGCACGAGTTAGGCAACATGATCGAACACTTCGAAAGATCGTGAGCCTAGGGCGAAACCCGACTCTTTACCTCAATTTGCCTTGCTAAGTGAGCAAAGCGACTCCAAATAGATACGCTAACTGCTCAAGTTGTGGTTCCATTGATGATTCAACTGCAAGCAGATACTTGTTGGCCAACTTAAATCAAATTTTGTTCTGCCAAATTGGGCCCCAATGTAAGCGAAACAGGGTAAAGTCATCATTAGAGAAAGCGATCCGTGCGTAATTTTTGAGCATGTGGTGAACGGGATTAGGATTGCATCGATGTCTCGGTGCTAGTGGTCGATGAGAATGGAAAAGGTGGAGGAAAATTGGCCGATCTGATATTAAATGCATTGCGCAGCGCCAACCCAACCAATAGTCGCTTCTTTTTTACAGTTAGCGAATTGCGAAAGAAGACCGGTATCAGTGGCTATCGAGCTTTAATCCAGAAAATAAAGCGGGTCCGGCCGTTGGGGAGCAACACACTAATACAACCTAAACAGGCACACATCAGCAAGATATCAAGGATGGTCTCACTGGCTGCACTGCCATTTGAGAATGAGATCGCTTGGACAGCAGTTCAAATTTCCGACAATGCAGGGAAGCTGCAATTTCACTTGGAATGCGTCGAGAGCTTGTCGGACTATATTGCCCGGGGCGACTTTATTAGATCACTTGATGTTTTGGATAGCCATATTGACTATTATGGTGAGACACTTTGGGCGATAGAAGCAAAAATAGGCGTGCTGAGTAGAAAGGACTTTTCTTCTGCGGGGGTGAACGAATATTTAAGCAGTCGGGTTGAAGTTTATGGATCCGTTGCCGATTATTTGGCCTATCTCTTTTCAGATCTTTACGACGAGGATACGTCGTTGGGTGGTTTCCATCGTAGGATAGGGGCCAGATTAAAGACGTTCAACCGGCAGGACTTAAAGAATTTTTTGAACGTTAAAGCGATGAGTTTCGAAACGATCACTTGCGACGCTTTGGGTGATTTTGTTCGAATTAACTCAGTCTTCAGCCTCATCGATGCCTACGAGGCCGTGATCAAGTCCATACCGCAATACTTTTTTTGCGATCATCGGCTCAAGTCTAATACTACTTTGTTGGCTGCGCTTTTGCCTCTTCAGCAGTTGGAGGATACACGCCTCGCTCAAATCTGCAATACTTTAGCGTATTCTTTGCGCTTTGGCGAATCTATCGCTAGCGATGCGATCTTGACGGTAGAATGCCCCAAATCCTTCCCCGACTTCAAAAAGATATCAATTATGGCCTTATGCTCGAGAGAGCATGCGGAACGAGTAGGCGTTGACTCTTCAGGATTCTCTGGAATAGAACGTCAGTTTGCGGAAATTTTGCTTTCCTTTAAGGATAGAAAAAAGGAGCTCATTTCGACATACGATGAACTACAGACGTTTGCATCAAAGTACTATTTTTTGCCGTGGTTCCCAACGGCAAAGTCGTGGATTGACGGCCTGTTTCTGCCATTTTCAGGCGAATTGAACTATTTGTTTTATAGGGCCAGTACCTCGTTTGATTCGGCGCAATACGTCAACTTGGAATCTATGGTCCGATGTCTACCTTGGATGCCAGTGTACGAACCTTCCGGCGAAGATCATGGTATTTACTTAGGAAATTCGCTGCGCCTTCTTTCGGGTTCGCAGCCACAAATAGAGGAGTCGCGGTCCCCAATTGGCGATGTTCTCCGATATGGCAATCAGCTTCTTGTATTGACTGCTGCACTTAACGATAAGAATGAGAAAAAGCTACTTAAAGCCTGCGTTGAACTTGCCATCACAAATGTCGGAAGCGCTACCTTTTTGCCTTTTTCATTTATATTCGATGGGAAGGAGTCATGGGATGACTTGATTGAGTTCGATAGCCTGGATCTGGTGATCGGCCTTTACTTTGCATCATTATGGGATCGCGAATCACGTCTACGCTTCTTGTTAGAGTTCGCATGCAAAAAGATGCTCTCATCTGGACCCGATGATATATTGGTTTCTGTCGCCGAAGGCGACCCTCGAACGCTATTCATTCTTCGGGAGATAATGGTCCCGAAAAATCTTCGCCTTGTGGGCGCTTTGAGAACTGTCGAAGATCTCGAAAAGTTCAGAATTGACGTTTGTGCAGCAATGCTTGATGTAGATAAAGAATACAGCGATAGGTATGTTGCAGAAACGATGGAGATACTGCAAGCGCAGGAAATGAGAAAGGCTGAAAGCGAGTTGGAGAGCGCCAGAATTTATGTGGATAAAGAAGGCGTGAAGCAATGGGCGGAAAAAACTTATCGCGAAGAGTTCCTACGGGCGAAAAAAGCAAGAACAACAAAAATGGCTCCTTCGATAGAGGAGATCGAGAAGAACTTTACAGAAAATGTTTATTCGGCTGAAAATAAGGAGAACTCAAGCCTCGCGCATAATCTTAAAGACCCGATATTCTCCATTGCTTCAGAAATTTTTACTAAGTGCTTCTGGAAAGAGGACGATGGGCTTGATCATTTTCTGAGTCTTCGTATTCGTCATGGGTCATTTGCTGGATATTTGCGGGCACCGCTGGAGCAATCACAATTGATCGGAACTGGAAGCCCAACCACTGGAGCAACTAGAGTTTATTGGGAGGAATATCTTTCGCGGTCCTCGCCTCAATCGATAGCCTCGGTTTTGAGTGCTCTCGAAAAGTTTCAATTCGCATTTGATGCGATCGTTGAACACTTCCGAACTGACTTGCTTCAAATTGCGACAAAAGAAAAGCCGCATGGACTCTTTGTGCCTGGTCTGCACCGTGCCCTATGGGATGCATACCATTCCGATTGGGAAGGCGCTCAAAATTTTGATAAGTTTTTCGACTTCATTTGGGATGCTTTCCAGGAGGCCCTTTCTTCATCGTTAACTGTAGTGATGGCCTCGATCGATACGAAAGTCCTTACTGGTAGCGAAGAGTTGCTGCGTGTCCTACGTAAAACTGTAAATGAGTCCGGATTAGATGACAGTGATCGGGCCAACGTGATTTCGGCATTGAACGAAGGTGCAAGGTCACTGCAAGAAGCGGTTAAGGCGGTAAAAAAATGGTTTGAAGTGAAGCGAGATCCCGTTGGAGATACCACTTTAACGATTAAGCAGATACTTGAGCTGGCTCTGAAATTGTTTAAAAAGATTAGGCCAAATTTTGAGCTCTCTTTCACGCCTGAATTTCAGTCGCATTATGTAGTGTTTAGTGGGGCAAATATTTCTCGCGTAACTGATGCGCTATTTATTATATTTGACAATATATATAAGCATTCTGGATTTAGTGATACTGCTGAAATTTCATTAAAATTCAATTGGATTGAAGATTCTGTCAGCACGGGGTTCGTGAATTTGGAGGTTTGTAGTCCGATTCATGAAACGAAGGATATTGAAGAGATTAGGACAAAACTCGCAAGAGTCAGGGCGACCATGAATTCGGACGAAAACCGCGTTGCGTTGGTCAACGAAGGATTAAGTGGGCTAATTAAGCTTTCCTGGCTTGCCGAAAAAGGCAGGCACGGCGGTTATGTTGATTTTTCGGTCGCCGAAGAAGGGTTTTTTAGAGTTTCTCTTTCGATGGGTTTTGGTTTTAAACCATTTTGATGAAATTATTATGAAATACCAAATCTTATTGGTTGAGGATGATGAATTCAAGAGAAAGAAGATTCAGGAGTTTTTGTACACTGAAGATTGGTGTGGCGAGGTGGTGACTGCTGTTTCGGTATCTGGCGCAATACGCGAGCTAGATGAGTCGACTTTTGATATTTTATTGCTCGACATGGCGATTCCGAACCATGATGATGGGGCAGACGGTGCGCAAGGTCTCGGCGGATTGGCCGTCTTCAGATACCTTCAAATGATTTCTAAAAAGACTCATGTCATTGTAGTGACACAGTTTGAGGCTTTGAAAGAGGGTTCCACGGTGGTCGACATTAATACGCTAGAAGAATTGTTGGCTAAAGAGTTTAAGACGCAGTTTCGTGGACTTGTGAGGTATCTCACAGACACTGATGCGTGGAAATTTAGCATCTCGAATATGGTCGAAGAAATAAGGAAATAATCTTGAATATTTTAATTGTGGAAGATGATGATAGTAAGTATGCGCGCATCTGTGGTGTAATTAGGGATTCTCGCACTGGTAAAGGTTCCGAATCATTGGAGCTGGTAAGAGCTATTACAATAGCGGAATCACGTCAGTATTTATCTGTGCGCCAATTTGATTTATTGGTTTTGGACGTACGCATCCCGATCCGAAACACGGAGGAGCCCGACGACAATGCCGGAATACAGTTGCTGGAGCAGCTATTTATCGACGATGAATATAAACGGCCGAAATACGTTGTGGGTCTATCAGGTGTAGAAGAACTATATACGAAGGCATCGCACAAATTCCGCAAACACGGTTGGATTCTGTTGCAGTATTCTGCGACCGATCACGCTTGGTGTGACGCCTTATCCTACTTTGTAAAGCACATCAATACGTTAGAGCCGACGCGAGGTGCGCATGCTTCGGCGGATGTCGTGATTCTCGCGGCTTTAGAAGATCCTGAGTTTTTTTCGATACGAGAAGTATTTCCCGAACTAAAAGGACCTCGAACTTTAGACGGAAAGACACTGTACTGGGAGGGTGACCTCCAAACTAACCAGGGACAGATTAGAATTGTAGCGGGCTATTCATGGCAGATGGGGCTAACTGCAGCAGCCATACTTGCGAACAAGTTCATGTATACATTTGGTCCCAAGTTAATTGCAATGACCGGAATCTGTGCGGGCTTTGAGGAATCCATTAAGCTGGGTGATGTAATTGTTGCAACTCAAAGCTGGGAGTGGCAGGGGGGGAAAATCAAAGACGGGCCGGATGGGCCATCATTAGCGGCTGCACCTGAACCGTATCGCGCCTCTCAATCGATTATTACAAACTTCCGGTCGTTGTCTGTTGATAAAGGGTTTTGTTCGGGTCTTACGCGAGATTTTTACCCGCAGGATGTCGGACAGGCGTGGTCGATACACTATGGACCGATGGTTTCAGGCCTGAGCGTCGTCGCATCGGCTGCTGTGATGAACGAGGCTCAGCAACAGCATCGCAAAATGCTTGGCTTGGAAATGGAAGCGTATGCGATCTATGCAGCAGCGGAGCTAAGTTCGCATGACTGTAAGCGCGTTGTTCTGAAGGGAGTTTGCGATTTCGGCACATCGGAAAAGGCTGACAATTTTCAAAAAAAGGCTGCGATGCGATCTGCGCTATGCCTACGAGCTTTACTTACTCAAACAGAATGGAAATAGAAGAGTGTTGGCAAGATTGCAGCTGATCGGTAACGTTCTGGATCAATCCACTACAGTCAGCCTCGACGTGCCATCGAACACCAGAAGCACCAGCACGTCCCGCGAAACGCCAAGTCTGAGCGGCAGCACTGCGGTAGCGAATGCTAATGGAACGATCACCTCACCGAAGTGCTTGGCTCGTTCGGACGGGATTACGCCGATGCAGGGAATTACGGCCACCGCGTCCAGTACACATACGACAGAAACGGTAATGTAAGAATGCGCGCTGATGCCGGTAATAGAACAACGCACTAGAGGAGGACGAGCTGAACCGTTATCAAAAACGCCGATCCTCCAGTCGACGTCACTGATCTTGATCCTACCCAATAATTAGTACCGTTGAAAGCTAGAAAGTTCCGGCAAGATTTTCACCTCAAGATGGGACACATGAGTGATCGACCTATTGTTTCGACTCACGGCTCCGGTCACGGAACCCTCGCCCAATAAGCGTGGAGAAAATCCGTCCATTTCGAATCCTGAACAAATTTTACGGGGTAATAAGTATTGGATCGTTCATAGCCCCCCTCCGAATAAGGATCACTTCGATAGTCATGTAAATTGGCAGGGAAGTAGATAGCAATCCCATTCGATCCATATGTCCCTTTTCTCGCAGAGCCAACATGGTTTGCAATGACACTTTGCTTAAGTAATGTAAGCACTGGATCGATCGCCAAACGCACTGAAACGTCCTGAGTCCTTATGCGCAGTTCCTGCAGAAAAAGATAAAGGTCTACGTGATGAAATCCAAGCCCTGGTGCATACGTTGAAATGGCCGCGCGTGCCTCTATGACTGCTTGAAGTTCCTGATCGAGCTTTGAGATCAACACGTCACTTAACGTTGACAATGCAGCGGTTAAGTCCTTGGCTTTAGAGAGATCTACAGCGGAGAGAGTCGTTTCCGGCCCTTCGGGACTGGCATCGGTATAAGCGGTAGCATAAGCATTTACAGTTGCTGCGGCCAGCGACTGCCCGTCTTGGCCGGGATTTGACATCAGCGAAGCAAGTAAAGTGTCGTATCGCCACCCCGCGCCTGGTTCCAGCTCCTGACTTGCGACCATGTACTTCGCCACCTCATGAAAGGCATAACCACTTTCGAGCATTCCCATAAGACAGGCGTCAAATCCGATCACATCTATTCGTTCCTGACCTAGTGCGGCTTTCAGCGCATCGGCGATCTCTCGATTGTATAAAACATCACCGTTTGTCTCATCATTCGAAACAGACCTGTATGAGCTCCCGGGTGCACTACGAAAAGGCGCGGTCACTCCATCGCTTGTGGCAATACCTTCAGTTGCCCTCAACACACCAGAAGCAGCTTTCAGTGAATCCGCGTTTATTTCTAAAGGAACTGCCCGCGATATTTCCACCACACGTTTGCGAGCGGCAAGGCTAGCAGCAAACTTGCGCCAACCTTGGCCGTGATCCCAAATGATCAGCATATACTTCTTTGCCGGATATTTAGACTTGCCCCAGCTGACAAAGTCTTTCAACGCCGACCCACTGCCCATATTAACTTCGCCGAGATCTTCAGTAGATGAAAAAGGCAACGGCAGCATATCTTTTTTTATCAAGAATCTAAACGTGTTAGCCCAGTCAGGATTAGTATGAACATATTTTGCAATCCGATCAAACTCAACGACAACATTGACCTTATCGTTGCTTCCGACATTAGCCATCTGAGCAAAATTCCTGAGAGAATCTGGTTCAAGGTTGTTATCGGCATTAAGGTAAACTAGGACAGTCCATTCAGCAGGACTCGCTCCAGCATGAGACGAAAAAGCGCTGGCAACTAGAATTATTACTATCAACACCTTAAGTTTGGTCAACATATAAGCTCCGCTCGTTTTTGTTGATCAGTTTTCCTTCTTCTTGGTCGAGCAATCTTGATCGTCGGCAAGGCAGGCAATGCTTTCAGCGCTGACGTAGCCGCCGTATGCCGGCAGAGTGCCTGCAGTGGTTACTTTGCCAGTATTATCAATGAGCATGTATGAAATTACTGCTCCGCCACCAAAAGAAATTTTTGAACTAAATGCACCTTTCGTAGTCTGAGTATTCCCACCGGCGGCAACAGACTTAACTTGCAGAATGGAGGCATCCGGAAAGCCTTTTGCTAGCTGTTCAGCTGTTGAAAGCCGCTCAATCATTGTTAACCCTGAAGCCGCATCGACTGCTGATACAGCTGCAAGAATCTGGGTGATGGCAGTAGACACTGAGGTTGCCTGAGATTGCGCTGTCTCAACGTTTGCAATATCTGCCTCATAGATTTCCTTGCATTTAGCGGAAGCTTTTTCTTTGGCGGCGGTGAGAGTTTTCTTTAGCTCAGCCATATCGCTGGCGAACTGGGTTAATAATGGGAGATTATCGCTAAGTTTTTGGATATTTTCCTGCGTTCCGAGCTTAGGGGGAATAGTGCTAAATGCGCTTGGGAAATATGAAGGGGGATAGACGACTTCTTTTCCCGCAGAGACAAGTTTTTGCGCAACCGCCGCGTATACGGCGAACTCGTCCAAGGTAACATCATTGCCCTTAATCTCTCGATCTTTTTTGAACAATGAAATAAGCTGAAGCGCAGTATCTATTGCTAATAGCGGCGCAATTTTCTTCTTCGGCGGTGCTGCACAGTTTTTGGGATCGCCCAAAGCGGGTTTGGTGATGATTGCTGGAAAACGCGAAACTAGCAAATCCGTCTGGAATTTGAAAGCCTGATAAGTTTGAAGTGCGGACAGATCTTTGGAACTAAAAAGGATTACCTTTGGTGCGGTAATCTTGCCAGCGATGGTCGATGCTACTTTGTCGACTGCTCGATACGCAAGTATCGTTCCTTCAATGTGGACACTTTCCGTAGTAATCGCGCCACTCGGTAATGTCGTTCCGATCGAACCAAGTTTCGCTTTGGCCGTAGCCAATTGCGCTTCTGCTGTTGCCTGCTCGGCTTCGGCAATTTTCTGTTTTAACTGAGCTTGAGTTAATTGAGGGTTAGGTACCTCTTCGGTCTCTGCCGCACTTACCGATTGCGGTAGTAAAAACATCCAAAGTACAACGCCAGCCAAACCTAGATTCGATTGCAAGGTAAACATTCGGCCCCCCGAAGTATTGGATTTTTAATAGCGAGTCATTAACTGCTTTGAAAGCATTCAGAAAATTTGGTGTGATCTCATCCAATATACGCTCGATGATTATGAAAATAATCACGAATTGTCACATTGGCCACTTCTGCGTGAGATTTGTAGGGGTTGTGGAAATTTGGCTACTACTTCAGAAGTGAAATACCTGAAATGGAAGTCGTCGACCAGGGTGGCTAAAGGACGCCTCACGCTGGGGGAAGGCAATTTCCGACGCTTGCCGGCGCACCGCTTAGTCGTTTCGACAATCTGCTCACCTCCTCGACATCCCCGTATTAATTGGGGCTGAGTCGAGCCACCGCCCCCCAATTTGTGATAATTGGTACCAATGTTCGCATAGGAAATTTTCTATAGTAGGCCAAAGTCCAGAAATGGCTAACAGTCAACTTTAATTGCAAAACTAGCAAATGCTTTCGCCGCCAAAATCGTAAAAGGGCACGATGTGACACCTGTGCAGGACGATCTTCGCTTTCCGGTCATCCATCACTTTAGTGTTTCTAACTACCAGCTCTACGCTGGACCCGACGGCAACGGCCGATGACGATAATGGATTTGCGCGGATACGCCACTTGGCATTTCGATCCATTTGCAGAGCGTCCCGAAGGACCGGCGTAGCCCATGTAGGGTGACAGGGGGAAGGCCAGGCGCGACCAGCCCGTCTGTGCGCGGCTGGGTAGGGGAAATGATTTGACCGCTAGCCGTCATGGTGTGCGCGTAGTGACGTTCGTTCCATCGGGGCTTTCGGTCTTCCAGGTAAATCGGCCAGGCCTCGCTTAGCGTCAAATCGCGACGTTCCGCCTGTGATCTCGCGGCTTCGTTCTTTACAAGCTGCTCGTCGCGTTGCTGCCGTGGGGCGAGCCCAAGGTCGACCTGCGCTTTGAGGCGGGGGGCCGGCCTGTGTTTTGCCGACGGTCCAATTGCGAACGTCGCCGATGGTGGTTCGCAATGTTTTACCTTTCAGACGTGTCTCGAAGATGTATGATTTACTGCCGCCGTTGCTGGCCCGAAGCCCAAAGCCAGGGGTTTTGGCGTCTCAAAGGAAGGACTCCGTTTGCCCGGTTCGCATTGAATGGCTGCGATCCGTCCGGACGTGAAATTGATTTTTGCCACGAGCCGAAGGTATGAAGCGCGTAGTTTGCGTGGGCAAATTCTACCAAAATAATGGCAAAAATCGGAAAGTATTGCTCGCGAAGCAACACCGAAATTCCGATCTTTTTCTTTGAAAATCAATGACTTGTAAAGAAATCGAAAAACACCGAAAAGTGTGCAGTAGCGGACTTCTGAGCCGAGGGTCGTAGGTTCGATTCCTGCAGCGCAGGCCAATCAAATCAACGAATTGCACGATTAGCGTGCGCAGCAGTTTGCGGTGAAAACGCTTTGCGTAGGCTCGATGCAATGTCGGCCATTGAAGTCTCCTTAAGCTAAAAAAGCAAGAGATGAAGTAAGCCGACTGGAATGCCAGTCCGTGGCGTTGAGTCGATTCGCAGGGCTTGTCTGGCGTGCGCTTTTCCGGTCTGCGTTTGGGTAAGCTAAGGCGCTCTGAACCGTGAAGAACTGGCACTCTCGCTAAAGGGGGACACCATGTTGAAGAAGGCTTTCTGCGCCGGCGCCTTGGCTACCATCTGCAATTTCGCAAACGCGACGACTCCGACCCACTGGGACTTCTCGTGGAGAGGAGTTTTCGATACGCTGACGTTTCAATTTATCGATGCAACGGTCGCTGGATCGTTCGAGGGCACTGACTCGAATTCGAATGGCACGATCGATCTCAGTGAGCTAACTTCATTCAGGCTTCAAGGACGCGATGTGTTGGGTTGCATATCCGGTTCACCGGTAACCTGCGGAGTCTCGGAGTTCTCGTACACACCCGGCGGTGCGTTCAAGGTCCTTGCAAATCACGTGAGCTATTGGGACGATAACGGTGGCCCCAACTGGACGTCGAACGAGATCTCCTTGAGCACGACTGCCGGGTTCTTCGCGATGATTGGCCGGGCACAGCAGCTTTACGACGAGCGGGACTGGATGTTCACGTCCGAAACCAAGTTTGCCATATCTCCAGTCCCTGAGTCACAGACGTATTCAATGCTCCTGGCCGGCTTAGCCCTCCTTGCCGTCGTCCGCAGGAAAGACCTCATCGAGCGCAGGTAGTGTGCTTGTTGCGATAAGGGGGCAAGTAGTTTCTTACTGCTCCGGAGGCCGCTTCAGCGCGCGCCGGTCGGGAAGCACATGCACCCCTTGCACGTCTTTCCGAATATGGTTTCTGTCGCGGTCAAATATCCTGGTGACGAGATCGACGTCCAGTCCGGCCAGCAGGGCATTGCGCAGCCCCGCCTCTCTGCCGAACGCGCCCCTGGTCAGCAGTGCGATCGAAACTTTTTCTGCGGTAGCAAAGTCAGTGCGGCGCGTCATAGCTAAAGGTTAGCCGTATGCCGATGCTGATTTCGTTGGTTGCACCACTGATAAATGGATTTTTGATGCATATATCGTCAAGGATTCAAAGGACCATCGCTGTGGGCCGAGCACGGCTCGTAAGTAGCGTATGCGAAAGCACTTTCGGAGTAAAATTCACTCCTCGCCGCGTGATCTGTGATGAACTCTACTGTTGATCTTTGCGTGTCGAATACTGGAGTACTCCTGCTTCGCATGCGGAGGACACGATGCCATTGCCGATAGAAGCGGATCTCACCGCTATCGCCCGCATTGAGGCGGTACCAACGATCCTTGAGGCAGTTTCCGAATTGACGGGGCTGCGGTTCGTTTGCATCGCCCGCGTCACCACTACAGCCCTGACGATTTGTGCGCTTCTGGACAAGCTGAACTTTGGCTTTAAGGTTGGCGACAGCCTCGATGTGACGACGACGCTTTGCGATCAAGTCAGGGCGAAGCAGACAGCGATTATTATCGATTCGGTTTCCGACAGTGAGTACCGCGACCACCCAGCGCCCAGGACTTACGGGTTTCAGAGCTACTTCTCCATTCCCTTGTATCGGCCCGACGGCGAATACTTCGGCACGTTGTGCGGCTTGGATCCCGAGCCTGCACACCTTTCCACAGATGCCGTGAGCAAGACCCTGTCGTTGTTTACGGAATTGGTTGCCCGACAGTTGGCGAACGAAGTCGTTTTGGGGAGGACGCGGATTGCACTGGACGATGCGATTGAGACATCAATGCTTCGCGAACAGTTCATCGCCGTTCTCAGTCATGATGTCCGTACGCCGCTCTCAACCATACTGAACGGCATCGACATCCTGGGTCAGTTTGTCGAGCCGTCGACGTTGCCGTTGCTCGAAACCATGCGGCGTAGCGGTAAGCGAATTTCCGCTTTGATCGATGATGTATCGGATTTTGCGCGCGGGCGGATGGGAGGTGGTATCGCGTTGGAAATGCGTTGGGAACATCACCTGGAGGATACGCTCCGCCAAGTGATCGAAGAGCTACGCCACGTCTACCCGGGACGCACCATTGAGGCGGAAATCCCGTCGGGCATAGAGCTGCTGTGCGACGCGACGAGGATGGCACAGTTACTGTCCAACTTGCTGAAAAACGCTATTGTTCACGGGAACCATAGCGAACCGGTGTCGGTGCATGTATCAACCGCCTCAGGAATTTTTGCTATGGCGGTGACGAATTCGGGACCCGCGATAGCGCCGGAAATTCAGGCGGAACTCTTCAAGCCATTCAAGCAAGGCGCGAAACCAGGGACCAAGAAAGGATTGGGGCTTGGCTTGTATATCGCGTCCGAAATAGCCAGGTCGCATGGTGGAACGTTGGACGTGATTTCCTGCGACAGCAAGACGACCTTCACCTATCGGGTGCGGAGCGACATATCAGCGCAGCAGGAACAGGCGAATTACGGCTGAAGCATTGGTCGTCGTGCGGGTAGCGCTCTCAGCGGCGCCGGACGGGTCTCAGTGTTCGATGAATCGCCGCGCCTGCCCGGGGGATAGCACGCGATCAATGACGGCCTTGCTCACCCCTTTGCTTACAAGATAGCGCAAGGCTTCCTTCGGTGCGCCCAGGGCCTGCAGCGCGATCCCGTGTTGCACTATGGCCGCCAGATTGCTGTTCAGGCGCCTGGAGGGGGAAATGGAACTCTCCATGGCAAACTCCAATTTAGCAGGTGCATTTCGTCTCGCTCAGTATAGTACATTGCGTCGCGCTATCGACTAAGGCGTCTCCAATCGCGCCAACTCCCCAGGCACATGTTGCGCAAAAAAATCACCAAAGAATCACATGCTTTGGTGATGTGCGCTGCCTGGCGTCCCCGGTATATTTTGCTTCACGCTTGCCAACATTGACAAACCTGAACGGTCGGTTGGCTCATGCTCTCCCGTTGCGTTTTGTTCGTGGCAGAAAATTCCGATTAGGTGGCGCACATCATGACGGAAACACTCAAAAGCAAAACAGTCCGCGTAGTGCAGGGCTTGCAGCAAGGGGCGGAATTCTCCTTCGACGCAGGCTTGCCCTGCGTGATCGGTTCGGACGCATCTTGCACGGCCGTCTTGCTGGATGAAGATGTAGCTCCAAGGCATTGCCTGCTGTCGATCGATGGCCGCGGCGTGCATTGCACAGCGCTGGACGATTCCGTGCGTATCGGCGACAGCATGTTGGAGCCGGGTGCGACGGCCAGGATTTTCGATTACCAGACCATTGAAATCGGCAGTGCATCGTTCGCGGTGCGGCCGGCAGGCGAAGAGTGGGAGAAGGGCGTGGCAAAGGCGGGCTCGCTGTTGGCGAGCTTTGCGCCGGGCGGCCGCTTGCGCAGTCCAGGCCGTTTGCTGGGCAGCGCGATCCTTGTCGTCATCGGGTTCGCCGCCAGCCTGAGCCTGGCCTACGCCATGATGTCACCGGACCGGACTGAAATGACGGAGGCCCGTACGCGCGAGGCGCGGCAATGGCTCAAGTCGGTAGCACCAGTGGGCAGTCAATTGGAGCTGGAGGTCGACAGTGATCACCATCTGTCGGTGTCGGGCTATGTCAGCACGGTATACCAGCGCGACCTGCTTGCAATGTCGCTGCGTGATTCCGATTACCAGGCGCGCAGCGACATCCATGCCACCGAGGAAATCGTGGCCGCGGTAGCGCGCCTGGCCCGCCTGGAAGGCATCAGCTGCCTCGCCAGGGATGCCGGCGCAGGCGTCGTCGCCTGTGCCAACGAAGTCGATACCCCCGAGGCAGCGTCCAGACTGACCTCGCTGGCGCAGCAGGTGCCGGGCTTGAAGGCATTGAACGTGCAGGTGAAGAAGGGCGAGCCCGTTGCGCCTGCCGCCCCGCTGGCCGCGGAAGCTGCCCCGCCTGTTGCACCTGCCGTGGCGGCGATGGAGCCGGCGGGCGCGCCGCTGCGGATGTCGAAGCGCTTTTCATCGATTCTGATTTTGAAGAAAAACAAATGGCTGATTGGCGCCTATGGGGAGAAATTCGCGGAAGGCGATGAATTCAACGGTATCCGGATCGTCAAGATCGAATTGGACCAGGTCGAGTTTCAAAAAGGCGACCGGCATTACGTCTTCCCGCTGGCGGCACTGCAATGAACACTCTTTCCCAAGACGATGTGCTGCCCCCCAGCGAGTTCGCCACGCGCCTGCTTGACGATAGAAGCGGCGCCCTGTGCGACGAATACCGGCGCCTGATGGAACAGGCAGTCGCAACCGGGGCAGAACGTTTGCGGCAGCCGCTTGAGCAGCGTGAGTATGCGGCAACCAGGGCCTTGGTCGAGAGCGCGGCTGTTTCGGTCGAGGTCTTGCAGACCATCTGGGACAGCATGCATTTGAATGCCCGCTAGCGAAGCGGGCACCATGCAGGATTGCCAGCGCCTCAGCCCAGCTTGAGGCGGTGGTAGCAGCAAGTGGGTTGATGCTGGGACAGCAGCTGATGCGATGTTCTTTAACTTTCACGGAGAGAAAAAATGTCAAACGGATTTGATGGCGCAATTTCAAGTGCAGGCGGCCTGTTGCAAGCTGCGTTCGACGGTCTGGCGCATCTGCCGGATGCGAAGAAGGATCCGGCCGGATTCGCAACTGGCATGCAAAAGGTCGCGCTCTCGATGCAGGTCGCCAGTACGGCGCAGAGCGCAGTTTCCGAAACGATCAAGGCATTTGGGGAAGGCACCAAAGGCGCTGCCCACAATATTTCGTAAGCACTGGCCTGGCGATATGGGTACATGGAGATTGGAATGTCTGATTTGGAAAAATTGAATATCTTTTCTCCATGTGTTCTACAGCGCATAGCCGAGATCGGCTTCCTGGCGAGCGAGTACGGGTTCCACGAAAAGGCCGAGCAGATTTTCTCGGGTATGGCCGTGGCAAAACCCTATAGTTCGGCGCCTGCGGTCGCCCTGGCGGTGGTGCATGCGCGGAGCGGGCGCCTGCAGGACGCCATTACAGGATTGCAGCAAGCTGCCGGGTTGTTTCCCGCCAGTGAAATGGTGAAAGCGATGCTTGGTGCATTCCTCGTGGAAGCCAGGCGGGACGGCGCCCTGGAGCTATTCGACGCCGTGCTTGCCAGCAGGCAGGAACCAGGTGCCGTGAATATTGTCGAATGCTGGCTGGACCAGGCGCGCAAGCTGAAAGAAGAGGGCGTGGCGCGCAGGACCGATACGGGGTCCCTGGCATTTTTCCGTCATCACAACATACGGGCCTAGCGACTGCGGCAGCAGCAGCCCGGCCGGACCGCCTGTCCAGGCAGGCAAGGAGAAAACATGGACCTGACCTCCCTCTCATCGCTGCAGGCCTTGCAGGCGTCGACGCAGGCCGGCGCTGGCGGAGCGACGGCGCCCGACCAGGCGTCCATCAGCCGCTTTCAGCAATTGCTCGGGGAGCCGCAACCGTCGACCCTGGACGGAGCGGGGGATGCTTCGCAGCTGATCCTGAGCCACAGCGAAAATATGTCGTCGATGTGGAGCACCGCGCAAGCTTCGATGGAAAACCTGTTGAAGAAGGATGGCGATCTTTCGATGAAGGACGTATTGCAGCTCCAATATGACATGGTCAAGACGTCGGCTGCCTTTGAAGTGGTGTCGAAGGCGGCGGGGATGACGGAGAAAGGCGCTGAGTCCCTGTTCCAGCGCAATTGACCTTGAAACCGCCCATGGAAAACAACCATATGTCGACCCGGATCAATCGGTGCCTTGCTTATGCACTGCTTTTGGTGGGAATGCTGTTCCTCTCCGGCTGCGAGCAGGCCGTGTACAGCAACCTGTCCGAGCAGCAGGCCAACGATGTTCTGCTGACCTTGCTGAAAGGTGGCATCAGCGCGGAGAAACGTGCTGGCGAAAAAGGTTACGGCATCTGGGTCGACAGCGCCAAGATGGCAACGGCGATCAGCCTGCTGAATGCCAATGGTCAACCGCCGCAGCATTACGCGGAGATGGGAGATATCTTCGCGCGCAACAATCTGATTTCGTCCCCCACGGAAGAACGCATCCGCTTTACCTATGGGACAGAACAGGCGATCGCCAAGACCTTGTCGCAGATTGACGGCGTGCTGAGCGCCCGTGTGCACATCGTGCTGCCGTCTAACGATCCGCTGGCGTCGCCCGTCAAGCCGTCTTCCGCCTCCGTGTTCCTGAAATACCGGGCCGACATCAATATGAAGGCCGTGATCCCTGAGGTGAAGGAACTGGTGATCCGCAGCGTGGAAGGGCTGACGGTCGACAAGGTGTCGGTCAGCCTGTTCCCGGCGCGTGCCACCGGCACCGCTTCCGACCAGGTGCCGACCGCACGGATTTTCGGCATCATCGTCGCCAACTCCAGCGTGGCAACACTCTGGGCCATGATGCTCACACCCTGGATCGTGGCGGCGATCCTGTCGATACTGCTGCTGAATGCGGTGGGCCTGCGCAGCTGGCTCAAGGGGAAATTGGCAGCACGTGGCGCGACGGTACGCAGTGATGGCCGGGAACGTCCAGTGCGCCAGAGGGAACGGGCATGAGCGCCGTCGCGCTGGAAGCCGCGCCGCCTGGCCTCGCCGACGCCGCCACGGCCAACAGCCCCGCCAGCGATACGCCAGGCCGAACCTGGCAGCCGCTGGTGCGGGACCGCGCTTTCGATCTTCAGCTGCGTTTCAATCTGTTCCCGGCGACCTACGCGCACGCCAGCTGGATCGCCCGCATGGGCCGGCATCTTCCGCTTGCCGAAGGACTCGATAATTCCCCGTTCTGGGTGCGGCGCCTGTCCCTGGCCTTGTTGCAGGCATGCGAGCTGGACCAGGATTTTGATTTCGACTTTTCCGATCGCACGAAAAACATCGCCTTGCTGGATGCCGCGGTGCTCGAACGCTGCGCAAGACTGATGGCCGGCTTGCTGGTGCGGGAGCAGATCAGGCATGTGGTGCGTGGCGCCGACATGGCGGCGATCGAACGCGCGCTGGGCCGCGAGGCCCTTCGGTTCGCGCTGGCCTGGACCGCACCGCTCCCGGTACTCGGCTACGTCTTCCATCCGCACGGCGGCGTATTTCCGGACGACGAAGGCTGGACCCGGCGCGCGGTGGGGCTGGCCAGTGCCCTGCTGGGCTTTGCGCCAAGGGCAACGCTGGCACGCATGCAGCTCAGGTTTCCTTGCGACTGGGGCGACCTCGAGCGGCCGGTCTTGCAGGAGCAGGACCGCAGCAGGCTGGCCGCGCTCTTTGTCGCCGTTCTGAACAAGGCAGCGCCGGAGCATGCGTGGCTGTTCGCACTGCCCGCACCCGAGCGGGCTGCTGCAACGACTGGGAGGACTGCCCAATGATGCTATTGATGGATCGCGGCAAGCTCGCCAGAGCCGATGGAAAAGTCATCAAGGCGAATGATTTCGCGCAACTGGTTACGGCGCAGGAAACGCTGGCCCAGGCCACCCGCCGCGCCGCCGAGATCGTCGCGCAGGCGGAAACGCAGCGCGATGCGGCCATTCGCGAGGGGCGGGAGCTTGGCATCGAACAGGGACGCGCCGAGTATGCGGCGTCGATGGTCGAAGCCTCCGCAAGAATGGAGTCGTCGTTCATCAGCCTGGAGGCACGGCTGGTCAAAACGATCATGGACGCGTTGCAGGCGATCCTGCACGAGATTGGCGAGCGGACCGTGATGGAACGGCTGGTGCGCCGCACGATTGCCAATTCAAATCGGAAAAGCCCCTTGCGCCTGGTCGTGGCGTCGCAACAGTTCGACACCGTCAATGCGCTGCTGTCGTCCGTGCTGGCCGAGTTCCCCGAGATTGAATTTGTCGACGTGGTGCAGGATCCCGCCGGCGTGCCGGGCATGTGCGTGCTCGAGAGCGAATTCGGCATCGTCGATGCCAGCCTCGATACGCAGCTCGCGGCGATACGCGCGGGCCTGAACCGGGCGTTCGTCGGCAAGCGGCGTTCCGGCACGGCAGGTCAATAAGGGGGCCGCGACATGGAAAGCGTGGACTATCTCTCCGACGCGCTGGCAGACGCGCTACGCGGTTTTTCCCCGATCGAGACGCGCGGCCGGGTGCTGGAGGCGGTGGGTACCTTGATCAAGGCCAGCGGGGTCAGCGCCCGGGTCGGCGATCTCTGCGCGCTGCGCAATCCGGGCACGCCGTGGCAGATGCAGGCCGAGGTGGTCGGCATCGTGCGCGACCTGGTGCTGCTGATGCCTTTCGGCGAACTGGCTGGCCTGTCCACCCAGACCGAAGTGGTGCATCTGGGCCGCGCGCAGGGGGTCAAGGTGGGGCCCGGTGTGCTGGGCCGGGTACTGGATGGATTCGGCGAGCCGATCGACGGCCTGGGACCCATTGACGCGGTGCAGGAATACCCGGTGTACGCGCCGGCGCCCGATCCGCTGCGGCGCAAGCCGATCCTGAGTGCCCTGCACACGGGAGTGCGTGCCATCGATGCCTTCCTTACCTGCGGCGAAGGGCAGCGCATGGGAATCTTTGCACCCGCCGGCACCGGCAAGAGCAGCCTGTTGTCGATGATCTCGCACGGGACTGCCGCCGATGTCACCGTGGTCGCGCTGGTGGGCGAGCGCGGCCGCGAAGTGGGGGAGTTCTTCCGCACCGCAGTGCCGGCCGGCGGCCGCGAACGCACCGTTTTCGTGGTGGCGACCTCGGACCGGGCGGCCGGGGAGAGGGCCAAGGCGCCTTGTGTGGCGACGGCAATTGCCGAGTACTTCCGCGACCAGGGCCGTTCGGTATTGCTGCTGGTCGATTCGGTCACGCGCTATGCGCGCGCGTTGCGCGAGATCGGCCTGGCGGCCGGTGAGCCGCCCACCCGGCGCGGTTATCCGCCCTCGGTGTTTACCGTGCTGCCGAAGCTGTTCGAACGGGCCGGACAAAGCGAGAGGGGCGCGATTTCAGCGTTCTACACGGTGCTGGTCGACGATGACGAGGCGGGCGATCCGATCGGTGAAGAGGTGCGCTCGACGCTCGATGGCCACATCGTCCTGTCCGCCAAGCTTGCCGCCGCCAACCATTATCCGGCGATCGATACGATGCAGAGCCGCAGCCGGGTGATGAATATCGTGGCATCGGCTGAGCACCAGGCCTTGGCGGGCACGCTGCGCGAGCTTAGCGCCAAATACCAGTCGATCGAGATGCTGTTGCAGATCGGCGAGTACGAAGAGGGGGCAGACGCCGTCGCGGACCGAGCGATCCGTACCCGTGCAGCGTGTTCGGCATTGCTGCGGCAGGCGCCGGGGGAATCGTCCGGCCTGCGCGAAACACTGGCGGCGATGCGCAATATCGCGGCGGCCTAGGGGGACACAACCATCATGCTGGAACAGCACGAAAAGCTGGTCAAGGTAAGGGACGCGCAGCTCCAGGGCACGCGCGCCGAACTCGCGCGCCGGGCCGCGGTGCGCAACGGTATCCGGCAGGAAGCCGAACGCGCAGAGGCAGCGCTGCGCTTCCTGGCTGCCCAGAGGGCATCCTGGGACCAGCAATGGCAGGCATGGATATGCCAGGGCGGGGCGCTGCAGCGAGGCAAGGCCTATGCCGACCAGCATTTGAAAATCGCCGCACTCGAGAACGATCTGGAAGAAGAGCGGGCCAGCATCATTGAACGCTTGCAGGAAGCGCAGCAGGAAGTCGATGCGGCCGGGGCCAGGGCCAGGAGGCAGCAGGAGGCCCTGTCGAACATCATGGATGTGGTTGGCCAGTTGAAGAAAAAGCAGCGCCAGGAGCAGGAAGCGCGTGACGTGCAACGGTCGGAAGATGCAGTCGCGGCGAGCTGGTACCTGGCCAGGAAGACGGTCGCGCCGGAGGCAAGGCATGAATGAATTTTCCAGGATCGATAGCGGCGAGCGGGACCTGCTCGTGCTGCCGCAAGCCAGTTCGCCGCTTTGCCGGCCCGGGTCCGATGCGGCTGTCGCAGCCTTTCGCGACCTGATGCTCAAGCGCTCGCCGGACACCGCAGCGGCGCCGCCGGCCAAGCCCCATGCGCTTGCCAGTGGCACGTCCCCGCAGCCGGTCCTCGTGGAATCGTCCGACCTGGCCACCGAAGGGGCAGAGGGCACCTTCCGGCTTGCGCCCTCCCACCTGCGGACGGCGTCCGGCGAGGAGGGCGGCGGGGCTGCCCTGCCATTCGCGATCCCCGCCGAGTTGATGGCGGCCGGCGTGCAGCGGCCAGGCCAGCACGCTGCCACTGCGCTGCAGCGGGACTTTGCATCGGCCGGCATGGCCCAGGCCAATGCCGCCCAGGACGACGAAGTGGCGGCGCTGCTGCAACATTTCAGCGCCAACTTATACGTCGCCGACAGCCCCAGGGCGGGAACGGGCCGCATCATGCTCGACCTCGGCGCATCTTTGCCCGGGTCATCGGTGGAAATGTCGCGCGACGGGGTCTTCCTCAACGTACGGCTGCACGCGGCGGACGACGCGATGCTGCGCCTGATGCGCGGCGGCAGCGCGCGCTTGCTGGAAGCACTGAACAAATCGACGGGACTGGAAGTGCGGCTCGACCTGGTCCAGCGCAGTGACACGGCCGGAGCCGACGCATGATGTCCAGTTCCGCCAGCCCGGTTCTCGAGCAGTTCGAACCTGATGTGAGCCGCCTGATGAATGCATGGCTCGCCGTGCGGCAGTGTAGCGAGTGGACAGTGGCTGGCCGGCGCCTGCGCATCCAGTGGGGCAGTGTGCCGAGCCATGGTTCGTTTGCTGTTGCCATCGATTGCACGCTGGCGGGCCAGGCCGTGCTGGTCAAGCTCGACGGGCTGGCCGGGATCGACCCGCGCCTGGTCGGCGAACCATTTTCCCGTTTGCCCGTTTCGATGCGCAATCTCGTCATCGAACGCGTTGCCGCGGATTTCTTCGCGGCGCTGCCGCAGGGCTTCATGCATGACGCGGACATCCGCGCGGTGCACTGGACGATGCCGGACAGCGCGGCCTGGCCCTGCGCGATCGGCTTCGCCGCTACCCGCGAAGACGGTACGCAAACGCGCGGCATGCTGGCGGCCGGCGCCCTGCAGACGCTGGAATGGCTGCATCAGGCCATGCCGCAGGGCGCCCCGGCGCCGCTAGTGCCGAGGGAGGACTTGCCGGTAGCGGTCCGGCTGCGCGTGGGACGCACCGTGCTGGCCATGTCCACGATACGCAGCCTGGGCGCCGGCGACGTGGTGTGGATCGATGAAGGCGGGGCGATTTCGCGCCATGGCGTGGCGCTGGTCGTCATTGCTGGCAACAGCGGCCAGCGTGCCTGGTCGGCCCGTCTCAAGCAGCGCACTGTGACGCTACAGGCGCCTTATTCCGGAATCCTGGTTGTCAACCGAGGAGAGCACAGCACCATGCACAAGGATCATACCGATATCGAAGTCCCGGTCGTGTTTGAAATGGGCCAGATGGTGTTGCCGCTGGCGGAAATCGAATACTTGCACGCCGACCAGACATTCGAGCTGGAGCAGGACGCCAGCCTGGCCACGGTGACGCTGAGCGTGTTCGGCTCGGTGGTCGCCCAGGGCAAGCTGGTCACCATCGGCCGCAAGCTGGGCGTACGCATCGTGCGTGTCGCCGGCAGCGGCAACGAACAATCCGCTTAGTTTTTTTCAGGGGGACGCGTGCTCGCACAGGGAATGCCGGATCCGATCATTGTCATCACAACGCTGGGTTTGCTTGGGCTGGCGCCCTTCCTGGCCGTGATGGTGACTTCCTATTCCAAGATCGTGGTGGTGGCCAGCCTGGTGCGCAATGCGCTTGGCTTGCAGCAGGTGCCGCCCAACCTTGTCCTGAACGGGCTGGCGATCATCCTGTCGCTCTACATCATGGCGCCGGTCACCAGCAAGATTACCGACACCGTGCAGGCGCAGGTGAAGCCGGGACAGCAGCTCAACGCAGGCAGCTTCTTCGATATCCTGGGCCTGGCGCGGGAACCGCTGCGGACTTTCCTGTCCAAGCACACCAATCCGCGCGAGCGCGAATTTTTCGTCCGCTCGGCCGCCAAGATATGGCCCCTGGAACGGGCCGAGGCGCTTAAAGGCGATGACTTGCTGGTGCTGGTGCCGGCATTCACGGTGACGGAGCTGACGGCCGCGTTCAAGATCGGATTCCTGATCTATCTTGCCTTCGTCATCATCGACCTGGTGGTGGCCAACATCCTGGTCTCGATGGGCATGATGATGTTCTCGCCCACGGTGGTGTCGGTGCCGCTCAAGCTGCTGCTGTTCGTCGTGCTGGACGGCTGGTCAAAGCTGGTCCATGGCTTGATCCTTACCTACCAATAAGCCGCCGCCATGGAATTTTCGACCCTCATCACCTATGTCAACCAGGCCCTGCTCCTGATCCTGCTGCTGTCGCTGCCGGTGATTGCGGTGGCCAGCATCACCGGGCTGGCGCTGGCGTTCCTGCAGGCGGTCACCCAGGTGCAGGACCAGACGATTTCGTTCGGCATCAAGCTGATCGCGATCATTGTCACGATCGCCGTGACCTCGTCCTGGCTGGGCGGCGAGCTGTACCTGTTTGGCGAGCAGATGTTTGGCGCCATTGCGGGGGTACGTTAGCGATGGGCGCCATGATGCACCAGGGGGAAGCCATCCTGATCGTGACCAGCCTGCTGATGACGCGCATGCTGGTGGCGTTTTCAGTCTGGCCGATCTTCATGGGGCAGACCGTTCCCGTCATGGTGCGCATGGCGCTTGCAGTGGCCTTGAGCAGCCTGATGCTGCCGGCCGCATTGGAAGACCCGGCCATGCTGTCGATTTCCACGCCGCAGGTCGTGTTCGTCATCCTGAAGGAGGCCGGGATCGGCCTGGTGCTGGGTTTCCTGTCGGGCATAGGATTCTGGGCCCTGTACACGGCCGGCACGATCATTGAATTCCAGGCCGGCATGAGCATGGCGACCATGGTCGATCCGACCACGGGGCAGGATGATTCGATGGTGGGCGGCCTGATGATGCAGATGTTCACCATGCTGTTCCTCGTGACCGGCGGCCTGCTGTCGATGATCGGCACCCTGTACGAGAGCTACCAGGTATGGCCGATCCCGAGCATGGCGCTGTCGATGGGCAATGCGAACCTGGTGGAAGTCGGGTTGCGTGCGCTGGGCGAAATGCTGGGCCTGGCGCTGAAGGTTGCTGCGCCGTTCCTGCTGCTGATGCTGATGCTGGAGATCGGGCTGGGCCTGTTGTCGCGCTTTGCACCGCAGCTGAACGCCTTTTTCCTGGCAATGCCGCTGAAGGCGCTGGTCCTGTCGTTGCTCATGCTGCTGTATGGGGCCGGCATGTCGGAGAGCTTGCGCGCGCTGCCGATCGCGGACTTTCCAGGAATGCTCAACGCGCTGCGCGGGGTCTGGCATGAGTAATGAATCGTCCAGCCAAAGCAAGACCGAACAGCCGACCAACAAGAGGCTGCGCGACGCGAGAAAGAAGGGCGATGTCTGGCACAGCAAGGATCTGGCCGCCACGGCCGCGATCGTGCTGGCCCTGGTCCTTTTCGCGCTCGGCGGCATGCGCCTTGTCGAACGGCTGGGCGCCATGCTCACGCGCGCGGCGGGCGCCAGCTTCAGTACCCTGGACAATGCGGCGTTGCTGGTATGGACGCGCGACCTGCTGGCGGAAGCGGCCTGGATCTGCGGCATCGTCGCGCTGCTGATGGCCTCAGTGGCGGCGCTGCTCGGTTGGCTCCAGGCTGGCGCCGTGTTTTCGCTGGAGCCGGTGATGCCGCGCCTGTCGCGCCTCAATCCGGTCGAGGGGGCCAAGCGCCTGTTTTCGCTGCGCAACCTGGTCGACCTGATCAAGCTGGTCGTGATCTGTATCGCGCTTGCCGGCGTGCTGTGGTGGGTGGCGCAAGCAAGCCTGCCTGCGCTGGTGCGCGCGCAGTGGCTGCCCGTTGGCGGCCTGTTGCCGCTGGCCGGGAAGATCCTCGGCCAGATGGCGTGGATGGTCACGGTGGCATTCGTTGCCATGAGCGTGTTCGACACCTGGTTCCAGCGCATGGACTACCTGAAGCGCCACAAGATGACGAAGGACGAGGTGCGGCGCGAATCGCGGGAAATGGAAGGCAGTCCGGAAATGCGCGGCATGCGCCGCCGCCTGCACCATGAAGTGGGCATGGGGAACATGCTGGAGAACGTGCGCAAGGCGAATGTGGTGGTGGTCAACCCGACCCATATCGCCGTTGCGCTGTACTACGAAGCCGGCGTGACCGACCTGCCGCTGGTGGTCGCCAAAGGGGAAGGGCATATTGCGCAGGCGATCCGCGACATCGCGCAGGAAGAGGGGATCCCCATCATGCGCAACGTCAAGCTGGCGCGCGGCCTGAACGATGCGGTGCAGTTGAATGCGTATATACCGGATGAATTTCTGGAGCCCGTAGCCGAGGTGTTGCGCTGGGTACGGGATTTTCATGGACGACTTGGCGAGGGAAGCGAGTGAAAAAGAACCCCATGCATGGATTGAGGCCCCCGGGATCGTGGTCGCTGCTGGCGCACCATGCAGACCTGTTGCTGGTGGCGCTGGTGGTGGCCGTCATCATGCTGATGGTCTTGCCGCTGCCGCCATTCGTCCTCGACAGCCTGATCGCGGTCAACCTGACGCTCTCCGTCGTGCTGCTGATGGTCGCGCTGTATATTTCCTCGCCGCTTGGCCTGTCCACATTTCCATCGCTGCTGCTGTTCACCACCTTGTTCCGCCTGGCGCTCAATATCGCTTCGACGCGGCAGATCCTGCTGAATGCGAATGCGGGCGACATCATCGCCACCTTTGGCCAGATGGTGGTGGGCGGCGACGTGATCGTCGGCGCGGTGGTGTTCCTGATCGTGGCGATCGTCCAGTTCATCGTGGTGGCGAAGGGTTCCGAGCGGGTGGCCGAAGTGGCGGCACGCTTCAGCCTGGATGCCATGCCGGGCAAGCAGATGAGTATCGATGCCGACCTGCGGGCCGGCATCATCGACAAGGATGAGGCGCGCCAGCGCCGCGCCAAGCTGGAGAGCGAAAGCCAGTTGTACGGGGCGATGGATGGCGGCATGAAGTTCGTCAAGGGCGACGCGATTGCGGGCCTGATCATCGCGGCGGTCAACATCCTGGCCGGGCTGGCAATCGGCGTCTTCCGCAAAGGCATGGATGCCGGCACGGCGTTGCAGACCTATGCGGTGCTGACGGTCGGCGATGCGTTGGTGTCGCAGATACCGTCCCTGTTCGTGTCGGTCGCTGCCGGTATCGTCATCACGCGCGTTTCAGATCCGGGGCGGGCCGGCAGTCCGAACCTCGGTAACGAGATTGCTGCGCAGATCAGCAGGCAGCCCAAGGCACTGCTGGTCGGCGGCGCGATGATTTTCCTGTTGACTTTGGTACCGGGTTTTCCCAAGTTCCAGTTCATCCTGCTCGGTATTGCGGTGGCCTCGCTGGGCTTTTTCCTGGTGCCGGCGCGGCGACGCTATGCCAATGCAGCACAGACGCCAGTGCCATCGATGCAGAAGGAAGGGCATGACGTGGCGCGCACGCTGCTCGACGCCGAGGAGCATAGCTTGACGATTCCGCTGGTGGTCCAGGCCTTCCCCGGCGTCGGCAGCGTTCTGTCTCCTGTACATTTCGAGAGCGAGCTGGCCGAGGCGCGGCGCTACTTCAGTGCCGAACTGGGCATCCCGTTTCCCGGTGTTGTCATGCGCGAGAACCCGCGCCTTGAGGAAGGGGAATACCGGATTTATGTGGATGAAATTCCCGTGCTGGCCGGGCAGTTGGGAGAACACGAGGTGCTGGCATTGGCATCCAGGCAATCATTGGACCTGGCGCGTATCCCTTACAGGGAGGGTAGCACGCCGGTCCTCGGACGTGCCGCGCTGTGGGTGCCGGTGGAGGAGATCGACGCGCTGGAGGCTGCAAACCTGCAGTACCTTGAGAATGAACAGATCCTCGCCCGCAGTCTGCTGGGCGTGCTGCGCCGCCACGCGGGCGAATTCATCGGCATACAGGAAACCCAGTACCTGCTGAAGCGCCTGGGCGAGCAGTATCCCGACCTGGACAAGGAATTGCAGCGCAGCGTGCCCTTGCCGCGCCTGGCGGAAGTGCTCAAGCGCCTGGTGCGCGACGAAATTTCCATCCGCAACCTGCGCGTGATCGCCCAAGCCCTGATTGAATGGGCGCCGCGCGAGAAGGACACGGTCTTGCTGACTGAATACGTGCGCATCGCCCTGACGCACTACATTTCGCACCGTTTCGCGCTGGAGGACGGATCACTGCCGGCGATCGTGCTGCATCCACGTGTGGAAGAGCAGCTGCGGCAAGCCCTGCGCCAGACATCGGCAGGGTCGGTGCTGATGCTGGATCCGGAAATCGGCAACCAGCTGGTGGCAAATATCAAGCAGGCGGTGGAAACCCATGTGGAGAAAACAGCAGTTCTGCTGACTTCGCTTGAGATCAGGCCTTATCTCAGGAAGTTGACCGAGGTCGAACTGGCCGATCTCGCGGTGGTGTCGTACCAGGAGCTCCGGCAAACGGTCAGGGTGGTGCCGGTCAGTTCCGTGGAGATCTAGGACGGCAGGGGTGCGCCGGGAGGCGTGCACTGCATCGATTGAACAGTAGCCAACCAAGCAAGGAGAACACCATGTTGATCGACTTCGGTGGCATCATCCACCGCGCAGTACAGTTGCTGGACCTTGACCCCCCGAAGCCCAAGCACGTGGACCCGCCTCCGCCAGCGACGCCCAACGTGGTCAATGCCGACTATGCCACCAAGGGACCCCAGGCATCGCCGCTGCTGGTGACCAAGCCGCAGATTGATTTCGTCAAGGCGCCGGCGCCAGCCGTCAAGGCTGCAGAGGAGTACACCGACAAAACGGTCGCCACCGCGAAAGAGACCAAGGACGCGGCAGACAAGCTGCAAGCCGATTTCGGCGACACTTTGCCGGAAGATAACCAGGTCGATTGGGAAATGTACGTAGCCCGGCGCACCATCGCCAACGGCGACCAGGCCAAGGCCGAGCAGGCGATTGCCGCCGAATTGCGCCTGACCTACCAGGGCGACCCGAACAACAAAGAAGCGGTGCAGAACGCAGCGCACGATATCGCCAACCGCTACCATGACGACCCGGCTGCCCAGGCGGCAGTCAACAAGAGCCTGGACACCGTCCTGACTGAAACCCCCACCGAACGTGCCACCAATACCAAGCTCAATGAAGTCAACCAGGCCGGCACCAGGCTCGATGAGCTGACCGCACAGCAGCAGGGCGGCGACAAGTCTGTCACCAGCGCGCAGATCATCAGCGCGCGCGAAGACTACGCCGCAAAGCAGAAGGAATTGCTGGCAGCGACCCGCAAGGAATTGAGCGCGACCTATGCCGACTTGCCTGCCGGCGTAATGATCCGTGAACTGGACCCGCTGGCCTACGCGGCCAACCAGATGAACGGGCGCTACGCCAATGATCCCGAGTTCAAGACCGTGATCGGGGCGGCCACGATCCTGCAACGCGTCGAGGACAGCGCCGTGCTGGGCAACGAGGCGCAACTCGATTTGCTGGGCAAGGCCTTGCCCAAGGGCGTGGACCCGACGATCAAGGGGCTGGTGATGGCGGACCCCGGCGTGCAGAAAGTCATCGACACCTACGTCAAGGACGGTGTCAAAGCGGTCGAAGATGCGTATGCCAAGAAGGGCACCGCGGCAGGCGCCGAGGCCTTGCGCGACGTGACCGACCCGTCCAAACATTCGGCTGTATCGCCCGAAATCGCCGCCCGGATCATCAACCAGTCGAAACCGACAGTGGAAAAGATTGTCAACGATATCCACACCGGGCAGCCCAAGGGCAAGGACGGCCACCCGACCGGCATGGATATCGGGGCCGGTGTCAGGGTGGCCAAGGCGCTCTCGGCGGCGGTTGACGTCGCAGCGGCCGGCAGCGATTGGGAGAAGAAAGAATACAGCAACCCTGAAATCAAGGCGGCGGTGGAGGGCGTGGCGCACCTGCTCGCCACCAAGCCCGCGGCGGATATTACCCGGCTGGGCTTCAAGGATGCGGTGGCCGACGGCCACGCGACACTTGCCCTGGAAACCGTGCGCCAGGTATCGACCCTGAAAATGGATGAGGTCGACATGGGCGCGGCCGGGAATTTCCATGATGCGGGTCGTTTTAAGGAGCAGCAGGGCGTGTGGCGGGATACGACCCTGGACGCGATCAAGCAGGGCCTCGACGGCTTGAAAAAAAATAACGAGAACATGCTCGACAAGGCAACCAAAGGCATGGCGCCCTTGCTGGTCCAGGGCAAGTATTCCCAGCTTCTGACGGAGGACGACTTCATCAAGGGCCAAAGGGCAATGGTTGAAAAATTCCCTGGGCTCAAGAAAGACATCATTGATGGCCGCAACAGCATCGACGACATGGGATACAAGCTGCTGCGCACCAGCGAAGCAGTTGATTTCTACAGCAAGGACCTGGGCGGGATGGACGGCTACAAGAAGGCCGATGCCGCCCGCAAGAGCCTGATGGCCGAAGAGAAAGTGACCTCGACCATCCTGATGAGCGATTCCGCTTCGATGCGCGCGGGCACCCAGATTGCCCGCAAGATGATGTCCGACGACCTTAAAAACGGCGGCGGCCAGGCGCAAACCTACGGTATTGGCGCCCAGGTGACCGGCGACATGGCGGAATTCCTGGCCGAGACCTATGTTATCGGCAAGGTGAACGGCGGCGTCAATCTGCCGGGCGCCGCAATTGACGCCTCGCGCGCGGCCCACCTGCCTTATTTTGGCGGCACGGCGATCTGGACCGCAGGCGGAGCCTTCCAGGCTGCCTTGACGGGGTATCTCTTCGACAACGTGCAGGTCGGCGACGTCGGCGGCCCCTTGCGCAAGGCCTTGTTACTCGGCCTGGTCGGCGGTTTCGCCGGCTTCCACCTGATGCAGGCCGGCATGGGGGCGGCACGCATCCAGCCGCACTCCCTCGGCAACGGCCTGCTGGGGAAAGGCGGCGATAAGCTCGACACGGTGGTCAAGAATCTCGGGACGAAGTTCTTCAATGCCGCGGAATCCGGCGAAAACAGCTGGGGTCTCTATGTCAAGGAAGGCTCGGCGCGCGACCGCTGGACACGGCTCGCGACCGAGGCGACTCCTGGCCTGATCAAGCAGCTGGTGGGCCTGATGACGATCGCCACGGCATGGGATGCCAGCGGCGTATTCACCAATCTTAACGGAACACTGCCATTCAAGAACCCGGATGGCACGGCGGCCACGGATGCGCGACTGTTCAAGCTGGGCACCCAATCGGTCAACCTTGCCAGCGACGCCCTGCTGCTGCGCCTGCAGGTGCGCGAGATGACCTTGCGCTCCCTCGGCGCCAAGGTGATGGCCGATCCGGCGCTCAAAGCGGCCGCCGAAACCCGGTGGAAGATCGAACGGTTTGCCTTCGCTGCCTCGAAAGGCAAGAAGGTCGCCGACTTGAAGCCGCATGAGTTCAGCTTCAATACGCGGCTGGCTGGCAAGTACGCGCTCGGCGAATCCGGGGTCGACGGTGCCGCCGCCCGGACTGCGCTGGGTGAGGCCAGCGCGACCAAGAAATTCCTTGGGACGAGCAAATTGCTGGATGTCTTCGAGTATGTGTTCGGCAACAAGGGGTCAGCGGGCAACGCGGCGAAGTGGGCGGAGTCGCTCAGTCCGGCACTCAGGGGCCTGCTGTTCAAAAACATTGTCGAGGAGGGCGCCACGAAAACCGTGGCGCGTTTCGCTGTGCTAGGCGACAACCCGATCGGCTGGGTTGTCAACATCGCTTACATGGGCACGACAATCGCCAACTGGGCCTGGGACCACAACAAGAACATCCAGCACTTCCAGGACTACGATCGCACCTTCATGGAAGGTGCCGGCCTCGACAAGGCGCATGCCGACGTGATGGCCGAGCACGACTGGTGGAGCAGCGACGCCAAGGTTGACGGCTTCCTGAAAGCATACGCAACCACCGGCGGCGACCCGGAAAAGTTCATCGACTACATCAACAAGACTGACCCCAAGGTGCTGGGCAAGATGCTGGAGGCCACCCGATCGCTCTCCGATCATCTTGACGACAAGGGTAACGTGGCTGACGCCAATCCGTTCTATGACAGCTACCTGGCCCTGCCGCCTGAGCCGGCAGATGTGGACCTGGCCAAGCATCCGACGATCCACTTCAATCCGGACAAGAACCGCTATGAAGATTCGGCCACCGGCATGTTCCACGAAAAGGGCAAGCTCGACTGGCGCCTCGACAAGAATGGCAACATCACGTCCTACTTCCCGGAAGAACGCAAGCTGACGTTCTATTCGCTGGCCGGTCCACAGACTTCGACGATCCATATCGCCAGTGCCGCCGGATGGAAGAATTGGCTGGCAGCACGCGATCTGCCGCTGCCGCCGCAAGCGCCTCCGCCCAAGGACGTGCCGCCCGATTTGCCGCCAGCGCCGCCGGTAACGGGCCAGAATGTCTATACCGTCAAGCTGAATGACAACGTCTGGGACGTCGCGGGCAACGATCCGGCTATCGTCGCCAAGATCTATGATTTGAATCCCTGGCTGAACGAACGCCTGCAGGATAGCGCCACGGATATCGGACACGGCAGGAATCCGAATATCCTCAACGCTGGTGAAATTCTGATCTTGCCGGAAGGCTTCAAGGCACACGGTTAATCTTCCGCCTGCGATGCAGAGAAGAAGGCATCGCCCCCCTGGACTGACGCTGCTGCCGGTGACTTCGTCCGTCACCGGCACAGCGGCACCGATCCCACCCGTACCCGAACTCCTGCTGCGCCAGCCACGCGTGTCTCCGGCGCGTGATAAGTGAATTGCAATAAATTGTATCGGGTCAACCCCCCGTAACGAATTCCGGTATTCTGGTCAGCCGTCACCGCGCGATGGAGCGTCGGGACCCCCGGTAAAACCTGTGAATCACCAAGCGCTCACCATTTTTGGTGATTTCCAAACCGGTTTGATTTCGTTATGCTGTAATTATTGTTGTTTCCAATGCAAGAGCGGGCGGGGTTGCATCCTTCGGTGCCATTCAGCCTGCCTAGAATGGATCAGTAATCAGATGAGCGATTTGTCCCACCATCCCTGCATGGCCTTAATGGCCGACCAGATTTTGGCGACCAAATTCGTGATCCCTGCCGCTACCGCGCAGTTGCTGGTGCGGCCGCGATTGCAGCATCCGGAAGCGCCGCGCGTGGTGCTGGTTTGCGCACCCGCCGGTTATGGCAAGACGACACTGGCAGCAGGCTGGGCCGCCGCCAGCTCCACGCCTGTCGCCTGGCTGTCGCTCGATGCCGGCGACAACGACCCCCTGCGCTTCCTGGTGCATTTCATCCATGCGATTCAAGGCCAATACCCCGAGTTCGGCAAAGTCATGGCCGATATGTGTGCCTTGATTCCACCGCCCCCCATCAGTGCTTTGTTGCGGCCACTGGTCAACCAGCTTTGCGCGCTGCCGGAAAGGCTGTGCATCATCCTGGATGACCTGCAGCTGGTAACCGAGCCGGCGGTCCATGAAGCCATCGCGTTCCTGGTTGATCATCAACCGGCGCAATTGCAGCTGATTTTCGCGAGCCGCAACGAGCCGCCATTTTCGCTGGCACGGCTGCGCGGCCAGGGGCAGATTGTGGAATACCGTGGCGAAGACTTGCGCTTCAGCTTGCAGGAAGCGGAAGCGTACTGCAACGAAGTCATGCAGCTTTCACTGCCGCAGGAGCAGGTCGGCACGCTGGCCCAGCGAACTGAAGGCTGGATCGTAGGCTTGCACCTGGCAGCGGTGTCCCTGAGCCACCATCCTGACAAGGCCGGTTTCGTCCGGAGCTTTGGCGGCGACAACCGGCACATCACGGATTTCCTGCTGGATGAAGTGTTGCACGGTCTCCCCGATGACATCCAGATTTTCCTGCTGCAAACGTCCGTGTTGGAACGCTTTAATGCGGCGCTGTGCGATGCGATGACCGGGCGCGACGATAGCGGCGCCCTGATCAGTGAGATAGAGCGGGCCAATATGTTCATCTTCGGACTGGATGACCAACGCCTCTGGTATCGGTATCACCACCTGTTTGGCGCCTTGCTGCAAAGCCGCTTGCGCGCCGCTGCGCCGGATTCGGTCAGGCTGCTGCACCGGCGTGCCAGTAAATGGTTCAGCGAACACGGTCTTATTACGGAAGCCGTCGACCATGCGCTGGCAGCGAGCGATCATGAATGGGCTGCCGAATTGATGGAGAAGCACCACAGCGTGCTCTTTTCCCACGGCCGCATGGGCAGCGCCCTGGCCTGGTCGAGGCAATTGCCGGAGACCGTGCTCGCGCAGCGCCCCCTGCTGTCGATGGCCTGCGCCTGGGGCTACCTGTACCTGGATGATATGGCCGAGCTGGAACGCCATCTTAGCCTCGTGGACAAGTGCCTCGCCGGTTTTCATGACGCGCCTTTCGGCAGCAAGGAGCGCGCGATGCTGGGCCAGCTTGCGCTGCTGCGGGGCTGCCAGGCGGCGTACGAAGGCAAGGTGGGCGAGGGCATTGCCCGCCTCGATGAAGCGCAAGCGTCGCTCGCGCCGGGCCGGACCTTGTATCGCGCCGCAGCCGTGGCGCGCGGGGTATTTTATTTTGTCAGTGGGCGCCTGGAGGAGGCACAACCGCTACTGGAGAACAACGTCCTGCTGCGGGAAGTGACCCACAACGTCCAAGTGCCGATCACCGCTGCCGCCGCGCTGGCGCGCAGCCATTTGCTGCGGGGCCGCCCATTAGCCGCGAAGCAAATTTACGACAAGACCATCCAGGCCTTGCTGGTATGCGGTTGGCAGAACCTCCCGGCGTGCGGCATGCTGCACATCGGCCTGGGTGAAGTCGCCTACGAAATGAACGAGCTCGTGCTGGCGGAACAGCACCTGCTGCGCGGGGTCGAGATGACTGCGGCCGGGATGCAATACGTAAATGCCTGGGGTCGCGTGCTGCTGGCGAAGACCCGCAAGGAACTGGGTGTGGCCACGGAGGCCTGCGATCCCCAGTTCGAGGTCCTGCTGCTGCGCTACGCCGGCCGCCTCGTAGTGGAGATCGCGCCGCTGTCGGCGGTCATTGCAGGCTATTGGCTGAGCCTGGGCAAGATGGATGCGGTCCAGCTCTGGAGCGAAGCCGCCCGCTTGCCGCTCGAGGAAGCACTGGCGCCCGGACGCGAGGCGGAATACCTCGTGCAGGCGCGCTTTTTCATTCATGCCGAACGGCGCTGCCAGGCGCTCGACCTGCTGGAGCGCTTGTGGTATCCGGCTTCGGAAGGCAAGCGCCTGGCGGTGATGACCGAGATCCTGGTGCTCAAGTCGATCTGCCTGCAAAAGGATGGCCGCAGCGACGACGCGATGACGGCGTTACAACAGGCTGTCAGCCTGGCCGAAAACACGCATCTGCTGCGCGTATTCATCAATGAGGGGGAAGCACTGTCCGGAATGCTTAAGAAGCTGGCGCGCGGTGCTGATTACAAATCCTATGTCCATACCTTGCTCGGACATATGGGCGCGGATGCCGCCCAGGACTCAACGCAGGCCTTCGATCGCCTGCCGCAGTTGTTCAGCAAAAAAGAGAAGCTCGTCGTCAGTCATATTGCGCGGGGTGCGACGAACCATGAAATCGCCGAGAGCTTGTTTATCTCCTTGAATACGCTGAATTCACACGTGAAAAAGATCTACGTGAAACTGGGGGTGAACAGCCGGTTGCAGGCAGCCGAACGCCTGCGCCAGCTTGGGCTTGCCGAGTAGCAGCCTTGGGGAGAATTAGCGCCGGTGTTTGCTGAAAAAGTCGATCATCATGCGGCTGGAATCAGGACCGGTTTTCGAAGTGAACCGCTCAGAAGAGTCGCCGCCGCTCCAAGCGTGCCCAAGACCACCAATCCGGACGACGCGCAAGATCGGCTTGCGGTCAAGCAGGTACTCTTGGATCTCGTGAGAACTGCGGCTGCTGCCACGGCCATGTGGCTTGACCGTGACGCTGTCTGCCACTGCGGCGTGCGGCATTCCGTTCAGCTTCAGCCACTGCTGTGCAAGCTGTTGCTGATTCACCGATGCCACGACGTGGTCGTCGTGCCCATGGATCAGCAGGGCAGGCATTGGTGGCAATGGTCTGATCTCCGGGCGCAGCGTTGCGCGACGCTCTAAGACCCGGTCGATGGAGGAGTGGGCGGCGATCACCGAACCATGGCGCATGACACGAAGCCCTTCGACAGCATTGCGGCCGGCTCCGAAGACGGGACCGGAATGCAGGCCCACGGCCGCAATCAACTCGGGGTGATTCAGTGCCAGGATGGCAGCCATGCCAGCACCGGCGGAAATGCCGCAAGCGTATATGCGCCGGCGGTCAATGAATTGCTGGGTGCATATCATGTCTATCAATTGCGCCAGTGCTGCGGTTTCGCCGCCTCCATGTTGCACAGTTGGGTTATACCAACGCCAGCATTGCTGCGCCTGCACGCTAAGCGATTGCTGCGGGTACAGCACGGCGTAGCCTTTGCGCTCTGCGTGATGGTTCATGCGGGTTCCCCTCGCGAACTGGGTGGCGCTTTGGTGGCAACCGTGCAGCATCACCAGGAGCGGCAAACCTTGGCGCGTAGCGGTGGCGGGGACATGTTCTGGCATATAGAGCCAGTAGTTCATGCGCGTGACATGACCCTCATACGGCTGAGGAACGCAGGTAAACTGGCCAGTACTCCACTTGCCTGGCGCGGGGGTAACATCCGGCCTGCTGTGTTGTCGGATGGCGAGAGTAAGCTTCGCTTTGGAGGAGGCACGTTTCGCAGGCTTGGGCGCCGATTTGGCGGCAAGCTTGGCCGCGAGCCTTTGTTGCGCTTTGCCGGCGCGCGCCAGGCTGCGCAGCAAGCGCGTTACAGTGTTTGCTTTCGCCATCGAAGCTCCGAATGGTTATGCTGCACTGCAGTAGAGTACCTTTTCTTCAATGATCAGCGCGTTCGCAAGCGAGCGCGGTAGCCTGCCACCAATAGATGATGCGGAACCTGCTACCTGAAATAATTGCCTTGCCGTTGCTGCCGGTATTGATCTGGCAGGGGCGGCGAACCCGTGCCCGCACGCCCCGGCTGCCGGAAGCCAGCGGCGAACGCAATGGCGTTCATCCTGGAACGGGCGAACCGTTGGTACTGCTGGCGGTCGGGGAATCACCGGTGGCGGGCGTCGGCGTCCAGGTGCAGGAGGAGGCAATCACTGCCCAACTTGCAGTCTGTCTTGCCAATGCGACGGGCCGCGCTGTCCACTGGAATGCTTGCGGGCGCAACGGCGCCACCGTACGCGATGCACTGCGTGAGCTGGCGGAGAAGGTGCCGGCGCAGCCTGTCGATGTGCTGTTGCTTGCTTTCGGCGTCAATGATGCCGTCGCCTTCCGGCCAGTGCGCGCCTGGCGGCGCGACGTGCTGGCGCTGGTGGCCGCTTTGCGGGTGCGCTGCGGGCCGAAAATGGTGTTGTTGTCAGGCGTGCCGCCGATGGGGAAATTCCCCGCATTGCCGCAACCGTTACGCTGGGTGCTGGGCCTGAAGGCGGCCACGCTGGATCGTGCGTTGCGGCAGTTGGCGGCCGAGGGAGCAGGGCTGCATGTGCCGCTAAACCTTGGCCAGTCCACCGATGCCTCGTTGGCGGCTGAGGATGGCTACCATCCATCGGCCAAGGGCTGCCTTGTGTGGGCTGCTTTGTTGGCCGATGCCTGTCGAGAGATGGCTTCTGCGTCAATGGACTTTGTGGCGACGGAAGAGCGCCAGTGAAGCCAGGCCGATTGCGAGCAAGGGCAGCGAGCCTGGAACTGGTACTTTCGAAGTTTCTTCCGGCATAGCGGTCACGATGGTGTTCAGGTTCAGTTGAATGTTTTTACCTGCCATGAAGACACCGCCAAGCTTATTCCCTTGGTCGAAGTGCATATTGCTGCCGGCGCCGGATGCGAACAGGGTGCCGAACCATTCGCCCCACGCACCCTGGGTCCAGTTGCCTTTGGTTTCGGTGTAGATGTCGTTGGCGGTGCCGTTCAGCATTTCGAAATCGAACTGTGAGCCGATGTTCACATTGTTTTTGATGAACAGGTTGATAGCGCCTTTGGACAGGTCGAAGATGAACGAGCTCTCTGCACCCACAGTCAGCGAATCGAAGTAGTACGTGCCTGCGCTGAGCTTCAGGGTGGAGTCGTATTCAAGGTTGACATTGCCGTATGAGCCAGTCGCCATTTCGGCAGTTGCGCCGGACTTCAGGCCATACGCCTTTCCGCCTGCCTTGAAGTCGGCGGGGGCGGGCAAGGCATTCAACGACGGTGAGTTCGTTTTGCCAGCGACTTTGCCAGTGACCTCGGCTTGATATTTCACATCCACCTTGTTGCCGGCAGTCGCATTGCCTTTGATCTGGGACTTCTGCTCGAGGGTGACGTTGCCGCCAGCCGTGACGTTGCCGGTCACCTGGGACTCGTATTTGGCGGTGATGTTGCCTTTGGCGCCAACGTCACCGGTCACTTTGCTGCCTTGTTCCAGTTCGATATTGCCGCCGGCGAGAAGTGTGAACGGGGTGGCGTTAGCAAAAACCGGGGCGGCGAGAATGGCTGCGGCAGCGAGGGCTTTGAATTTCATGATTGGCATCTAAAATTTGCTAGAAGTAATTAGTAATAACTACAAGCAAGTTTTAGGCCATGCATTTATAAATCGTTGATTTGTAAAAGAAGTGCTGAACCCTGGCGCTCCGAAAGGGTGCCCAATGTAAAGTTTTTCGACATTAAAAATCCAACAAAGATTGCTGTTTTTCCAATGCCGGCTTTTTCTTTGCCGATGGGCGCGGGTCTTCCCACGCTTGCATCAACTCGTGGGGATAGGGATTGAGGAAGGCACGGGCAAACTCGGGGTCGCGGCAGGACAGCCAGTCGCGATAGGCCTCGGGTGGCACGACGACCAGGGTGCGTTTTTCATCATCCGGCTTGTGGAAGCGCTTCAGCAAGGGATGGTCGTCGGCGTTGATCGTCAGTTGAGTGAAGGAATGGCTGATGCTGCCATCGGTCTCTTCCCAGCTGCGCCACATGCCTGCCACGGCGAAAGGACTCTTATCCGCCATGCTGATCTGCCAGCGCACGGCTTTGCCGGACTCATAGTTGGGCTCGTAAAAGCCGGTCATCGGTACCAGGCACAACTGGCTTGAGCGCCAGTATTTGCTGTAGGAGCGCAGTTGGCCGACAGTTTCGCTGCGGGCGTTCATGGTGGTCAGCGATGGCATCGCTGCCGGCGCATGGCGGCGCGGTACGAAGCCGAAGGAAGCCACCACGCATTCCGGCTGGCCGTCGAGGCCAAGGCGGATGATGGGGGCGTCGTAGTCCTTCCAGGTCTCGTCGGGCCATTCCATGCCGGCAAGGTTGGACAGGTCAAGGTCCATCATCTCCTGCAGCAGGTCGCGTGAAGTGGGGCGGTAATTGGTGCACATGGGGGCTATGCTAACCCGATCGCGCTTGCTAAACTACTGTATATGCATACAGTAATACGAAAGCCGCTGACAGCGGCACAGCTTCGCGAAATCTGGTTTCGAAACCAGAACGACGACATGCTGGCGGTGCTGTGGGAAGTCAAGCGCCTGCGCGAGCTGGTGGTGCGTGCGAGCCATTTGCATTGGACGTTTCGCGAGGAGCTCAAGGGCGAGCCCTGCCTGGAAGAGGATCGCCCCTTTGCTACAGAAAGGGAGTTGCGGCGGCGAGCCAATGCCATCAGGAATGCCGACTGATATCATCTGTGCATGAAGACATTGCTCCTGGTGGGATCAACCGGCCTTGTAGGCCGCGAAGTGTTGAAGCTGGCGCTGGCATCGCCGGACGTCGCGCAAGTAGTCGCGCCTGCGCGGCGGCGGCTGGAACCGCACGCGAAACTGGTGGCGCCGATTGTGGACTTTGATCGCCTGCCGGAACTGGAGCCTTGGTGGCATGCCGACGCGGTGATCTGTACCTTGGGCACGACCATCAAGGTCGCCGGCTCTCAGGAAGCCTTCCGCAAGGTGGACTACAGCTACCCGATGGCCGTTGCGCGACTGGCCCGCCAGCATGGCACGCCAACATTCGTGTTGAATTCGGCGTTGGGTGCGGATGCGGGGTCGGGCATCTTTTATAACCGGGTGAAGGGCGAGGTAGAGCACGGCCTTTGCTCGTTTGGGTTTGAATCGCTGGTGATTGCGCGCCCCGGCCTGATTGGCGGGGCGCGTGAGGAGTTCCGCCTTGGCGAAAAAATCCTGGTGCCGGTCCTTTCGGCGCTGGGACCGGTACTGCCGCGCGCATGGCGCATCAATCCGGCAGGGCACATTGCGCGCGCCATGTTCGACGCGGCAATGCACCCTCAGCCGGGGGAGCACATTATTACTTCGGACAGGATGGCCTGAGGCTTATTCTTCCAGCAGGCTGCGCAGCATCCACGCAGTTTTCTCGTGCACGTCCAGGCGCTGGGTCAGCAGGTCGGCGGTTGGCTGGTCGTTGGCTTCATCGACCACCGGCAGCAGGGAGCGGGCGGTGCGTGCCGTAGCTTCCTGTGCGGAGACCAGGTGGCGCACCATGTCCATTGCCTTTGGCACGCCTGCCACTTCCTTCACGGTGCTCAGCTTTCCGAACTCGGCATAGGTGCCCGGCGCTGGATAGCCCAGTGCGCGGATACGTTCTGCGATCAGGTCCAGGGCGGTCCACTGCTCTGTGTACTGAGTCATGAACATCTGGTGCAGGGAATTGAACATGGGACCCTTCACGTTCCAGTGGAAGTTGTGGGTCATCAGGTAGAGCGAGTAGCTGTCGGCCAGCAGGCGGGACAGACCATCGGCAATGCGTGCGCGGCTGTCGTCGGACAGGCCGATATCAATCTTCACTGCGTCCATCGTCAATTCCTTTCAAACGGTTAAGTGCTTGACGATTATTTCATGATTCCCAGCAGGCTGCTGTAATCGTCCGTCCATGGCCGCACGTTGGGCGCGGCGGGCAGTTCATGCAGGCTTGCAAATCGCGTGAGCTGTTCACGCTGGCCGACCAAGACCCAGGTGGACGCCTTGAGGCCGCGCGCTTCGTCGGATCGGCTGTTGGAAAGGTATGCGGTGCGGTTGAATGCGTCGGCAGCCTTTTTCACGATGGGGACGAGGTTGAGGTAGCGGTTGGAGACATGCACGGCCAGTATGCCATCCGGCTTCAAGCCTTTGAAATAAATGGCAAATGCCTCCTGCGTCAACAGGTGTACCGGCACGGCATCGCCTGAGAAGGCGTCGACCGCCAGCACGTCGAACTGCTGCGCAGGCTCGGCTTCCATCGTCAGGCGGGCGTCTCCCAGGGCGATCTGCTTGGTTGCAGGGCAATTGCGCAGGAAGGTGAAGTGTTCGTTGGCAAACTGCACGACAAGCGGATTGATTTCATAGAATCGGTACACGTCGCCAGGACGGCAATATGCCGCCATCGTGCCGATTCCAAGGCCAATGATGCCGACATGTTGCGGGCCGCCATGCCGGCTGGCTTCAATCGCAATGCCTGCGCCGCCGGCGTTGCCAAAATAAGTCGTCGGCCAGAACTGGCGCGATGGATCGAGGAACTGCCGCCCGTGGATGATGACGCCATGGGTCAGCTGGCGAACCCGGTCCGCGCCGCTGCCGGTGTCCTTGACCTTGACTGTGCCGTAGAAATTGCGTCCTTTGATTGTGGGCGTGGAGGGTGAAATGGCATTCGCGGCCCACATCACGCCGAGCAGCGTTGTGCAAACGACGGTCGCTTTGATGGGGCGGGCGTACGAAGCAAGTGCCGGCTGGCGATACAGGCTGGCGGCGCCGACGATGCAGACTGCCGCGATGCAGGACAAGGTCAGTTCGTAATCGTCGTTGAAGATGTGCGGGGCGACCAGGCCGGTGAATACTCCGCCCACCGCGCCGCCGAGTGCGATCGTCAGGAAATACGCGGTCAATTGTGCTGGCGGAGGTTTCAGCCGCGAGAGTTCCCCGTGGCAGGCCATGCAGTACACGAAGATGGCAAGGCAGAACAGCAGCGTTGGCCATAAGATCCCGGAGGGCATCAGGCTTGGATAGGTGCTGCACGCAACCAGCAGCGGCGTCAGCACGGCCATCAGCGGCAGGAAAAGCCAGCGGCGGTACCAGCGCGCGCTTTCAAAACAGATGATGTAGGTCAGCAGGTAAATTGCCAGGGGCAGCACCCACAGCAGGGGCACTGGGGCAATGTTCGCGGTGAGGTGGCTAGTGGCCGCCATGAGCACTACGGTTGGCACGGCAGCCAGGGCGCACCAGAACAAGCCGTCCCGTGCCGAAGGCTTGCCCGCGGCAGCTTCTTCGCGCCGAGGTGCGGGACTGCGGCCACCTCCGCTCAATGCCAGGATGCCGCAAAACACCGCAAACAACACGAAGCCTGCCGACCAGAAGCTGGACATTTCCTTCAGCGTGAAGCGTGGTTCGAACAGTAGCGGATAGCTCAGCAAGCCAAGCAGCGACGCGAAATTGGACAGGGCAAACAGGCGGTACGGCACGCTTCCCGGCCGTTCTTGCGCGAACCAGTGCTGGACCAGCGGCCCGGTGGTGGAGAGCAGGAAATAGGGCAGTCCGATGGTCGCGGCCAGCAAGCCCAGTAACAGGAACGCTGGATCGCTGCCGGGGGCAGGCTTCCAGTCGTTGGATGGGATGATCGGTAGCATCAGCGCTGCAACAAACAGCAGGCTGGCGTGCATCCAGGCTTGCCGGCGCGGCGCCAGGTAGCGGCTGCTCAGGTGGGAATACAGGTAGCCCAGCAGCAGGGTGAACTGGAAGAACAGCATGCAGATCGTCCAGGCCGCAGCCGAGCCGCCGAACCAGGGCAACACCATCTTGCCGATAATGGGCTGTACCTGAAAAAGCAGGAAGGCACTGAGGAAGATCGTTCCGGCATAAAGAATGAGCATGCGAGATCTTAACGTGCAACTGCGGCTAGATTTCTCCAAGTGGCCTAAAACCAACATGCTCCCTGACCTCAGCTAAAAACGAGTCCCGCAGCGAGTGTCAGCATGACCGCGCCGGTCAGCCCTTCAATGCATTTCCAGGCCAGCGGGCGGCCGAACAATCCTGCCAGGCGGGTGGCGCCGAATCCGAGGGCCGTGAACCACAGCAGGGAAGCCGTCATGGCGCCTGCAGAAAAGCCCACACGCTGCCCGTCCGGATAGCTGCCGCCAACAGAGCCGAGCAGCACGACGGTATCCAGGTAGACGTGGGGATTCAGCAGCGAGAGGGCGGCTACGCTGACCAGCGCCTGCCTGGCATCGGGTACCGGCGCGGTAGCGTCGATGGCCAGCGATTTTGGCGTCAGCATCGAGCGCCAGCTGCGCAGGCCGTACCACAGCAGGAAGGCGGCGCCGCCCCAGCGCGCGGTGGTGAGCAAGAGCGGCGAATCCTGGATCATCGCTCCGGCGCCGGCGACGCCCAGCGCGATCAGTATCACGTCAATCACGATGCAAGCGGCCACCGTCAGCGCCACATGCTGGCGCTTGATGCCCATCCGCAGCACATGCGCATTCTGGGCGCCGATAGCCATGATCAGGCTCGCGCCAAGTCCTAAACCGTTCAAATAACTCTGCATTGTCAACTCCTGTTGTGGAGCCGGAAGTGTGCCGTCGCTGGCTTAGTAAATGAAGCTGAATTAAGATATTTCAGTATTCGTAAATTTTGCTAAAGGAGTGGGAGGTGATGATTCCAGACGCACGACAAGGCGAGGCCTTGCTGGCGGTGATCGATTCCGGCAGTTTCGAGCAGGCAGCCGCAGCCTTGCATTTGACGCCTTCGGCCGTATCGCAGCGAGTCAGCGGGCTGGAGTCGGCAGTCGGGGCGCCGCTGTTGATCCGCAGCCGCCCGATTCGCTTGACCAGCGCCGGGCAGCGCCTTGTGCAATACCTGCGCCGCAGCCGTTTGATGGAGCAGGAATTCCTGGCCGAATTGAAGGCCGACGAGGCAATGCCGCCGCGCATTCCCGTTGCGGTAAATAACGACACCCTCGGCACCTGGTTTTTGCCGGAGTTGAGTTCTTTCCTGAATCGCGAAAACATCCTGCTGGAGATAATCCTCGACGACCAGGACCACACTTATTCGCTGTTTGAGAAGGGTTTGGTGCTGGCCGGCGTTTCCAGCGAACCGGAACCGATGCGCGGCTGCCGTTCACAGCATTTGGGCTTCATGCGCTACCGCTTATTGGCGCAGCCCGGCTTTGTAAAACGCTGGTTCCCAAGTGGATTTACCCGCGAAGCCGCGCGCAAAGCGCCTGTCATGTTTTTTGACCGTAAAGATTCGCTGCAAGAGATATTCATCGAGCGTGAATTGGGACTGCCGTTAGGCGCCTATCCAATTCATTATGTCCCTTCCAGCGACCCGTATGTGGAAGCGATACGGCTTGGAATGGGCTATGGCATGCTGCCGCGCCAGCAATATAAATCGCTGCTGGAATCGGGGGAGCTGGTTGATTTGGTGCCAGGCAAATACCTGGATATCCACCTCTATTGGCACTCATGGAGGATCCAGTCGCCCAAGCTGGAACTGCTCACGGAGCAGGTGCTTGCCGCTGCTGGGCGGGCGCTGGATCGCTAGACCGGAAATTGGTGCGAACGCGCCAGTAGTTGGCGCGCCGCACGCAATCGGATTAATACGTGTAGAACATGCGCTGCAGTTCTTTGGTATTCGAAGTTTTGGTCATGCCCAGCATCAGCAAAATGCGGGCCTTTTGCGGGCTCAGGGTGTCCGCGACAACAAAGTCCAGTTCATCATCATTTGCTTCGCCATTGCGGGCCAGGATGCCATTGCCAACGCGGCTGGCGCGAACGATAACGGTGCCATTTTTGCGCGCTGCCGCCAGCTCAGGTTTTACTTTGGCTGCCACGCTGCCATCACCGGTACCGGCGTGAATAATGCCTTTGGCGCCTGCGGCGATAAATGCATTCAGCGCCACAGCGTTCATGTTTGCGTAGCCATAAACAATATCGACTTGCGGCAGGGTGTTCAGGTTCGAAATATCAAATTCGGTTTCGACGGTATGTTTGCGGGTCGAGACGTGATAGAAGTGGGCTTTTGGACCCTGCACATAACCCAGCATGCCCAGTTCCGGAGTTTTAAACGAATCCGGGGTCGAAGTATTGGTCTTGGTGACGTCGCGCGCGCCGTGGATCTGATCGCCCAGCGCTACCAGCACGCCCTTGCCGGCCGCTTCCGGGCTGCCGGCGATCAGGACCGCGTTGTACAGGTTGATCGGGCCGTCAGCGGACAGTGCGGTGCCTGGGCGCATGGCGCCGACCAGCACGACTGGCTTGCGCGACTTGACCACCAGGTTCAGGAAGTAGGCGGTTTCTTCCAGGGTGTCGGTACCGTGGGTGATCACGATGCCGTCCACGTTCGGCTGGGCCAGCAAGGTATTGACGCGCTTGCCGAGGGTCAGCCAGTGTTCGTTGGTCATGCTTTCAGAAGCAATCTGGAACACTTGCTCGCCGGTGACGTTCGAAATCTTGGACAGTTCCGGTACTGCGTTTATCAATTGTTGGACGCCGACCGTCGCGGCGGTGTAGCCGACAGTGGTAGTGGAGGTGGCGCCCGAACCGGCAATGGTGCCGCCAGTGGCCAGGATCGTGATGTTTGGAAGCTTCTCAGCGTGCACACTGAATGCAATTAAGAATGCAAACAGGGTGAAAATGAAGTGTTTAGCGCTGCTGCGTTGCATAAGTTCTCCTGTGGTTAGTTTTAAGAATGTTGCGCATGTTACTCGATTTGGTGCAGTATGATCGTACTTCCTAGCAAGGACAATGCCAGTGGAAACAGACGAACTCAGTCTCGCTGTAGTCATGGAGCGCAAACAATTGAAGAGCACCTGGCAGCCATTCCAGTGGCTGCCGGCGGAGGTCGTGTTGTCGCCTCTTCCAGCGGGCGCGCCGCGCTGCCTGCGGGATGATCCTTCCGCGACCTTGTGGCTTTATCCTGGCCTGTCGATGCGCTTGTATTCCGACGAGGCTGAGGGCTACTTCCTGAACCTGGATTCCGGTTCGCCCTGCTGGTTCATCATGTGGCGGCTGGAAGGCGAGTTGGCTGTGCCGCGGCTCGTGACCTTGTCTTATAACGAGGCGGCGCGGCTGATGGATGGGGGCGAGCAGGTTGATACCTTGCCTTTGCCGCCTGCGCTCGTGGAGAGGCTGGGGGCCTTCGTCGCGGAGTATTACCGCCCCGAGCCGAAGGGCAAGCGCCGCCGGCCTTCTTTCGAAGGCGGGGCTGCGGTCCAGCAAATGGCGCGCGCGGAGGGGGACGGGCGACATGGCCGCTGAGACTTTCTTTGCCCGCTGGTCGCGCGTGAAGGCGGAGGCTCGCCAGGAGCCGGTTGTTCCCGACATCGCTGCCGAGCCGACCAGCGTCGAAGGCGCACCGGCCGAACCCGAAGCGCCGGCTCCGACTCTTGAACAGGTGAGAAGCCTGACGCCCGATTCCGACTTCACTCCTTTCGTTGCGCGCGGCGTCGATGAAGCCGTGCGCCGTGCTGCTCTGAAGAAGCTGTTTGCAGATCCGCGCTTCAACGTGATGGACGGCCTTGATACCTACATCGAGGACTACAACAAATTCGAACCCCTGACGCCACTGATGGTGGCAGCCCTCAACCACGCCAAGGACCTGATCGCGCGCGAATTCGCAGCGGAAGAAAACGATGAGCCAAAAGACGAGGATCTGTAACTGTAATAACACCATGCCGTTGGACGGCGCGGCCATTGGCAGCGCCCTGGGCGAAGGGACGCTGCCGGTCGCCAGCCAGCTTTGCCGGCGTGAAGTCAACCAGTACCTGCAAACGCTGGAAGGTGCGGAGCGCATCGTCATCGCCTGCACGCAGGAGGAGCCATTGTTCCGCGAGTTGGCGGAGATGAAATCCACTGTGGCTCCGCTGCGCTTCGTCAACCTGCGCGAAACTGGCGGGTGGAGCGAGGAGGCGCGGCACACTACGCCCAAGATGGCGGCCTTGCTGGCGGCTGCCCGCTTGCCTGATCCTGAGCCGGTGCCGGAAGTTGAATACCAATCCGAGGGGCGTGTGTTGCTGCTTGGCCCGGCGCAGCGTGTGTTGGCCTGGGCGCGCAAGCTGGAGCGGCATTTGCAGGTGAGCGTGCTGCTCACGGACGGTAGCGATGCCGTGATTGCCGGGCATTCGTGGCCGACGTTCAGCGGCAGTGCGGCTCGCGTTCAAGGCTGGCTTGGCGCGTTCAAGGTGAGCTGGCAGCAGTCCAATCCGATCGACCTTGAGCTGTGCACGCGTTGCAATGCGTGCGTCAAGGCGTGCCCGGAGGGGGCGATCAGCCTGGCGTATCAGGTAGACCTGGACGCTTGCGGTTCGCATCGCGATTGCGTTGCAGCTTGCGGTGCAGTGGCGGCGATTGACTTCGATCGCCTCGACCGGGACCGCAGTGGTGAGTTTGACCTGGTATTTGATTTGAGCGACACGCCACTGCTGCGCATGCACCAGCTGCCGCAAGGTTATTTCGCGCCTGGCGCTAACGAGGGTGCGGCTTCCCTGGCGGCGATGCAGGCGCTGGAGCTGGTCGGCACGTTCAGCAAGCCGCGCTTCTTCCAATATAAAGAGAGCATTTGCGCGCATAGCCGCAGCAGGCAAACCGGTTGTAATGCCTGTATCGATATCTGCTCGGCTGAGGCGATTTCCAGTGCGGGCGACCATATCAAGGTGTCGCCGCAGTTATGCGCGGGATGCGGGGCTTGCACGACCGTGTGCCCGTCTGGCGCGCTGACCTACGCGTGGCCGCGTGCTCCTGACTTCGGAGAGCGCATTCGCACCATGCTGGCGACCTATGCGCGGGCTGGCGGCTCGCGGCCCACGCTTCTTGTGCACAGCGATGAGGAAGGCAGCTCGTTTGTGCGAGAGCTTGGGCAGCTTGCGGCTGCTGGCGCGGCGCGGGGCGTTCCTTCGCGTGTTTTGCCGGTGCCGGTTCATCATATCGCCTCTGTGGGGATGGATTTGTGGCTTGCGTCGGTCGCGTATGGTGCAGTTGACGTGGCCGTGCTGGCAACTGGCGGCGAGGTGCCGCAATACCTGGAAGCGATCGCAGAACAAATGACTTTCGCGCAGGCGATCATCGATGGCCTGGGCTACAGCGGCATCCGGTTCCACATCCTTCGGGCTCGCGACGCCGAAGAATTGGACCGAGAGCTGCAACGTTTCTCCGCCACCGCCACGACCACCGCCAGCCTCGCAGCGACCGCGCTGCCGGCGGCCACCTTCCATGTCGCTGCGGCGAAGAGGGAGACGCTGGACTTCGCAATCACCTATCTGGCCAGGCACGCGCCAACACCCCAGGACTGCATAGCCCTCCCGTCAGGAGCACCGTTCGGGGCGGTTGAAATCGACACGAACAAATGCACGCTCTGTATGGCCTGCGTCGGCGCCTGCCCCGAATCCGCGCTGACCGACAACCTGCAATCACCCCAACTGCGCTTCACGGAATCGAACTGCGTGCAATGCGGCCTATGCGTGAACACCTGTCCCGAACAGGCGCTGAGCCTGCAGCCACGACTTGCACTGGGCGCTACGGCAAAGCTGGCAAAAGTCATCAACGAAGCCCAACCCTACCACTGCATCAAGTGTCAAAAACCGTTTGGCACCCTGCAAATGGTGGAAAATATGATCACCAAACTCGCCGGCCACGGAGCCTTCTCGAGTCACCCTGACCGCCTCCGCATGTGTCCCGACTGCCGCGTCATCGACATGATGCAGCCCGAAAAAGAAGTCTCCATCTTTGAGGTAAAACGCCAATGACCGAAGACGAAGAATATGCGCGTTCCGAACTGTACGGCGTGCTCTCCATGCTGTTCTATGGCCCGCCATCCCAAGCCGTGCTGGACCTGATTGAGGGCGCCGCCATTGAAGGCGATGGCGTACTGGCGGATGCCTGGCGCGGACTGCAAGCGGCCAGCAGCAAGACCGACGCCGAGCGCGCGCGTGAAGAATACGAGTCGCTGTTTATTGGTGTCGGCAAGCCGGAAGTCATGCTGTACGGCTCCTACTACCAGTCCGGCTTCCTGATGGAGAAGCCGCTGGCCGCACTGCGTGACGACCTTGCGCGCCTGGGCCTCGAGCGCTCCGAGCACCTCTCCGAAAGTGAAGACCATTTCGCTGCCCTGTGCGATGCAATGCGCTTGCTGCATGGCAGCATTGCAACACAGAAGGAATTTTTTGGTACCCATATTCAACCATGGGCAGGCCAGCTTTTTGACGCGATCGATCAGCATCCAGAGGCAACTTATTATCGTGCAGTCGCAGGCTTGGCGCGCAGCTTCGTCGAGGTGGAAGCCCAGGCATTCGATATGGACTGAGCGTTGATGCATTGTTAAATTATTTGTGCTAGCGTTAAAAAAATAACTGTTGTTGGTTATGGGAGACCATGATGTCAACGCAATCCAACTCTGGAAGAAGGTCATTTTTCACTGGCGTAGGGGCCCTGGCCGCTGCGGGCATCGCCGCGAAAATGGCCAGCAACCCGCCCGACACCACGCCGCCAGCAGAACCGGAACCACCTCCCGGCTCCGGCTATCGCCTCACAGAACATATCCAGAAGTACTACCGCACCACCAAGACCTGAGTGGAGGGCCAAATCATGCTCCTTACACGTAAAGGGCCCGCCGGCCCCCGTGCGCCTGGACGTTTTGCGTCGAGCCTTGAAGGCAGCCTGGCCAGGGCCTTGCCGACGATGGACAGGCGCGCCTTCCTGAAACGCTCCGGCATCGGTGTCGGCGTCGGACTGGCAGCCTCGCAGCTTTCACTGATGCGCAAGGCGCAGGCAAAGGATCCCGCCGCTGTTGATAGCGGTAGCAAGCAGGTCGTGCGGCGCACGGTGTGCAGCCACTGTTCGGTGGGCTGCGCGGTCGATGCGGTGGTGGAGAACGGTATCTGGATCCGCCAGGAACCGGTGTTCGATTCGCCTATCAACCTTGGCGCCCACTGTGCCAAGGGTGCTGCGCTGCGCGAGCACGGACACGGCGAGTACCGCCTGAAATATCCAATGAAGCTGGTCAACGGCAAATACCAGCGCATCAGCTGGGACCAGGCCTTGCAGGAAATCTCTGCCAAGCTGCTGGACATGAAAAAGAAGGATGGCCCGGATTCGGTCTTCTTCGTCGGCTCGTCGAAACACAATAATGAGCAGGCGCAGTTGCTGCGCAAGTTCGTTTCCTTCTTCGGCACCAATAACTGCGACCACCAGGCGCGCATCTGCCACTCGACGACGGTGGCTGGCGTGGCGAACACCTGGGGCTATGGCGCCATGACCAACAGCTACAACGATATGCAGAACGCCAAGGCGGCGATGTATATCGGCTCCAATGCAGCGGAGGCGCACCCGGTCTCAATGCTGCACATGCTGCATTCGAAGGAAAACGGCTGCAAGATGATCGTGGTCGACCCGCGCTACACGCGCACGGCGGCCAAGTCGGACCAGTACATCCGCATCCGCTCCGGCTCCGACATTCCCTTCCTGTACGGGATGCTGTGGCATATCTTCAAGAACGGCTGGGAAGACAAGGAGTACATCGCGGCCCGTGTCTACGGCATGGACAAGGTGCGCGAGGAAGTCGCGAAATGGACGCCGGATAAGGTAGAAGAAGCCTGTGGCGTGCCCGAGGCCCAGGTGCTGCAGGCAGCGGAGACGATGGCCAAGAACCGTCCTTCCACCGTGGTCTGGTGCATGGGCCAGACGCAGCACACGATCGGCAATGCGATCGTGCGCGCTTCATGCATCCTGCAGCTCGCGCTGGGGAATGTCGGCAAGAGCGGCGGCGGCACGAATATCTTCCGCGGTCACGACAATGTGCAAGGCGCAACCGACGTTGGTCCCAATCCCGACTCGCTGCCTGCGTATTACGGCCTGGCGACCGGCGCGTGGAAGCACTGGTGCGCAGTGTGGGGTGTGGACTATGAGTGGGTCAAGAGCCAGTTCGCCTCGCAAGCAATGATGGAAAAATCCGGCACGACGGTGTCGCGCTGGGTTGATGCGGTGCTCGAGAAAAATGAGCTGATCGACCAGGACAGCAACGTCAAGGCAGTCTTCTTCTGGGGCCACGCACCCAACTCGCAAACGCGCGGGCTGGAAATGAAGAAGGCGTTGGACAAGCTGGAAATGCTGGTGGTGATCGACCCGTATCCATCCGCCACGGCCGCCATGGCTGCAATGAAGGTGGAAGGACAGGAGGTCAATCCGAACCGCGCTGTCTACCTGCTGCCGGCTGCGACGCAGTTCGAAACGTCCGGCTCGGTGACTGCTTCCAACCGTTCAGTGCAATGGCGAGAAAAGGTGATCGAACCCCTGTTCGAATCCCGCACCGACCACATGATCATGTACCAGCTGGCGGAGAAGCTGGGCTTCGGCAAGCAACTGGTGGCGAAGCTGAAACTGGTGCCGGGCAAGGGCAACATGATGGAGCCAGAGCCGGAATCGATGCTGCGCGAGATCAACCGCGGCAGCTGGACCATCGGCTACACAGGCCAGTCGCCGGAACGCCTGAAGGCGCACATGCGCAATATGCACATGTTCGACGTGAAGACCTTGCGCTGCAAAGGCGGCACCGACCCGGAGACAGGCTACGACCTGACGGGCGACTATTTCGGCCTGCCGTGGCCGTGCTATGGCACGCCTGAACTCAAGCATCCCGGTTCAGCCAACCTGTATGACAACAGCCAGCACGTGATGGATGGCGGCGGCAACTTCCGCGCCAATTTCGGCGTGGAGCGGGATGGCGTCAACCTGCTGGCGGAGGACGGTTCCTTCTCCAAGGGCGCCGACATTACCACCGGTTATCCGGAATTCGACCACGTGCTGATGAAAAAGCTGGGCTGGTGGGACGAACTGACCGATGCCGAAAAGCTGGCGGCGGAAGGCAAGAACTGGAAGACCGACCTGTCCGGCGGCATCCAGCGCGTTTGCCTGAAAGTGCATGGCGTACACCCCTTCGGCAATGCCAAGGCGCGTGCCGTAGTGTGGAATTTCCCCGATCCGGTGCCTCAGCACCGCGAACCGCTGTTTGGCACGCGGCCCGATCTGGTGGCCAAGTATCCAACCCACGAGGACAAGAAGGCTTTCTGGCGCATGCCCACGCTGTACAAGACCGTGCAGCAGAAGGCGGTCGACGATGGCCTGGCGAAGAAATTCCCGATCATCCTGACCTCCGGGCGCCTGGTGGAGTACGAGGGCGGCGGCGAAGAAACGCGCTCCAACCCGTGGCTGGCCGAGCTGCAGCAGGAAAACTTCGTCGAGATCAATCCCCAGGCAGCGTCAGAGCGGGGCATCCGCAATGGCGATTATGTGATTGTGTCGACGCCGACCGGTGCCCGCATCAAAGTGAGGGCGCTGGTGACGCAGCGCGTAGGAGCGGACACCGCCTTCATTCCCTTCCACTTCTCGGGCTGGTGGCAGGGCAAGGACATGCTGGAATACTACCCGGAAGGCGCGGCGCCGATCGTGCGCGGCGAGGCGGTCAACACGGCCACGACTTACGGCTATGACTCGGTCACCATGATGCAGGAGACCAAGACGACCATTTGCAATATCGAACGCTTCGCGGGCTGAGGAGATTGCCATGGCACGGATGAAATTCATTTGCGACACGGAGCGCTGCATCGAGTGCAACGCCTGTGCGACAGCGTGCAAGAACGAGCACGAGGTGCCCTGGGGCGTGAACCGGCGCCGGGTGGTGACCATCAACGACGGCATCATTGGGCAGGAAAAATCGGTCTCCGTGGCGTGCATGCATTGCTCGGATGCGCCATGCATGGCGGTGTGCCCGGTCGATTGCTTCTATCGCACCGAGGAGGGCGTTGTCCTGCATAACAAGGACGCCTGTATCGGCTGCGGCTACTGTTCTTATGCCTGCCCGTTCGGGGCGCCGCAGTTCCCCTCCAATGGGACCTTTGGCTTGCGCGGCAAGATGGACAAGTGCACTTTCTGCGCCGGCGGTCCCGAGGAGAATGGCTCGCAAGCCGAGTTCGAGAAGTATGGCCGCAACCGTTTGGCGGAAGGCAAGCTGCCGGCCTGCGCGGAGATGTGTTCGACCAAGGCGCTGCTGGGCGGCGATGGCGATGTGGTAGCGGATATCTTCCGCACCCGCGTCGTCACGCGCGGCAAGGGAAGCGAAGTTTGGGGCTGGGGCACGGCTTACGGCAAACCGGAGGCGAAATCATGAAGCTCTGTCTGGCAGCGTTGATGGCGCTGGTGCTGGCTGGTTGCGGCGAAGTTTCGCAGTCGAAGCAGGGCAGTGCCGTGAATCGCGGCGATGAGCCTTCATACAAAGGCGCCAGCACGGCGCAGGTGGCCAAGGGCTGGACGCCGGGCGACAAGGCTTCCTGGGACAAGCAGGTGCGCGAACGCGGGCAACTGCAGAATGAGTACGTGAAGACCAACCGCTAGGGGAGGTTTGCCATGAAACGATGGTTGGCAACGCTGGCGGTGGCACTCGCCGCCGGCACGTCCCTGGCGGCGGATGCCCCCGCGCCACGCCAGCAGGGAGCTGCCGCTCCGGCTGCAAGCGGGGCATCGGCACCAGCAGGCGCTGCGCCGAACGCGGCACCGCGCGTCGAATCGGTGGACATCCTCAAACAAAACCAGGCCGAACGCACACGCGACCAGCCCGGCAACAACGCGCCGGTATGGCGCAAGGTGGTGGCAGGGGAGGCGCATTACAGCAGCCTGCCTTACCCGGAGTCTGGCGTACTGATCCAGCCCAAAGCCCAACTCCCTGGCCAGCCCGTCGCAACGACAGCAGGAGAAGCATGGCGCCGATTCCGCAACGGCCCCATGATCAGCATCGGCGGCTGGCTGATTCTCGGCGTGCTCGCCGCGATCGCCGCGATGTACTTCGCCAAAGGCCCGATCAAGGTGCATTCACCGCCAACTGGCCGCAAGATCCAGCGCTTCACGCCCACCGAACGCTTCGTGCACTGGACCACAGCCATCACCTTCGTCCTGCTGGCCGCCTCCGGCCTGTGCATGATGTTCGGCAAATTCGTACTGATGCCCATCATTGGCCACAACCTGTTCGGCTACCTGACCTACGCCCTGAAAACCATTCACAACTTCGTCGGCCCACTGTTCACGGTCTCGATCATTGTCACCTTCGTCCTGTTCGTGAAAGATAATTTCCCGATCGTCGCAGACATCAAATGGCTCGCCAGGCTGGGTGGCATGTTCGGCCAGGGGCACGCGCCGGCAGGACGCTTCAATGCTGGCGAAAAGCTCTGGTTCTGGGGCGGCGTCACCCTGCTTGGCCTGGCCGCCAGCGGCTCCGGCTTCGTGCTCGACAAACTGGTGCCCAACCTTGAATACACCCGCTTCATGATGCAGGGCGCAAACCTGCTGCACATAACAGCCACCGTACTGATGATGGCCTTCGCGCTCGGCCACATCTACCTCGGCACCATCGGCATGGAAGGCGCCTACAAAGCCATGCGCGAAGGCTATGTGGACGACGCCTGGGCACGCGAACACCACGATATCTGGTACCAGGAAGTAGTGGAGGGCAAAGTGCCGCGCGTACGCGCCCCAGAGCACGATGGCGAGATAGTGCCGCCGCCCGCGCCCAAGACCGTCTAAGGAGCAAGCCATGAACAAGCCCATATCCGCACTGGTATTGCTGGCCGCCTGCTGCGTCGCGCAAGCCAAGCTCCCGACACCAACCGACGAGCAGAAAGCGGCCGCAGCCGCAGCCAAAGACAAGCAAACCTGGACCGACAAGGTCGCCGCCTACAAACTCTGTCTGGCACAGGACCGCGTTGCAGCCTACTATTTCAAGACGAAAGGCAGCGGAAGCAAGCCAGCGTCAGCAATGCCGGCATGTGCCGATCCTGGGCCGTATGTGGCCCAGGTGGCTGCTACCAAGGAAGTTGGCGTCGCCGATTCGAAGCCAGTGCCCGAGGCAGGCAAGAAGAAGTAAAAAACCCGCCGCAGCGGGTTTCCACGGGGGGAGTGGTTGCGGCTTAGCCCAGCTTGTCGTTGGACTTGCGACGGGAAGCCAAGCCCAGCAGGCCAACGCCTACCAGCAACATCGCATAGGTAGCAGGTTCCGGAATCGGAGCCGCCAAGCCCAGGTTACCGGCATAGGAACCGCCCAATCCTGCGATGGCGGTGCTGCCAGTGACCGTGAAGCCATAATTGCCTGACATCAGGGCGTCGATCGGGAAGAACTCGATACCGGACGACGTGTCAAAGGTCGTTGCCAAGGCGGTTTGGCTGCTGTCGGCTTCCACTTTAAAGAACTGGATGCCAGTGATGCCATAGTTTGCCAGGCGGGAACCATCGATCCAGGTTTTACCAACCACCACGTTACCGCTGGCATAGGTGGCATTGGTATCTACCGAGAACAGGTAGGTGTCAATATAGTCCCCGGCCGTTGCGTGCAGTGCGCCGAAAATGGCATTGCCTGCAGCATCAAAGGTCAAAGTTGTCTGAGCCATAGCGCCGGAGCTGGCAAACAGCCCGGCGGATAGCATCAGTGTTCCGGCTACCTTGCTAAGAAACGCTTTCTTCATGTTAATACCCCTTGAGTAATGTTGTTGTGAAGGTGAAGCGGTATGTCAGCGCGCAAGAGATTGCCTGGTTATATCGTCAGTGGCCTGCTGAAAACATAACCTTTCCTGCTTGCCAACGACGATCAATATAGCCCACCCCCTCCCTGCATTAGTTCATTAATGAAGTGTGTATGTTTTCGAGCGCACAAAGCTCGACCGCGCTTGCGGGGCACGGGAAAAGCGCGGGAAAACGTCAAGGGAAAAATTTTTGTGTGCTCGAGGCTGTATGGCTTGCAAGCCACATTTCGTAGGCCGATTCCGACAGGAACAAGAGCCGAACTGACGGGGGAATTGTGAGCAAACGCACCGTGTGCGGCAAGGCCGGGAAATAAGATGGAAGCGTGATCGAAGCGCCAAGCGCTCATCTACCAGACATCCTGGCCGGCTTCTGCCGCAGCGAGGCACCCGGCCCAAAAACAGAATACGGAGGCCTATCATGACCCAGACCAACCACCCATCCAAGTACGTGGTAAGGGAGTACCTCGAACGCCGTACGCAAGCAGTTAAACCACCGCCATCGCCAGAAGAGATTCGCCGTCAGTTAGGCTGGGGTTTGATGCTGTTCGAGCCGAAGATGGAAACCGGGCGCTAGACCCCCGTACACCACCATGACCCGCCGCCCGGCGGGTTTTTTTTCGCCGTTCGCTGAAATCTTCGCCATTCACCGATCCGCCACCGCCGTTCACCGAAAAGCCGTTTCGCTGTCTCCAGCACCCCGGTATCGTTCATTCATCCAATCAACGGGGAGCAAAAAATGAGCAAAGAAATGCAATCGCGCAGCCAGCTGCTCTGGGGCCTGATCGTGATCGCCGTCGGCGTGCTGTTCCTGACCGATATCGAGATTCCGCCAATCGGCAAGCTGTGGCACTACTGGCCCTTCCTGGGCATGGCGTTCGGCGCCATCAAGCTGATTCCGCCGACCACGCCGAAACATGTAGTCGATGGCCTGTGCCACATCGCCTTCGCCGGCTGGTTCTACGTTTCGTTCGAACATATCTGGGGCCTGAACTTTCACAACAGCTGGCCGATCCTGGTCATCATCGCCGGCATCTGCATGCTGGTGCAGCCAGTTGTGATTAAATACCCGTCCAATAAAGAGGAGAAGCAATAATGCGCAACCGCAGCCATCGCGAACGTAATACCGCATCCCAGATGCTGATCGGCGCCGGCGTCATCCTGGCCGGCTTCCTGTTCCTGATCGATAACCTGGGCTGGATCGACCTCGACATGCGGGTGCATTTCTGGCCCATCATCCTGATGGTGTTCGGCGCCTCCACCCTGGCGCAAGCGCCACGGCGAGGCAGTGGGGCAGCAGTGGCGGGGATTTTCATGATCGGCTTCGGCGCGCTGTCGCTGCTGAAGGGCCTGGGCCTGATTTATATCAGCTGGAAGGTCATCTTCCCGATCGGTATTATCGGCGTGGGCCTGATGATGGTGTTCCGTGCCAACAAGCGCCGCAAGCAGCCGGACAGCGAAAGCACTGTCGCCAATGGCTTTGCCGACGATACGTCATTGTTCGGTGTGTCTCATGGCGAGACCAGTGAGCGCGTGCTGGAATTGACGGCCGTTCTCGGTGGCTTCCAGCGCAAGGTGACCACCCAGGACTTCCGTGGCGGCGACCTGACCAGCATCATGGGCGGCATCGACCTGGACATGCGTACCGCATCGATGAACGGCGTCGCCGTAGTGAACGTGTTTGCCCTGATGGGCGGCATCTCGATCAAGGTGCCGACCGACTGGACGGTGGAACTGGAAGGCACCCCTATCTTGGGCGGCTTCGAGGAAAAGACCATGGAGCCGAAGGACAACAGCAAGCGCCTGATCATCCGCGGCACCGTCGTCATGGGCGGCCTGGAAATCCGCAACTGATGCAAGGCGTGTTGACCAGCCGCAGCGGCGTGCTGCTGTACCTGACAGTGTGGCTGCTGTTGGGGATCGGCCTGGGCGGGGCGGTGGCCCAGCTGGGCGACGAGCCCTGGCTACGCGCCATGCTGTTTGCGGTGCCTGTGACTTTGCTGTTTTCAGTGGGCGCCGGTTTCTCGGCCTACTATATGTGCAAGTCCAACCCGCTGCGCGAGCGCAGCCCGGCAGTGATCCTGGTATCGATGCTGACCGCTGCCGTGTGGGCCGGCTTCCTCTGGGTGTTCCTGATGCGGCTTTGGAACATCGGCGCAGAATCGTTCGGCGCCCAAGGCATTGCGATCCGTCCGCAGTTGACAGCCTTGCTGTTCTCGCTCGGCATCCTGATGTACGGCTTGTTGGCCAGCTTGAATTACCTGGTCAGCGAGTTTGTCCGGGCCCGCCAGGCGGAACAGCGTGAACTGGAATCCAAGCTGCTGGCACGTGACGCGGAACTGCGCATGCTGCGCACCCAGATTGATCCGCACTTCCTGTTCAACAGCCTGAATTCGATCAGCGCACTGACATCGATCGACGCCAAGCGCGCCCGCGACATGACGCAGCGACTGTCGGACTTCTTCCGCCAGAGCCTTGGCATTGAAGCGCAGGGCAAGATCACGCTGGAGGAGGAAGTACGCCTGATTGGCCACTTCCTGGCAATTGAAAAAGTGCGTTTCGGTGCGCGGCTTGGCGTGGAGCAGGAAGTGGACGGAGCAGCGCTGCCATGCCTGCTGCCGCCAATGATCCTGCAACCGCTGGTGGAAAACGCCGTCAAGCACGGCATTGGCGGCATGCCGGAAGGCGGCACTGTGCGCATTGACGCGCGCCGCGAAGGCTCGCTGCTGAAGGTATCCGTGGAAAACGATACCGACCCTGATACGCCGCCCCGCAAGGGCAACGGCATTGGCCTGGTCAACGTGCGGGAACGCCTGGCGGCGGCATACGGCCACCAGGCCAGCGTGCACTGCACACACGAAAACAATAAATACCGGGTGGCCTTGTCGCTGCCCGCCGAGACAAAGGAGTCCTGAACCATGCGCGTCATCATTGTAGATGATGAAGAATTGGCCCGCGGCGTCATGCGGGAGTACCTGCGGGCCCACGCCGATGTAGAGGTGGTGGCCGAATGCGGCAACGGCTTCGAAGCCGTGAAGGCGATTGCCGAACTGGAGCCGGATGTGGTGTTCCTCGACATCCAGATGCCCAAGCTGGATGGTTTTGAAGTGGTGGAGCTGGCCGGCAGCAAGCCGCATTATGTGTTCGCCACCGCTTACGACCAGTACGCGTTGAAGGCGTTCGAGGTGCACGCAATCGACTACCTGCTCAAGCCATATCCGCAAGAGCGGCTGGACCAGGCCGTGGCGCATGTGCGAAGCCGCCTCGGGAGCACGCGTCCGCCGGTAGCGCAGATGGCGACTGAGGCAGCGACCCGCAACGGCCCGCTTGAACGAGTGCTGATTCGCGATGGCTCGCGCGTCCACGTCATCGCAGCCGAACGCATCGACACCATCGAAGCGCAGGACGATTACGTCGAGATCCTCGCTGAGGGCAAGCCTTACCTGAAGAACCAGCGCCTGTCCGAGCTAGAAGAGCAGCTCGACCAGACCCGCTTCGTGCGCTTGCATCGGTCATGGATCGTCAATGTGGAGCGCATCGAGCGCGTCGAGCAGGCCACCAAGGATAGTCATTGCGCCGTGCTCAAAGACGGACGCAAGATCCCGGTCAGCCGCAGTGGGTACCAGAAAGTGAAAGGGCTTTAGCCGGGACTCTGGAAAAGCGCGGTTGGGTGTTTTATCGATCGATATGAGGTAATTCCTCGCGAATTAGGATGCCTAAACGCCTGCAAACTAATTGTTCTCAGGGTCGATGGTCCTTTTTCTGCGCTTAGGCCTCATGTTAATATTTTGAAAAACGTCAAAATGACGTCCACTTTACGTTCGGCGTATGGAACTCCACATCATTTACACTGATACCGATATACTGCTGTCGAAAGTGCGCTTTGGATCGTGGCGTGAGATACAGGACCAATATGCCGACTATAAGACTTCGCTCGGTCCGTGGCTGGCTGACGCAGTGATTGATTATCTGGCGTTTGACTACCCTGATCTTGCGCCTCCTGCGGCAGCTCAGGTAGCAGCGCTGCTTGCTAGCGAAAGCCCATCCTGTGTACTTACGTTCAAATGACACAGTTGGCCGAACAACTCATTCAACCGGACGCGCTAAAGCGCGCCGGTTAATTCAGGCACGTTGGGCGCCGCTCCATGGACTTTCCTAAGATTCATTGCAAGGATATTTCGTACAGATCTGGATTCGTTGACGTGAATCCTGGGGTTCACGACGGCCATGTCAACTTGGAAATCTGGAACGTTGATCCCGATCGTTCTTCGAAAATCGTTGCCGAAGGTTCCTTGACCGATGACGATGTTGTTGCCGTAACTGAGATTGAGTTGAGCGTCACTCAAACAAAGGAATTGATTCGCCAGTTGCAGTTGGCGCTAACCAAATTGGGGACGAAGTAAATGCCCAACAATTCCGTCAACCGGACCTCCGCATCGCTCCGCGCTGCTGCGGCCGGTTACGTCCAACGTTGGGCCACCCCATGAGCACTACAATCGATTACGTGATCAGTGAGCTTCAAGACTTCGAATCCAATGGGGATGCTTCGAACGACGTCGGCCGGCTCTATCAAATCCTCACCGACTTCGAACTTTTGCCGCATCGCGAACGCGCGGTCGTGGCCCTGTTCGGAGTTATCGAGCGCTTTCCTGAAAACGACTTTGGATCTCCTGGCCCTCTAGTGCATGCGCTGGAGGCAATTCCTGGGTACGAGCCATTTCTGATGGAGTCGCTGCGCCGTGTCCCAGCTGAATTGTCCGTGTGGATGGTGAATCGGATTCTGAATTCCGACCTACCCGCAGAAGCGAATGCAGTCTGGGTTAACGAATTGCGACAGGTGTTGAAAAATCCAGCCGCACTCACTTCTGCGCGCGAGTCTGCGAAGGAATTCCTGGAGTATCAAGGTGCCTAATTTACGTTGGACCTTGCAGGTGCATAAGCATTATTCATGAATCACGAAACATCACAATTTGAAGACTGGCCACATCCTTTGGCTGAAGACTTGCGAATTTGGCGCCGACCGGGAGACGATAGCGACGACTATCGTATGGTCTTGAGCATTTCTATGGACGCGCTGACGCCAGTACCAATGGCTGAAATTCAAATGCTGCTGGCCGCCGGAGTTCCTGAAATCTCGCAGCTTCCGGATTAAAGCAATGGCCGAACTTTCCGAAATTTATGTCCAACCTATAGCTCAACCGGACGGCTTACGCGCTGCGCGCTCCAGCCGCCGGTTAGCATCACTATAAGGGCTTCCCAATTTTTCAAGGCGAAGTAGCTCCCCGATCAAGGCGCTGTAGCTGCTGAAACGGTTCGGCCTGCGAAACTATAAACGGTCTTGTTGGGCGCTTTGTTTTCCAGCCCGGACCCTGATGCAAGACGCGATGGGGATCCTCAATCGTTGGTCGGGATATGCTGCAATCCCCTTGAGTTAATCAGGTCATTCCCCACTCGGTCTAAACCGAAACTTCATCAACGTGTGCAGACTCGATTGACGGTGCTGCTTGCTGCTAAACCTTACGCTGGTTCAAATGCCTCGCCCTTAGCCAAGAGCGCCCACGCAATCCGTGCATTCTTCGCTGCGATAGCAACCAGCGCTTTGCCGTAGCCGGCGCGGGCCTGAAGCGCGACCGCCCAGCGACTGATTCGATCACTCTTGCGAACCGCATTCGCCAACATCGCTCGCGCCCCAAGAATGAGCAAGGTGCGCAAGTATCGGTCACCGGCTTTGGTGATGTGCCCAAGTTTTACCTTACCGCCGGAGCTGTATTGGCCTGGTACCAGGCCAAGCCACGCCGCGAGCTGGCGGCCATTTTTGAAGTCATGGCCGTTGCCGATCGAAGCGACCAGGGCTGTCGCCGTAATGTGCGCGATGCCGGTTAATGCCATTAGACGCTTGCAGCGCTCATCTCGGTTCGCCATTCGCTTTAGATGCTCGTCATACTCAGCCACCCGCATATCGAGTGTCACCAGGTGCGCTAGAAGATCGTACATCGCGCTTGCCGCCCAGCTCGGCATCTTTTCGGCGGCGAGCTGAGCCTGCTTGCGTACGACCTCAGCACGCTGCGGAAGAACAATCCCGAACTCCGACATCAATCCGCGAATGCGGTTAATCGTGGCAGTGCGCTCTTCAACGAAGCCCTGGCGTACCCGGTGCAGCGTAAGAATCGATTGCGCATCAACGGTCTTGATTGGCACAAAGCGCATGTTCGGGCGGGTGACGGCTTCGCAAATGGCAGCGGCGTCATTGGCATCGTTTTTGCCGCGCTTGCCTTGAATCCGATAGGGGATCACGAACTTTGGCGCCATGAGCTTTGGTGTGTGCCCTAACGCGATCATTTCGCGTGCCCAATGGTGGGCGCCGGAGCACGCTTCCATGCCGATGATGCAGGGAGGAAGCTGCGCCAGCAGCTCCAAAAGTTGATCGCGCCGAATCTGAGGCTTCACTAAGACAGGTTTGCCGTGGCAGTTGACGGCATGGAGTGCAAACACGTTTTTAGCCAAATCAATGCCAATCACGGTCGGAATGTTTTCGACATTCCCATTTGCTGCTAAAGTGCTAACCTTGTTCATGACTTCCCCCTTATTGGGTCATTGATGAAGACGACTTCCACATCTTTAGACCGTAGGTGCCTGCAGCAAGTTCAATGCTGCGCATGTGGGACGGGGGAAGTCCCTTACATTCGTTGGGCTAATTGGTGACCACAACTCTTACTCTATTTCGAGATTATTTTGGGCCGATGGGCGGCTTGCCTTGCTGGGAGGCGAGCTCTGAATTCGGCACATGGCTCTCCCTTCGATATGGGCAGCCTAAGGTCAAGATTCGCGAAGGTAATCCCGCCGGCGAAACGGAGCGGCAGCGGCGTCGCCGCGTAATGATAGATGGCGATTTTCTGCTGTGGTTTGAAATGGGAGAGTGGGAGTATTTCGAAAATGGGAAGCGAAAATACCATTCCGGCCAATCGAGAGCGTACTTGCGGCGGGTCGCGGTTAGGCTGCAATCTCAGTGCCTTTCGTCCGTTACGGTGCTTGAACTGCCCTCGATAGTTCGGTTTGAATTCGATCTTGGAGGAAGTTTGCTTGTGCGGCCCGAACAAGATGCCGAGCCGGATGATCCGCTTTGGCATATTTATGCCTTTGACCGCTGCCTCACGTTGCGGGCAAACGGCACGTTAGAGCACGGACCTTCGAGCGACATGAACATGCGAAAGATGCGAATGAAATTATGCACGTATTCGCCCAACCAGGCGTTCCAGCCGACGCCTTCGGCGCGGCTGAACTGAAACGTTCGGCGTATGGAACTCCACATCATTTACACTGATACCGATATACTGCTGTCGAAAGTGCGCTTTGGATCGTGGCGTGAGATACAGACCAATATGCCGACTATAAGACTTCGCTCGGTCCGTGGCAGGCTGACGCAGTGATTGATTATCTGGCGTTTGACTACCCTGATCTTGCGCCTCCTGCGGCAGCTCAGGTAGCAGCGCTGCTTGCTAGCGAAAGCCCATCCTGTGTACTTACGTTCAAATGACACAGTTGGCCGAACAACTCATTCAACCGGACGCGCTAAAGCGCGCCGGTTAATTCAGGCACGTTAAGCCCCATGTCTGATACTGAAAAGATAGATATTTCATTCGTTTGTGCCAAAGAACTGGCGCAAACGAGGTGCGACACGCTGTCTGAAGATTTTCTTGAGGCTGAGCATTGCTGGATCTTTTTCAATGAAGATAAGAGCGACTTCGCGGTGGCGGTCTCGAAATCCGGAGAAGTAAGTCACGTGTATGACCTTCGGGACAATCCGAAGATGATGGACGACTACCTGGAGATGTTCTCGGCTTACTGCTCCGGCGATAAGCTGCTCACTGAGAACCTGCATCGTGAATTCATGCGCAGGTACTACGCAACCGGGCCTAACAGTTCATTCAATCCGGACGCGCTGACGCGCGCCGGTTAATTCAAGCACTATAAGGGCTTCCCAATTTTTCAAGGCGAAGTAGCTCCTCGATCAAGTCGCTGTAGCTGCTGAAACGGTTCGGCCTGCGAAACTATAAACGGTCTTGTTGGGCGCTTTGCCGCATGCCCGGACCC
>Ga0209050_1000546_pt1 | contig 62300 bp, 51 predicted proteins | sample Araplavi_mTSA_r2_FD_184276 | JGI IMG/M metagenome (GOLD analysis project Ga0209050, IMG submission 184276) | Arabidopsis root microbial communities from North Carolina, USA - plate scrape MF_Cvi_mTSA_r2 (SPAdes) (version 2) | ecosystem: Host-associated > Plants > Roots > Endosphere | place: USA... | reverse complement strand
GCCCGGTCTGGGAACGCGTACAGGCCAACGACATGCTGGTGGCGCTGGGGGATGGCTTCGACGACGCCGGCACCGTGCTGCTGGAGCGGTTGGCCGCCGCCCGCCGCGATGTGGTGCAGCTGCAGATCCTGACCGCCGACGAGCGTGATTTCCCGTTCCAGGACGGCCACCGCTTCCGCGATCCGGAAACGGGTGAAGAGCTGCTGGGTGATGGCCGCGCGATCCGCGACGCGTACCTGGCCCGCTTCGCCGAGGCGCAGCGCGTGCTGCAGGCACGGCTGCAGCGCGGCGGCGTTGCCCATGTGGTGACCCATACCGACCAGCCGCTGGACGCGCCGCTGCGGATGCTGGCCGGGAGCGCGCGATGAGCCTGTCGCTGCTGTTTCCTTTGGGCCTGCTGGCGCTGGCGTCACTGCTGGTGCCGTTGCTGATCCACCTGGCGCGCCGCCATCACTACGCACCGCTGGAGTTCGCCGCACTGCGCTGGCTGCGCGCCAAGGCCAGGCCGCGTCAGCGCATCCGCTTCGATGAATGGCCGCTGCTGCTGGTGCGCCTGTTGCTGCTTGCCGCGCTGGCCGTGCTGCTGGCGCGGCCGCTGCTGCACGGCGCGCCGGTGCAGACGTCGCCATGGGTGGTGGTGGCGCCGGGACTGAGCCCGCCGACGCTGCCCGCAGGCAGCGAGGGTCGCTGGCTGGCGCCCGGGTTCCCGCCCCTGCGGGACGCGGCGCCGGCCGGCCAGCAGCCGCTTTCAAGTCTGCTGCGCGAGCTGGATCAAACCCTGCCTGACGGCACGGAATTAACGGTGTACGTCCCCGATCCGATGCGCGGGCTCGACGGCGAGCGGCCACGGTTGTCGCGTGCGGTGAACTGGCGGCCGGTGGCGATGCCGGTGGGCGCGCCGGTGCAGGACAGCGCGCCGCAGCTGCGCGTCAGCGGCGAGGACCGGGAACCGTCCGAACGGGGCGTGCTCGATGCCCTGCAGCGCGCGTGGAGCGGGCAGCCGCTGTCGGCACCGCTCGCTACCGATGCCGTGCCGGAACAGGGTCAGGTCGGCGTGTGGCTGGCCGATGCGCCACTGCCGGCCGCTTGGCAGGCCTGGGTGCACGATGGCGGAAGCCTGTTGGCTGTGTCGACCAAGGCGGCCACCGGTACCGGTACGACGGTGCTGCAGGATGCCAGCGGCAAGGCGGCGGTCATGCGCCATGCGCTCGGTCGCGGACAGGTGCTGCGCTTTACTGCCGCGCTGTCACCCGATGCACTGCCGATCGTGCGCGAACCGTCGTTCCCGCGCCGCCTGCTGGAGCAGGTGCGGCCGCTGCCGTCGCCGCAACTGTCGCCGGCGGCCGTGCAGGCGCCGCTGACCGGTGCCAGTCCGCCGCTGGCACAACCGCGTGATCTGGCGACCTGGCTGCTGGCGGTGATCGTGCTGCTGTTCGCCCTGGAGCGTTGGATGGCCACCGCACCGCGACGCGGGGCAAGCGCATGAACCGCGTCAACCACGCATGGCAGCGCGCGCGTCGCCGGCGGTGGTGGGTCACCGCATTGCTGCTGGTGCCGCTGGCGCTGGCCCTTACCGCCATCGCAGCGCGCGTGGCGGGCATCAACATCGGCTCTATCGTGCTGCTGGCAACCCTGCTGGTCGTCGCAGGTGCCGCCACCTGGCGCGCGCGGCGGCTGGACCGGCACTGGCTGGTGCGCCAGCTGGACACACATGCCATCGCGCAGGACAGCGCCGATCTGCTGTTCGCCGATACCGCCACACTCAATCCCCTGCAGCAACGCCAGCAGGCACGCGTCACTGCCGCGCTGCAGGCCGCGCCGCCGGACCTGCGCGCCGCCTGGCCGAAGCGCTGGCTGGCCGTGTCGTGGTGTGGCGGAATGCTGGTGGCCGTGCTCGCCGCAGGCTGGCCTGCACCGGGCGCACCGCTGCCGGGCCTTCCCGGCCGTGCTACGCCTCCCGCCAGCCCGGCCCAGCCGCCCAGCCTGCAGTCCTCCCGGCTGCAGATCCAGGCACCGGCCTACGCCGGCCAGGCCCTGCGCACCCAGACCGCACTGGATGCCAAGGTAGTGCAAGGCAGCGTGCTGGACTGGTCGCTGCGTTTCAGCGCACAGCCCACGCAGGCCGCGTTGCAGCTGCATGACGGTACCCGCATCGCGCTGCGCCGCGATGGTGAGGCGTGGGTGGCGCAGTGGAAGGCAGCCAGGCCCACGCTGTACCGCATCGTGACCGAGCCGGCGCTGACCGCACCCAGGCTGTATCGCCTGGATGTGCTGCCCGACCGCCCGCCGAGTGTCCGCGTGATCGCACCGGACCGCACCCTGGTCTTGGCCACGCCCGGCCAGCGGCAATGGAGTCTGCAGTTCGAGGCCAGCGATGACTTCGGCGTGGCGGCCAGTGCCGAACTGCACCTTACCCTGGCCCAGGGCAGCGGGGAAAACGTCACCTTCCGTGAGCAGCGCATCGCGCTGACCGGCACGGGCCCGGCCACCCAGCGCCGCTTCGCGCGCACGCTGGACCTGGCTGCACTCGGCGCCGGCCCGGGCAACGATGTGATCGCGCAGCTGCAGGTGCGCGACAACCGCACGCCCACCGCGCAGACCGCGCAAAGCACCAGCCTGATCCTGCGCCTGCCCAGCGAAGAACAGGTGCTGGGCACGGATATGGAGGGCATGGTCAAGAAAACCCTGCCAGCCTACTTCCGCAGCCAGCGCCAGATCATCATCGACGCCGAAGCACTGATCAAACTGCGCCGCCACCTGCCCGCCGAGGAGTTCGTGAAGCGCTCCGATGCGATCGGCGTGGACCAGCGCATCCTGCGCCTGCGCTACGGGCAGTTCCTGGGTGAGGAGAGCGAAGGCGGCGCCAAGCCGCCGCCGACCAGTGACAGCCTGCCCACAAGCGATGCACCGGCTGCAGGTCACGATGAGGATCATGCGCACGACATCGCCAGTGCACAGGGCGGCCACGACGATCACGAGCACGGCGCAACCACGGCCGACAGCGCCCCGGTCTTCGGCGCCGCCACCGACGTGCTCTCCGAGTACGGCCACACCCATGACCATGCCGAAGCGGCCACCCTGCTCGATCCGCAGACCCGCGCGATCCTGAAGGCCGCACTGGACCAGATGTGGTCGTCGGAAGGTGAACTGCGCCAGGGCCGCCCCGAGCGCGCACTGCCGTTCGCCAACAAGGCACTGGCCTTCATCAAACAGGTGCAGCAGGCCGAGCGCATCTATCTGGCCCGGGTCGGGCCCGAGCTGCCGCCCATCGACGAAAGTCGCCGCATGACCGGCGACCGCACCGATCTCGGCAGCCGCTCCTCCACCATTACCCCCGTGGGCGCACCCGATCCCGCCATCGTGGCGGTCTGGCAGCAGTTGGCCGACACCAGCACAACGCCGGACCTCGACGCGCTGAGCCAGTGGCTGGGCCGCCATCAATCGCGGCTGTCCGACCCCCTCAGTCTCGCGGCGGCAGTCGAAGAACTGCGCCTCGCACCAGACTGTGCACCCTGCCGCACCACATTGCGCGCACAGCTGTGGCGCGCGTTGCAGCGACCATTGCCGCAATTGGAACGGCGCAGCCCACCGGACCCGATGGCGCAGCGCTACCTGGATGCCCTGGAGGGCGCGCGATGAGCATGGCCCTATGGATCGCCATCGCCTTGGCCCTGATCACCATCGCAGGCAGCGTACGCATCCTCCGCGTAGAGCCACGCCGTGCGTGGCTGCCTTCACCCGGACCCGCCGCATTGCTCGCGTTGCAGGCCCTGTCCGCCCTGTTGCTCTACTTCACCCTCGTACCACCACAGCGCAGCGTGGAAGCGGGCCAGCTGACCGTACTCACCGACAACGCCGCATCCGCAGGCGCCGTGCCCGCCGGTGCAACCGTGATCGCGCTGCCCGAGGCAACGCCCGGTGCAGGCGCCGTACGCGCCCCCGACCTGGCCACCGCGCTGCGCCAGCATCCGGGCAGTACCTCGCTGCTGCTGGTCGGTGATGGACTGCGCGCGCGCGATCGCGATACCGCGTTGCCGCTGCGGGTAACGGTCCAATCCCCTGCCGCGCCCCGCGGTTGGCTGAAGCTTCAGCCGCCGTCGGTCACCGCACCGGGCGCGCTGTTCGAGGTTGCCGCCCGCGCCGGCGGTGTCGACGGGGCGCGCGCCGAACTGCTCGACCCGGCTGGCATGGTAGTGGACCGCGCACCGCTGGACGCGCAGGCCACCGTGCGCCTGCACGGCAGCGCACGCGCCGCAGGGCGCAGCGAGTTCACCCTGCGCCTGCTCGACGCGCAGCAGCACGTCGTTGACAGCCTTCCGGTGCCGCTGCAGACCGTGGCCGCCCCGCCACCGCGGGTGCTGATCCTCGCCGGCGCACCTGGTCCGGAACTGAAGTACCTGCGCCGCTGGGCCACCGATACCGGCCTGGCCGTGCAGGCCCAGGCCAGCGCCGGTGGTGGGGTGATGCTCGGCGATGCGCCGGTCGCCCTGAGCACGGCACGTCTGGCCGCCACCGACGTGCTGGTGCTCGACGAGCGCAGCTTGGCCGCACTCGGTGCTGCGCAACGCACGCTGGTAGGGCAGGCGCTGCGCGACGGGCTGGGCGTGGTGGTACGCAGCAGCGGCCCGCTCAACGACGCTACCCGCCAGGCGCTGCGCAACTGGGGGCTACCGGTGAGCGCGGGCAATCGCGCGTCACCCCTGCAGCTGCCGGCCGACCCGGAAGCGGCGCTGCTACAGGCACGGCGCGGCCCGCAGCGCCCGTCCGCCGACAGCACCGCCTGGATGGACGAAGCCGACGCCGCGTCACATAGCGCCACGCCGCCCGCACTGGAGCGGTTCGACGCGCTGGTGACCGGTGCGGATGGGTTGCTGCTCGACGCGAAGGGCAACGCCGTGGGCGGCTGGCGCAACGTCGGTCGCGGCCGCATTGCCCTGCTCCCGGTCACCGACAGCTACCGGCTGGTCCTGTCCGGCCGCGACGACCGTTACGCCGAGCTGTGGTCGGGCGTGTTGTCCAGGGTGGCCCGCGCGCTGCCGGGTGCGCCTGCCATCCTCCTGCAGACAGCCACGCCCTGGTCCGGCGAGCGCCTGACCCTGTGCGAGGTACCCAACGGCACTCGCGTCCGCGACGCCGAAGGCCATACGGTCGCCCTGCAGGTCGATCCGGCCAGCGGCAGCCAGCACTGCGCCGGCTACTGGCCGCAGCGGCCTGGCTGGCACCGGCTGCAGCACGGCGACACCGTGCAGGCCTTCTACGTATTCGACCCGGCCACCGCGAAACCGCTGTACCGCCAGCAGCTGCGCGCCGCTACTGCGGATCGCCTGGCTGAAACCAATGCCGCCTCGAGCGGAGCGCCCGGCAAGGTCCCCGGCCCCCGCTGGCCCTGGCTGCTTGCCTTCATCGCCGTTGCCGGCCTGCTGTGGTGGCTCGAGCGTCGGCGTCCTGCGCCACCGGTGGCGTAGCGGCGCAGCAGCGGCTCAGTCCCCCGTCGGCACCGCGCAGCCCTGCTGCGGATCACAGAACTGCAGCGCGCGGCGCTGCTGGGCTGCATCCAGCCCCGGCGGCGGGCGCGCGATGGCGGACTGGATCGGGTCCGGGGCGCGAGTCAGGGTATGCAGCCCCTGGGCGGTTTTTGCGATGCCGTAGTTGATGCCCATCATCAAATAGCCGCCGCGCATGCCCACCTCCTCCAGCGAGGGGGGTTCGTGCCAGACGCGGTTGAACGCGTTGGGTGCGGGCTGCACCGGGGATTTGAAGCGGTACAGGTCCACTGGCACGTCGTCCTCGGGCTTGAGCGCGCGCACCTCGCCCAGCGTGGTGACGCGGGCGTCCGCGCTGTCGGCGGGTTCGCCGCGCTCCTGCTGGGCCTGGGCCCCGTTGCCCAGCAGCAGTCCGGCGATCATTGTCGTTGTTGCCATCCCTGTACGTAATGCCACGTGTCGTCCTGTCAGCAGCGTCCAGCGCGCAGCATACGAAGACCGCCTTCAGATTTCGTTGCCCGTGCCCGACAGCAGCGCAGGCGCTGAATCATTCACCCGCCCGGCCGGCGATGTCTCAACCGCTGAGACGCGATTGTGCTTCCATGGCGTCCTTTGCAGACCGTTGTTCCCATGGCCTACGAACTTGCCAAGCGCACCGAAGACGCCGAGCGCCGCCTGTCCACCACTGACGGCCTGCCCTCGCGCAACGGCGCGCTGCTTACCGCGCGGCTGCAGCGGCGCTACGCGGACCGCATCACCGGCAGCTTCACGATTCCCGGTCGCGAAGGGCGCTACGCGCCGCTTCCGGCCGACGTGCCGGCCGCACTCACCGCCGCGCTGAAGGCGCGCGGCATCGAGCAGCTGTACAGCCACCAGGCCGAGGCATGGGAGGCTACCCAGCGCGGCGAGCACGTGGCCATCGTCACCCCCACCGCCAGCGGCAAGTCGCTGTGCTACACCCTGCCGGTGGTGAGCGCCGCCATGCAGGGCAAGGCCAAGGCGCTGTACCTGTTCCCGACCAAGGCGTTGGCCCAGGACCAGGTGGCCGAGCTGCTGGAGCTCAACCGCGCCGGCGACCTGGGAGTGAAGGCCTTCACCTTCGACGGCGACACCCCGGGCGATGCACGCCAGGCAATCCGCCTGCATGGCGACATCGTGGTGTCCAACCCGGACATGCTGCACCAGGCCATCCTGCCGCATCACACCAAGTGGGCGCAGTTCTTCGAAAACCTGCGCTATGTGGTGATCGATGAGGTGCACACCTACCGTGGTGTGTTCGGCAGCCATGTCACCAACGTGCTGCGCCGGCTCAAGCGCATCTGTGCCTTCTACGGGGTGGAGCCGCAGTTCATCCTGTGCTCGGCCACCATCGGCAACCCGCAGGCACATGCCGAAGCGCTGATCGAGGCACCGGTCACCGCCATCACCGAATCCGGCGCGCCGACCGGGCCCAAGCACGTGCTGCTGTGGAACCCGCCGGTGGTCAACGCCGACCTGGGCCTGCGTGCCTCGGCGCGCTCGCAGAGCAACCGCATCGCGCGCATCGCGATCAAATCCGGACTGAAGACCCTGATCTTCGCGCAGAGCCGGTTGATGGTCGAAGTGCTCACCAAGTACCTCAAGGACATCTTCGACCACGATCCGCGCAAGCCGGCACGCATCCGCGCCTACCGCGGCGGTTATCTGCCCACCGAACGCCGCGAAACCGAGCGCGCGATGCGCGCGGGCACCATCGACGGCATCGTCAGCACCTCGGCACTGGAGCTGGGCGTGGATATCGGCAGCCTGGACGTGGTGGTGCTCAACGGCTACCCCGGCAGCGTGGCCGCCACCTGGCAGCGCTTCGGCCGCGCCGGCCGCCGCCAGCAGCCGGCGCTGGGTGTGCTGGTGGCCAGCTCGCAGCCGCTGGACCAGTACGTGGTGCGCCACCCGGACTTCTTCGCCGATGCCTCGCCCGAGCATGCGCGGATCGCACCGGACCAGCCCTTGATCCTGTTCGACCACATCCGCTGCGCGGCCTTCGAACTGCCGTTCCTGGCCGGCGACCCGTTCGGGCCGATCGATCCGCTGGTGTTCCTTGAAGCCCTTGCCGAAACCGAGGTGGTGCACCGCGAGGGCGACCGCTGGGAGTGGATCGCCGATAGCTACCCGGCCAATGCGGTCAGCCTGCGCTCGGTGGCAGACGGCAACTTCGTGGTGGTCGACCGCAGCGACGGCAAGCAGCAGATCATCGCCGAAGTGGATTATTCCGCCGCCGCGCTGACGTTGTACGAAGGCGCCATCCACATGGTGCAGTCCACGCCCTACCAGGTCGAGCGGTTGGACTGGGAAGGCCGCAAGGCCTATGTCACCCGTACCCACGTGGACTACTACACCGACAGCATCGACTTCACCAAGCTCAAGGTGCTGGACCGCTTCGACGGCTGCGTGGCCGGGCGGGGCGATTCGCACCACGGCGAGGTGCATGTGGTGCGCCGCGTGGCCGGCTACAAGAAGATCCGCTACTACACCCATGAAAACATCGGCTACGGCCCGGTCAACCTGCCCGACCAGGAGCTGCACACCACCGCCGTATGGTGGCAGCTGCCGCAGGCCCTGCTGCTGACCGCGTTCGACAGCAAGCAGGAAGCGCTGGATGGCTTCCTGGGTGCGGCCTATGCGCTGCACATCGTCGCCACCGTGGCGGTGATGGCCGACGCGCGCGACCTGCAGAAGGCGGTGGGCAACGGTGACGGTGCGTGGTTTGCGGTGGCCGACCAGAGCGGGCGCGGCCAGCTGCGCGGCGCCGAGTTCGACGCCAGCGCGATCGAACTGCAGCAGCAGTTCGTGCCCACGGTGTACCTGTACGACAACTTCCCCGGCGGCGTGGGCCTGAGCGAACCGCTGTGGCTGCGCCAGGCCGAACTGCTGCAGCGCGCGCAGGAACTGGTGCAGCGCTGCGACTGCAAGGCCGGCTGCCCGGCCTGCGTGGGCCCGGTGCTGGCCGGCCAGGAAGAAGACGCTACCACCCCCAAGGCGCTGGCCTTGAAGGTGCTGGCCCTGTTCGACGCGCACGCCCTGCCCGATGCCGCATCGCGCGAGCGCAGCGACGCCGAGGTGGTGCCGTTTTGAGCCTGAGCCTGGACAAGCTGCGCCTGCTGCGGCGGCAGGCCGGTGATGCCGCGCCGCGTCCGGCAGTCGCCGACGCGCCTGTTGCCGCGGCTGCGGCACCCACTGCGCCGGCCGCTGCCAACGACGCCCAGGCACGCCCGGCGGCGCCGGGTTCGGTGTTCGCCTGGGTTGAGCAGGAAATCCGCCACAAGCCCACCGGCCCTGCGATGCCTGCGCCCACGTCGCCACCCGCCCCTGCACTGCGCAAGCCGGACGTGGGTGGCCTGCATCGCCTGCTGGGGCTGCGTGATCGCGGCACGGCCGGCGCACGGCCGCGCGCCAGCGCGCAGGACCGCCATGTGCCTGGCGAGGAGATCGCGCCCGGACTGTTCCTGATCGAATCGTTCCTGCCGCAGGCCATGCCGCAGCAGCCGCTGTCGCTGGCCTTCGCCAGGCGCGAGGGCGAAGCGGTGGCGCCGCAGGACCTGATGTTCTTCGATACCGAAACCACCGGCCTGGCTGGCGGCACCGGCACCCGCGCGTTCATGATCGGCGCGGCAGAGTGGCGTGCCGATGCTGTACGTGGCCAAGGGCTGCGCATCCGCCAGCTGCTGATGACCACGATGGCGGCCGAGACCGCCATGCTGCGGGAGTTCGCCAGCTGGCTGCAGCCCGGCACCGTTTTTTCCAGCTACAACGGCCGCTGCTACGACGCGCCGCTGCTGAAGACCCGCTACCGGCTGGCCCGCCAGCGCTGCCCGATCACGCCGCTGGACCACGTCGATCTGCTGTTCCCCACCCGCCGTCGTTATCGCGGCACCTGGGAGAACTGCCGCCTGGCCACCATCGAACGCCAGCTGCTGCAGATCGTGCGCGAAGACGACCTGCCCGGCTCCGAAGCCCCGGCCGCCTGGCTGAACTACCTGCGCGGCGGCAGTGCGGTCAACCTGCGCCGGGTGGCCGAGCACAACCACCAGGACGTGGTGACCCTGTCGCTGCTGATGCAGCGGCTGGTGGCCGAGGAGCAGCGCGAGCGCGAAACGCTGGAACTGGCGGAAGCGCTACCGAGCGGATGAACCCTGGGCCAAAGCGCATTCATCATGTTGACGCTGCGTGCAGCTGATGCGGTGCAAGCTGGCCGCACAACCCTGCCAAGGAGTGCGTCATGCGTATGCCCCTGTTGCTGTTGTTTGGTTGTGCCCTGCCACTGGCCGCGTGCAGCAGCCCCCCGCCCAAGAACATGGAAGAACCACCCCAGGCGGTGGTAGACCCGGTGCCTGCGGGCGCCGACGATGTCAGCAAGTGCCGGCCGGACGCACTTGAAGGCCTGGAAGGCAAGGTCGCCGACGCGGCAACCGTGGAAAAAGCCGTGAAAGACAGCGGCGCCAAGCACGCGCGCGTGGTGAAGCCAGGCATGGCAGTCACCATGGATTTCCGCGAAGACCGCCTGACCATTCAGGTGGATGCGCAGAACCGCATCACCGGTATCGGTTGTAATTAGTCTGCGCAGCCACGCAGGGCGTGGCTCTACAGGGAAACGATCCTGCCGGAGGTAGAGCCACGCCCCTGCGTGGCTCTAGCCGAAAGCGTCACCACACGCGCTGCGCAGTCCCGTTGGCCAACGCCTGATCAATGGCCGAGCGCACTTCGCGTGCCACCTTCGCCGACGCCACGCTCTGGCGTGCCGCCAACGCTTCCTGCTTGCGCGCCAGACCCTGCTGCTGAAGCGCGAGCTGTTCCTGCTGTCTGGCGGTCTGCTCGATCTGCTGGTGCTCGCGCGCACCCGCCGCCTTCTGTCGGGCCTGCTCTGACGCGCGCCGTGCTGCCTGGGACGATGCCGCGTCGCTGCGGCCGGTACTGGCCGCCGCCTGGTTGGCCATTTCCGCCGCATCCATCGCGAGTGCTTCCCGGCTGGCGTTCATTGCATCGCGGCTGGCCTGCTGGGCAATCACCGAGATGCGCTCACCCAGCCGCCCCTGCTGTTCACCCAACCGACCCTGCTGCTCGCCCAGTTCGCCCTGCGCGCGCCCCAGTTCCGCTACTTCCTTCTGCGACTGGCTGAGCGAGCGGATCAGGGCAGGATCACGGATCACATAGCGCTCGTTGCCGCGGCGCACCCACAGCACCTGCTCGCCGGTGCGGGTGTCGCGCTGCGACTGCTTCAGGTCGTCCATCGACGCGTCCACGAAGTTGTCCTCGCCCATGCGCAGCACGTACGCCTGCGACGCCTGGTGCGACAGGTCCAGGCGGCCGTGGGTGACGATGGTGCTGGTGCTGGAACGCGTGTGCGACACGCTGTCCGGATGCGCCGGCGGGGCCGGGGCGGCCGGGGCAGCGGGCGCTGCAGGCACTGCCGGCAGGCGCGGTGCGGTGACCGGGCGGGGCGCAGGCGCAGGCTTCGGCGCGGCCAGGGACGGCGGCGCGGCCGGCGCTGCCGGTGCGGCGGGCACCGCCGGGGCAGCCGGTGCACTCAGCGCGGGAGGCGCCGGCGGCGGCGGCGGAACCGCAGCCACCAGCCGCAACGGCGCCACGCCCACCAGCACGACGACGGCGGTAACCGCGACCGACACCGCCCGCGGCAGCGAACCGGTCTGCTGCAGGGTCAGCAGGCGACGCTTGAGGCTGCGGAAGTTCGGCGACGCGCTCGCCACCCCAACCGCCGGGCGCGGCGCCACCCCCAGCTGCACCAGCAGGCGACCGTAGTCGTGCCGGCAATGACCGTGGCCTGCCACCACGGCGCTGTCGCAGGCCTCTTCGCGCGCCAGCGCGTACTCCCGCGCCGCCAGGTGCACCAGCGGATGGAAGAACAGCAGGTGCTGGGACAGCGCGGGCAGCAGGCCCCACCACAGGTCGCGGCGTTGCAGGTGCACCAGCTCGTGGGTCAGCGCCATGTCCAGATCGTCTGCCGCCATCGCCGGCAGCTCGCGCGCCGGCAGCAGCAGCACCGGGTTCCAGGGACCGATCAACTGCGGCGAGGTGATCTGTGCGGAGATCTTCAACTGCGGCGCGCGTGCCAGCCCGTGTGCTTCGGCGGCCAGCTGCAGCGCCTGCTGCAGGTTGGAATCGGTGCAGGGGGCGGCACTGCGCACCAGCGCGCGGCTCTGCCGGTACGCGCGCAGGCTGTGCAGCAGCATCACCAGCACGCCGGCGGCCCACAGCGCCACCAGCACCGTCTGCCAGGACAGCGCCGGCAGCAGCGATGCGGCAACCGCAGGTGGGGCCACCTCTACCATTGCCCCGGTCAGTTCCATCTGCACCGGCATCATCGGCTGCACGGCCAGGGTTGCGGTGTCGATGCCGGGCGCCGGCAGCACGGCCAGTTCCAGCGGGCTGCTCCACACCAGCCCCAGCACCGCCTGCGCTGCCACCAGCCACCACAGGCGGCAGCGCGTGGCGGCGGGCAGGCGCGGCAGCAGCCGGCACACGCCCCACACCAGTGCCACCAGCACCGCGCTCTGTACGCTGGTCCAGGCCAGGCGGGTCAGCAGTTCCATCATCTGGGTATCCATGCCTCAGCCCTCCCGCTTGCGTGATTGCAGCTGCGCGACCAGCGCTTCCAGTTCGGCCAGTTCGCTGTCGCTGACGTCGGCCTTGTGCGACATGAACGCCACGAACGGCGACACCGAACCCTGCAGGGTTTTTTCCACGAAGCTGGCTACCGCGCCCTGCACCACGCTGTCCTGCTCGCCCGTGGCGGAGTAACGGTACACGCCCTCGACCTGAGCACGCTGCAGGTAGGCCTTGCCACGCAGACGCTCCATCATGGTCAGCACGGTGGAACGGGCCAGGCCGCGCTCCTCGCCGAAGCCGGCTGCCACTTCGCCGACGCTGGCGTCGTCCTGTTCCGCTATGTACTGCAGCAGGGCCAGTTCCTGGTCCCCGATGGTCTTGCCGCGCATGGCACTCTCCAATGACTACACGTGTCGTCACGGTGCCAGTGACTACATTTGTCGTCAAGTGCCGGAGGGCGTGCGCCGACGAACGGTATGGGCGGACGGGTAACGGTATGCGCGGACGGGTAACGGTACGGGCGGACGGGTAGAGCGGACTGTTAGTCCGCTGCTCTTGGCGCTGGTTCAACGCGCCCTCGGCAAGAGCAGCCGACTAACAGTCGGCTCTACCCGTTGGCTCTAGCCCTTCGGGCCGCCCATGACCGGCAGGATCACGCCGCTGATGTAGCTGGCGGTGATCGGCGAGGCCAGGAAGACATAGGCTGGCGACAGCTCCTCGGGCTGGGCCGGGCGGCCCATGTCGCTGTCCTTGCCGAATTCGGCCACGTCCGGCGCCTGCTTGTCGGCGGGATTGAGCGGGGTCCATACCGGGCCGGGCGCGACTGCGTTGACGCGGATGCCGCGCGGCAGCAGCTGGCTGGCCAGCGCCTTGGTGAAGGCATGGATGGCGCCCTTGGTGGCGGAATAGTCGATCAGCGCCTTGCTGCCGAACAGGCCGGTTTCCGAACCACTGTTGATGATGGCGTCGCCTTCCTTCAAATGCGGCAGCACCGCGCGCGCCATCTGGATGTAGCCGCCGATGTTGGTCTGCAGGGTTTCCTGCAGGTGTTCGTCTTCCAGGTCCTCCAGGCGTTCGCAGTGCAGCTGGAAGGCGGCGTTGTTGACCAGGATGTCGATGCCACCGAAGGTCTTGGCAACCTGCTTGACGGCCTTGTTGCAGAATCGGGGATCGCGCACGTCACCGGCGATCACCACGCAGCGGGTGCCCTCGGCTTCGACGTGCTGGCGGGTCACCTCGGCGTCGTCGTGCTCGTCCAGGTGCAGCACGGCGACATCGGCGCCTTCGCGCGCGAACAGCACGGCTACCGCGCGGCCGATACCGGAGTCGGCGCCGGTGATGATGGCGCGCTTGCCCTGCAGTTTGCCGCTGCCCACATAATCGGGCGCAAGGAAGCGCGGCGCCAGATCAAGTTCGTGTTCGTTGCCCGGTTTGGCAATGTGCTGGGCGGGCATGCGTTCGGGCTGCTTGCGGCTGCCCGCCTGGGTCGCCTTCTTGCTGGCCTTGCTCGTGGCCTTCTTCGCCGCCGCACGCGCGTCCTTGGCCTTCTCCTGGTCCTGCAGGCGGCGCTGGCGGGCGGCCACGCGCGCGGCGCGCGGATCGGTAGCGGCTGCCTTGCGGGTGGCGGTCTTGACCACCGGGGTACGCGTACGCGTTGCCTTGGGCTCCGGGGCGGTCGCGGCGGGGGTGGAGCGTTTACGGGTCTTCTTGGCCGTGGCCATGGTCAACTCCTTACGTGACGATTGCCTCGATGCGGGTGGAGGGCGAGGCAAGGGCAGTGTGGCCGCCATGCCGACCGCATACGGTGAATGGCATGTCGCCATGACGTGCAGGGTTTCATCCGCCGCATACGCCAGCGGCGGCATCGTGGGCATCAGAATCCTGCCGGAGTTGCCCCATGTTGCGTTCCCTGCTCACTGTTGCCGCCGTGACCCTGCTTGCCGCCTGCAGCAGCACCCCGGTGGCCCAGGTACAGCCCATCGACGGCGTCATTTCCGGACAGTGCCATGTCGACAAGGTGCGCGGTGCGGTGGGTCTGGCCGCGTCGGCCGCCACCGTCGAACGCGCCCGCGTGGACAGCGACAGCCTGCAGGTAAACGTGCTGCGCGGCCAGCGCGCCGAAAGTGGTGCCACCGCCAGCGGCGCGGCCAATCCCAGTCCGGGCGCGGAAAGCGGTGGCGAGCGGCTGACCATCGAAACCGGCCGTACCAACAACATCACCGCGATCTACTGCGGTTGATGCTGCCGGTCGGACCGCGCCTTCAGCGCGCGGTCCCGGCCTTGGCTTTCTTGACCGTCTTGCGCGCGCCACGCAGGAACCGCAGCGTGGCCTGCTCCCACTGACGCTCGCCGCGCAGACCGGCCAATTTGGCCAGCGAGCCGCTGCGCCACCCATCGAACACGCTCGGATCGATGTAGGCCTTGCGGCACACCGAGGGGGTGTTGCCCAGCAGCGTGGCGACCTCGCACACCACCTCTTTCTGCAGGGCGGCCAGTGCGCGCTCGCTCGGCGCTTCGGGCAGGGCCGTGGCCGCGAACTGGCGCAGCGCCGCCACCGTGCCACCCCAGGTGCGGAAGTCCTTGGCGCTGAAGTCGGTACCCATCGCATCGCGCAGATACGCATTGACCTGCCCGGAATCCACCGGCTGCAGCGTGCCGTCGTCATCGCGATACTGGAACAGCGCCTGCCCGGGCAACTGCTGGCAGCTCTTGATGAGGCCGACCAGCCGCTTGTCGTCGATATCCACTTCGTGCTGCTGGCCGGACTTGCCGCGGAAGCGCATGCGCGCGCGACCGCCCTTGACCAGCTCCAGGTGGCGGTTGCGCAGCGTGGTCAGCCCATAGGAACGGTTGTCGCGGGCATATTCCGGATTGCCCACGCGGACCAGGGTTTCGGCCAGCAGCGCGACCACGATCGCCAGCACCTTGTCCTGGGGAAAGCCCGGCAGCTTGAGGTCGCGGCGCAGGCGCCGGCGCAGGGCCGGCAATGCCATCCCGAACGCGATCACCCGGTCGAACTTGCCATCGCCGCGCACCCGCGCCCAGTCCGGGTGGTAGCGGTACTGCTTGCGCCGGCGCGCATCGCGTCCGGTCGCCTGCAGATGGCCATTGGCCAGCGCGCAGATCCACACGTCGGTGTAGGCCGGCGGAATCGCCAGCGAGCGGATCCGGGCCAGGGTGTCCTTGTCGCGGACCGCATGGCCGTCGGCGTCACGGTAACTGAAGCCCTTGCCGGCCTTGCGCCGCGCAATCCCGGGCTGGTCGTCGCTGACGTAGCGCAGGCCGGCATCGCGGGCGGCGGCGGCTTCGGGGGTGACAAGGCGTGCGGGCATGGAGGCAGGGGCGGGAACGGGCCTGCAGTGTGGTCGGTGCCACGGCGGCACCGCGTCAATAACAGAAGACAAACACCTCACACGGCGGCAGCGGATATCCTTTGTGCTTCCCTGGTCACCCTATCCGGAGTCTCGATGTCGTCCCTGTCGTCCCGCCGCGTGCTGCCCTTCCCCGGTCCCAGGTTCCTGGGCGCCGTCCTGCTCCCGACCGTACTCTTGCTGGGTGCCTGCAAGGCGCCACCGATGGATGAACAGGACGCGGTAGGTGCCAATGCGCAGAAGGCGGCTGAAGAAGCGGCCGCGCCTGTCGCTGCTGACGCTGGCAAGGCCACCGAAGCGCCGCCGGTCGGCAACTGCGACGCCAACCAGGTGCAGAGCCTGACCGGCCAGACCTACACCGATGCCCTCGGCGCGCAGGCGCAGCAGGATGCCAGCGCGCAGGACCTGCGCGTGCTCAAGCCCGACGATGTGACCACCATGGAGTTCAGGGGCGAGCGCCTGAACATCGAAGTGGATGCGAAGGGCGTGGTGACCGGCGCACGCTGCGGCTGAATTGGCAGTGGGAAAACCGGGCGCTCAGCCCGGTTTTCAAGGGGTTTGGTTGCGCCTGCAACCGTGTCTTGCGGCGTTGCAGCAACTGTGATCTAGTCGAAGCATCCGGTGCCTCCAGATGCGCTCAACGGATTGAGCGGGGACGAGTGTCGCCGCTCACCCGACATTGAGGCAGAGATGGCCCCCCGCAACCGCCAAGGGCTTTATGACCCGCAAGACGAACGCGATGCCTGTGGTTTCGGCATGGTGGCGCAACTGGATGACCAGCCGTCACGGCTGCTGGTGGATACCGCCATTGCCGCGCTGTCGCGCATGACCCACCGTGGCGGCGTCGCCGCCGACGGTGTCACCGGTGACGGCTGCGGCCTGCTGCTGCGCCGCCCCACTGCCTTCCTGCAGGCGCTTGCCACCGAAGCCGGCATCACCCTGGGCCACCTGCACGCCGCCGGGGTGGTGTTCCTGCCGCATGATGCGGCCGCTGCGCAGGCGTGCCGCGACACGCTTGAACAGCAGCTGCGCGACGCCGGCTGCCAGCCACTTGGCTGGCGCGTGGTGCCCACCGACGCCAGCGTGTGCGGCCAGCTTGCCCGCGACACCCTTCCGCATATCGAACAAGTGTTCGTCGATGCCGGGCACGGCCAGGACGAAGCCGCCTTCACCCTGGCGCTGTTCCTCGCCCGTCGCCGCAGCGAACAGCAGCTGCGCGAGCATGCCGACTACTACGTCACCACACTCAGCCCGAATGCGATCAGCTACAAGGGCATGGTGCTGCCGGACAAGCTGAGCCGGTTCTACCCGGACCTGCAGCGCAACGACCTGGCCTCCAGCGCGATCGTGTTCCACCAGCGCTTCTCCACCAATACGCTGCCGCGCTGGCCGCTGGCGCATCCGTTCCGCATGCTCGCCCACAACGGCGAGATCAACACCATCGAAGGCAATCGGCGCTGGGCGCAGGCCCGCAGCAAGGTGTGGAAGACCCCGCGCTTCGACATCGGCGAGTTCGATCCGGTGATCTCCATGCACGGGTCGGATTCGCAGAGTCTGGACAACATGCTGGAGCTGATGGTCAGCGCCGGCATGGACCTGATCCAGGCGCTGCGCATCCTGGTGCCGCCGGCCACCCAGTCGCTGGAGTTCAAGGACGCCGACCTGGCCGCGTTCTATGAGTTCTACGGCCTCAACAGCGAACCGTGGGATGGTCCGGCCGGCATCGTCGCCTGCGACGGGCGCTATGCGGCCTGCACGCTGGACCGCAACGGGCTGCGCCCGGCGCGCTGGATGCTGACCTCCGACCGCCACTTCCTGGTCGCTTCCGAAGCGGGCGTGTGGGAAGTACCGGCCGAGCGTGTGGTGCGCAAGGGCAAGCTGGGCCCGGGCGAGATGATGGCCATCGACCTCAAGCGCGGCGACCTGCTCGACTCCGATGCCATCGACCGCATCAACCGCGGCCGCGCTCCTTACAAGCAGTGGCTGCAGCAGGGTGTGACCTACCTGCAGACCGAACTGATCGATCCATCGCTGGTGGAAGAGCCGTTCGACGAACGCACCCTGCGCAGTTACCACAAGCTGTTCCAGCTCAGCACCGAGGAAGTGGAGCAGATCCTGCGCCCCCTGGCCGAGACCGAACAGGAAGCCACCGGTTCGATGGGCGACGACACGCCGATGGCGGTGCTGAGCCAGCAGAGCCGGCCGCTCTACGACTATTTCCGCCAGGCGTTCGCGCAGGTCACCAACCCGCCGATCGACCCGCTGCGGGAAGACTGCGTGATGTCGTTGACCACCCAGCTCGGCAAGGAGACCAACATCTTCCACGCTGGCGCGGAGACGGTGAACCACGTCATCCTCAATTCGCCGGTCCTCAGCCAGCGCAAGCTGCGCCAGCTGATCAAGATGCCGCAGTATGTGGACCGCAACCGGCTCGTCGACCTCTCCTACAGCCTGGACGAAGGCCTGAAGGCCGGCATCGAGCGCATCTGCGCCGAAGCCGAGGCGGCCGCGCGCGAGGGCATCGTCATGCTGCTGCTCAGCGACCGGTACCCGGTCGCCGACCGGCCGATGGTGCATGCGCTGCTGGCCACCAGCGCGGTGCACCACCACCTCTCCAACGCCGGCCTGCGCTGCGACGTCAACCTGATCCTGGAAACCGGCACCGCGCGCGACCCGCACCACATGGCCTGCCTGCTCGGCTTCGGCGCCACGGCGGTGTACCCGTACCTGGCCTACCAGACCCTGTTCGACCTGGGCCGGCGCGGCATCCTGCAGCTGAAGAAGGGCGGCGAACAGTCGCAGATCGGCCGCAGCTACCGCAAGGGCATCTACAAGGGCCTGTCCAAGATCATCTCCAAAATGGGCATCTGCACCGTGGCCAGCTACCGCGGCGCGCAGCTGTTCGAGATCGTCGGCCTGGACGAGGAGGTGGTCGATCTGTGCTTCCCCGAAACGCCTTCGCGGGTGGCCGGCGTCGGCTTCGCGCGGCTGGACGATGAAGCGCGCGAGCTCACCGTGCGGGCCTGGAACGACCTGCTGCGCCCGGACGTGGGCGGCGTGCTGAAGTACGTGCACGGCGGCGAGTACCACATGTACAACCCGGACGTGGTCATGACCCTGCAGCGCGCCGCGCGCAGTGGCGATGCCGCCGACTGGCAGCGGTACTGCGAGGCGGTGCATGGCCGCCCGGTGTCGGCGCTGCGCGACCTGCTCCAGCTCAAGGCGGCGCCCACCCCCACCCCGCTGGACGAGGTGGCCCCGGCCGAGGATCTGTTCCGGCGCTTCGACACCGCCGCGATCAGCCTGGGCGCGCTGTCGCCCGAAGCCCACGAAGCGCTGGCCATTGCCATGAACCGGCTGGGCGGGCGCAGCAATTCGGGCGAAGGCGGTGAGGACCCCGTTCGCTACGGCACCCCCAGGCGCAGCAAGATCAAGCAGGTGGCGTCGGGCCGCTTCGGCGTCACCGCCGAATACCTGGTCAATGCCGAAGTACTGCAGATCAAGGTCGCCCAGGGCGCCAAGCCCGGCGAAGGCGGCCAGCTGCCGGGGCACAAGGTCAACGAGCTGATCGCACGGCTGCGCTACGCCAAGCCCGGCATCGGCCTGATCTCGCCGCCGCCGCACCACGACATCTACTCCATCGAAGACCTGGCCCAGCTCATCTACGACCTCAAGCAGGTCAACCCGGACGCGCTGGTGTCGGTGAAGCTGGTCTCGCATGCCGGCGTGGGCACCATTGCCGCAGGCGTGGTCAAGGCCGGTGCCGATCTGATCACCGTGTCCGGCCATGACGGCGGCACCGGGGCCAGCCCGGTCAGCTCGATCCGCTATGCGGGCGTGCCGTGGGAACTGGGCGTGGCCGAATCGCACCAGGCGCTGGTCGCCAACGACCTGCGCGGGCGCACCCTGCTGCAGACCGACGGCGGCCTGAAAACCGGGCTGGACGTGATCAAGGCAGCGCTGCTGGGTGCGGACAGCTTCGGCTTCGGCACCGCGCCGATGATCGTGCTGGGCTGCAAGTACCTGCGCATCTGCCACCTCAACAACTGCGCCACCGGCGTGGCCACCCAGGACGAGCGCCTGCGCGCGCAGTACTTCACCGGGCTGCCCGAGCGCGTGGAGAACTTCTTCCGGCTGCTGGCCGAGGAAGTACGCGGCTGGCTGTCCTACCTGGGGGTGCGTTCGCTGGACGAGATCGTGGGCCGCACCGACCTGCTGCAGCAGCTGGAGGTCGCACCGCGGCCGGGGGTCAGGGTCGACCTGTCGCGCCTGCTCAACCCGGCCCAGTACGCCGGCAGCCACTGCGCCGCGCAGCGCCTGTACGAATCGCCGGACAGCCTGGCCACGCAGATGGACGGCCTGCTGGCCCCGGCCATCGCCGGCAAGCTGGGCGGCGAACACCGCTTCCTGATCCACAACACCGACCGCTCGATCGGCACCCGCCTGTCCGGTGCCATCGCACGCGCGCATGGCAACCAGGGCATGAGCGATGCGCCGCTGACGCTGCGCTTCCGTGGCACCGCCGGGCAGAGCTTCGGCGCGTTCAACGTGGGCGGCCTGCAGCTGGAAGTGGAAGGCGAAGCCAACGATTACGTCGGCAAGGGCATGGCCGGCGGCCGTCTGGTGGTGCGGCCACCGCGCGGTGCACGCTTCGAGGCACGCAACACCGCGATCATCGGCAATACCTGCCTGTACGGCGCTACCGGCGGCGAGCTGTTCGCCGCCGGCCGCGCCGGCGAGCGCTTTGGTGTCCGCAACTCCGGCGCACTGGCGGTGATTGAAGGCGCCGGCGACCACTGCTGCGAGTACATGACCGACGGCATCGTGCTGGTGCTGGGCAAGGTCGGGCTGAACTTCGGCGCCGGCTTCACCGGTGGCCTGGCCTACGTGCTGGATATCGACCGCGATTTCGTCGACCGCTACAACCACGAGCTGATCGACATCCACCGCATCTCGGCGGAGGGCTTCGAGAATCACCGCCAGCACCTGCACACGCTGATCAGCCGCCACCGCGAGCTTACCGGCAGCATCTGGGCCCAGCAGATCCTCGACGAGTTCCGCGACTACGTCGGCAAGTTCTGGCTGGTCAAACCCAAGGCCGCCAGCATCGAATCGCTCACCGATTCGCTGCGCCGCGCCGCGTGACGCCACGCCGGTTTCCGGACCGGCTCACTATTCGGTAGCGCCGGCCATTGGCCGGCACCAGGAAACTCCAGGGCCACCCCATGAGCCGCAAGCACGCTTTCCAGTTTCTCGACCTGCCCCGGACCATGCCGCAGCGCATTCCGGTGGAGCTGCGCACCTCCGGCGACTGGGGCGAGCTGTATGGCAAGTTCGGCAAGGAAGACGCCCAGTACCAGGCCGGGCGCTGCCTGGACTGCGGCAACCCGTACTGCAGCTGGAAGTGCCCGGTGCACAACGCCATTCCGCAGTGGCTGCAGCTGGTGCAGGAAAACCGCATCCATGAGGCGGCCACGCTGTGCCATTCCACCAATCCGCTGCCCGAAGTCTGCGGCCGGGTGTGCCCGCAGGACCGCCTGTGCGAAGGCAGCTGCACGCTGGAAGAGTTCGGCGCAGTCACCATCGGCGCGGTGGAGAAGTACATCGTCGACACCGCACTGGCCACCGGCTGGCGGCCGGACATGGCCGCGGTGGAAGCCACCGGCAAGCGCGTGGCGGTGATCGGTGCCGGTCCGGCCGGGCTGGCCTGTGCCGACCGCTTGGCGCATGCGGGCGTGCAGGCGGTGGTGTACGACCGCTACGAACAGATTGGCGGCCTGCTGCAGTTCGGCATTCCCAGCTTCAAGCTGGACAAGTCGGTGATCAGCCGCCGCCGCAACGTGCTGGAAGGCATGGGCGTGCAGTTCCGGCTGGGCGTCGAGATCGGGCGCGATGTCACCCTGGATGCCCTGCTGGCCGACTACGACGCCGTGTTCGTCGGCACCGGCGCGTACCGCTACACCGACGGCGGCCTGCCCGGCCAGGACCTGAAGAACGTGCTGCCGGCGCTGCCGTTCCTGGTGCAGAACAGCCGCATCGTCAGCGGCAGCGACGCGCACGGCCGGCCCATCGCCGGCTGGGAAGACACGCTTGCGCTGCCCGACCTGGAAGGCAAGCGCGTGGTGGTACTGGGCGGCGGCGACACCGGCATGGACTGCGTACGCAGTGCCGTGCGCCTCGGTGCGGCGCGGGTCACCTGTGCCTACCGCCGTGACGAGGCCAGCATGCCGGGTTCGGCGCGCGAAGTGGCCAACGCGCGCGAGGAAGGCGTGCGCTTCCTGTTCAACCGCCAGCCCTTGTCGATCGAAGCCGGTGCCGACGATGAAGCAATCGGCGTGACCGTGGTGGAAACCCATCTGGGCGAGCCGGATGCACAGGGCCGCCGCAGCGCGGTGCCGATCGAGGGCAGTGAATCGCTGCTGGAAGCGGACGTGGTGATCATCGCATTCGGCTTCTCGCCCACCGCGCCGGAGTGGCTCACCGCGCAGGGCGTGGAAGCGGGTGGCAACGGCCGCATCGTGGCCGGTGGCCAGGGCCGCCTGCCGTTCCAGACCGCCCACCCCAGGCTGTTCGCCGGCGGCGACGCGGTGCGCGGCGCGGACCTGGTGGTGACGGCGGTTGCGGAAGGCCGCGATGCTGCAGCCAGCATCGTGACCTTGATCAGCGCCTAGCGCTGGCAGGCATACAGGGGCCGGCCAACGGCCGGCGCTACCGGTAACGCTGACCCTCCGCGGCGCTGTGGATCAGGCGGCGGCGCGCAGGCCGGCGCGTTCGATCTCCAGCGCCAGCAGCAGCTGGATCTCATCGAGCTGGCTGCGGATGCGGGCGTTGCTGGCCGCGTCGGCGTGGTCCCGGTCGATGTGTGCATCCAGCATGCGCGCCAGCCCCACCAGCAGCACATCGGCATCCCCGGCGGTCGCATGGCGCAGCAGGCGACCCAGCGCGCGGATGCGGGCGCTGCGGTCGGCAGCCAGGGTCTGGATCGACGATGCGGTGGGGGAAGCGTTCAGGGGCATGCAGGCGAACCGGGGTGGCGGATGACGGACGCCAATGTCGGTTATGGCTGTATCGGCGGCCATGCAACATTTACGAAAAGGTGTGAAGGCCCAATAGAATGTCGCTATTGCCTCTCCTCCCGGATGATTCCATGCGCATCGGTCTGGCCGCCAACCGCCTGCACCACCACGACAAGCACGCCGCCCTGTTCCGCTGGCTGGGTGCCAGCGATGCCGGGCTGCGCGACCTCGGGGTGGAACTGCACGCCGTCGGCCGTACCTACGACGCCATCCAGCGGTTGGGCTTCCTGCCCGACTTCCCCACCCTGCGCCGCTACCCGAACGGCCGCGAGGGCGGCCTGATGAAGCTGGTGGCCGAAGTGGTCGGCATGGGCAGCCCCGAGCGCACCCTGGACGGGGCCATCTATCTCATGGACCCGGTCGACCCCTCGTCGGTGTTCCCCGAAGCCACCGCGCTCAAGCGGCAGTGCGTCATCCACGGCAAGCCCTTCATTTCCACCGTCGCCACCGCGCGCGACTGGGTCGAGGTGGAGCGCGTGCATGCCGGCCTGCCCGCGGATCCAGGCGCCGACGACCTGCATGCGTTCGAACAGCACACCCTGGCGTTGATCGCGCACGATGCGATGAAGCCGGCCATGCTGGCCTTCGCCGATGAGCACTTCGACCTGCTGTCGCGCTTCCGCGGCCGGGTCGGTACCGGCACCACCGGCCAGCGCCTCAACGAGCTGGCCTGGAGCCGCGGCTGGCCCAGGGACCAGGAATGGGTGAGCCGCTACCAGAGCGGCCCGATGGGCGGCGACGCGCAGATTGCCGACCAGGTGCTGGAAGGGCGTTGCCAGCGCGCGATCTTCTTCGAAGACCCGCATGTGGCGCGTCAGCACGAAGCCGACATCCAGCTGCTGGAGCGCGCGGTCACCACCGTCACCGACCAGGCGGTATGCATCACCGCGCCGCGCGTGGCCGCACGCTGGGCACAGGCGGCGGCGCTGCGCGCTGAGCGCGCCTGACGCAACCTGTCGCGTAGTGCCACGCCCTGCGTGGCGGAGAGGCGCCTACAGCAGTTGCCGCAGCATGGCCTTCAATCTGCGTCCTTCCAGCTGGAAGTAATCCCGCTCGGCGCGCCACGCGGGGAAGCGCTGCTCCACTTCGGACCAGAACGCCGGCGAGTGATTGGCCTGGATCAGGTGGCAGAGCTCGTGCACCAGCACGTATTCAAATGCCGACGGCCGCCCGAGCACGAGGGCCAGGTCCAGCGCCATGCTGCCGTCCGGCGCCAGCGACCCCCATTGCGAGGACATCACCTTCAGGCGTAACCGCGCCGGTGCGCGTGGCAGGCTGGGCAGATAACGCGGCAGCCAATGGCCGACATCGGCGCGCGTCTGCGCCTCATAGAACTCGCGCAGGCTGCGGCGCACCGTGGCGTCGGTGCCCCGCGCCGGCAGGTGCATGCACGCGCCGTCGGCATCGAGTTCCAGGCGGGCAAAGCGCCCGGTCTCCCAGCGCAGCGGCAATACTTCGCCGCGCAGCGGCAGCAGCCCCGGTTCGCCGATCACCAGTGGCGGCGGCAGGTTTTGCGACTGGTAGTTGCGCAGCTGCGTGGACAACCAGCCACGGTGCTGTTCCAGGAAGCGCTCGCCCATCACCAGGCTGGCGCGTGGCGGCAGGGTCAGGCGCACGCCGCGTTCGTCGACGCTGAGCTTGATCCGGCGCGCCCGCGGATCGCGGACGCGCAGCACGTCGATCTCGGCATCCTCCAGGCGCAGGCGCACGGTATCGCGCTGCAGGGTGGGGGTGGCGGCCGGTGAGATCAGGCGGCGGAGGAATCCGGACATGGGTACAGCATAGCGCCGCCGGCGGCCCGCACATGACTGCGGGCCATCGGGGCCAAGAACCGACGTCAATCGGCCTTGCTGAGCTTGAACGCCTCTTCCAGCAACAGGAACAGGCGGCGTACTTCGCCGCTCTGCAGGGCAAAGCGGGCGTCCAGTTCGGCGCGGCGGCCGTCTTCGTCGGCGTGCTCGAGCTGGTCCAGGGCGCCGTCCAGGAACTTCAGCTTGCGCACGATCAGGTCGTCGCCCAGCACGAAGGACAGGTTGTCCTCGAACACCAGGGCCAGCTTGGTGACCTGCTTGCCGGCATCCAGGTGCTTGTCGATCTCGTCGCAGCGCAGTTCCTGGTGCTGGCACTTGACCACCGCGCCGCCCTCGGCCGGGTCCTTCATCTCGCACTCTTCGCCCAGGCTCAGGCCGGTCGGAAGCGGCTCGCCGGCGATCCAGCCGGTCAGGATCGAGCGCGGCGCCACTTCGGCGTTCAGCGGCATGGCCGGGAAGCTGCCGAGCAGGCCGCGGATGTCGGACATCATGTTCTCGCCCTTCTTGCTGCTCGAGCAGTCCACCGCCACGTAGCCGTGGGTGAGGTCGATCAGCGCGTCGGTGCGCGAGCTCTTCACGAAGGCGCGCGGCATCAGTTCGTGCAGCAGGTCATCCTTCATGCGCTTGCGCTCGCGGCCGCCGGGTTTGCGGCCTTCCTTCTCCTCGATCTCCTCGAGCTTGCGCGCCAGCAGGTCGTTGACCACGGCGCCGGGCAGGATCTTGTCCTCACCGCCCACGGTCAGCCACAGCGCGTCGCCGACGCGGTGCGAGAACACGGCCTTTTCTTCGCGGCCGAACGGGGAGATGAAGCCGCGCGAACTCATTTCGAGCGGGCCCACCGGCTTGAGCAGCACCTGCGGCAGCAGGGTATCGACCTCGGAGAAATCGGTGGCAGTCGGGAAGCGGAACAGCGTCAGGTTGCGAAAGAACATGGAGATCCGGAAAGAAGTCGTGAAAGGAGGCGGCGACAGCAGCGGCGTGGTTCAGGCCAGGCCGCTGACCTCACCAGGGTCGGTGCCCTCGGTCCAGGCCGAGGGCGGGCTGGGCGCGACCGCAGTGCGGCCCAGCGCCATGAAATCGAACAGGGCCGGATCGGCCAGCTGCGAGGGGTGGATGTTGCCCAGCGCGCGCGCGATCTGGTCGATCCGCCCGGGGTGCTGCTGTTCCCACTGCTGCAGCATCTGCGCCACCTGGCGGCGTTGCAGGGTGTCCTGGCTGCCACACAGGGTGCAGGGAATGATCGGGAAGCGGCGCGCATCGGCGTAGGCCTGGATGTCGCATTCGCTCACGTAGGCCAGTGGCCGGATCACCACGTGGCGGCCATCGTCGCTGCGCAGCTTGGGCGGCATCGCCGACAGCTTGGCGTGATGGAAAAGATTGAGGAAGAACGTCGCCACGCTGTCATCGCGGTGGTGGCCCAGCGCGATCTTGGTGAAGCCGTTCTCCGCCGCGTGCCGGTACAGCGCGCCGCGACGCAGCCGCGAACACAGCGAGCACATCGTGCGGCCTTCGGGAATCACCCGGCTCACTACCGAATAGGTGTCCTGCTCGATGATCTGGTACGCCACACCGATCGAGGCCAGGTACTCCGGCAGCACGTGTTCGGGGAAGCCCGGCTGCTTCTGGTCCAGGTTCACCGCCACCAGGTCGAAAGCCACCGGCGCCTTCTTCTGCAGCTGCAGCAGCACGTCCAGCAGGGTGTAGCTGTCCTTGCCGCCGGACAGGCAGACCATGATCCGGTCGCCGTCCTCGATCATGCCGAAATCGGCGATGGCCTGGCCTGTCTGGCGGCGCAGCCTGCGCGCCAGTTTGTCCTGCGCGGCCACGTCGACGCGCGCGGCGCGGGGTGCGGGATCGGGCAGGGGAAGGACGGCGGACATGTCCTCATTCTACCGGCTCGCAGCCGGCCACGACCGGTGTGGCGAAGTGACCGCGTTCACTCCCGCGCGTCATCCCGGATGTGTATCCTCGACGTCTGTGGACACCCTCACGCCCGAACAGATCAGCGCCCGTCTTGCCGAACTCCGGCAGGAACACCGTGAGCTGGACCAGCGCATCGAACGCATGGCCGCCAATGGCGAGGATGAGCTGGAAGCCAAGCGGTTGAAACGCGACAAGCTGCGGCTGAAGGATTGCATCGCCAGGCTTGAGGATATGTTGATTCCGGACGAGCCGGCGTAAGCCCGCGGCTTCGGTGGGTTTCAGCTTCGGATGGCTTCAGCTTCGGATGGCTTCAGCTTCGGATGGCTTCAGCTTCGGATGGCTTCAGCTTCGGATGGCTTCAGCTTCGGCCAGTGTGGCGCCGGCGGCGGGTCGTCGTGCCCGGACGCTCGGGCCGCGCTTTGCGCGGTTGCCGACTGACAGTCGGCACTACGAATTGCTGGCGAACGCGGGAACATGTGGATACGTCGGGATTGACGGCGTGCGCCGTCAATCCTGGGTGATCGGTTCTTCTGCTTTTGCCGCTTCCGGACTGACCCGTTCGATGGTGTGGCGCAGCTCGCGGCCCAGAATGAACTTGGCATCCTTGGCCCAGGTGTCCAGCCGTTCGTCGAACAGCAGCTTGCTGTTCTCGTCGGGCCAGACCAGGCGCAGTTCGCGCATCTTCTGGATGAAGCCGCGGAACAGCGTGCGGTCGAAGAACTCCGGTGCGGCCGGCGCGTACAGCAGGCTCAGGCGCTGCGCGGCCTGCTGGCACAGGCTTTCCAGCTCGGCTGCACCCAGCGTGCCCGGGCCGTTCTTGACCAGCACCGAAATGGCGATGTAGTAGCGCTCGAACGCCTGCTGCAGCGAATGGCCGATCGCGCGCAGGCGGAATACCTCGTCGGTCTGCCCGGTATTGCGCGCCAGGATGCCGCCGTCGTCGTCGTTGACGTTCTGCAGCAGGCCCTCGCGTACGAATACCGCGATGGTCTGCTCGATGCGCTTGGCAAACTCGTCCTCGGTCCACGGCAGGAAGAGCTCCGCCTGCAGGAACGGATAGACAGTGCGACCCAGCTGCACCAGCCCGGTGCGACTCATGCGCCGGTTGTTCTGGAAGCAGCACGCCACCCACGACGAGGCGGTGAACAGGTGGATGACGTTGTTGCGGAAGTAACTGAGCAGTACGGCGGTATCGCCGCTGACGCTGAGCACATCGCCCAGCGGGTGCTTGACGCGGGTGAGGACGTTGATTTCCTCGGCGTGGGCGATGATCCGTTCCGGCGAATGCGGCGTGACCGTGACCCGGTCCGAATACGGCATTTCCACCAGCAGGGTCTTGCACAGGTCGATCTGCGCGATCAGGTCGGCTTCGCCCATCGCATGCTTCGGTGTGGACAGCAATGCCAGCGCCAGCAGGTTGATCGGATTGACGTCGGCGGCGCCATTGATGTGTACCTGGATGCGTTCGGCCAGGTGGTCCACCGTGCCCGACAGCCAGCTCGGCTTCTCGTCTTCGCCAACCGGCGCGCCATCCCATTCCGGCGCCTGGCGGGCCAGCACGTCGTTGAGCGCGATCGGCTCGCCGAAGTTGACCACCACCTGGCCGTAATTCTGCTTGAGCACCTTCGGGATCGACCACAGCAGCTGCCAGATCGATTCCTTTTCCTTCGGCCGCCCGGACAGTTCGTCCAGATAGCTGCCGCCTTCCATCAGCTTTTCATAGCCGATGTACACCGGCTGGAACAGCACCGGCTTGCGCGGCTGGCGCAGGAACGCGCGCAGCGTCATCGAAATCATGCCGCCCTTGGGCTGCAACAGGCGCCCGGTACGCGAGCGGCCGCCTTCGACGAAGTATTCGATCGAATAACCACCGGCCACCAGCTGCGCCACATATTCGCTCAGCACCGCCGAGTACAGCGCGTTGCCGCGGATCGAGCGGCGGATGAAGAACGCACCGCCCTTGCGCAGCAGCGTGCCCACCACCGGCAGGTTCAGGTTGATGCCGGCCACGATGTGCGGCGGCACGATGCCCCGGTCGTACAGCAGGTAGGACAGCAGCAGGTAGTCCATGTGGCTGCGGTGGCTGGGCACGTAGACCACTTCGTGGCCCGGCGCGGCGGCCTTGAACTTGTCCAGGTGGTGCACCAGCACGCCGGCGTAGATCCGGTTCCAGACGTGGCTGAGCATGAAGCTGGCCGAGCGCACCACCGGGCTGGAGTAGTCCGCGGCGATCTCCCAGGCGTAGGCGTGTGCCTTCTTCCAGGCATCGGCCGGCTTGGTGTTGTCCCGCTTTGCCTGCGAGGCGATCGCTTCGCGCACGGTGTCCGCTTCCAGCACCTTGTCCACCAGCAGGCGGCGGGTGGACAGATCCGGCCCGATCACCGATTCACGGATGCGGCGGAAATGGGTGCGCAGCACACGCTGCAGCTTGCGCACCGTGCGCTCGGGGTCCAGCCCCTCGTCCACGGTGGCGCGCAGCGAAATTGGCGGGGCGAACCGCACGATGGTGCTGCGCCCGTTGAGCAGCACGGCCAGCAGGCGGCGGAAGCGGCCGACCAGGGCCCAGTTTTCCGAGAACAGCACCGCGAACCAGCCGCTCTGCTTGTCCGGGGCGCGGCCGACGAAGATCGACACCGGCACCAGGTTCACGTCCAGCTCGCCGCGGGCGCGGTGGGCCTGCAGCACCTTGGCCAGCGAATCGGAATGGGTCTTGGCGCCACGCTGTTCGGGGATCAGCGAGTTGCTGCTGCTGCGCCGGGACAGTGCAAGGTAGGCGCGCCTGCGCCCGGTCGGGTCGCCGGCAATGGGCACCAGCGGCGAGGGCAGGCCGGCCTCGCGGCAGGCCTTGTCCAGGATCAGCGCGTTGGACAGACCGTAGTCTTCCAGCACATACACCACCGGACGGCCATCGTCGTACTGGCCGGGATGTTCGGGTTCGATCTTCAGCGACAGCCACGGCTCGACCAGGCGCCCGAGCAGGCGCGCCCACCACGGGCGACGGCCCAAGGGCGTGCGGGCGGGCGCAGCCACCGGGCTCGGCACGATCGCGGCCGGGTCGGCGGCGTCGACCGGGGCGGTCGCGGGTGCGTCAGCAGGGGACGCGGACGGGGTGTCCGGCGTCTTGGGCGGCTCTTCGCCGGGGAAAGGCAGGGGATTCTGGTTCGGCATCGGCTTCATTATGGCTTAGCCGATGCGGAAGCACCGTCCTTGACCTGTTCGCCGGCCTCTGCTTCGGCGGCCAGCTGAGCGTCATGTTCAGCTTGGGCGACGGCGGCGGCGGCTTCGTCAGCGGCCGCCAGCAGCGCGTCGGCCTCTTCCAGGGTGCGGGTCAGGTACCAGTGGCCCTCGCGGCGGGTCATGCCCACCTGGGCCTCGATCTGCTCGCCCGCCAGCGGGTACTGGATGCGCAGCACCGCGGTGTCGCCCTGCTGGGAAACCAGCTCGCCGCGCAGCCCGGTCAACGCTGCGTCCAGCGACAGCCCATAGCTGGCCAGCGCGGTCTTGAACGCCTTGGCGAAGGGCCCCAACCGGCGCAGGCTGCCCTCCATGCCGGCGGCCTGCAGTTGGGCGTCGGTGGACAGGCCAGCCGTGCGCGCGGTGGCGGTCAGCAGGGTGATGGTGGTGCGCGCGCGCTGCTTGTCGGTCAGGGGCGCGCTCGCCGCCCAGCGGCTCAGGACATCCACTACCTGGCTGTAGTGGGCCCGCTCGCTGTCGCTGTAGTCGGTCTGGTTGCGCAGGTATTGCACGCCGAACAGCCCCATGGAGTGGGCCGCCTGGCGCACCCCGGTGGCCTGGCCGGCGATCTGGGCATCGAACGAGCGCTGCAGGCGCTGCGGTGCGTCGGGCGCGGACAGTGCGGCCAGCATCGGCAGCAGCTGCCCGTCCAGCGGCAGGTCGGTCAGTGGCCAGCGGCTGTGGCCGTTGGCCCAGGCGGCCTGCAGCCGGGCGTACTGGGTCGGCGGAACCGACGCGCGGGCGTAGCCGACCAGATCGTTGTCGGCCACCTGGCGGGCGATCTGCTGCAGGGCGGCCACCGGTTCGGCCGCAGGCGCGTCCGGATCGATCGCATCACGCTTGCACGCCGTGAGCAGCACCACGCCACACAACGACAGCGACAACACCCAGTGGCGGCAGCGCCCCGGCATCAACGGCATGGACATGAATTCGGACTCCCCGGACCGGTCCGCATCTTGCGGCCTGGGGGCGGCAAGCGGCAAGCCGGCAACGGCCCCGGAACCTGATGTTCGCTGCAAGTTGTTGAAAACAGATGACATCTTGCGGGCGACGGCAGCGTGCCGCCGCCCGCTCAGCCTCAGTCGCCGGTCCAGGTGGCCTGGATGAAATCGCGTACGAAGCCGTTCGACAGCCGCGCGTACACCCCGGGCAGCCCAGGCAGCGCACAGCCCTCACCCCAGCTCACCGTGCCCACCACGGTCCAGCGGCCCTGCCGCTGCACCATCAGCGGCCCGCCGGAGTCGCCCTGGCAGCTGTCCACCCCCTCGGCGCCGGCGCAGATGGCCGTGCCCATCTGCAGGTGGGGATAGGCGGCGTTGCACTGCTGGAACGAGACGAACGGCACCTGCACGGTCTGCAGTACGGTGGGCGCCTGGTCGGCCCCCATGTCGGTAACGCCCCAGCCGGTCACGGTGAACGCACGACCGGGCCGCAGGTAGTTGCCGTCGCCCCTGAGCAGCACGTTGGCCGGTTCGATCCCGGTCACCGGGCGCCTGAGCTGGACCAGGGCCACATCGTTGACCAGGCTGGTGTCGTCGTAGGCCGGGTGGACATGGATGGCCTTGACGTTGGAGGTGCGCCGGCGCGGCTGGGTCTCCAGCGTGGTGACGCCGGTGAGCGCAGCCAGGTCGCTGGGGCGCATCTCTTCCACACAGTGCGCGGCGGTGAGCACCCAGGAGGGTGAGATCAGCGTGGCCCCACACATGTGCCGTTCGTGGTCGGAGTCGCCGCGGCGCAGGCGCTGCAGGCTGACCATGAACGGGTATTGGCCGGGTTCGGCGTCCGCACCGCCAATGATGCGCGGTGCGGTGGCCTCCTCGGTAGCCGGCGCCGCCAGCGCAGGCATCGACAGAGCGGAAAAAACAACCAGCGCGGCGAGCAGCGCCGGGCGATGAAAGCTGTACATGCAGCATGTCCTTTGCGAAAACGATGGAATCAAGCGCGGCAGGCCGGGTGCGTGCGAGCCACGGTTGATTCGACGTCAAACGGCAGACATGGAACTGCGCGCGCGGTCGCGTTTCAGGGCACGACTTCAGCCGCCAACGATTGATGGATGCGTTTTTCGGACGCAGTGCGCAAAGCACATGTGACGCAGGTAGGCACCCTAAGCAAATACCTACCCAATCAACGCGACAACGCGCCGCGGATCTCGCCCTGGACGGCCAACGCGGCTGCACGCGGGTCGCTGGCCAGGCGGATGGGCCTGCCCACCACGATCGCATCGGCGCCGTCGGCGAAGGCCTGGGCCACGCCTACGGTGCGCTTCTGGTCGTCGCCGACCGGGCCACCGGGACGGATGCCCGGGCACACGATGGAGAACCCGGCGCCGGTCGCGGCACGGATCGGGCCGGCTTCCTGGCCGGAGGCGATGACCCCGTCGATCCCGGCGGCCTGCGCGGCCAGCGCGCGCTCGACCACCACCTCCACCGGCTCGCGGTCGATCCCCATGCCGCGCAGGTCGTCACGGCCCATCGAGGTCAGCACGGTGACCGCCAGCAGGCGCATGTCGCTGCCGTTGGCGGCCGCGCACGCTTCCATCATGGCCGGGTGCCAGCCGTGGATGGTGGCGTAGCTGACCGGCCACTGCGACAGGCGCTTGATCACCGCCGCGGCGGTGGCCGGGATGTCGAAGAACTTCAGGTCGACGAACACACGCTTGTCGCGCGCCGCGAGGGCGTCAAGCACCTCGAAGTACTCCCCCGACGCCAGCAGTTCCATGCCGATCTTGTAGAACGACACCGCGTCGCCCAGCCGGTCCACCCACGCCAGCGCGTCCGCACGGCCGGGTACGTCGAGCGCGAAGATCAGGCGCTCGTCATCGCGCAGCGGCAGCGGGGCGCGGCTCACGGCGCGTAGTCCAGGGCAGCGCGCTTGGCCTCATGGCGGGCCTGGCGCGGCTGGCTGTAATCGTTGTTGAACTGGGCCGGCTCGAAGCCGCCGTAGGTCGGGTTGGGCAGCATCCACCAGCGCTCGCCGAACCAGTCGTGGTACTGCTGCTGCAGGGCGTCGCGGGCCTCGTTGGTGTTGGCGGTGACTTCCACGAAGTCGCCCAGCTGGTCGCCGAACTGCATCAGCACGCGGTACTGCTGGCCCGCCAGGCGGCGGCGGCAGTTCTTCTCGCTGCCGGCCTGCTCGCAGTCCTTGACCACGGTGCCCAGGCCCAGGAACACGCTGTCGTCGGCCACCGGCAGACCTTCGGCGCGAAGGTTGGCCAGGGTGGCGTCCTTCAGGTGCACGGCGCGGTTGGAGATGTACAGCAGGGTCACGCCCTTGGCATTGGCGGCCCTGGCGAAATCGACCACGCCGGGAATGGCCTTGGCCTTCTTCTCGGCCACCCACTGGTCCCAGCTCATTTCATCGTACTCACCGCCGTCGCGCACCAGGCGGGCCTGGTAGGGCGAGTTGTCCAGCACGGTCTCGTCCACGTCCAGCACCACCGCCGGCTTCAGGCCCTTGGCGGCGTTGCCGCGCTCTTCGGGTACCAGCGCGTCCCAGTTGGCTTCCTTCAGCGCCTTGTCCAGGTGGTCGGCGGCGGCGCGGTAGGTCTGCTCGGTGATCGCCCGGTATTCCTGCGAACGCTGCATCCACAGCACGGCATTGAGGTTGTCGTTGGCGGCCACGGCGGCATCGCCCTTCGCGGCCGGGGCCGCAGCGGCGGCAGCGGGCGCAGGAGCGGCGGCGGGGGCTTCGGTGCGCTTGCACGCACCCAGCGCCATCACGGCACAGGCAAGCACGGACAGGGAAACAGCGGTACGACGCATGGGGTTCACCGGCTACAGATTCGCGCCAGTTTACCGGCTTGGCCGCCTGCGTTCATGCCCGCGACGGGCCTCGGCTATGCTGCATGCCCCAGAAATACCCCGGAGCGCAGCCATGACCGACGACCCCCAGACCCCTGCCCTGCCCGTGCTGAGCGCGGCCCAGGCCCGCGCGCTGGGCTGCCTGATCGAGAAGGAAGCCACCACCCCGGACGCTTACCCGCTCACGGTCAATGCCACCCAGGTGGCCGCCAACCAGAAGACCGCGCGCGAGCCGGTGATGCAGCTTTCCACCGGCGATGTGCACCATGCCCTGCGCCAGCTGGAGACCCTGGGCCTGGCCCGCCAGCAGTTCTCCTCGCGGGCCGAGCGCTACGAGCACCGTGCCGGCAGCGCGCTGGACCTGACCCGGCAGCAGCTGGCCATCGTGGGCCTGCTGCTGCTGCGCGGCCCGCAGACCGTCAATGAACTGCTGACCCGCGCCGAGCGCCTGTTCCCGTTCCAGGACGCCGACGAAGTGCGCCACCATGTCGAGCGGATGATCCAGCGCGGGCTGGCGGTGCAGCTGCCGCGTGCAGGTGGCCAGCGCGAGGACCGTTACATGCACCTGCTGGCCGGACCGGTGGACGTGCAGGCGCTGGCGGAGCAGTACCGGCCCGCGCCGTCGGCCGGCAGCAGCAATGCTGGGCTGGAAGCGCGGGTGCAGGAGCTGGAAACCACCGTGGCCGCACTGCAGGAACAGCTGGCCGAGCTGCGCGCGCAACTCGGCGGTTAGACCATCGGCGCGCCCGGCGTGGCAAACAACCGCAGCACGTCCTCATCGCGCGGTGGCGGCAACCGCACGTCGCCGCGGTCTTCCATCCCCAGCTTGCGCAACAGCGCCGCCGAGCGCAGGTTGTCCGGGGCGACGATGCCGTACAGGTCCCGATAGCCCAGTACATCGCGCGCGTAATGCATCACTCCGCGCGCGGCTTCGAACGCGTAGCCACTGCCTTCGTACTGCGCCAGCAGGGCATAGCCGACATCCGGTGCCGGCAGCCCATCACGGCGCACCAGTCCGGCGTTGCCCATCCACGCCCCATCGCTGCGGCGGATGATGGCGTACATGCCGAAGCCATTGAGCGTGTAGCTGCCCAGCACCCGCTCGGCCGTGTAGTCCCGCGCCTGCGCCAGCGTGCGCACGCCACGGTCGGCGATATGGCGGATGAAGCCGGGCTCGTTGAGCAGCGCCAGCATGTCGGCCGCGTCGTGGTCAGGGTCGATCAGGCGCAGGTGCAGGCGGTCGGTCTGGATCACGGCGGACATCGCGTCGCTCGCAGGCAGGATGGACCAATTGTGCCGGCTGCCGGAACAAGGCGGTAGAGCCGACTGTTAGTCGGCTGCCTTCCGCAGGCGCCAGCGCGAACGGCAGCCGACTAACAGTCGGCGATACCGGGGTGGCGACACCGGGGTGGCGACACCGGGGTGGCGACACCGGGGTGGCGATACCGGGGTGGCGATACCGGGTGGCGATACCGGGCGGCGATAGACCGGTGGCGATGTCGTCGGCGATGGACGGGTACCGCCGGGCGACACCCCGTCCGGCGGTACCCGGCCGATGCCGTATACGGTCAGTCGAACAATGCTTCGATCGCAGCCAGGCCCGCGCTGGCGCGCGCTCTCTTGCGCGCGGCATCGGCCACCGGATCGGCGCCGTCGCGCTGCATTTCCTCGGCCGGAATCTCGTCGAAGAAGCGGCTGGGCTTGAGCCGCACGTGCTCGCCAAACTTGCGCGTGAGCTTGCTGTAGCTCATCCACAGCTGCACCTTGGCGCGGGTGATGCCCACGTACAGCAGCCGACGCTCTTCCTGCAGGTTGCCTTCGTCCAGGCTGACCTGGTGCGGCAGCACGCCGTCTTCGCAGCCGACGATGAACACGTACGGGAATTCCAGGCCCTTGGATGCATGCAGGGTCATCATCCGCACCTGGTTGCCGCCGTCGTCCTTGTCGTTGCGCGACAGCAACGCCAGCTGCGCGGCCAGGTCGGCGGTGGAAGCACCCCGGGGGCCGCCTTCGAACCATTGCGCCAGCTCTTCCAGGTTGGCCAGACGGCGCTGGTAGACCGACTCTTCCTTGCACGCGCCGCGCAGCTCGGACACCAGACCGGAATCCTTCACCAGCTTGCGCACCAGATCGCCGGAGCTCAGCTTCGGCATTTCCGCACGAAGATCGCGCAGGATGTCGGTGAATCGGCTCAGGCTGTTGGCCGCGCGCGGCGGCAGCTGCGCCAGGGCACCGATGGCTTCGGCGGCATGCGCCATCGGCAGCTCCTTGGCCGACGCCAGCTCGGCCAGTTTGGCCAGCGTGCCGGCCCCCACTTCGCGCTTGGGCGACTGCACCGCACGCATGAACGCGGTGTCGTCGTCCGGGTTCACCAGCAGGCGCAGCCATGACAGCGTGTCCTTCACCTCCTGCCGCTCCAGGAACGCGGTGCCGCCGGTGATGTGGTACGGCGCGCGCACCAGCTGCAGTGCCTTTTCCAGCGGACGCGACTGGAAGTTGCCGCGGAACAGGATGCAGAAATCGCTCCACGGAATCTGCTTGGACGTCGCCAGGTAGGAAATCTCCGCCGCGACCTTTTCCGCCTCATGTTCGCTGTTGCGGCATTCCCAGACGCGGATGCGTTCGCCATCGGCCTGGTCGCTCCACAACTTCTTGAGATGCTCGTGCGGGTTGTTGGCGATCAGCGCATTGGCCGCGCGCAGCACGCGGTTGGAACAGCGGTAGTTCTGCTCCAGCTTGATGATTTCCAGCGCCGGGTAATCCCGCGCCATCTGCTGCAGGTTTTCCGGGTTGGCCCCACGCCAGGCATAGATCGACTGGTCATCGTCGCCCACGCAGGTGAAGTTGCCGGCGCTGCCGGCCAGCTGCTTGAGCAGCCGGTACTGCGCATCGTTGGTGTCTTGGCATTCGTCCACCAGCAGGTAACCGATCCGCTCGCGCCAGGCCAGGGCGATCTCGGGATTCTCTTCCAGCACCTGCACCGGCAACCGGATCAGGTCGTCGAAGTCCACGGCGTTGAACGCGGTGAGCCGCAGCTGGTAGCGCTCGTAGACGCTGGCCGCTTCCTTCTCGCGGTTGCTGCGCGCGGCCGCCATCGCCTGCTCCGGCGACAGCCCGGCGTTCTTAGCGCGCGAGATCAGGTTCTTGACGTCCTCGATGTCATCGGGCTTGGCGCCGTACATCAGGTCCTTCACCTGCGAGGTGGAGTCGTCGGCATCGAAGATCGAAAAACCGCGCTTGAGCCCGACCGCCGCATGCTCGATCTGCAGGAACTTCAGGCCCAGCGCATGGAAGGTGCAGATGGTGACCTCTTCGGCATCGCCGCCGCGCAGGCGCTTGGCCACACGCTCGCGCATTTCCTTGGCGGACTTGTTGGTGAAGGTGATCGCCGCGATGCGCTTGGCCGGGTAGCGCCGGGTGCTGATCAGCTGGGCGATCTTTTCCACGATCACGCGCGTCTTGCCGCTGCCCGCGCCGGCCAGCACCAGCAGGGGACCTTCGCAGTGCAACACTGCCGCGCTTTGGGGGGGGTTGAGACCGTGCATGCCTTCTCCGTGCGTGCCGCATTGTAACGGCCCAATGCGCCCGCCCGCAGGCTCGCCGCCCGCGCGCCCGGGCAGTGGCGGTTGACCCGGCGCGCTGGCTGCGCTATTGAGCGTTTACTCGACGCATGGGAAGCAGTCGCATGACCCGATTCAGGATTTCCTTGTCCGTGGCCCTGTCGCTGGCCGCCCTCGGTACTGCCGGTACCGCCATCGCGCGCAATGTGGACGCCGACCCACGCGCCCAGGAGGTGGTGAGCTCGCCGGGTTTCCTTACCGCCCATCCAGACCTGCGGTTCCGGCTGCTGGGCCAGGAAGCCCAGGAGCGGGGGCGCTGGCGGGAGGCACGCACCTACTACCTGCAGGCCGCGCGCTACGCCGACAAGCCCTCGCAGGCGGCGTTGGCCGAGCTGGTCTGGGAGGGTCAGGACGATACCCCGGACCATGCAATGGGCTATGTATGGATGGACCTGGCCGCTGAACGCGGCGGCGAGATGCTGCTGGCCAGGCGCGAGCACTACTGGAACGCACTGACCCCGGAGGAACGCGAGCGCGCCGTCCGCGAAGGGCAGGCACTGTACGCCGAATACGGCGATCCAGCGGCCAAGCCACGGCAGGAACGGGAGATGCGCGCCGTGCGCCAGAACGTGACCGGCAGCCGCACCGGCGACGCCGGGCTGCTGCGGACCCAGGCCAAGGGCAACAGTGGCATGCGCCAGGTCGACCCGGCGGTGTACTGGCAGGACAAGTACTGGGAGCCGGCCGCGTACTGGCAGTGGCAGCAGGACGTCATCGAGGCAATGGGCCCCTGAGGCGGCAGGGCGTCTAGAATTGGCCGATGGCCAAGCTCTATTTCTATTATTCGGCGATGAATGCCGGCAAGACCACCACGCTGCTGCAGTCGGCGCACAACTACCGCGAGCGCGGCATGCGGGTGGCGATCCTGACGCCACGCCTGGACGACCGCGCCGGGCGCGGCGTGGTGGCGTCGCGGATCGGCCTCAAGGCCGACGGCGTGGCCTTCGACCGCGACACCGACCTGGAACGACTCATCCGCGACGACCTGGCCGCCCATGGGCCGCTGGGCTGCGTGCTGGTGGATGAAGCGCAGTTCCTCAGCCGCAGCCAGGTCTGGCAGCTCAGCGAAGTGGTCGACCAGCTGCGCATCCCGGTGCTGTGCTACGGCCTGCGCACCGATTTCCGTGGCGAGCTGTTCGAAGGCAGCCAGTACCTGCTGGCCTGGGCCGACGAGATGCAGGAGATCAAGACCATCTGCCACAGCGGCAAGAAGGCCACCATGACCGTGCGCGTGGACGAGCACGGCCACGCGGTGCAGGACGGCCCGCAGGTGGAGATCGGCGGCAACGAACGCTACGTTTCGGTCAGCCGTGCCGAGTTCAAGAAGATCACCCGCGGCGAGGGCAGAATCGACCCTGCCCAGGCGCGCCTACCCCTGTAGAAGCGCGGGCAGGTACCGACCGTTGGTCGGTCCTCCTCAATACAACGTCCGCTCCGGCGCCCCCGCCGGCGGCGGCGTGTATTGATACAGCCAGGTTTCGGTCAACGTCCTGCCACCGCTGCGCAGATACAGGCGGATATCGATCTGGTCGGTACTGCCGTCCGGCGGCACCAGGTCGAACATGGCGCGGTAGCCCTTGATCTCGCGCAGCGGGCGCGCCGAGACCGTCTCGGTGCGACCCCGGCTGGCCTGCACCACCGCTTCAACCTCGCCCTTGTCGATCAGCGCCGCCAGCTCGCCGCCGGCGAAGTCCACCGCAAAGCGCCAGGAGAAGTACTCGCGCTTCTTGCCGATCACTCCGCCCAGCCCGGTGCGCGTCGCCACGCACTGTGCCAACGGTGGTCGCGCCGGCGGTTCGGCGCCCCAGTAGAGGCGGTACCCGAGCAGCATCTCCTGGCCCGGCTGCGGCTTGGCGTCCGGATTCCAGAACGCCACGATGTTGTCGAAGGTCTCGTCCACGGTGGGAATCTCCACCAGCTGCACCGAGCCCTTGCCCCACTGCCCCTTGGGCTCCACCCACAGGCACGGGCGCTTCTCGTAGAACACGCCATCGTCCTGGTAGTGGTCGAAGTTGCGGTCGCGCTGCAGCAGGCCGAAACCGCGCGGGTTGTTGTCCACGAACATGTTGAAGCGCAGCTGGCGCGGGTTGGACAGCGGGCGCCAGATCCATTCGCCTGCGCCATTCCACATCGACAGGCCGTCGGTGTCGTGGATCTCCGGGCGCCAGTCCCAGGCCATGCGGCGGTCGTTCTCGCCCACCTGGTACATGCTGGTGCACGGGGCGATGCCCAGGCGTTCAATGATCTTGCGCGGGTACAGCGCCACGTCCACGTCCATCAGCAGCACCTCGCCGTTGGTGATGGCGAAGCGGTACGCACCGGCCACGCTGGGCGAATCCAGCAGCGCATATACCACCAGCGTGTTGGAATCCTTGGCCGGCTGTTCCAGGAAATAGGCGATGAAGTCCGGGAACTCTTCCGGTCGGTCCATGCCGGTGTCGATCGCCAGGCCGCGCGCGGACTGGCCGTACTGACCTTCCTTGCCCACCGCGCGGAAATAGCTGGCGCCCAGGAACGCGGCGAAGTCGCGGTCGGTGTCCTGGCGGGTATTGAGGCGGAAGCCCGCAAAGCCCAAGTCGGCCGGCAACTGGCCGCCCTTCAGCCCGCTCTTGCCGTAGTTGAAGGCGGCCGGATCGTAGGCCAGCTCCTGCGCCATGCCGTCGACCACGTCGAACATGCGCACCGGCGAATGGAAGTACAGGCCCAGGTGGAAGAACTTGGCCTGGAAGCGGCCGGGCTGGTCGGCCCACAGCGCATGGTCCTGGCGGTAGCTGATCGACTGGTACTGGTCCCAGTCCAGCGCTTCCAGCGGCCCCGGCAAGGTGCGCCGGTGGCTCTTGTACGGCGCCTCGGACAGCGCGCGCGCCTGTCCCTTGAGCACCGCGAAGTCGAACGGCTGCGGCTGGCCCAGCCGGCGCAGGCCGACCTGGCTGCCCGCTGCGGCACACGCCGGCAGCGCGGGGAACCCCATGGCGGCCAGGGCCAGGGAAGCATTGCGGATGAAGTCGCGTCGTTGCATGCAGGCAGCGATGGCAGGAAAGGGCCGGCCATCATAGGCATGCCCGCGTTAATTCGTCGCCGTGGCCGGCGATTGGCGTTCAGGCTGGCACGCCTGCAGGGCCCGCTGGATCTGGCGGTCGACACGCCCTCCCTGCGGGCGCTGCTGGCGCACCTCGGTCTGCAGACGCAGCAGCGCCTGGCGACCGCGCCCCGGCGCCTGTGCGCAGTCCAGCTGGCCCAGCGCCGCGCGCGCCAGCCAGCGCAGCTGCACGCTGCGCGGATCCTTCGCCTCGCCCTGGGTCAGCGGCTGGAGCGCGCGTTGCGCCTCGGTCGGCTGGCCCATGCGGATCAGGTTGCGCCCCCAGGCCAACTGCACGGCCTGCTGCTGCAGGCGCGCGTCCGGTCCGCCGCGCGCGGACTGGCGCATCAGCGCGGCCAGCCGGTCGCCGGCCTGCCAGGGATCGACATGTTCGCCGATGACCTCGGCCATCCTGCGGTCGGCACGCTGCACGTCCGGGTCGTCCTCGCCGCGCTGCGCCGCCTGCCACTGCCGGCCTTCGTGCAGGGCGGCCAGTGCGTCCTGCCAGCGGCCGGTCTCGGCCAGCGCGCTGCCGTAGTCGTACAGCCCCTGGGGCAGCAGCCCGATGCAGTCGGGCTGCCGCCAGATCGCCACGGCCCGTCCGAAGGCGTCCACCGCTGCCACCGGATCGCCACGCTCCAGCGCGACACGGCCCAGCGCATGCCAGGTCTGGCCGGTATCGCGATGCTGCTCGCCCAGCACCCTGCGGGTGAGCCGGTGTATTTCCTGCAGGTCCTGTGCGGCCTGGGCAAGGTCGCCCTGCTGCAGCGCCAGGGTGGCGCGCAGGCGGCGGATGCCCAGTGTCTCCGGGTGGTCGGCGCCGTACAGGGCCAGCGCGTCGGCCCATGCGGCGTCCAGCGCCTGCCCGGCGCCGTCCAGGTCGCCCTGCGCGGCAAGCGTTTCGCCCAGGTGCCGGTGCAGGGTCACCCCCTGCGGGTGGCGGCCACTGCTGCGCGTCTGCAGCAGCCGCAGCGCCTCGCGGTAGCCGGCCAGGGCGGGGGCGGCGTTGCCATCGTCACTGTCCAAAGCAGCCAGATCGGCCAGGCTCTCGGCGGTACCGGTGGCATCGTGCATCTGGTCGCGGCGCAGCGCCAAGGCAAGGTTGAACGCCTCGCGGGCCTGCCCGCGGTAGCCCAGCAGCTGCTGGCAGCGGCCCAGCTGCGCGTGGAACTCGGCCACCAGCGAGGGCAGCGCCTGGCGCTGCGCGTTGGCCAGCGTCTGCACCGGCAGCAGATGCGCCAGGCACTCGCGCGAACGGCCCAGCATGCGCAGCGCACGACCCCGCTGGGTTACCGCTTCGAGCTGCAGCGCCGGCGGTACGTCCTCCACCTGTTCCAGCAGCGCCCGCTGCCGGTCCAGGGTTTCCAGGGCCAGGGCGTAGTCGCCGATGCCGATGCGCAACCGGCCGATCACCCCTTCCAGATCGGCCAGCGGCAGCGGCTGGTCGGCCAGCTCGGCCTCGCCGCGCTGCTGCCCGGTGGCCAGCAGCTGGCGCACGTCGAAGCTGCCGTGGCGCACGCTGGCGGCACGGTCGAACAACCCGATGGTGAACTCCTGCATCGCCTGCGCACGTGCGATCTCGCGCCGCGCCTGCTGCATCTGCCACAGCGCCAGTGCCGCCAGCGCGATCAAGGCCGACGCCACCAGCGCCGCCAGCGCCACCCCCCAGCGGTGCCGCCCCAGGTATTTGCGGAACCGGTACAGCGCGCGCTGCGGGCGGGCCTGGATCGGGCGGCCCTGCAGGAAGCGCTGCAGGTCCTGGGCCAGCGCCTCCACCGAGGCATAGCGCTGCGCCGGATCTTTCTGCAGTGCCTTGAGCAGCACCGTATCCAGATCGCCACGCAGGCGCCGGGCCAGGCGACGTGTGGCCGGGGTGGCGGCGGCATCGGTGATGTCCCCGCGCAGCAGCACGCTGGACGCGCGCGGTGCGTCCACCTCCAGAATCGACCGCTCCCACTCGGCATCGCTGTGTCGGCGCAGACGGTAAGGCTTGCGCCCGGTGATCACCTCGAACAGCACCACGCCCAGCGAATACACGTCGGTGAGCGTGGTCACCGGTTCGCCGCGTACCTGTTCGGGCGCGGCGTAGTGCAAGGTAAAGGCGCGCGCTTCGGTGGGCGGGTGCGCGGCGTTGGCGGCGATGGTGTCGCTGGCCAGCAGCTTGGCGATGCCGAAATCCAGCAGCTTCACCTCCCCTTCGGCGGTGACCAGGATGTTGGACGGCTTCAGGTCACGGTGCACCACCAGGTTGGCGTGTGCATGGCTGACCACCGCACACACCTGCAGCATCAACTGCAGGCGGCGCTCCAGCGGCAGCTGCAGGCGCTGGCAGTAATCGGTGATCGGCTCGCCTTCCACGTAGGCAAGCGCCAGGTAGGGCTGGCCCTGCAGGTCGACGCCCGCGTCCAGCAGCTGCGCCAGGTGGGGGTGCTGCAGGCGCGCCAGGATCTCGCGCTCCCGGCTGAAACGCTGGCGCAGGCCCGGATCGGCATAGCCGCTGCGCAGCAGCTTCAGCGCCACCTGCCGCTGGTACAGCCCGTCGGCGCGCTCGGCCAGCCACACCTCGCCCATGCCGCCCTCGCCCAACTGGCGCAGCAGCCGGTAGGGTCCGATAGGGGTGCCGGCGCGGCTGTCTTCCGGCGCCGCCGTCCACAGGGGCTGCGCCATGAAGTCCTGGCTTTCCTGTTCGTGCGCGAGCAACCGCTCCAGGTCATCCGCCAGGGAGGCGTCGGCCGCGCGCAGCTGCACCAGGCGCGCGCTGCGCTGGTCGGGGGGCAACTCCAGCAACTGATCCAGCAGCGAGGACACCTGCCGCCAGCGCACTGCGTCCATCGTCCCTTCCCCGGGCGCTGTGTACCGCTCTGTCGAACCGCCCGCACCACGGCGCGGGGCCTCGTGACCCTTGCGGCGTCAGTCCTCGCGGACCGACGCCAGCAGGAACATCCGTGCCTTCTGCCAGTCGCGCCGGATGCTGCGCTCGGAGCGGTGGCACAGATCGGCGATTTCCTGTTCGGACAAACCGGCGAAGTAGCGCAGCTCGACCACCTTGGCCAGGTGCATGTCCACCGCCTGCAGGCGCGCCAACGCCACGTCCAGTGCCAGCAGGTCTTCGTCCAGGCGCACGCCGCTGCTGCTGTTCTCGGGAATTTCCGCGACCCGCTTGAGGTCACCGCCGCGCTTGCGCGCCAGCCGGTTGCGCGCGTAATCCACCACCACGCTGCGCATCGCCGAGGCGGCGTAGGCAAAGAAATGCGCGCGGTCTTCGAAGCGGGCCGCCCCGCGCGCGCCGAGCAGTTTCAGATAGGACTCGTGGACCAGCGAGGTGGCATCCAGGGTGCGTCCCTGCTGGCCGGCCAGCTGGCGCCGGGCCATGCTGTGCAGCTCCTGGTAGAGCAGGGTCAGCACGCGGTCCAGCGCGGCACGATCCCCCGACCGGGCCGAATCGAGCCATACGGTGATATCCGGGCTTTCGTCCATCGCACACCCCCGCCGGTGACGTTGGGCCGACTATAGCGCCCACCGGTGGCCTGCGCGCTACGCCTCAGCGTTGGCAGTACCCGCACCAGACGCTGGCGCGCTGGCCGATGGTGGCGTGGCGCAGCGCCCGCCCGCACTGCCGGCAGGGTTCGCCTTCACGCCCGTAGACCAGCAGTTCCTGCTCGAAGTAACCGGGCGCACCATCGGGATTGATGAAATCGCGCAGGGTGGTGCCCCCCCGGGTAATGGCATAGGCCAGGATCTGCTTCACCGCCATGGCCAGGCGCTGGTAGCGCTCACGCGAAATCTTCCCCGCCTCCCGCAGCGGGTTGATCCCGGCCATGAACAGGCTTTCGGCGGCGTAGATGTTGCCCACCCCCACCACGATGCCCTGGTCCATCAGGAAGGTCTTCACCGAGGCACTGCGGCCGCGGCTGCGCTGGAACAGGTAGTCGCCGTCGAAGGCGTCGTCCAGCGGTTCGGGGCCCAGCGCGGCCAGCAGCTCATGGGTTTCCCCCGCCGGCTGCCAGAGCAGGCTGCCGAAGCGGCGCGGGTCGTTGAAGCGCAGCAGGCGGCCGTTGTCCAGGCTGATGTCGACGTGGTCGTGCGCCCGCACCGGGGTGTCGCCCGGTAGTACACGCAGGCTGCCCGACATGCCCAGGTGCAGCAGCGCGCTGCCAATGGCCGTATCCAGCAGCAGGTACTTGGCGCGCCGGCGCACGCCCTGGATGGCCTGCCCCGGAAGCAATTGGCTGATTTCCTCGGGAATTGGCCAACGCAGGTCCGGCCGGCGCAGGATCACGCCGTGGATGCTGCGGCCTTCCAGGTGCGGGGCCAGACCGCGGCGGGTGGTTTCGACTTCGGGGAGCTCAGGCATACCCACATTGTAGAGCGGGGCTCTGCCCCGCTGCTTCATCCCGACTCAGGCGCCCTCGCCTTCCACAGCCACCGCCGGCACCGCAACCTCGGCCGCAGCAGGAGCAGCCGCAGGTTCCTGCGACACCGACGAGCGGTCCGGGAACAGCGTCGGCAGCGCGGCAACGAACTTGGCCACGCACGCATCGGTGTAGCGCTGGGCAACCTGCCTGGCCATCGCGTAGTCGTCGGCCTGCCAGGCCTCCAGCGGCGCGGAAACCGGTTCGGCAACACTGCAGTGCGCACCTTCCCCGCCGGTCAGGCGCAGCAGCTTGCGGCGGTACGGGAAGCCCGCATGCATGGTCTGGCGCAGCTCGTACTCGGTCTCCGCGTTGCCCAGTTCCTTGTAGACCAGCGTGAACTCGCCCACGGTGGACATCACCCAGACCTCCTCGTCCGGCACCGCGCCGGGATGTGCCGCGAAGTACGTCCCCAGAGCCTCGCGCATCTGATTCACGAGGTAATTGAAGGCTGGGTTGGGCACACTTTCAATGCGGGTGCCATGCAACTGATGCTTGCTGAAGGTACTGCCGCCCACGGTACCGGACAGCAGCGAAAGGACCGCCTTGCGCGCAAGCGCACCGCCAGTGGCAGAGCGTTGGACCAGGCGAAGCTCGCGGTCGCTGACCGGCTGACCGTCCGGGCCGGGCTGCGATTCGGCGCTTACGCGCACCCGGCCTACCCATGGCGGCACGACATCGGAAACGAATTCCTCATCCGCAGATGCGTCCTCCGCCACCGCAGTGTCAATGTCGTCGGCCGCGCTCACGATATCTGCGGGTGACGCAGGGCCGTCAACGGCCGCATCGACCGGCGCCGGCGGCACCGGTTCATCAGCATGCGCTGGACTGTAGAGGGCGATGCCGCCCAGCAGCAGGGCGACAGAAAGGAGATGCGGCATCTGCATGGAAATGAGGTCCTGGTAGAGAAAGTCGTGCGCCATCCCAGGAACGTCGGTCTTAGCAGCGGCATTGCGTCACGTCCATGTCCCATCCACCGCGATCCGTCGCGGTCCACATGCCGAGCTGCAGCACACACTGATCAACCGGCATGCGCCGGGATCCTGTTGCCATCCGCCTGTCGCCAGGCGGCAGTACGCCGGTGTGCCAAAGCAACCTCCTTGCGCATCGATCATTATCGGCCGGAGGGAAGATTTATTAAGTGCCATTTACGACTTCTGATCAGGGAATGCGTCCGCATCATCAATCGCCACTTGCGTGCCAGCGGCATCGAGTCGTCAGACTTCGCCATGGAGGCCGCTTCGCCTCATTCGCGAACTTGGCTGAGGTCGCGTAGGAATTCTAAGGGTTCGCCCGCTGAACGGCCTGCGTCTGGAGTCAGGGGCTGCACGCTACGGAGCTGGGGAAGGCGGCGCAGTACCGCCCCTCCAGGCGAAGGCGCGCGCTGGGGACGGGAACGTGGGCTCCAGGGAGGCAGGAGGAACTTGACCGCAATCCCTTCGCTTCGCACACCGGTACCACGCGCCAGTCCTGCGTGTAGCCATAACCCAGCGACTCCATGCATCTAAGCGTTGCGACGTGCTTTTCGATGGTGAAGCCTTCCCGGCCAATTTTCCTCGTCGGGTACGGCGTTGCATAGCCACACTCCAACATATCCTTCCAGAGAGTGGCTTGATCGGTGTCTGCCCTTCTCCATATTTCCCAATCATCTGGCGGAGGCGCGAAGGCATTCTTCGGAAGGCAACCCACGCCGGCGAGTACGGTTACCCCAGCTAGAACAAGCTTCCACTTCACGACGGATCTCCTGGACGCGTGTCGTCCACGTTGGGCATGAGGGCTCTGTGCGGTCACGCATGCCCTGCTGGTCGGCCAGCATAGGCTACCCCGTGCTGCGACCACGCGGGTGCGGCACTGGTCAGACCTGCAACGGCGGCCAGCACCAGCCTGCTCAGTCGGCGCCACGCTGCTACGTCCAATGCTTCGCCACAGAAACGGCTGCGGATCAGCGGGGCGGCGCGGACAGTTCCCTGGCGCTCAGGAAGCCGTCGCCGTTGGCATCCTGCTTGTGGAAGCGTTCGATGATCGTCTGGCGCTGCTGGTCGCGGCTGATCGCCTTGCCCCTGCCGCCGGGCAGCTCGTCCGCACTGAGCGTGCCATCGCCATTACGGTCCATGCGGTCGAAGGCGTACATCATCCAGTCCACGTACTCGTCGACGCTGACCTTGCCGTCGCCGTTGCTGTCCATGCGCTGCAGGTAGGTACCGGTGTCGGCCACCTGCGCATGCGCGCCCAACGCGAACAGCACCAGTGCGGCACAGGAAAAACGCCGCGCAGGGCGGCGTTTTTCGAAGTAGGTGGGCAGGCGCACCGGTCAGTGCGCCGTCAACGCGTAGCCCTTCAGGCGCGCTGCGTAATTCTGCAGCGCGGCGATACCGCTGGCCTCGGCCTCGTGGCACCAGACCTGCAGCAGCTTCAGGCGTTCGGCGGCATCGTTGCCGCGGGCTTCGAGCAGTGCGGCCAGGCGCGCGCGGTGTTCGACCAGCACGCGGATGCGCGGGCGCTGTTCCACCCAGGTGCTCAGCTCGGCACGGCAATCGGGCTTGAGCCAGCGGCCATCGTTGACCAGGCCACGGCGCATCCGGCGCGGCAGCAGCTGGCGCAGCTTGGCACCGGCCATCGCCGCTTCTTCGCGCAGGGCCGGCACGAACACGTTGCGCTGGTAGTCGGTCATTGCCTGGAAGCGATGCGACAGCAGGGCCTTGAGGGTTTCGGCATCCGGCACGGCAATGTTCGGGCGCACGTCCATGCTCGGTGCCACACGCAGCACCTTGGCCAGGCCCACGGCCTGCAGGCCACGGATGGCCGCCCAGCCGATGTCGAATTCCCAGCGGCGCATCGAGAAGCGCGCCGAGCTCGGGAAGGCATGGTGGTTGTTGTGCAGCTCTTCGCCGCCGATCCAGAACGCCCACGGGGTGAGATTGGTGGAGGTGTCGGCCGATTCGAAGTTGCGGTAGCCCCACCAGTGGCCCAGGCCGTTGACCACGCCAGCGGCCCAGAACGGGATCCACGCCATCTGGATGGCCCACAGGGCCACGCCGGGCAGGCCGAACAGCACCAGGTTCAGTGCGAACAGGGCAACCGGGCCCAGGTTGGCATGCGGGGTGTAGAGGTGCCGCTCGATCCAGTCTTCCGGCGCGCCACGACCGTACTGGTCGATATCCGCGCGCATGCCACGGGCTTCGCGGTACAGCTCCACGCCGCGCCAGAACACCGTGCCGATGCCCTTGGTGACCGGGCTGTGCGGGTCTTCCTCGGTTTCCACCTTGGCGTGGTGCTTGCGGTGGATGGCCACCCACTCCTTGGTGATCATGGAGGTGGTGAGCCAGGTCCAGAAGCGGAAGAAGTGCGCGACCACCGGATGGAAGTCCACGCCCCGATGGGCCTGGCTGCGATGCAGGTACAGCGTGACGGCAAAGATGGTCAGCTGGGTGAAGACCAGCAGCACCAGGCCCATGCCCCACCAGCCAAGGCCGACGACGCCGCCGGTCAGGAAGTTGAGGAGGCTATCGAACATCGCAGGACTCCGGGCCATGACGGCCAGCAGGGAAACGGGTTACAGGTGGGTCCATCATGGGGCCAGACGTTGCAAACTTCATCCGTCTGATGCCATTTTTGCGCAGTCATTCAGTTGTTTTCCCCCTTCGTGAGCATTGCCCCCGCATTCATGACCGTCGCCTCCCCCCTGCCGACCGCTACGGCCGCCGCCCCGCTGATCGAACTGGACCGGGCCTGCGTCATCCGCGGCCAGGTCCGCGTGCTGCACGACCTCACCCTGCGCATCGCGCAGGGCCAGCACACCGCGCTGCTGGGCCCCAACGGCTGCGGCAAGTCCTCCTTCATCAAGCTCATCACCCGTGAGCTGTACCCGCTGGCACATGCCGACGGCACGGTGGCAGTGCGCGTGCTTGGCCAGAACCGCTGGCAGGTGGATCGGCTGCGCTCGCAGCTGGGCATCGTGACCGGCGACCTGAGCAGCAATCTGGCCGACATGCCGGGGCTGACCGTGGAAGAAGCGGTGCTGTCGGGATTCTTTGCCAGCTTCGTGGTCCCGGCGTTCCGCGAGGTGACCGATGACATGCGGGCCCGCGTACGTGAAACGCTGGCGCTGACGGGCGCCTTGTCGTTGCTGCATCGAGGCTACGCTGAACTTTCCGCCGGTGAGACGCGGCGGGTGCTGATCGCCCGGGCGCTGGTCAACCGCCCCCAGGCGCTGCTGCTGGACGAACCCTCCACCGGGCTGGACCTGGTGGCGCGCCAGCACCTGATTGCGACCATGCGTGCGCTGGCCGCACAGGGCATCACCCTGGTGCTGGTGACCCACCACATCGAGGAAGTGATTCCCGAAATCGAACGCGTGGTGCTGCTGCGCGGTGGCCGGATCGCGGCCGATGGCACGCGCGCGGAGCTGCTGCGGGATGGGCCACTGTCAGACGTATTCGGCGGGCCGATCCAGGTCATCGAGCATGACGGACGCCTGACTGCCTTTGCAGGTTGAAGGCCGGCGTAGCTCCACGCCCTGCGTGGCTGCCCTTCGTTGGGGCCGCGAAGCCACGCAGGGCGTGGCGCTACGGCCGGGGGGCCAGCGTTGCCGGTCCCCCCGGTTACGTTTAGAACCGCACCGCGACTGCGCGGCTTTCGATCGGGGCCATCCGGCCCTGGTCCTGCAACTGCAGGTCACGCAGTTCGAACGGGGCGCTGTAGCCACCCGGCAACGCCACCATGTCGAACGCCAGCAGCAGTTCGCCTGCACCAGCCGCATCGAACCACGCCGCGCTGTGCGCCTGCGCCACCGGGCGCAGGGCGCCGCCCGGGCCGGTGGCATACAGCGTGCCGCGCGCCTCGTAACGGCCCGGTGCGCCGATCTGCAATGGCAGCCGCACCTGGCGCTGCGCCGCATCGACTTCGGCCTGGCCACTGAAACGCGCGGTCGGGCGGGCCACCGCGAAGGCCACCTTGGCATCGCGCTGCACGCCCTGCGCGGTCACGAAGGCCTGCAGTTCCCACAGCCCCTGCGCCTGGCCGACGTCCTCGGGAATGCTGACCTGCGCGCGCAGGCCGTCCTTGCCGGCCACCAGCGGCACCGGCCAGCTACGCCCGTCCGGCGCCACCAGCAGCGCCTCGCCGGCAGCCGGCAGCGCGCGTGCCACCGGGCGCCCGGCAGCCAGCGCCGCGGGGCCGCCGTCGTTCTGCAGCCGCGCGGTGAGTGCAATGCGGCCGCCAGCCAGCACCTGCTGGCGGTCGGCCTGCAGCTGCAGCGCGATCGGGCTGTTGGGTTCCAGCACCTGCACCACATAACGGCCCTGCGCCTGCGGCGCCTGCAGGCGGTAGGTACCCACCGCCGCGCTCGCCCCGGTGCGTGCCATCGCGGTGCCTTCGCCCACGGTCATGCCGGCCGCGCGCAGCTGCTGCGCATCCACCACCTTGTCGAGCGCCAGCACGCCGGCCGGGTCACGCACCTGCAGCTGCCCCGCGCCAAGACCCCGCGCGCCCTGTGACGGGCTGACCTGGATCACGGCGTCGGGTGCGGTCAGCGGCAGATCCAGCCCGCGCTGCAGGGTGGCCGCGTCGACGGTGTCCCAGTAGCTGCGGCTCACCGCAGTGAACGGGGCCGGGGCGCTCAGCGCCTGGTCCGGATCCAGCGCCCACGCGAAACTCAACGGCGCTCGCTCGATCGTGCTGTCGGGCAGCGGCGCGCCCTCCACGCGCGGGGCCACCTGGTCGGTGCTGCGCGCCGGCTGCAGGGTCTGCGCGGCCTGCAGGGGCAGTGCGAACAGGGCCGCGGCGATGGCCACGGCAATGGTCTTGTTCGAGGTCATGGCGGGTTCCTCACAGGGTCAGGTCGTTGCGCAGGATCGCGCCCAGGCCGAAGCATTCGCGGCGGCTCTGGTTGTGGTTGAGCGGTTCGGCGCCAGCGGTGCGGGCCTTGTCGTTGAACAGCACGCTGCCGGCGGCGCTCTGGCTGCTGCAGTCCAGGAAGCCGTCCGAGCAGCTGCCCAGCCAGTTCTGGGTCAGCTCCAGGCCAACGCTCTGCGCATAGCCGCCGCAGTAACTGTTGCTGTCCCACACCGCCGACTCCACGTCCGTGCCGACCATCACACGGAACGGTTTTGGCAGCGCCGGGCGGCCGGCGGTGCCGTACAGGTTCTGCGCGTTGTAGGTGGCCATCCAGCCGACCTGCTGCATGCGCACCGCGTCGTTGCCGTAGCCCAGCAGCCAACCCACCGAGGCTTCGAACACGTTGCCGTTGAGCGCCGCATCGGCCAGCGGCGTGCCGGCCGACGAGGGTGCCAGCGCGGTGACCTTGCTGATGGTCTGGATGATCTTCGGGTAGCGGCTGTCCTGGGTGGGATTGGACAGGATCCAGCGCATCACGTTGCCACCGTTGGAATGGGTGATCACCACCAGCCGGGTAATGCCCCGGGTGTTGATGAAGGTGGTCAGCTGACCGGCCAGGCAGCCCGCGGCTTCGGGGGTCCACATGTACTGCTGGAAATCGCAGTTGATCACGGTGTAGTTGGCGCTGTTGGGCAGCCCCTGCCGCACGCTGTCGATGATGCCCGGCTGCCAGTAGTCGGTACGGGCGTCGGTCTGTTTGCCGGTACCGTGCACGAACGCCACGCCGAGCACGTCGGCGGCGTGTGCGCTGGCACACGCCAGCATCATTCCCAGGGCCAGGCCCGCGCCCTTCCCCACTGCATTGCTTCGCATACTGCGTCTCCGATGTTCAGGTTGCGGAGCAGAGCCCCGCGCTGCTGGTGGTTCCCCCTGATGGCTGGCGCCGCGGTGCCATGGCTGGGATCGATGCAGGTCCCGGACACAGCTGGCAGCGCCCGGGCAGACGCTATGCCGTCGGGCGATCCGAGTCCGTGACCCAGTAGAGGGTTCGTGGCATTTGAAGCGACTCCCATAGGGACGATCACCCGCCATGCCGGGTCTGGCGGCATGACCTGCGGCGGCTGGCAGGGCGGTGCGAAGCTGCGATCATTCCGGTCTGTCACCGTCGAGACCGTGCCCATGCCTGCTGCCATCGCCCTCCTTCGCCCCGTGTTGGGCGCCTGCCTGCTCGCCGCCGTGACCGGCTGTGCCACGGTGGATGCACCGGCCACCCCGGTGGAAGCGTCGGTGGTGACCAAGGCCGTGGGCTACCTGGCCGCCGACGCCGTGCCCGGCAGCCTGTCTCTGGTGCCGGCACCGCCGCAGTCAGGGTCGGCCGGGTTTGCGCTGGATGAGCAGGTCAGCCGCGAAGCGCGCGCGCTGCGTGGCAGTCCCCGTTGGGCACAGGCCCACCGCGATGCCGAACTCGGGTTCCCCGAGGGCGCCAACCAGTTCAGCTGCGCGATCGGGCTGGATGTGGACGCGCAGAAGACTCCCGCCCTCTACCGCCTGCTCGAGCGCAGCCGGATCGACGCCAGCGCCGCTACGCGCGCGGCCAAGCATCACTACCAGCGCGCGCGGCCGTTCATGGTCAATGGTGAGCCGACCTGCACGCCCGACGATGAAGCGGGCCTGCGCAACAATGGCTCGTATCCGTCCGGCCACACCTCGATCGGCTGGGCCTGGGCCCTGATCCTGTCGGAAATCGTCCCCGAGCGTGCCGACGCGATCCAGGCGCGCGGGCGCAACTACGGCGAAAGCCGGCTGGTGTGCAACGTGCACTGGCAGAGCGACATTCTGGAAGGCCGCTTCATGGGTGCCGCCGCCGTAGCACGCCTGCACGACAACCCGGAATTCAACCGTGACCTGCAGGCAGCCCGCAAGGAAGTCGCGGCGGCACGAAAGGCAGGCGCCCACCCGACGCGGGATTGCAAGGCCGAAGAAGCGGTGCTGAAGGTACACCCGGCCAGCGCGCTGTGACGGCGAAAATCACCTCCCAACGTATCCACATGCCATCGCGTTCGCGAGCAATTCGTAGCGCCGACTGTTAGTCGGCGACCGCGCGAAGCGCGGCGCAAGCATCCGACGCCGCGCAAATTCCGTCGCGGCATTCTTGCCGACGTTTGGACCAACCGAAGCCGCGCTTCCGGCGTTCATGACCTCGGACCGAAGAGCTGCCGACTAACAGTCGGCACTACCGTCGGCGACCGCGCGAAGCGCGGCGCGAGCATCCGAAGACGCGCAAATGCCGTTGCGGCATTCTTGCCGACGTTTGGACCCGCCGAAGCCGCTCTTCCGGCGTTCATGACCTCGGAACGAAGAGCTGCCGACTAACAGTCGGCACTACCGTCGGCGACCGCGCGAAGCGCGGCGCAAGCGTCCGACGCCGCGCATATGGCGTTGCGGCATTCTTGCCGACGTTTGGACCGACCGAAGCCGCGCTTCCGGCGTTCATGACCTTGGAACGAAGAGCTGCCGACTAACAGTCGGCACTACCGTCGGCGACCGCGCGAAGCGCGGCGCAAGCATCCGACGCCGCGCATATGGCGTTGCGGCATTCTTGCCGACGTTTGGACCGACCGAAGCCGCTCTTCCGGCGTTCATGGCCTTGGAGCGAAGAGCTGCCGACTAACAGTCGGCACTACCGTCGGCACTACCGTCGGCGATACCGTCGGCGATACCGTCAGTGATGCCGTCGGCGGCGCTGCCGGGTTGTGATCGACGATCAAAAAAAAACGGCGCGGAGGTGTCCGCGCCGTTCTTGTCTACCTGTTGCGCACCGCGATCAGAACTTCGCGGTGAATTCCACGCCGAACGTACGCGGCTCGTTGAGGAAGCCGGTGAGGTTGTTGAAGTCGATCGCACCGACCACGCGGGTCTGGTTGGTCAGGTTGCGACCGAACACGGCCACGTCGTACTGACCATACTCCCAGTTGTAGCCCAGGCGCAGGCCCCCCTCCAGCGACGAGCGGCTGCGGAACTCCGGCGACTCGTACAGGAAGAAGTTCACCGGGCTGCGGTAGGCCCAGTCGGTGTACACATACAGTTCGCTGGCGTCGCTGAGCGGGAAGCCGGCGCGCAGGGTCATGTTGTGGATCCACTTCGGCGCCTGCGGCAACGGGTTGCCGTTCACCAGCGCGTAGGTGCCGCCGTTGATCACCGTGGTCGGGTCGGTGATGGTGCAGCCGCCACCGCAGATCGCCACCGCCAGGTCGCGGTCCTTGATCTCGGTGTCGTTGTAGCTGCTGCCCAGGGTCAGCAGCACGTGGTCGGTCAGGTAGGCTTCGAAGTCCAGCTCGGCGCCCTGGCCGATGGTCTTGTCGGCGTTGAGCAGGGTGGCGGTGTTGTTGCTGCCGCCCACCGCGATCAGCTGCTGGCCATCGACGTTGTAACGGAAGATGTTGAAGCCCAGGCGCGCGCGGCGGTCGAACAGGTCGGCCTTGACGCCCACCTCATACGAAATCACCTTCTCCGAATCGGCCTGCGACACGCCACCGAAGGCCAGGCGGCCCTGGATGGACGGCGCGCGGAAGCCCTTGGCCACGCGGGCGTAGGTATTGACGTTGTCAGTGATCTGATAGACGCCGCTCAGGTCCCAGCTGACGTCGTCGACATCGGTGTTGGCAATGTACGGCCCGCTCACCGGCGTGCCGCCCGGAACCGCCTGCAGCACGCTGGCGGTGAAGTCCTTCTCGTCCTGCGTGTAACGCACGCCACCGCGCAGCTTGAACTTGTCGGTCACGTCGAAGTCGCCGGACGCAAACACGGCCCAGGCCTTGTTGCGCTGGCTCTGCACGGCATGGCCGGTCTGCGGGTTGCCCGGGGTCAGCGAGTCGTAGTTGAAGCTGTCGATGGTGACGTCTTCATCGAAGTAGAACACGCCGGCCTGCCAGTCGAAGCGACCCCACTCGTTGGATTCCACGCGGAATTCCTGGGTCCACTGGCGGTGGTGCGGCAGGCCGTCGGCCGACTCGGACGGGAACGGAATGAATCCGGGGCCATAGTTGCCGGCACCCAGGAAGCTGGCGCCGTAGCCACCGTCGATGTCGCCGTGGTTGAGCGACTCGGCGGTTTCATAGCCGGTGATCGAGTGCAGGGTGACGTCGCCCAGGTTCCACTGCAGGCGCGCGCTGCCGCCCCAGGTGTCCAGCTCGGAGAAGTTCACGCCGTCGTTGGAGACCGTGTCGCGGTCGAAGTTCTCCACCAGCGCATTGCTGCCCGGCTGGATGATGTTGGCGCGGAACAGGCGCGCGGTGCCGTTGAGCTTGCGCTTGTGCAGGTTGAACAGCGCTTCGAATTCGTCGCCTTCGTACAGGAACTGCACACGGCCGGCGAATTCGTCATAGCCTTCAAAGCCTTCGGCCGGCGCATCGGTGCGGGTGTTGTCGACATAGTTGTCGCGGCGCTGGTACAGGCCCGACACACGTGCCGACCAGCGGTCGGTCAGCGGGCCGCCGTAGGCGGCCTGGGTGTTCCAGGTGTCGTAGGTGCCGTAGGACACCTTCACGTATCCGTCGGCGTCCTGCGACGGACGGGCCGAATCGAACTTGACCACGCCGGCCGGGGTGTTGCGGCCGAACAGGGTGCCCTGCGGGCCGCGGAGCACTTCCACGCCGGCCAGGTCGAACAGCGGGAAGCCCTTCAGCAGCGGGCTTTCCTGCACCACATCGTCATACACCAGCGACACCGGCTGCGAGGCATTGAGGTCGAAGTCGGTGTTGCCCAGGCCGCGGATGTAGAAGCGCGGGAAGGCACGACCGTAGGACGATTCAATGTTCAGGCTCGGCACGCGCGCCGACAGGAAGCGGATGTCATCGCCGGCCGAGCCGAGCACATCGAGCTTCTCGCCCTGGATCGCCGAGATCGACACCGGCACGTCCTTGGCGTTTTCCACACGGCGCTGCGCGGTGACCTGCAGGGTGTCGAGTGCAACCGGATCCTTGGTGGCGGGGGCGTCCTGGGCTGCAGCCGTCAATGGCAGCAGGGCGGCGAGAGCGACAACGAGAGGGTGCACGGACGGGAGACGGCCGTGGGCAGTGCGGTTCGGGAACATGGCGATTAGGCTGTGTTGGGAGGGGTGGTGGACCGGCGCTACCAGACAATTGTTGCAGTACAACAACAGCGTCGCAAATGCAGGTCACTCATTACCAACATCCAACCCAAAGCGGTAGTGCCAGGCCCTGCCTGGCAGCACCCCCGTATCTGGCAACATGAACGCCTTCAGCAAATCTGAAGCAAGAAAGCCAAGGAGAAAGCGCAATGGCACTGGAAGAAGTCGGGATGAAGCCCGTTGACGACGACGCCCTGGGCCTGCGCCCGCTGCGGCTTGCAGCAGCTTCAGTTGTGTGGATCCTCTGCCTGCCGGGCTGCCTCTACCACGTGGCGGTGCTTGGATCGGTCGCGCTGGTGAGCCTGCTGTCGGGGGAGTGGCTGGATCCGTTCGATCTGCCGGAAGTGGGGGTGATGCTGCTCATTCTGCTGAGCGTGCTTTCCTGGCTCGCCTTGGCTTGGATGAGCATCGCCTGGGCCCTGGACCGGTCGGTGCACTGGGCATGGCCGGTGGCAGGCACCGCGTTGACGCTGCCCATATTGCTGGCAACGAAATTCCTGGCCGCGCTGTTTGTCCTGCCCGGTGTTCTGTTTGCCCTCTACCTGTGTGTCTGGCACCTCCGCCGAGCACGCCGGGGCGCGGGCAACCTCGCATAACCGGGCGTCCCCGCGCTGCCGGCCAGCGGCCGGCACTACCCGGTATGCTATCGCCCATTCACTTTCCGTCGACGCCATGACCGCCTTCCGCCGCGCCCGCCTCACGCTGTCCGTTGTCCTGATTGGCCTGCTGGCAGGCTGCGGCGGTGAGAACGCCCGCCCGACCCCGGTTACGCCCGTGGTGGTGCCGGCCACGCAGGCCAAGCCGGTGAAGATCGGTATCGCGCTCGGCGGTGGTGCGGCCAAGGGCTTTGCCCACATCGGCGTGATCAAGATGCTGGAAGCCAACGGCTTCGAGCCGGTGGTGGTGTCCGGCACCAGCGCCGGCAGCGTGGTCGGCGCGTTGTATGCCAGCGGCATGGATGCGTTCCAGATGCAGAGCAAGGCGGTGGCGCTGGACGAAACCAGCATCCGCGACGTGCGCCTGTTCTCCGGCGGGCTGGTGCAGGGCCAGAAGCTGCAGGACTACGTCAATGCGCAGGTGGGCAACCGCCCGGCGGAGAAGCTGAGCAAGCCGTTCGCCGCGGTAGCCACCAACCTCGACACCGGCGACCGCGCGGTGTTCGTGCGCGGGAACGTCGGCCAGGCGGTGCGTGCCTCCAGCAGCATTCCCGGCGTGTTCGAGCCGGTGAAGATCGGCAAGAACCTGTTCGTCGACGGCGGCGTGGTCAGCCCGGTGCCGGTGGATGCCGCGCGCCAGCTGGGTGCGGACTTCGTGATTGCCGTGGACATCTCCAGCAAGGCCAGCGGCAAGTCGCCGACCGGCATGCTGGGCATCGTCAACCAGTCGATCGCCATCATGGGCCAGCGGTTGGGCGAGCAGGAACTGGCGCGCGCGGACATCATCATCCGCCCCAAGGTGCTGGACATCGGCGCAGCCGATTTCAGCCAGCGCGGCTTCGCGATCCTGGAAGGCGAGAAGGCCGCGATGGCGGCCATGCCGCAGATCCGCGCGAAGATCCAGCAGCTGCAGAAGGCCCGCGCCGCCGCGCTGGTCCCACCGCCGCCGAAGCCGAAGTGCGAGGAACCGTCGCGCGTGGGCAAGCTGATGGGCCGCAAGGAAAAGTGCGAGGGATAAACGTCTGCACGCCTGGAGCCGCCCAACGCCCGCGATGCCCGCGATACCTGCGACGCCCGCGACGCCTGCGTAGAGCCAACTGTTAGTCGGCTGCTCTCCGCACAGACATCGGGGTCTGCGCGAAAGGCAGCCGACTAACAGTCGGCTCTACAACTGGAATGACGCCTGGCGTCATTCCAGCTGCGACAACGGCAGTGCCCGGAAGTCCTTCACGGTGCGCAGTACGAAGCTGGAATTCACGTCGGCCACGCCAGCGGCATTGAGCAGCTTGTCCAGCAGGAAACTGGAGAAGTGCTCCAGGTCGCGCACGTAGATGTGCAGCAGGTAATCCATGTCGCCGGTGAGTGCGTGGCAGGCCACCACCTCATCCCAGTCCACGACGCTGTCGGCGAACACGCCGATGGCGTGCTGGTCGTGCTTTTCCAGCTGCACGCGCACGAACGCCTGCAGGCCCAGGCCGATCCGTCGCGGCTCGAGGCGTGCGCCGTAGCCGGCAATGACGCCCTCGCTTTCCAGCCGCTGCACCCGCCGCAGGCAGGCCGACGGGGACAGGTTCACCCGCGCGGCCAGCTCGGCGTTGGTGGCGCGGCCATGCTGCTGGATCTCGGCCAGGAGACGCAGATCCGTGCGGTCGAACTGTGCATATCCGGACATTGCTGCTCCGCAACATTGAAAGGACGCAATGATATTGCGCCAGTTCGGCATATCCGTGCAACTTTGCAATCCTCTTGCGTGCCCCCTGCCCTAGCATCGACGGATGACTTCCCAGGAGCCCACTACGATGGATACCGCCACCGCCCCGCGCCGCGTCGAACACCAGCAGACCGACAAGGGGTATGTGCCGGTCTACACCACGGCCGTGGTGGAACAGCCGTGGGACAGCTACACCGCCGACGACCACGCCACCTGGAGCACGCTGTACCAGCGCCAGCGCGAGCTGCTGGTCGGCCGTGCCAGCCGGGAGTTCCTGCAGGCGCAGGACGAGATGGGCATGAACGCGACCATGATTCCGCGCTTCGACCAGCTCAATGAAGTGCTGGGCGCGGCCACCGGCTGGACGCTGGTCGGGGTGGAAGGGCTGCTTCCGGAGCTGGACTTCTTCGACCACCTGGCCAACCGCCGCTTCCCGGTCACCTGGTGGATCCGCCGCCCGGACCAGATCGACTACATTGCCGAGCCGGACATGTTCCACGACCTGTTCGGGCACGTGCCGCTGCTGATGAATCCGGTGTTCGCCGACTACATGGCCGCTTATGGCCGTGGCGGCGTCAAAGCCCATGCGATCGGCCCCGAAGCGCTGCAGCACCTTACCCGCCTCTACTGGTACACGGTGGAATTCGGCCTGATCAACACGCCGGAAGGCCTGCGCATCTACGGCGCGGGCATCGTCTCGTCCAAGGGCGAATCGCTGTACTCGCTGGAATCGGCCGCGCCGAACCGGATCGGCTTCGACCTGGAGCGCATCATGCGCACCCGCTACCGCATCGATACCTTCCAGAAGACCTACTTCGTCATCGACAGCTACGAGCAGCTGATGGAAGCGACCGCGCCGGACTTCACTCCGATCTACGCCGCGCTGGAATCGCAGGAGCACCTGCCCGCCGGCGAGGTGCAGGACGGCGACCGCGTGTTCCAGAAAGGCACCGGCGAAGGCTGGGCGGAAGGCGGCGACGTTTGAGGTTGAGGCGTCACGACAAACGGTCGTGACCTACCGCTGAGGTGCACGGCTGCGGCTGGGTCGTGCGGCGCGTGGCTGTGGTAGCGCACGACCGTTGGTCGTGCGGCAGCATGCTCGGCCTTACCGCGGATACGCCAGCAACACCACCAGATCCTGCTCGCCCCGCTGCTGCAACGCATGCAGGCTGCCCACGCGGGTCAGCAGCGCATCGCCAGCGGCCACGTCGTACTGCTTGCCATCCAGCACGTAGCTGCCCTGCCCGCTGACGATGTAATAGATCTCATCCTTGTGCTGCGGGTGCAGGCCGATGCCCGCGCCCTTGTGCAGCACCCGCTTGCGCAGCACGAACGGCAGGTCCTTGTCGTCGGCAAAGAACGGATAGGCCGTGGTCGGACCGGCGCCGCCGTGCGGCCCGGGTTGGGTGATCGCGATGTCGCGTTCGTGCACAACCCGCGAAGGTTTGGAAACGTCGGCGCCCTGCCCTGCGGGCTGGCTGACATCGCAGTCGATATCGCGCTTCAGGGCTGGCTTCAGGGTTGGCTGCAGCGCCACCCAGTCGCGCACGACCAGGCAGGCCACGGCAGTGGCACCGGCCACGCTGAAGTGGGTGCCGTCGGCCTTGTTCTGTTCGGGCACGAACAGGAAGTACGGCCTGGCGCCCTGCTCGCCCAGCGCGCGGATCCAGCGCGTGGAGCTGGCATTGAGGTCGATCAGCGTCACCTGCTCGCGTTCGGCCAGCTGTTTCACCGCCTGGGTGTATACCCCGTGCGTATCCAGCAATGAGCCGAAGTCGTACAGCAGCCGCGCCACCGGCGTGATCAGCACCGGCGTGGCGCGCTTGTCACGAGCCAGCTGCACATAGCGCATCAGATACTGCGGGTAGGCGGTGACCGGATCGTTGTAGCGGGTGGGATCTTCGAACTTGGCGTCGTTGTGGCCGAACTGGATCAGCAGCACGTCGCCCGGCTTGATCTCAGCCGCAATCGCATCAAGGCGATTTTCGTCGATGAAACTGCGCGCACTGCGCCCGCCCTTGGCGTGGTTGCGGACCTCCCACACGGACGGATCGAGGTAGCTCTGCAGCGCCTGGCCCCACCCGGCCTGCGGCGCGCGCTCCGGGCCGTATTCGGCCGCCGTGGAATCACCGGCGATGAAAACCCGGTGCGGTGCGCCGTAAGCGGTACCGGCGCCAAGCATCAGCAGAAACGGGAGCAAGAAGCGGTGCATGTCCGGGCTCCAGCTAAAGGCGGCCAGTCAACTGCCGGCGCTACCGGGATCGATCGGGGGGCAAGCCCCCTGAGTCAGGGGGCGACCGCGAAGCGGTGGGGGTATGAAGGTACACGTCGCGCGGGGCCCACGGTTTGCGACGCAAATCGTGGGAGCGCCAGCGCGCAGCGATGGCGTTACCGAGCGAGCCAGCCGCCGTCAACCGGAATCACCGAGCCATTGACGTAATCCGAAGCGCTGGAGGCCAGGAACACGGCGGTGCCGGCCAGGTCTTCCGGGGTGCCCCAACGGCCGGCCGGAATGCGGTCCAGGATGGACTTGTTGCGATCGGCATCGGCGCGCAGCGCGGCGGTGTTGTCGGTGGCCATGTAGCCGGGGGCGATTGCGTTGACGTTGATGCCCTTGTTGGCCCACTCGTTGGCCAGCAGACGGGTGATGCCGGCGATGCCGCTCTTGCTGGCGGTGTACGACGGCACGCGGATGCCGCCCTGGAACGACAGCATCGAGGCGATGTTGATGATCTTGCCGCGGCCCTGCGCGATGAAGTGCCGGCCGGCCGCCTGCGAGATGAAGAAGGCGGACTTGATGTTGACGTTCATCACGTCGTCCCAGTCCTGCTCGCTGAAGTCCACCGCGTCGGCGCGACGGATCAGGCCGGCGTTGTTGACCAGGATGTCCAGGCCACCGAGGCCTTCCACGGTTTCGCGGATGACCCGCTCGACCGGCTCGATGCTGATCAGGTTCGCTTCCACCGCCAGGCAGCGGCGGCCCAGCGCGGTGATCTTGGCGATGGTCTCGGTGGGCGGCGCGATGCCGGCCACGGCGACGTCGGCGCCGGCCTGTGCCAGTGCCACGGCGATACCCTGGCCCAGGCCGGTGTTGCCACCGGTGACCAGAGCGATGTTGCCTTCCAGACTGAACGGATTAGCCATTGCGGTTACGGTCCTTATCCAATGCGGGACGCGCGCGGCCTGCGCCATGCAGGCCGCGCGGTATAGGTCACTTGAGCTGGCAGATGTCCAGCACGTGCATGTCGGTGTAGTCCAGGTTCTCGCCGCCCATCGCCCAGATGAAGGCGTAGTTGCTGGTGCCTGCGCCCATGTGGATCGACCACGGCGGGGACACCACCGCTTCGTTGTTCTGGATCACGATGTGGCGCTGCGCGTCGGGCTCGCCCATGAAGTGGTACACGCGGTCGTTCTGGCCCAGGTCGAAGTAGAAATACACTTCGCTGCGGCGGTCATGCAGGTGCGGCGGCATGGTGTTCCAGACGCTGCCCGGCTTGAGCACGGTCAGGCCCAGCAGCAGCTGCGAGGACTGGCAGGTGGCCGGCACGATGTACTGGTAGATGGTGCGCTCGTTGCTGGTTTCCAGCGCGCCGCGATCCAGCGCCACTGCATCCTTGATCGACAGCTGCCTGGTTTCGAAGCGCGCATGGGCAGGGGTCGAGGCCAGGTAGAACTGGGCCGGGTTGGCGGCGTCCTGCGAGGCAAAAACGACATCCTTGCTGCCCATGGCCACGTACAGGCCGTCCTTCGGCCCCAGCGTGTAGACGGTGCCATCGACCGTGACGGTGCCGGTGCCGCTGCCGACGTTGATCACGCCCAGCTCGCGGCGCTCCAGGAACGGGTGGCCAGCGGCCGAGGCCGGTTCGGTCTGCGCCGGCAGGGCCAGCGGGGCATCGACCGGGGCAGCGCCGCCGAGCACGAAGCGCTCGTAGTGGGTGTACTTCAGGGTCACCTGGCCGGCATTGAACAGTCCGTCGAGCAGGTACAGCTCGCGCAGCTGGTCGTTGCTGGCGCCCTTGATGGCGTCGGGATGGGTGGCGTAGTGGGTCTTGCAGTACATGGCTTCTCCAGAGCAGGGGGCGGGCCGAAGGGTTCGGCCCCGGCGCGGTTCGCGGTCGATTCTAGCGACGTTGGTAACCGGTGTCATTTTGCGCCGCACGATAGCGGGGGCTGGGTGGGGGCGATCAATAGGGGGGAAGAGTCACCACCAACGGTGGTGACCAACCCGATTGAGGCCTGAAGGTGTCACGACCAACGGTCGCGACCTACAGGACTGCTGCCGCAGGCATCAGTCCTCTGGCGGCTGGCAGGAGTCGCGCACGATCAGGTGCGGGCGCACGCTGGCGATCTGCAGCGCGGCCTGGCTGTCGGGCTGGATCAGCATCGCCGCGGCGGTGCGGCCGGTGTCGCGGGTATGGCGGCGCACCGAGGTCAGCGACGGCCACAGGCGCGAGGCCAGCGGGCTGTCGTCGTAGCCGACGATGGACAGCTGGCGCGGGATGTTGATGCCCGCACGCAGCGCCACCTTGTAGATGCCCGC
>Ga0209050_1000545_pt1 | contig 62303 bp, 60 predicted proteins | sample Araplavi_mTSA_r2_FD_184276 | JGI IMG/M metagenome (GOLD analysis project Ga0209050, IMG submission 184276) | Arabidopsis root microbial communities from North Carolina, USA - plate scrape MF_Cvi_mTSA_r2 (SPAdes) (version 2) | ecosystem: Host-associated > Plants > Roots > Endosphere | place: USA... | reverse complement strand
CGGCATGATCAACGGCATGGGTATCGAGGTCCACGAAGTGGCCCCCGATGCCGAAACGCTGTTGCTTGCCGACGGCGGCACGGGCAACCGTGAAGTCGACGACACCGCCGCCGAAGAAGCCGCCGCAGCGCTGACCGCGCTGGACGGCGAAGGTGGCCGCACGACCGACCCCGTGCGCATGTACATGCGCGAGATGGGCACGGTCGAGCTCCTCACGCGCGAAGGCGAAATCGCCATCGCCAAGCGCATCGAGGAAGGCCTCGGCCAGGTGCAGGCCTCGCTGGGCGTGTTCCCGGCGACGATCGCCTCGATCCTGGAAGACTACGAACAGCACAAGGCCGGCAAGAAGCGCCTGGCCGAGATCATCGTCGGCTTCAACGACCACCTGGACGAAGTGCCGGAACCGCCGGCGCCCGTCGTGGCCGAAGCCGCCGATGCCGATGCCGAGTCCGACGAGGACGAGGAAGAGGTCGCCGAAGGCGAGACCGAGGAAGTGGTCAGCGGCCCGGATCCGGTCGAAGTCGCCGCTCGCATGGAATCGCTGGCCGACAACTACCAGAAGTTCCTCAAGGCCCACGCCAAGCACGGTGCCGGCCACAAGTCGGTGCTGAAGCTGCGCGAGGACATGGCCGCGGTGTTCGTGACCTTCAAGCTTCCGCTGCCGCTGACCGACGTCCTGGTCCGTGGCCTGCGTGAAGTGGTCAATGGCATCAAGGATCGCGAGCGCCGCATCCTCGACCTGTCCACGCGCGTTGCGAAGATGCCGCGCAAGGACTTCATCCGCGCCTGGGAAGGCAACCAGACCAACCTGGAGTGGGTGGACGAGCTGCTCAAGCGCAAGCAGAAGTGGTCCTCGGGCCTGCGCGACGTGAAGGATCAGATCATCGCCGAGCAGGAAGCGACGATGGAGATCGAGAAGTCCTCCTACCTGACGCTGGCCGACATCAAGGACATCTCCCGCCAGATGGCCTATGGCGAAGCCAAGGCGCGCAAGGCGAAGAAGGAGATGGTCGAGGCGAACCTGCGCCTGGTGATCTCCATCGCCAAGAAGTACACCAACCGCGGCCTGCAGTTCCTCGACCTGATCCAGGAAGGCAACATCGGCCTGATGAAGGCCGTGGACAAGTTCGAATTCCGTCGCGGCTTCAAGTTCTCGACCTACGCCACGTGGTGGATCCGCCAGGCCATCACGCGTTCGATCGCCGACCAGGCGCGCACCATCCGTATCCCGGTGCACATGATCGAGACGATCAACAAGCTCAACCGCATCAGCCGCCAGATGCTGCAGCAGTACGGCCGCGAAGCGACTCCGGAAGAGCTGGCGAAGGAAATGGACATGCCGGAGGACAAGATCCGGAAGGTCATGAAGATCGCCAAGGAACCGATCTCGATGGAAACCCCGATCGGCGACGACGAGGATTCCCATCTGGGCGATTTCATCGAGGACACGAACATCGAGTCCCCGGTGGAGGCGACGACCAACATCAACCTGACCGAGACCGTGCGCGATGTCCTCGCCGGCCTCACGCCGCGCGAAGCCAAGGTGCTGCGCATGCGCTTCGGCATCGACATGAACACCGACCACACGCTGGAAGAGGTCGGCAAGCAGTTCGACGTCACGCGCGAGCGCATCCGCCAGATCGAAGCCAAGGCACTGCGCAAGCTGCGTCACCCGAGCCGTTCGGAACAGCTGCGTTCGTTCCTCGATATCGACTGATCGCGGACCGCTGCGATGTTTGAAGAAGAAGCCCCGCTCAAGCGGGGCTTCTTCGTTTCAGCGACCACGCGCCGGTGCGTTCCTTACGCCCCACCCATGTCGTAGAAGAACTGCTCGTGCACGATCTTCCCGTCGCGCACCTGGTACACGCAGATCTCGTTCATCGCCACGCGCCCCATGTCCTTGTAGGTCGCGTCCAGGCCCATGACCACGCTGAACCAGTTGCCCGCGACGATCGGCTCGCCGACGCTGCCGCCGTGCACTTCGACGAGGTTGTCCGCCCATTCCTTGCTCTTGATGCGGATCGCATCGAAACCGTGCGTCACGCCTTCGGCTTTCTGCCCGTCGCCTTCGATGCTGACCGCGTCCTTGCCGTAAAGCTCCTGCTGCGCCTGGTCGTACTTGCCTTCGCGGCACAATTCGACGAGCCGCTGCGCAATCTGCTTCGTATCCATTGCCGCCACTCCTTGCCTTGGGGAAGGACCAGCCTACGGCCGCCCGCTGACAGCGTGCTGTCAGCAGTGCGAACGTTGCGATAATCTCGCCCCGGGGATTTCGCAGCTCACGGCAAACAGGGGACACATGCAGGACCACGATCCATACCGCGCGCCCACAGCGGCCGTCACGTCCATCAGCGAACCGCTCGCCGGCGCACGGATGTACAAGGTATCGGGCGTGGGCTTGGCCACGTTCCTCGGTTCGCCCCTTGCGGGCGGCTGGCTTATCGCGCGCAACTACCACGCACTAGGCCAGCCGGAAAAGGCCGCCCGCGCCATCGGCTACTCGGTTGTGGGGACGATCGCGGTCCTGATCCTGGCGTTCTTCCTGCCGGAGCGCGTGCCCGGCTTCCTGGTCAGCCTTCCCCCGCTTGTCGCGGTGACCCAGATCGCCCGGCACTACCAGGGCGACCGCATCGCCGAATACACGTCCGCCGGGCGCACCTATTCGAACTGGCGCGCATTCGGCGTAGGCCTGCTCGCCCTTGCGGCGCTTGTGGCCATCATCGTCGTGCTCGCGATCGTGGCCGGCATGAGCGGCCTGGTCGTCTGAACCGTCAGGGCTCGTACTCGTCGTAGAAGAACTGCTCGAGCACGATCCGGTCGTCGTCGACGCGATACACGCACAGCTCGCGTATCTCCATGCGGCCGATGTTGCGGAAGGTCGCGTCCACGTTCAGCGCGAAGGTGAACCAGTTGCCGGCCACGACCGGCTCGCTGCAGCGCACGGCGTGGAAGGTGTCCACGCCGCCCCAGAAGCGCCGCGTCTTGCCGCGGATCGCCTCCAGCCCCGCCTCGTCGCAGAGCATGCCCGGCGCGATTCCGTCCGGCTCGATGCTCACCGCGTCGTCGTCGTACAACTCCTGCTGCGCCTGTTCGAACCGGCCCGTTCGGCACAGTTCGACCAGGCGCCGGGCGACGGTCTGCGTGGTCATGGCGACGCTCCTGCGCGACGGCTGCGCAGGATCCTACGCGCCCATCTGCTAAGGCCGCGTCAGCCGCTGCGCGCCTTCGTTACCACGTCCGCCGGAGCGGATGCGCCTCGGTGGTCAGCACGACCTTCGCCGGGTCGAGCGTTTCCGGCGGCGCGAAGAGAAGGTAGAAGTACTTGAAGGTCTCGGCGAGCACGAAGCTTTCCATGTCGTCTTCCTGCTCCTTCGTGATAACGCTGGCGAGCGTCGCGAAACCGGAGTCGGTACGCGTGTAGCGCACGAAGTCGTCGAACATCTCGCGGCCCATCGCGCGGTACTTCGCATCGCCGGTAAGGCGATTGAGGTACCACGCCGATTCGATGATCTCCGGACGCAGCGGATAACCCGGCGACGTCACTTCGCCCTTGCGATAGTCGTAGGCCTCCGGTTCGATGCCCCACTTGCGCCACATCGCGAACGACGAATCCTGAAGGCGGCGCGCCTGCGCCACGTCGCCCGACAATGCGAGAAGCCCCGGCCAGAACGCATCGAGTGCGCCGTAGCGGCTCGCCACGCGCTCGCCGCTGTCCATGTCGACGTGGCCGACCCACAGCGCGCCATCGACTTCTTCCGGGTAGTAGCGATTGGCGGCCGCGATGCTCTCCTTCCACATCGCATGGCAGTCCTCGTCGCCGAACAGCGTCCAGCACTTCCACAGGTACTCGTAGTACGAATCGATGCGCGCGCCGACGTGGCTGCGCTTGTTGGTCCATTCGCCCGTCGTCACGTCGAAGCGTTCGCCGACCAGTCCGATCTTCGAGCGACGCTTGTAGGTTTCCACCAACGCGCGCTTGGCCTTCTCGTAGAACACCGGGTTGCCGGTGAGCTTGCTCAGCGTGCCGTACTCCAACAGAAGCGTGCCGGCTTCGGCGGGATTGCTCTCGTCGCCATGCGCCTTGCCCGTGCGCAGGTTGACGTAAACGTAGGGCAGACCCGTGGGCGAATCGAATGCGGGCAGCAGGCGGGTGCCCAGGTCGTTTGCCAGATCGAGCAGGCGCTGGTCGCCGGTCAACTGATAACCCGAAAGCAGGCCGCCCAGCAGGCGGATCACCACTTCGAAATGCTTCACGTCCAGGTCGCGATCGAACGAAAGCTTCGTCGCGATCAGTTCTCGCGCTTCCTTCGCTTCGTCATCGAGTCCCATCAGGATCATCGTGTCGAGCGCATCGACCGGCGTCATCAGCAGCGGCTCGCCATACCAGTCGGCGTGCTGGTTGCTGAGCGGCTTGAGTCCGTCGTGACCCCATGCGTACTCGCGATAGCCGCGCCATGCGTGCAGGAACTGCGCCTTCACTTCCTCCGCGCTGCGTGCGGCCTTCGCGTCGGTGAAGCTCGCCGCCTTCGCCTCGGAAGGCCTGGATTCTGCGGTGAAGCCAACCGTGGGAACCAACAGCAAAGTCAACAACGCAGCGTGCATTCGCATCAGTGTTCTCCGCGGTTGCGCAGGACGGTCAGGACGTCGTAACAGGCGCCCATCGTGTGATAGTCGGTCTTTCCAGCGGGGCTCTTCTCGTCGCTGTACTTCGCATTGCGGCGATCAAGGATGCGGTACCACGCGCCGTACTCGTGATCGACGAAGTGCCGCCACGAGTACGCCCACAACTTCTCGTACCAGTCCCAGTAGCGTGCATCGCCGCTGGCGCCGGCCAGTCGCGCGGCGGCCGCAAGCGATTCGGCCTGTACCCAGAAATACTTGTCGTCGTCGCACACGGCGTACCCGGGGGCGAGGCCGAAGCCGTAGCAGAGGCCGCCGAACTCCGAATCCCAAGCGCGCTGCGCGGCGACGTCGAACAGATGGCGCGCGGTCCCGATCAACCAGCCGGCCGGCGTGCCGCGTTCGCGCAGATGCCCGTCGAGGATCGCCAGCAGCTTCGACCATTCGGTCTGATGGCCGGGCTGGTAGCCCCACGGGCGGAACAGGTGCTTCGGATCGTCGCGGTGGTAATCCCAGTCGACGTTCCAGTCCTTGTCGTAGTGTTCCCAGACCAGGCCGCCAGCCTTCGCCGCCTGACGGCGCGTCATGTGATCGGCGAGCGCCAACGCGCGGTCGAGGAAGCGCGACTGGCGCGTCGCTTCGTACGCAGCGAGCATCGCCTCGCACATGTGCATGTTCGCGTTCTGGCCGCGATAGTCGCTGAAGTTCCACTGCGCATCGGCTTCATCGCGATAGAGCCCTGCATCCGCGTCCCAGAAACGCGCTTCGAGCAGCCCCCAGGTTTCGTCGATCCATGGAACCACGTCGTCGATGCCCGCTTTCAGCGCCGTCGAGTACGCCAGCAGCACGAACGCCACTCCGTAGCAGTGGTTGGTGCGATCCTCGGGCACGCCGTCGCGGATGGTCCACGCGTAACCGCCGCTGGATTCGTCGCGGTGCACGTCGCGCAGGTAGCGCAGGCCGTGTCGCGCGGCGTCGAGGTACTCGGCGTTGCCGAACTCGCGCGCTGCCATCGCATAGTTGAAGACGAAGCGCGTGCTGCTCACCAGGTGGCGATGCGATGCGTCGTAGACGCTGCCGTCATCGCGAAAGTAGTGGAAGAAGCCGCCGTCCGGATCGATCGCGCGCGGGTGGTAGAACGACATCGTGTCGGCGATGTGCGCGCGCAGGAAGGCTTCGCTGCGGAAATCGGGCGTCGTGGTCGATGTCATGAGTCGGTCCGCAGGAGGTTCTGGATCTCATCGCGCGTCGGCATCGCGGCGAACGCGCCGTGCTTCGTCGTCGCGATCGCCCCCGCCGCCACCGCATAGCGCAGCGCATCGGCGATGGCCGCTTCATCGGAAAGGAAGGCATCGAAGGTTTCAGCGCCCACGCCGCTCTCCACCAGCCGCAGCAGCAGTCCGGCGACGAATGCATCGCCGGCCGCCGTCGTGTCCACGGCCGAAACCTTGAACGCCGCCGCTTCGCCCTGCGCCCCGCGCGTGTACCAGCGCACGGGCTTTCCGCCATCGGTGATGAGCACCAGTCGCGCGTGGCCCTGCCACAGGCGTTGCAGCATCGCGTCGTGATGACCGGCGCGACGGATCAGGAAATCGGCTTCGCTGCGGCACAGCTTGATCACGTCGGCTTCCGCCAGCGCTTCCCACAAACGCGGCGCCGCATCGAAACCTTCCGGCCACAGCGACGGACGCAGGTTCAGGTCCATGCTCACCAGCGCGCCGTGCTCGCGCGCCAGCTGCATGCCAGCCACGGTGGTCTGCGCGATGTCCGCTTCGGTGAGGCTGTTGGAGCACACGTGCATCACGGCCGCATCGGTGAAGCACTCGCTGCGGAAATGCTCGGCGCGGAACAGCAGGTCGGCCGCGGGCGGACGATAGAAGCTGAAGCTGCGCTCGCCTTCCTCATCCAGCGACACGAACGCCAGCGCCGTGCGCGCAGCGCCCGTGTGCGCCGTGAAGCGCGTATCCACGCCGAACGCGCGCAGCTGCGACATCAGGAACTCGCCGAACATGTCGACGCCGAGCATGCCGACGAAACGCGCATTGCCGCCCAGGCGCGCGACGGCCGCGCTGACGTTGGCGGGCGCGCCGCCCGCGAATTCGACGAAATGGCGCGGCTGTCCCGGCAATGCGGGCAGCGCGAGGAAATCGATCAGCGCTTCGCCGAAGCAGACGATCGCGGTGCGGTTGGACATTGGGCGGCCGCTCATGCGGCATCTCCGTGCAAGGTGAACTGACTGCTCGCGCGCACATGCAGGCGAACGGGGGCGATGGTGGTGGCAGGCGGCGTGGATGGGTCGCGCAGGCGTTGCAGGATCAGCTCCGCCGCCTGTCTTCCTCGTGCACGCGGATCCACTGCGATCGTCGTCAACGGCGGCGCGCTGACGGACGCTTCTGGAATGTCGTCGAAGCCGGTGACGGCGAAATCATGCCCGGCGCGGCGCCCTCGCGTGGAAAGACCGGCGATGAGCCCCAGCGCGACCGCGTCGTTGTAGCAGACCGCCGCCGTCGGCGCGGGATCGCGCACGAACAGCGCACCGGTCTGTCGCGCGGCTTCAAGACGCGTGGGTGCGCATTCGACGATCCACTGCGGTTCCGGCGCGATGCCGGCATCGGCAAGCGCCGCATGCCAGCCCTTGCGGCGTTCCGAACATGAACTGGATTCGCCATGTCCGCCGAAGAACGCGATGCGGCGATGGCCCTGCGCCAGCAGATGTTCCGTCGCCAGGCGCGCACCGTGTGCGTTGTCGAGCGCGAGGTAATCCCATTCGTCGCCGAGCGTGCGGTTGAACACCAGCATCGGCGTGCGCGAAGCCAGCAGCGGACGCAGACGTGCCGCATCGCTGCCTTCGGCCGGCGAGAGGATGATGCCGGCCGGATCGTGTTCGAGCAGCGAGGTGAGCACCGCCTGCTGGCGTTCGCTCGATTCGCCCGTGCTGCCCAGCAACGTGACGTAGCCGGCCGCGCCGAGCGCTTCGTCCACGCCCGCGGCGAATTCGGCGAAGAACGGGTTCGACAGATCGTTGATGACCAACGCGACGGTGGACGACACCTTGCGTCGCAGGTTCGCCGCGCCGCGGTGGTAGACGTAGCCCTGGCGCTTGAGTTCGGCTTCCACCCGCGCGCGCGTCTGCGCGTTCACGAGCGGGCTGCCCCGCAGCACCAGCGACACCGTCGCGCGCGAAAGGTCGCAGGCGTCGGCGATGTCGGTCAGCGTCACGCGGCCGCGGATGGCGGGGGCAGTCACCAGGGTTCGGCTCCGGCTTGGGTCGGATTTGGATCGTTCTAAATCGGGCATCCTGCGTGGCGGGCCCGTCAGGCGCAATCTTGCACCGCAACATGAGCTGTCCGCCATCGCCGTGCTAGGGTCCGGCGTTTAGAACGATCCAAATCGCGGCCCGCCGCACCGTCTTCGAAGCTTCAGGAGCGCCCATGTCCCGTCGTGCCCGTTCCCATTCCCTGCGCCTGGCCGGCGCCGCGCTGGCGCTCGCCAGCGGGCTCGCTGTGGCGGCCACGCCCACCGGCAGCGCGGGCGCGAAGGCGTTCGCCTCGGTCGATCCCTTCATCGGCACCGGCGGCGAGGGCCACACCTTCCCCGGCGCGACGGTGCCCTTCGGCATGGTGCAGCTGAGCCCCGACACGCAGATCAAATCGCGCAAGGAAGGCTATGGCTGGGCGGCGGGCTATCGCTACGACGACCACACGATCGTCGGCTTCTCGCACACGCATTTCTCCGGCACCGGGCATTCGGACCTGGGCGACGTGCTGGTGATGCCGATCACGGGCGAGGTGAAGCTGGAACGCGGCGACATCGACAAACCCGGCAGCGGTTACACCTCGCGTTTCGATCACAAGGACGAAAAGGCCGAACCCGGCTATTACGCGGTGACGCTGCAGGACTACGGCATCCGCGCCGAACTTACCGCGAGCCCGCGCGTCGGCGTGCATCGCTATCGCTTCCCGAAGGGCAAGCCCGCGCACGTGCTCGTCGATCTGCGCACGAGCATGTACGACTATCCCGGCAAGGTGCAGTGGTCGCGCATGCGCATGCGCGCGGACGGCACGCTGACTGGTTTCCGCGAAACGCGCGGCTGGGCGCCGGGTCGCCAGTTGTACTTCGCGATGCGTTTCTCCAAACCGGTGAGCGGGCATCAGTTCCACGACACGGAAGAGAACGTCGTCTACAAGGGCTTCCCGCCGCCGGGCGAGAAGGACCCGCGCCAGCGTGCGCAGATCGAAGGGCGACAGCTCGTCGGTGCGCTCGATTTCGATAGTGCGCAGGGCGAGACGATGGTGGTGAAGGTCGCGATCTCGCCGGTGAGCGAGGAGGGCGCCATCGCCAACCTCGACGCCGAAGTACCCGGTTTCGACTTCGACGCCGTGCGCAATGACGCGAAGGCGCAGTGGTCTCAGGCGCTGGGTGCGCTCGACGTCGATGCGCCCGAACCGATGCGCCGCAGCGTCTACACGGCGCTGTACCACACGCTGATGGGGCCGTCGTTGTTCATGGATGCCGACGGACGCTATCGCGGTTCCGACAACGCCGTGCACCAGGCGAAGGGCTTCACGAACTACTCCACGTTCTCGCTGTGGGACACGTATCGCGCGTTGCATCCGCTGCTCACCATCGTGCAGCCGGAGCAGCGCACCAACGACTTCGTGAACTCGCTGCTCGCCTCGCGTCGCTATAGCGCGTACGGCGTGCTGCCGGTGTGGGCGTTCCACGGGTTGGAGACGTGGTGCATGATCGGCTACCACTCGGTGCCGGTGATCGCCGATGCGTACATGAAGGGCATTCGCGGCTACGACGCGAACGAAGCCCTCGACGCCATGGTCGCCAGCGCCAGTTACGGCCCGTACGACGGCATCGCGCAGTACATGCAGCTGGGCTACGTGCCGATCGACGAGGAAGGCGAAGCCGCATCGAAGACGCTGGAGTACGCGTTCGACGACTGGACCATCTCGCGCATGGCCGATGCGATGGGCCGCGACGATGTTGCGAAGAGTTTCGGCAAGCGCGCCACCAACTGGCAGCACGCGTTCGACGAATCGACCGGTTTCATGCGCGCACGCAAGCGCGACGGCAGCTTCCGCGAGCCCTTCGACCCCAGCGCCAGCGGCTACGGCACCGACTACACCGAAGGCAACGCGTGGCAGTACTCGTGGTACGTGCCGCAGGATGTCGCGGGCCTCGCGAAGGCGCACGGCGGTGAAGACCAGTTGCTCGCGCGCCTGGACGCCGTGTTCGACGCGAAGGTTGATCCGAAGATCTTCGAACACATGGAAGACATCACCGGCCTCATCGGCTGGTACGCGCACGGCAACGAACCCAGCCACCACGTCGCGTACCTGTATGCGTATGCCGGCCAGCCGTGGCGCACGCAGGCGCGCCTGGGCAACATCATGAAGACGCAGTACGCGCCGCGTCCGGATGGCCTCGCCGGCAACGACGACCTCGGCCAGATGTCGGCGTGGTACGTGTTCACCGCGTTGGGTTTCTATCCCGTCGCGCCGGGCAGCAACGAGTACGTCATCGGCCGTCCGTTCATGCCGCGCGCCACGTTGAACCTGCCCAACGGCAAGCGCTTCACCGTCATCGCCGTTGGCCTGGACGACGCACACCTCTACATCGGCACCGCCACGCTCAACGGCAAGCCGCTGGAGCGCGCGTTCCTGCGTCATGAGGAAATCATGGCCGGCGGCGAGTTGCGTTTCACCATGCAGGCGCAGCCGAACAAGGAATGGGCGGCGGATCCGCAGCAGCGCCCGTACTCGATGTCCACGCGTTGAAGCAGCGCGGCGCGCGGCAAGCCCGCGCGCCATCTCGCGATGCCTGCTCCCGCAACCCGGGCAAGGATTCTCGTAGCCCGGGTAAGCGAAGCGCACCCGGGAAGCGCGACCAGTTCGCGGCGCCCCGGCCCCGTCCCGTCCCCGCCGGCTGGTAAACTCCGCAGCCCACGGGCCTATAGCTCAACGGTTAGAGCAGGGGACTCATAATCCCTTGGTTCCAGGTTCGAATCCTGGTGGGCCCACCAAGTCTAAGTCTGCTGGCGTCCGGGTTGTGATTTCAACCATAGTTTGGCCGAAACGGACAAACTATGAGGAAATTCTCATAAGTTTGGCCACACCTGCCTGGCGGGACATTTCGCGGGGAAGTGCGCGGCCTTTACGGCCAGGGCTCGTGAGCACTCGTTGTGCAGTGCTAATGTCCGCTTTCGACCCATAGCAGCCATCGACAAGACTATTCGGCAGACATGTCATGGAGTTCTCTTCCTTACCCCTCAAGCTATCGGCAAGCCGAGATGTTGGTACCGGCATGCTTTATAACGTCACATCGCTCGCCGAGCCGCTTCACGCTTCACTGGCGCAGCTGATCTCTGCATTGCCAACTGGCGCCGAGATCGCGGTTCCGGACCCCGACGACAATGACGGCTCGCTTGACGTAAGCCGACTCGACGACGGCCTATTCGTCAAACGAGGACGCCATGGCGCGCACGGGACCTGGCGGCCAGAGGGCCTTGATGGTGCCGTAGCGTGGCTCTACCACGGCGCATCACGTTCCGAGGGCGCCCGCTCGGGGTTATGGGTGTGGGTCCCTCACCAAAACCGCTGACGCCAGATCGAGCCGGCGCGGTATTGGTTGGCTGACACGTCCGCTTCTGGCCGATAGCGGACGTTCGCGCGATCAGGACCAACCACGGTGCGTCGCCCGCTTACATGCAGCCGTCGCTCCACGGCATCTCGGGGTAGATGAAGATGCGCCACAGGCGCATCAAAAGAAGCCGTGCGATGTGCGACGGAGGTATGACTCGACCAAGCGCGCGCCGGATTCCCTGGTGGCCAGCTGCATGGGGCTGACAGCCTTCTCGCCCGGCACGAAGTCCTGAGGCGTCATCAGCCAGCTCTCGGCAGCGGCCTTTTCACCGAAGAGCTCCGAAGCCTCGGCATACACGCGCGCGAGACGGATGAGGCGCTCGGACTCGGCTTCCGTTAACCGGCCATTGGGGCTCTGCAGGCGCCGACGCATCGTACTCTCCGCCCCTATATAGCTGGCAGGGATGTTCAGCGCCTTCAGGGCGCGTCGGCACGAACGGCTCGAGATGCCGTTGCAGACAATGCGGACGGCGTCGACCTCGGATTTAACGTCGAGGTTCAGCAAATTGGCTCATTCGGGTAAAGACTGATCCACCCGGATCGCGCTTAAGCGGAGGGAAGGCGTTCATCGGCACCTCCGTTTGAGGGCGGTTTGATATCAAATGGTAAACCGCGAGGGCGCGGGCCTGAATTCTAGTTCGGGCAGCCCCGCCGAACGTCCGCTATCGGCCATGAGCGGACACTCAGCCAGGGCGAAGCGCAGCGTGCGCAGTTGGCGACGATTCCGGATCGCGCCGCGCCCCCAGCTTCCTCCCCCGGCGCTGGAAGAGATGGCGGGGGTCCAGACCCGACCATCACGCACCCGTGGCATTGTGTCGTTTCGATGCCAATGGGGTGGCCCATGCGTCTTGCTGACTTTATCGAGGCAAATGCCAGAGCGATAGCCGATGGCGCACAGACCTTTGCGGCTACCCAGGCGCCAGGGAGCGTGCATCTCGATGCCGCCGCACTGCGGGACCACATTCCCCAGGTATTAACGGCGATCGTCGCGGATCTGCGTACTTACCAGGGAGCGGATGCGCAGCGCGTCAAGTCCGAGGGCCGTGCACCGCCCGAGACTGGCGCGCCGTCTGCTGCAAGAACCCACGGCAGGTTGAGGGCCAAGGGCGGTTTCGACGTCAACCATATGGTCGCGGAATACCGCGCCCTTCGCGCTGCGGTGTTGCGTCTGTGGATCGCCGACGCCGCTCTGGCCGAACATTCGCTCGAGGACATGATTCGCTTCAACGAAGCCATCGACCAGGCTGTTGCCGAATCGGTCGCCGACTTCACGACGGAGGCGGAATCCTGGCGCCAGGTATTCCTTGGAGTGCTTGGGCACGACCTGCGCGCGCCTTTGAGTGTCATCGTGACCACGTCGGAGCTGCTGTCGCGAATGACGCACGACTCACCCTATTCAGAGCAAACGCAACGCATCGTCCGCAGCGGAATACGCATGAGTAAGCTGCTGGACGATCTACTCGACTACAGCAGGACTCAGCTGGGTCTGGGAATGCGCGTTGTCGTGGCGGAATGCGATCTCGGCGAGACGATCGCCGAGGAAATCGACCTGCTGCGCTCGGCGTTTCCGGATGCGGTGATCCGGTACGACGCGGCAGGGCCCACGCGCGGGGAGTTCGACGCCTCGCGAATCCGGGAAGTGTTGAGCAATCTGGTCAGCAACGCCTACAAGTATGGCGATAAGGGCGCTGACATTTCCGTGGCGCTCGCAGGCGACACGCAAAGCGTCGAGATCGTCGTGCGCAACTTCGGCCCCCCGCTTCCGGCCGAATCGCTCGATGAAATGTTCGACCCATTGCGGCGAGGCCAGAGGGTAGCTTCGAGCGGCGAAAATTCGAGCCTCGGACTCGGGCTGTTCATCGTCCGCGAGATCGTGAGGGCGCATGGCGGCGAGGTCGCAGGCGGATCCCGCGAAGGCATCACCACGTTTACTGTCCGGTTGCCGTGCAGCCCGGAGGGCTGCAAGTAGGCGCCTGTCCTAACGCGGCGGGTTCGCGCGGCAAAGTTCCAGCGCGCGGTCAAGTTCGACCAGCAGATATGGTTTGCGAAGGTGCGGCTTGCCACGCATTTCCGGCGGCGTCTCCGCCACGGTATGTCCGCTCGCGACGATGAAGGGAATGGAACGCCCAGTGAGTACCGATGCTACCCCGGCGCTCGTCTCGCCGGCGAGATCCACATCCAGGATGGCCGCATCCAGCCCGTCCATGTCATCCACAAGCCCGACGGCTTCGATGACAGACGCTGCGTGGGTGACCGAGTGCCCGAGGATCGTGAGCGCCTGGCCAACACTTTCCGCGACTTCCTTGTCATCTTCCACCAGCAGAATCCGCATCGTTTGTTCCCTTGGGCTACGTCGCGCGTCGCTACCTCGTAGGTGTTGAAGCTCAGTTGCTGCGGAGGGCAGCGACGCTGCCCTCCTTCGTGCACGTTCGCGCAGTCGCGCGGACCGTTACTCCTGGCCGCCGCGCTGCTGGCCGCCCTGCTGATCGCGCTGCTCATCGTCGCGCTGCTGGCCACCGCGCTGGTCGTCCTGCTCGCCACCGCGCTGCTGTCCATCCTGCTGGCTGTCCTGCTGGCCACCTTGCTGGCCGCCGCCCTGCTGGCCACCTTGCTGGCCGCCGCCCTGCTGTCCACCCTGCTGGCCCTGGTTGGTGGTCTGCGTGTTCTTTTCGTCGAGCTTGCCCATGTCGTGCTTCCTGAAGTATTTCGGCAAGAGCGCCGAGGACGCACCGTGCACTGTTCGACATCAGAAAGCGGTGACGAACGCGAACGATCATTCGCCGATCACGTGCGAGCGGAGGCGATTTCGTTACGCATGAATGAGCGCGCTTGCGTTTGCCGAACGTTTGCGTCACGCGTATCTCACTGCGCTTACTCGAAGGTGATTACACCTAGCGAAGCTGAGAACAAAGCCATGGCGCGTGATATCCTCAAGACCCTCAAGGAAGAGCACGACGCAGTGCGTGCGATCTTCGACAAACTGAATGACACGACCGATCGCGCGCTCCAGACGCGCACGACGCTGCTGGAAACCGTCGAAGCGAACCTGCTTCCGCACGCCAAGTGGGAAGAGCTGGTCTTCTATCCGGCATTCAAGGAACGGGCGGACCGTGATGGCCTGGCGACGCACGCGGAAGCGCTGTCGGAGCATCACGCGGTGGAGCACTCGGTGATTCCCGAGGTGCACGAGGCAGAAGTGGATACGCCTGAGTTCGCTGGCCGCGTCAAGGTCTTCGGCGAGATGATCGATCACCACGCCAAGGAAGAAGAGAAGACCATGTTCAAGATGGCGAAGGAAATGTTCAGCGCTGAAGAACGCGAACAGTTCGACGTCGACTATGAGGCGTGGAAGAAAACGCCGGAGGCGGCTGCGGCCGCTTCGCAGTTCATGAATGGCGGACCCAACGGTGAGCGCAAGCGCGCCTGAGGCGGGAGTGCCGCCGGCTAAGGCCGCCAGATCAAGTTCGTTCTGGAGGGACAACGGACTGTCCCTCGTGCTGCTGGCGTGCCTGATCGGTCCGCTTGTGGGGCAGGTGCTGACGGGGCATGCAGTCTTCAATGAGGAACTGCGACGCGAAGGGGCGTCGCAGTTGAGCCTGGTGCAATACCTGACCACCGGCCACCTGATGTCCTCCATCTTCGAGAACTGGGAAAGCGAGTTCCTGCAGATGGGCATGTATGTGCTGCTCACTGTCGTGCTGCGCCAGAAGGGTTCGGCCGAGTCGCGTCCCATGTCGGAATCGGAAGAGGACGACGACGTGCAGGCGGGCCCCGTGCCGTGGCCCGTGCGCGCTGGCGGCCTCTGGAAGCGGCTTTACGGGCACTCGCTCGCGATCGCCTTCGGGCTTCTGTTCGTGTTGTCGTTCGTCCTGCACTTCAGCGGGAGCTGGCGACGCGAACTCGCCGAGCGGGCATTGCGAGGGGAGCCGCCCGTGCCCTGGACGCAGCACCTGTTCGACGCGACGTTCTGGTTCGAATCGTTCCAGAACTGGCAGAGCGAGTTCCTTGCCGTGCTTGCGCTTGTGATGTTGAGCATCTGGCTGCGCCAGAAGGGCTCGCCCCAGAGCAAGCCCGTAGAAGCGCCCCACTCGCAGACGGGGACGTAACGGAGTTGATGATGGGCGAAACCCCGTACCCCACACGTCCGCCATATTCCGCGTTGACGCGCGTCATTGGTCAGCAAGCCCGCGAGCTGTATCCGAAAGCAAGTTGGGACGACGTGGCGCGCGAGCTTGAAACGCTGTGGGCGTCTTACGTCACGGGCCTGCCTTGGTCTGAAGTGGACGGCAAGATTCGCGCGGCATGGGAAGACGCAGACCCCCACTTGTCGAAGGACTGATGTTCGCCGGCGATGCGGATGATGGCGATGTGAGTTATTGCGCGTGGACGTGCTCGTGACATCGCGCTACCTACCGTCGTGCGAACGCCCGCTATCGGCCAGTAGCGGACGTTCCGCCTACAATCCGCGCCTTTGCGCAGCGTATTCCGGGCGGTCACGCCTGGACAGCATTGCGCTGATGCAGTGTGGCGAGGATCTCGTACAGCGCCTCGGTAGTGGTTGGCTTGACAAGGTGATGGTCGAAGCCGACGTCCTGCGCGCGACGGCGATCTTCCTCCTGGCCGAATCCGGTCAGCGCGACCAGCAACGGAGCACGACCCGCGCTGGCTCGGATGCGGCGCGCGACTTCGTAACCATCCATCCCCGGCATCGCGATGTCGATGAAGGCAACCTCCGGCGCGAAGGCATCCCACGCCTCCAGCGCCGTCGCGCCGCTGTAGGCGATACGAGTGACCTGACCGAGCGATTCGAGCATCAGCGCTAGCGTGTTGGCGGACGGCTCCACGTCGTCGACGACCAGCGCACGATGTGCTGGTAGCGCGTGCAGCTTCACGGTCGGCGGCGCCATGATGGCGTGGGTCGCGACAGAGATCGCGGGCAGCCGCACTTCGAACTCGCTCCCATGCCCAGGCCCCTCGCTTCGCGCTTCTATGCTGCCGCCATGCAGGCCGACGAGGCTCTTCACCAGAGTCAGACCGATGCCCAGTCCGCCATGCGCGCGTCCGAGCGACTGATCGACCTGCGCGAACATCTCAAACACTTCCCCGAGCATGCTGGTGGGAATGCCCAGACCGTCGTCGCGGATCGTCACGATCGCAACGTCGCGTTCCTGCCTTGCGACGATGCAGATGTCGCCACCTGGCGCGGTGTACTTGGCCGCGTTGTGAAGCAGGTTGCCGAAGACCTGTACGAGCCGACCGAGATCAGCGTCCACATACACCGCGTCATCGGGCGTTTCGACGACGAGTCGGTGCGCATTTGAATCTATAAACGGCTTGAGCGCCTCGACAGCCGCATGAATCGCGATGGACAGGTCCAACCGTTCCCGGCGCAGGCCGATCTGGCCGCGCGTGATGCGCGATACGTCGAGTAGGTCGTCGATGAGCCGCGCCATTTGTCGCACCTGCCGCTCCATCATCGCTCGCAGCCGGCCGGCTTCTTCCTGCTTGTGCTCGACGTGCGGCCAGACCTGCAAAGCATTTGAGATCGGCGTGAGCGGATTGCGTAGCTCGTGCGCAAGTGTGGCGAGGAACTGGTCCTTGCGCCGGCTGGCTTCTTCGACGGCCTCCTCCGCTCGGCGGCGTGCGTCGATGTCGAACACCACGCCCACCATGCCCGCGTACTCGCCCGCTTCGGAGTACCAGGGGCGCCCCAGATCCACTGCCCACCTGTACGAGCCGTCGGCGGTGCGCAGACGGTATTCGGTCTGAAACAGCAGGCGCTTTTCGTTGGCGTCGATGAAGGCTCGACGCGCCCGCTCCTGATCGTCTGGATGCGTGGCATTCGTCCAACCCAAGCCCAGCGCCTCAGCTTCAGTCTGGCCTGTTAACTCGTACCACTGGCTGGACAGGAACGTGCAGTAGCCGTCCGGATCGGTCAGCCATAGCGCGGCCGGCGAGGCGTTCGCCATCAGGCGGAAGCGCGCCTCATTCTCGCGCAGCACTTCCTCCGCAATGCGCCGCTCGGTGACGTCCACCACGGTGCCGGCGAGGCTCGCTACCACGCGTGACGCCTCGCGTTCTTCGAAGCTGGGGATTCCACGCGCTTCCAGCCAGCGCACCGCTCCGTCGGGCCGACGGATGCGGAACTCGACGGCATAAGGCCGCGGCTCGTGCGGCGTGATCGCCGCCTCGATCGCAACATGAAGCCGCGTCGCGTCTTCGGGGCTTACCAGGCGATTGATGTCGTCGATGTGACGTCGCGACGATCCAACCAATCCATGGATCTGGCCGTAGCGCTCATCGTGCGTGATCATGCCGGTCGCGGGGTCGTATTGCCACGACCCCAGTTGGGCGGCATCCAGCGCGAGCTGGCGCTGCTCGGCCAGCGAAGCGAGTCGTTGTGTCTGCGCTTCGCGGGCAGCCTCAAGCATCACGCTGAGGGTGGTCTCTGTGCACACGCAATACATGCCGGCAATGCGGCCATCGTCGCCGGCGACGGGCGAGTAGGAGAACGTGAACCACGTCTGCTCGTCGTAGCCTTTGCGGCTCATCAGCAGTGGCATGTTCTCGACGTAGCTCGCCTCGCCCTGCAGAGCGCGATGCGCCAGCGGACCCACATCGCCCCATATCTCGGACCATATCTCCTCGAACGGACGCCCCAGCGAGGACGGATGCTTTGCGCCGAGAATCTCGGCGTAAGGGTCGTTGTAGACGAAGCCGAGTTGCGGCCCCCACGCGACGAACATCGGAAACTTGGACCACAGCAGCAAGCTCACGACGCTGCGTAGTGACTGCGACCATTGTGTCGGCGGGCCGAGCGGCGATCCGCTCCAATCATGGCTACGAATCAACGCGGCCACTTTACCGGGTGCGTCCAGGAATCCTAGATTCACGGTCGAGGGCATGGCGACGGTAGTTGGCTGAGGACACTCTAAGTATTGCAGCTGCGCCGAGGGAGCCGCGTCAGCATTTTCACGGGCCCAAGTGGACGCGACGGCACCGGGGGGGCGGAACTGCATCACCAACCAACCGCGGCCTAGCCCGATGACCACAATCGGACAGAAGCAGACATGTTGCTGAGTCGGCCGCTTCCCGTTCCATTCGGGACAGAGGCGAATTCGGTAAATGGAGGCAGTCGCCATCTGCAGCCTCGACACGCCCTCCACGTTTCTAAATCGATTTTCAACGCGCTCAGGCCGGTCGTTCGAGGGCCTTGAAAATCGCCGGCGAGAATCTACCCTCATCGCCGGACGGGGGCGCCGTCCGTTGCCAATTGGAGACCTAGCCATGAACGAGATGGTTCGTAATCCCCAGTGGCCCGCGCAGGGTTCGATGAAGGATCCGGTCAAGCAGATCTTTGACCGCTTGTTTGAGGGGAGTCTGCTCCAGAACGCCACTGACGAGTCGTCGGTCGTCACCAGCCAATGGGTGCCGCGAGTGGACATCAAGGAAGAAGCCGATCGCTTTCTGCTGTTCGCGGATATTCCTGGCGTCGATCCGCAGGCCATCGAGGTGCAGATGGACAGGGGCTTGCTGACGATCAAGGGCGAACGTCGCGAGGAGAGGGTGCACGAAACTGAACGGTACTCGCGCATTGAACGCCGACACGGCGTCTTCCACCGTCGCTTCGCGCTGCCCGACAGCGCAGACCCGGACGGCATCACCGCATCCGGGCACAACGGCGTGCTTACCCTCAGCATTCCCAAGCGTCCCGAATCAACGCCGCGGCGTATCCAGGTCGGGGCCGTTCTCAACACCTAGCCCGACCGGAGGACGCGCATGGACAGAAATACTGAAGAGGCCATGTGCAACCTGCAAGCGCAGGTATATGTGCAGGGCTTGGCGCTGCGGGCGTTGGCTGCCTCTCACCCGGACCCAGCTGCGCTGCTGGCTGGGTGGCGGGATGTCCTGGCCGACGCTGAAGCTGGGCCGATCTCGGTACGCGAGCGCGACAGTGCTTACTTAGGCGAACTCTGCCGGGTTCGTGCAGAAGATTGAACGGCCGAGCTTGTCGAGCTGACGCTGCCCCGGCTCGATGCGGACAATATTGCCGTATCCAACGGTAGCGTTGTCTCATTGCGACGCCCGGAGGAATGAAGCTCGTCCGCGTCCGCGTTGTTGAAGGGCGTATGGGGGCGGAGGGAGCGCAATCCCTCCGCCCCGGCACCCCGCCGGTGCGCCGAACGTGCGCTATCGGCCATTAGCCGACATCCCTGAGCCCCAAACGGCATCGACCCAGTGCGTGCCAAAGTGTCGAACGTAGTCGTCCGGCAGAAGTCGAACCTTGTTCACTCCGCCGTTGATACGCTCGTGGTCCGGGGATTGAGGGGCCGCACGTTGAAGGTATTGGTCGTAGAAGACAAGTCAGAGATCGCCGGCTGCCTGGCGATGGTTCTAGGCGAGCTAGGCCATGAGGTTGTCCACGCGACATCGGTACGCAAGGCTCTTGAGACCCTGGGCAGCAGCTCATTTGACGCGGCCGTGCTGGACTTTGAGCTGGGCGGCGAAACGAGCTCTGCGGTCGTCATCTCTCTTACCCGTCGCGGCATTCCGTTCATTATTTCGAGCGGGCGCAGCGCTGGCGACCTCCCAAGGGAATTCGCGGGCCGCCCTCACTTACGGAAGCCCTATTTCCTTGAAGAGCTCGAGGAGGCGGTGAATAGCTGTCGCCTGCGCAGCGATCCAAGCGCGTGACCCTCCCCTGACGACTTTCCTACATGCCAGTAGTGGCACAGAGGTAGAGTCTGCTTCCCGAGGAGGGTCCGATGGTGAGCGACGGTTCGCGGACGAGCTAGGAAGACCTGCCCGTACGCACATGCCCCAGCTCGACTGGGAAGAGGTCGAGCCGCACCTGATGCTTGGCTGGAGGACAGCGTCCGCTATCGTCGCTGAACTAGCGCTCTTAGAGCCGAGATGAGTTGGGCCAGTCGATACGGCTTTGCCATGTACCGAACTCCTGCAGGTAGAGCGGGCAACTGGGCACGGGCATATCCCGAAACGATCAGAACCCCTACTCCAGGAAACTTCCGCCGTGCCTCTTCGGCCACTTGGATTCCGTCTACTCCATTTGGCATGCGGAAATCAGTCACGATGGCATCAAATGCCTCAGCCTCGAGGGCGCGAATTGCCGCCGCGCCATCGGCTGCGATCTCCACTTCGAATCCGTAGACGCGCAGCGCGTCCCCTATGATATCGCGCGCATCAGCCTCGTCATCGACAAACAGGACGCGCATAACAGGGTTCTCGGATCGCGCGAACCGCGGTTCACTAAGCATGCGCAGGCATTCAGGCCACAGGCAAGCTCATGTGGGCCTTGTTAGAAGTCGTCTCACGTCACGGATACATCGCGGAGCGAATCCAGTGAAGGTGACGGATTAGGGCGAGACTTCGAGCCGACGACGTCAACGTAGTACGAACTCCGCTACCGCCGGGCACGGGCCGGCCGCCTCACAGGTGACTCACGCCGCGGCGCGCAAGCTTGAACGGAAGATGTAGGAGCCGGTTTTGAAGACGCGCACGGAGCTGCACGGAATAATCGAGCAGTTGGACGCCGCAATGCTGCGCGCCGCCAACGAGGTTTCCGATGACGTGAATCATTGGGAGGCGTGGAACTTCGCGACGGCCAGCCTCCCCAAGATTGATGAGGTTCCAAGCGACCTCGGATACTGGTGGCAAAATCAACTGCTAGATGCGAGCCGACGCGCGTTCGGCAGCAAACACCTCCGACGCCGTTACCACCAAGGGGATTTTCAGGCCGCTGACATTCGCTATGACGGCGTAGTGTGGAACAGCGGGCCTTGCGGATACGGCGGTCGCGAAGTTCGGATAGAACTCCGACGGCAGACGTTAGGCGCAGCTTGGAGCGCGGTTGTCACCGTGTCAAATCTTCATGAGTTCAAGATTATTCACCGAATGTTCCTCGCGGGAATCCCAGCCACTTTCAGCGGAGCGATCGGCGCATACGCGTTGGCTCTTGAGGAGGCCAGACGAGAGATCGACCGTCTCAACAGGTCTCCAGCTTGACGACTCATGTCGCAGCGTCAAATGGCCGCTATCGCCGAGCTTCCGAGGGATGCCATGGACCGTAAATAGGCCAGCTCACAGAGCAATCTCGCCCTATAGCGAGCGAGGATCAGGCTCTCATCATCGGTGAGGCAGAGTGCAGGCCACTGCGCGGCTGTTTCAAGCAGACGCGCCGTCAGGAGATCATAGAACTCCGGCGTCTCACCGCCTCTAGCCAGAAAGCGAATGTTGGCCAAGGTCATCTGCTGGTCCGTGAACATGACCCCTCCGGGCCGCCTTCAGGCGATCGCACATCGGACAACTGGCGACGGACGCGGCAGTTAAGCGCCGCAGTCTAGGATGGCCACCCTCGCGGCAATGAGTCTGATCCGCGACGCGGCGTCGAGCCGGGCGACGGAGCCTACTGACCCTCTGCGTGCACGCAGAGCAATGCAGCGCGAAGATTCCGCTCATCAAGCAAGCGGCGAAGGCGTCCCTCGATTTCTGCAAGCCGTTCGAGCGATTGAGCGGCGTATAGCGAATAGGTGGCCTTATCTTCTGGTCTACGGCCCGCCACACATCCCACGCTTACATCCGCCATCTGGGAGGCTCGGATCCAGATCGATTGCAGATCCTTTGGGCCGATACTCTGCCCGGTTCCCAGCGTGAAACGAAACATAGCTATCAACGGCCTGGATGTCGCGCCTTTCTTGGTCATACGGATCCCCGATCCTTAGATAGCGCGAATTGCGTGGATCCAACTCGCGACTACCCGCGCGAGCCGGACGCTGACCATCTCGATGAGCGTGATGGCCACGGTCTCAACCGACCAGCTCGCTCACCGGACGGTGGTGGCGATCCCACTCGGGATAGTCTCGGAACAGATGGTTCGCCCATGTCTCGCGGAGCTCAATCGTCCCAGTTTCGGCGAACGCACCCTCCAACATCTGCGCCACTGCGATGGGCAGGCGGTCGCTAGCGATGCTGAAGACCAGTTGCGCAGGAGGCACGCACCAAGGTGCGGACGTAAAGCCGTCTACGAGCAGGTAGCCCGTAGGCGCGGAGTACACTCGGATGTTCATAATGGCCTCGCGCGGGAAGGTGCACGAGGTCTCCAGGAAGGCCGTAACCTCTCACGGCTCTGTGCAGCCCGCACACTACGCCCTTGTCTGTGAAGAACGCAAACACGATGTGGCTCAGCAGACGAGGCACGAGTTGCTCCTGCGCTACTCAGTTGCACTCACTGGATCGACCTTTCGTGGTGCGACTCAATCGCCAAATGGCCATCGGCACTAAGTCATCGCGCTCCGACCTCTTGAAGATCAGCGCATACGACCAATCATCTCGGTGTAAGCGCGCGAGCCCTTGCGCGTTACCCCTTTTAGATGGCTTATGAATCCCGTTCGCTGCGCGGGAGAGAGCGTTCGGATTAGCGCCTGAAGTGCGTTGGCCAATGCTTCGATCTGCTCAGACTGATCCTCGACGGTCTTGTCTGGGTTTTCTGGCGGTGGGTATCCCGTGCCATGGGAACTGTCCTGAAGTGAGGCGATGATGACTCTCACCCATGGGCCGAGCTTTTAGCTCGGATTGGCTACTCGCATCGACCTCGCAGCGGGACTACGCCTTCGATCGCGGGCGCTCCGGAGGATTCAGCGTTGCCGGATCGTCACCAAGATCCTTACGGCGGAACGGCGTATTAGGAAGAACTTGGACGCTTCCACCCGCACGCATGAATGCGAGTGTGTCTGCCTCGATTTGGATTCGGGCACCGCTCCTGTCTCGGGAAGAGTTAACGACCCGCTCTGAGCTGTAGAAGTGTTCGGGTCTGCGATTGCCGGCCATTGCGCGTTCCTCAGTAGGCGTTGCACGAAGGCGCCGGTTCAATCCCGACAAGTACCGATCAGTGCATCGAGAGGCTAACAGGCTGCCGGTGACGACGATCATCGCGCGACACAATCCTTGCGTGACGGATAGCCTGGATGGAGGACAGGCTGGACGTACGGCTACCTGATCTATGCCATGGCGAGCTGACTGACCGCTTTGGGTCGGAAGCGGAATTAGCAGCCCGGCTACCGGCCGTCTTTTCCGAACTTCCGCTGTCGCCTGGAAGCGGACGCTATCCCGTTCCAGCCTTGCCCGAACCGCGCCATAGCCGCCGACCAACACCCAGAACAACGAAGCCCGCAACTGCCAAGCACAAGGCGAGCATGAAGCCGAACCCCGCGTCGTTGGCCGCACCGGCCGGAATCGTCTCTACCGCATAGATCGCTGCAGCTGCGGCTACAAAGGCGAGCGCCAGGAGAATGCCAACCAACACCGATATGGCCACCCCGATGATTCGCCATGTGCCGGTGCGCCCGATGTTCACGCGCGGCAGATCGGGATGCGAAGTCATGAAACCTCAGTCGTCCGCCTTGGGTCGAGCGAGGACATTAACACCGGGCCGGGCGGCGGACCAACGGACCAAAGCGTCCGTTGGTCCGGCAAGGTTATGCCTCTGTCTGCTCGGAAAGTTCGAGCGCATCTTCAACCTCGATGCCGAGGTAGCGCACTCTCCAGCTTGGTATGTCCTAGGAGGAGCTGGACAGCTCGCAGGTTTTTCGTTCGGTGGTAGATCAGCGCCGCTTTGGTGCGGCGCAACGCGTGGCTTCCGTAGGCACTAGTGTCCAGCCCGATATCAGCGACCCAACGATGGACAATCCGACAGTACTGCCGAGTCGACAAGTGGGCACACCGTCGAACACGACTAGGGAATAGGTAGGCATCGCCAACCACTCCGGCGTGAGCAAGCCAGGCCGCGACCGCGCTCCGCGTCTGGTCGGTGATCTCGAAATCGTCGCCCGCGCCGAGTCGATAGCCAAGTTGAAGAGCGCCAGTTCGCGGAGCCTACCCCGAAGCTGCAACCGCACTCGGATCGCCCAGATATCGCGAAGTCTGAGCGGAGCCTTCCGACCCACGATCTTGCCTTTGTTCCAAGGCTTGGAATTGTCGTTCATGCCCTTCATGTCGAACTCCTAGGTGGGGAGTCCGACCATGAACCCGATGGCGTTTACGCCGGCGTCGGGCCGCTCTGCTCGGGTTGGTGCTAATGTCCACTTACGACCCAAAATGGAAATTCGGATGCACAGGCAGGAAGCTTGGAGATTGCATGTATTTCGCACTTAGTGCCGATGATTTGATGTTTTATGTGTTTCCCACCGTCACCGCGCTGACGGACTACTGTGAAGGCTGTGACGTCGAATCGGGTGGTTGGCTGTTTTGGGACCAAAGCGGCGCGCCGCTCCAACCTCGCTTCACGGAGCTAGTTTATCGGTCCGGGCGTGTCGTGAGCGGAGGGATCTACGTCCTTGAAGCCGGCGCGGGGGAGCGCTTGCTAGCAACACTGCACAGGATCACAGCCGTGGAATCGGATGCGTCCTTTCGGTCTGTGGAAGACGTACGGAAGTACCTCGGCGGCTGATGTCCGCTTCTGGCCGGAAGCAGTCATTGGAGCGTTCCCGGAGAGTTGGACCTGGCATGTCCGTTGGTGCGCAAGCTTCTATCACGATGACAACAGCTTCCTCACGCCCTCGTCTCTAAAGCGCGCGCAGGGTGGAGTTGCTATTTCTCCGCACCTATCGGTGCGGCGTCGAAGGGTGATACTCAACATGACTTTGGATCGGGGCCATGCCTTCCAAGTTGGCGGACACTACCGCGGTGTACGTTTCCGGGTAACTGTTTGGAAGTGCTCTAGCCGGCCCCCGTACGTAAGCCAAATCGATTTCGAGGGTGCCTTGCCGATTCTTGCCCCTCTCTTCGAAACTCCGCCGGCAACGGTCAATGACGCACTCGACATGGGCTTTCGTTTGGCCTGCCAGACGATTGCATTGCGGTGAACGTCCAGGTGGTTCTCCGCACGGGCATTTCCTCGTGCACGCGAATCCACAGCGTGTGTCAGCAGTCGAACAATCTGAAGGGTCGCTCATGCCTGTCCCTTGCCCTCTTGGTCGACACCCGAACGTCCCGCTTCGGGTCGGAAGCGGACATTAGCACTGAGGAGACGGGCTTGCCGGCTTAGCGTCCACTATTGACCAAAAAAGCGGGCACCGACGACCGAAATAGGTGCCCCTGCATCCGTTTGGTCGAGCATGCCGCCAGTCGACTGATGCAAAGTCAGACCTGCGCCGCCCATGCCGCATACGTGCAGTGCCTGTTGCAACTCACACTAGTCTCACGTTGCTTCGCGCATGCTCCGGCGGCATCGCGACGCAATGTCGTGACGGCCACTCAGCCGCGCTGTACGACCCACTCCCCATCCGCACTGAGCCCCATCGCTCCTGCCTTCGGCAGGACCAGGCTTCGGCCATCTCCGAGTCCGTGCCACTGCGGATCGCTTCAAAGGCAACCATCATGAACACCATCAACAATTCCCCCACCGATAAGAATCTCGTCGACACCGCCGCTGCCAATGGCTCGTTCAAGACCTTCGGAAAAGCCATCGATCGCGCAGGCATGGCGGATACGCTGCGCGGCGTGGGCCCCTTCACGGTGTTCGCACCGACTGATGCGGCATTCGAGAAGCTTCCGGCAGGCAAGCTGGACAACCTGTTCAAGCCCGAGAACAAGGAAGAGCTCCTGTCTTTGCTCAACTACCACGTTGTGAGCGGTCGCAAGACCGCGGCTGATGTCAGCAAGTGGGAAGCGGCCAGGACGGTCAACGGTCAGTCTGCGCCGATCGTGTTCGCCAACGACCAAGTCAGGATCGACGGCGCGCTGGTGACCTCCGCCGACATCGGTTCTAGCAACGGTGTCATCCACGGCATCGACAAGGTCAACATTCCGACCAAGCAATAACAGCGTCGGGTTGACACAGAACGGCGAGGCTTGCCTCGCCGTTCTCTATTCTAGAGATGGAATGTCGTCGATGCCGGCCGTCGATCAGTGGGAAGAGCAATTGCTCGGCCGGGTCACGAGTAAGTAACATCAGTTGGCGCACCCTCTAGTATCACTGCGACGCAACGTCGTATCGGCCACTGAGCCGCGCAGGACGTCCCGCTCCCAATCGTCTCTACTGTCGGTCGGAAGTCGGCCATTCCTTGCCGCTGTGGCCTCACTTCAACACAGCAGCCAACCGCCACCGATTCACGAGCTTCGTTCACCTACGAAGCAATGGCAACGGCTGGACGGAGAAGATCATGAATGGTGCACCTGCCCCGTTGTTCGCAGACGCTCTCAAGTCGATTCCGAGGTTCTTCGGTATTAGGCTCGATGCCAGACCCGCCTACCACATGGAAGATCTCGTCGGACCAGTCGAGATCAGGCGCTACGCGCCTGCTTTGTTTGTGCATACGTCTGCGGATGGAAGCCATGACGCTGCGATCCGTGTCGCGCGCGAGAAGCTTGAGGATTACATCTACGGTAACAACGAAAGCCTGGAGAAGATGGAGATGACGTATCCGACATATCAGGCCGACGGCGAGTCCACGATGTTCCCCAGTGCGCTGCGCCTGCGAGCAATGCGCGGCTGGAGAGTTGCATTCTTCCTGTCCAACAATCTCGCCGCCGGCGAGGCCCCCCTTCCCGATGATCCGACGATAAGAATTCATGAGTCGCTGGAAACTCTGGTTGCCGTTCTTGGATACCGCGGTGCCGATACGGAGCAAAGTCGATCCACCGCTAAGCGAGAGTTGATGCACGCACTCTCTGGATCAAAGTGGGCGGCAGACGATCAGGTGTATTGGGCAACGTATGACCAGGCATTCTCCATTCCGTACCTCAAGAAGAATGAAGTTCACGTCCGCGTAGCGAACTCCAGGAGGGAGGTGCTGGTCTCGGCCAAGGTGGATGCGGCCTGCAACAGTGACGGTGCAGCCGCTAACCAATCCAGCCACCTACTCCCGGAGAACTGAAATGCAAATCTTCACGAATGAAAAGACCAACCCAAGCTTCCGACGTCGCATCCCCGACGACGATTTAGCATTGCAGCGCGCCGAGAATGAAGGACTGCCCTACCTGTCGCGATGCGATGAGGCGAGTCACTTGTTCGCTCGCGTGTCGAATAGCCTGAGAAGTGGGGTTGCTCCACCAGTCAGAGGGAACTTGCTGACCCTAGAGGAACTCCTCGCTGCGGTCATAGCGGCGACGCAAACCGACACAATTTTGCGTCAGCAATGCGCAACTCTTATTGCCCTCTTAGCATCGGACATCAAGGACGCGAAGCAATTTTCGCTGGATAGCTGTCTACGCGCCAAGCCTCTGCGCGATTGGCGCGAGCGTTACCACGGCTTAGAGGTCCTGCGATGACCTTTACCTAGCCGGACCTTGATCTGGCTTCGCTCACGGGTCTGGTGCGGGGTGCTGCCCCAGTTCTTCAACTATCAATGTCCGCTTTAGAGTTGCATAAACAATCATCAGTGATCCGGACCGGATCAGCCGCTTCAGCGATCGCAACATGGATGACCGCTTTGGGTCGAAAGCGGACGTTAGCACCGGGCCGGGCGGCGGACCAACGGACCGAAGCGTCCGTTGGTCCGGCAAGGTTATGCCTCTGTCTGCTCGGAAAGTTCGAGCGCATCCTCGACCTCGATCCCGAGGTAGCGAACCGTGCTCTCCAGCTTGGTGTGTCCTAGGAGAAGTTGGACAGCTCGCAGGTTCTTCGTCCGGTGGTAGATCAGCGCTGCTTTGGTGCGGCGCAACGAGTGGCTCCCATAGGCACTAGTGTCCAGCCCGATATCAGCGACCCAACGATGGACAATCCGACAGTACTGCCGAGTCGATAAGTGAGCACACCGTCGAACACGACTGGGGAACAGGTAGGCATCGCTAACCGCTCCGGCGTGAGCAAGCCAGGCCGCGACTGCGCTCCGCGTCTGGTCGGTGATTTCGAAGCAGACCGGCTGGCAAGTCTTGCGCTGCAGGATCGTCGCCCGCGCCGAGATGGCTTGGCCATGGCTGACATCCTGTACGCGAAGGGCGACCAGGTCGCATGCTCTTAGCTTCGAGTCGATGGCTAAATTGAAGAGCGCCAGTTCGCGGAGCCTGCCCCGAAGCTGCAGCCGAACTCGGATCGCCCAGATGTCGCGAAGTCTGAGCGGAGCCTTCCGACCCACGATCTTGCCCTTGTTCCAAGGGGCGGGATTGCTATTCGTGCCTTTCATGTCGAACTCCTAGGTGGGGAGTCCGACCATGAACCCGAAAGTGTTTACGGCGATGTCGGGCCGCTCTGTTCGGGTTGGTGTAATGTCCGCTTTCGACCCAAAGCGGACATGAGTGGCAGGGGAACACGATGAAGAAGTTGCTTGAAGGGCTGGGCTGGCTGGTTCTGGGCGTCGGAATTCTTGTAATCGTGTTTAGCGCGCTAGCCATCCTGAGCGCGTTGTTCGGGTCCGACGCCGGCGCGATGCCGGACGCGCGTGGAATGGTGCAGGGTGCTTCAGTTGCGGCACTGTTCTTTGTCGGAGTGCCTTTCAGCGTCGTAGGCGGCATTCTGATCTCCCACGCAAGGAAACCATCTTCATGATGCCCGCTTCTGGCCGATAGCGGACATTGGATCGGACGCGGCGCACCGGCGGTGCTAATGTCCGCTTTCGACCCGAAGCGGACATACCTGTGTGCCAGCGAGGCACGGAGACGGAGCGCAGAATGGCGAGCGAAGAGTGTTCCCTCGATGACCTGCTACGCAGACTCCAGGATTTCGTCAACGGAGATGTGTCTGCTCAGGATTTTTGTAGGTTCTTCGAGAACGCCTGGAACTTCGAGGTCAATAGGGAAGCCATTCCTGCCGGTCATCGTGTGGTGTTGAATCATCTCTTCGATGAGGTGGTTTTCTTCAGCCCACTCCCGAGAGAGACGTGGGGCTATCCAGGTTACAGAGACGAACGCGAGATCTTGTCAGCTGCAAAAGACGTACTCCAGAAAATCAAGCCCGCCTAGTCTCTGACACGGTACAAACGCGGCAGTTCAAACGACCGCTTCTGGCCGTTAGCGGACATTGCTCCTGGGCGGAGGTCGGATCGAAGGCGTAGGCGTCTGTTACCAGCTCGCATCGTCGGAAGGGTCGGACGGGACCTTCAGTGAACTCGGAAGCTCCAAGGGAGGCTCGTGCCCTGCTGCCAGAAAGAGATCGCCAAATCGATAGGGCTTCTCAAGAACAGTGGCTCCCTCCGGGATGTCCAGCTCCGGCATCGCGTATGCGGTGGTCAGCACCACGGCCACTCCCGGACTGGACTCCAGCACTTGGCGGGCCAGCTCGATGCCACCAGTCCCATCGCCGAGGTGGACATCAATAACAGCCGCGTCAACTCGTCGCTCATTGAGCAGCGTCAGCGCATGCTCCGCGTTCTGGACGGCCGCAACTTCCAGCCCTAAGTTGCCCAAAGCCATCACGACTGTCTCTGCTAACAAGTCGTTGTCATCCACAAACAAAAGCGATCGCATGGTGGCACCTCAGATGTCTGTTAACGCCGCTGCAAGCTATGGTCTCCTCGGAGACGCGATCGTAGAAATGGAACCGTGAGAACGCGGTGAACCACCGAATCTCGTCCTTGTCCGCTCTTGGCCGATAGCGGACATCCCGGCGGTCAGGCCCTCTTGGCAACCCGCGCCTCCGCCTCACCGAGCTCCCTTCTCCGTTCCAACGCGCGTTTAAGTTGGGTCCTTGCAATGGACTTGCTCGTCTCGCAGGTCTCTACGAGGTACTCAACGACCTCGTCCTGACTACGAAACCGGCCATTGAAATAGTCAGCTAGCACACCCGAGCAAAGCAGAGCCGTCACGTTTCCACGTTGCTCAGCGTTCTCCCGAACCCTCTGCGAGTGCAGACGATCGATGTAGAGCTTCGACAGCGCTGGAAATCTGTGCCGAACAAAGCCTGTGGACGCTCCGTGCTCCCTGGCTATAGCCTGAAAGGAGGGAATTCGGACTTGTATCGGCTGCCGAAGCTCAAGCTCAATCCGCTCACGGACCGCATTGGCGGTTTGAAGCGGATGGCGAGGCCGAGCGCTAGGCGGCAGGTCGAGACGCATGAACTCAAGTTCACCGGCTAGAAGGGCGGCATCGCGGGGCTCCTTCAGGACCCCGACCAGACTGACGCCGGCGGCGTGCACCCGCTTTAGCATTGTTGCAAGGGAAGGCCGCGAACATTCCCCGGTGGACCGCTTTGTTCCTCCCGTGGGCGATATGTCGGCAACGCGCTTCTTGAGCGGCGAGCACAGTAGGCTGAGTTCTGACTCAAAGGCGCCAAAGGCATCCGGAACGGCTGACGTGAGCTCCTCGCTAGCGATCGCTTCGATCAGTTCGCAACAGTCACGCTCACCGAAGCATGGCTCCGCTCGGAGCGTCCACGAACTACTTGGCGCCTCGAGTGACTCGGAACATTTCCAGCAGAGTTCGGTAACCCCTGTCCGATGGTAGTACTCCTGCGGCTTACCGCAACGGTAGCAGTGGCTCCGGAGAGCTATCCTGTGAACTGGGCAGCGCTCGATTGGGGCAAGCATCCATAGCAACCGGTCATACCATGTCTCTCTTTTCGTCGAAGCCTCGTGCATACAAGCAGGACACCACGCACGGCACGCTTTGACCGATGAGTGTGCTGTTCTGCTGGCAGCAGGTGCAAGGCTGAGTAGGGTCAGCTGCCGTAGATCGGTACGCCCAGTCGCGGTGCGAAGCGCATCGACAAGCTTCGATATGCCCGTCCCATATCCACAGAGCATTGCTGACGCGGGACTGTATAAGCTTGCGTCCAGCAGTTTTTGCGAGGGGTTCCCTCCACCATAGATATGCGAGAGGACCTTCGCGAGAGTCACGGGCGAGAGTGTGTGTGCTCGGGCCAAGCGTGCGAAGTACGAGTGCAGGGACTCGATCTCGAGCGACCCGGAGCCGCAAGGAGCGATGGGGAACAATTCCGTGCTCATTGGTCTGCAACCTCCAGCGGGAGAATCGCGCGCCGATTGGGCTTCCGCTTGAATGGCTTCAGCAGCGGAGATGACGTGGCCGGCTTCCCAGGACCTCCGCTGCGGATAATGGCTGTACTCGAGAACCGTTCAAGCGCAGCCTGACCACATTCGATATCTCGCCGGATCGCGTCGTGCTCGTGGCGCATCGGGAATGCTTCTATCAAATCGCCCTTCGCGATCGGTCGGCCAGCGCTCTCGCAGATAGCCTTGGCCCGCCACACGATCTTTCGCGCCAACCCAAATGATCCTGACGACGCAGCCAGGATGCTCTGTGCGTGGTCAAGGAGCAGGTTGGCAGGCTTAACGACCAGACTCAAGCTGAGCGTCTTGAGAATGCTTAGCCATTCGAGCATGTCGTCTTCAACTTCACGGTAAGGGGACAACTCGACGCAGGTAAGTCGCCCTGCAAAATGCGCCGAGTCGAACAAGCCGCTGTATGCCAGCTCGTAGCCGCCCACCAGCACCAGAGTGCGATCGATCGCTGTCAAGCACTTGATTGATTCGAGCACAGTCGCCCGAATGCGGGCGTCTCGGGTATGGGTGAGGTGGTGTGCTTCGTCCAGTAATGTGTACTTGACGACACGCGCGTCCAGCCCAGCCTCGAGCGCGATGCGCATGGAGGTCTCATCTCTGCCGCGGCTCGGCAATGGATGATCCTGCTCATCCAGCTCACCGAAGTGGCGGTAGGTGGGGTGCTCGATAGCCTTCAGCGCCTTTAGCGTCAGGTGCTTCGGTGCGATTCGTCCGTCCTGTGACGTCGCGATCGTTAATGCGATGACAGGCATTTCGCCATCGCGGTGGCCCGCCGTATCACACTGAAGGGTTCGATGGAGTTCCCGGAAGATGACTGACTTTCCGGCGCGCGTAGGCCCTAGCACGGCTAGAACCGAGCCTCCCGAGCATGCGCGACAGAGGGTCACGGCAGCATTGAGGCCGACGCGGAAGTTTCTGTGTTCGATGATGTCGCCCGCATCGAAGGAGTTCATGGCTGCTGCTCCGGTCGAACAGGCAGCAGTGGGACCTCCTCCAGATTCTTGGGGCGAGTCAGAGCAGACGCAGCTGCTGGCGGCGTGCTTGGCTTGGGCTTCGCCAGCCGGGCCGTGGTCTCGTGAAGTTCGGCCGGAAGGCGCGCGAGCTTCAACTCATGCAGGGTGATCTCTGCATCCAGATATGCCCTTCTGAGTGCGGACCTCAGCTCCTCCCCCTCGAGAGCGGATGCTGCAACCTCGATATCAGGAATCCCTTGAGAGACAGAAGCGGTGCCGTCGCGGCAAACGAGCCATCGATTGCCGACCTGGACATAGCAGATCGATCGATCGAGAGGCTCCATGCGGACGACGAGCCGCCTTGTGGAGCCACGGTGAACTGACAACTCAGGGCAGGTGAACACGCGGTCCCGTACGCGAATGCCCTTGCCAGGCCACACTCTGTAGTCCTTCGATGGCGCCTCGACCGACGTCAGGATGAGCAGCGCGAGGTCCCAAGCACACTTGATCCCACAGAAGGGATGGCTCGCCAGCACAGAGTCTCTGAGTGCTACCGGCGATAGATTTCCCCCGGATCGAATCGCGTTGTTGTATCCCTCCATCGCATAAGCTTCAAAGATCTGCCAGATCTGATGGAGCCGGAGCTTCGCGCGTTTGGACGCGTTTGCCGAGCTAGACTGCTCCCTCGCTCGAGCGATGTCGTTGCAGAATCCGGGCAAGCCCCGCGCAAACCTCTCCTTGAATGTCCCGAATACTCGCTCCACCTCCTTTCCGAAACGCGGATCTTCCGGCGGGCGATTGGCCCACGTGATGCCAAGGGTGGCCAGCATCACGATGAAGTGTGTACTCGTAAAATCTGCGCCGCTGTCTGTAACGATCATCTCCGGTACCCGCCCATGGCGACGGACGCAGTCGCGTATGACTAGGGAGCACGCATCGCGACTCGGAGATTGGAAACTCATGGAGTAGGCAAGGAGCTCACCACTGAACGCGTCCACCATCGCAGTTAGCCAAGGCCGACGTGTTCGCTTCTTCCCGCCAATGTCACCAACAAGAGCGTGCAGATCCATTTGCCAATGGTCGATATGCGCCACTGAGAATGGAGTCGTCGCCAGAAGTGATCGAGTGGCAGGGTCGGATGGGTCACTGCCCGCATTGGCGAGTCGTCGTCCCCCACGCGTTAGAGCCTCTGAAGGATGGACGCCTTGCCGCGCATACCTATATATCGTTGCCGAGGATATCGGGGATTCGTCGATTCCCGATTCGCGACAGAAGTCCGAGTGGGCGACCAAGTAGTTGCGTATTCCCGCGGCGATGGTGCTCTGATCGGGATCGGACCGCGCTTGCCGCAGTTGAGAATCGACGAGCGCCCTGTGTGCCGAGGAGTACCGGGCGTGGTGGTTGCCGCACCTATTCCAGTTGGGCACCAATGCCCTGATATCGCCGCCGCCCCTCGCGAATAGCGCACGCAACCTCCGGCAGGTGCGGTCGGACGGCTTTATGGTGTCCGGGATGAGCTCGTCCGGCTGGGTGCAGATAAGCCATCGTCTGGCGACGGCTCCCCAGTATTTCGGGTCTATCACTTCTTCGGACGTTAGACCCGCGGATCGCAGTGCCTGCTCGAACTGGTGATTGGAGTCTTCCAGCAACACGGCCTCCTCGCGGCTGACCGCCACCCAGATGTAATCGGGATGGGACAGAAGGGTTCGATCGAGATCCGCCTGCAGATCCCCCCGATCCAGGAGCTGCATAACAGCGGTGGTGTCAACGGTTTCGAGCCGATCCAGAAGGTCCCGCATCTGTATGCAGCCCCGAGCACGAACAATCTCGAGTGCACGGCGTCTCTCCTTGTACAAAGCCGTGGAATCCTTAACGTGACGGACACGAGCTAGCAGTCGTAAGTTCGCGGCGCAGACATTCGTGATCTGATTTGCTGGAAAGACCCGATATTCGATGCCCAGCTGACCGAAGGCCTTCTCGGCAGGCAGGTAGTGATAGGTGTCGTTATCGCGCACCCAGTCGACGGATCTTGATACGCATAGCTCGTCCAGATCGGCTTGCTTCTTGACCTCGTAGGCAACCACCCGATCTGCGTACACCACCAGGTAGTCCGCGGTGCACTGTGCGCGGCCCCGTACTCCGTTGCTCTTGGTGATCTCTACCGGCAACGTCGTCGGCTGGTCAAACACTGCTGCGATGTCGACGCGGCGGAGCTGGTCCAGAAGGAAGTAGTACTCGCCAGAGGCCGACTCTGCCTGAAGAACCACGTTTAGATGTGGGGCAGGGACCTCGAGGATGATGTTCCGCTTGCGACACGTCCCAACCCGCCTGGCTGGCGTCGCTTGGGCACCAATGATGTACTCCTTACCAGGCGCAGGAATGCCGATGCGCTGGAGGTGCTCACCGAGGGCAAAGTTGTCGTGCTGTGGCGTTTGGGCCGGCGCCCATACTAGGCAGGTCGGTGACGCATCCTTCGCGTCGATTGCGGTGAGATTCTGTTCCATGTCGCGCTCCCATTCTTCGGGCGCGCGTTGCCCTAGAAGCTGTCGCTCCTCCGCGCGCGGCATATGGAAGGCGAGCACCCCTTAAGGCGTCGCAATTCAGCGGCGCCTGGTGCTTGACACGGCGGTGCAGTGGCGTGAGACTTCCGGCAGGACAGCTGCTGACAGGTAGCCGAACGTCCGAGAGCCCAAGGTCTGATCACCTTGGGCTCACTCATTTTTGCGCCTTGGTAGCCAGAGCATTAGGTGGCGGGCACCTCCCGGGCGTGGTTGCAGCGAGTGGCGTTACTGGCTGCCAGATCCCGCTGCTCGCACAACCATGCAGCGATGTCGTGTGCCAGCGCGAAACGGCCGCGGCGCCCCTGGATCATGAATACGCAGATCGGGATTCGCCCTCGGGCTAGCGCGTTTCGGAACGCGTTCTGGCTCGGATAGCCGAGCGCCTTTGCCAGATCTTCTCCGCCGACAAGCGCGCCCACGCTACGGATCAAGGAGACCTCGATAGCGCCAACGTCTTCGCCTGTGGTGACTCGCAGGGTCGAGGTCATCGGACTGCTCATGGCATCACTAGGCGACACTAGCCCGCACAGAGGGCTTGCGCAATCGAGTATGGATCTAGCAGACCTTCATACTATGTGTGTCACAAATTACCACACGCGCATTGTGCCGCTACGACTTCGCCGAATGGCTTTCGTCACCTGTGAGGCGCAGTATCTAGGACTATGGGCTACCGGCTCCCGAGGACTAAGGAAGACCTCAAAGCGCACCATTTAAGGGTGCGTAGGTGTATAGGCGAGGCCTGCCTTCAAGAGGCGATGACAGCAACTGGAACTGCCTCGCCGAATGCGCTCGAAGCTGCCCTACGTAGGCGGCCGCCATCAAAGGACCAATTTGGTCAAGACATGTCGTCTGGCATCTGTCGGAAGTGGCGCAATGGGGAGGGGCTCCCAACGCAAGCAACGATCGCCATCGTCGACGAGATCACGGATGGCAAGTCGAATCTGGCCTACTGGCGAAACCTGCCCCTGTGGCAGCTTCTTACAGAGCCATTCGAAGGGACGGGGATTGCACTTCAGGTGTTGCCGTTTTTGTCGTATGAAGTCCAGCGCTTCGTCCTCGTTCGCGGCTCTGTCAAAGGCTATCCAGTTCTGGGGGAAGTAGGTGACAGGCAAGTCCGAGGGCTGGGCGAGATTAGATCCCTCGATGCATTCACAGCGCTGCTCGCGCTGGCAAGGATCTCCGATGCTTCAAATCAAGACTTGCGGCACTCTGTCTTTGTATCGCAAGCATTCGCGATATTTGCCCACGTCCTGGCGCGCAATGACCAGATGCAATGCTGCTTCGATGATCTATTTGATGCACTGACCTTCAGCTTCTGGTCGAACTGGTACTTGGGCTGGTTTCGGCGCGACTTCTCGAAGGAAACGGTCGTCGATCATCTGGTTCGATTGCGTACTAATCCGAAAGCGCCCTGCGATGTTGACGTCGGATCCATCGATGATGCCGCGACGGAGGGAGACCTCTATGCAACTACTTTCAATCACATGTGGGGAATGATGGGCGGATCTGCGGCTAGTGCAGTGCGTTGTGTGTACTCAGGACTGCCCGACGTAAAAAGCGAGGAGATCATGTCGAACTTGGACGACCGCTTCGGAATGCCGGAGAGCGCGTTCGAAGCCGCAATTGAGTCCCACGGGCACAATAGCCCCGTCTATAGGACGGGAATGTATGTTCCGACGCGGCGTGAAGTTATGGAGATGGAGCCGACCAAGCTCTACGAGATCCTTATCGATTGGCTATGGGAATGCCCTTCCGAGCTGATTCCGAACGACACGCAGATTTGTGAGGTTCGTGCAATCCTACTTGCCAGGCCAGACTTCGCCGACGAGACAATTCGAAAGCTAGTCGGCGAATGTAGCGACTTTCTCTCAACGTAGAGCTCTACCACGCGCGTTGCGGCACGGAAGCGTCTGCGTCACGTAAATGGATCAGACTGCCGAGGTGGAACTAGTCAACGCGTTGTCCAGAATACCTAGTCGTCAGAAGAGATTGAATCGTGACCTAGGCTCTGGAAGTGTTATGCGCTGAAGATGTCTCGTGACTCTGCCGCTACGTCGCGTCTAGTAGAACGGCGCCCCATTGGGAACGCCGTTGGTTCGATGCTTGGATTAGGGGCAAGGCTCCAGAAATCCCTAGCGACGACAGCTATCGTGCCGCCAGTCTGGGCTTCTTTGGCCAAATGAAGTAACCAGCCGAATCGACCTTAAAATCGCCGCGATCAGTCCGATCCACTGGAGCTGGCTTCTCTTTTCGATCCGCCTTCGCTAGAAGCGAGGCTCTGGTCAGGTACGTGCTTCGGTCATTCCGAATTTTCTTCATCTCAGTGCTCCCGAAGGAAACGCTTCGTGGACTGCCTGTTGAGTCCTTCTGTGCAATACTGATTGATGCGTCTTTCTGCCTGATCGACTCGGCCCTTCTTTGCTACCGAGGCGCGCGCAAGGGTGAGATCCAGTGAGATCTTCATCCCGTCTTCGACCTTGACCCAGTGTTTTCCGAATTCGTCCTGCTGGAACTGCCAATCAAGTAGCTGGCCTTCAATTGGTGCCAAATCGTTCACTACCTCAGTGACGGATTCGTAGCGCTGCTCGATTGGCTTCAAGCACTTCCGAATGACTCGGATCATTGCGTCTGGAATGTGCTCCGCAAACACGTCGTTCTCGGTGGATGGGAACTGGCCATTCGCTACCGCATGCCTAAATCCGTGTCTATCAAGCTCGCCATTAACGAAGTGTGAGTGGTACTGCGCGTAGAACTCGGCGTCACCGACGCACATCCTGTAGAGGGTCATTCCTACTTGGTAGATGTCATATCGATGATCGTATGCGTCTTGTTGGAAATGCTCAGGCGGTGCCATCTTGCCGTAATGCATATCCTGCTCGGCGAGGCCATTGAGGCCTCTTGCCTTTGCCAATCCGAAGTCAGCGACAAGCGCCTCGCCTCTCTCCGACAGCAGGATGTTATCTGGCTTGATGTCAAAATGAATAAGGCCCTGGGAATGTATATGGTGCAGTCCGCTTAAAAACTGGGTTGCAAAGACAATTATTTCGCGAACAGTAAGGGGGCGCTGGCCCATCAGTTTCTTGAGCGATCCATTCACATAATGCGGCATCGCCAAGTAGATGTGATCCGCATCCTGGCAAGCATAGTGAATCGGAACAACATTCGAGTGTGAGCTAGCGTAGACGCACCTCGACTCGGAGAAATAGCCTTCGGCGTCCAGTCCGCATTTGGCCACCTTCTTGATCACAAGCTGCGCTTCAAGCTGAGGATCATGGGCCAAGTAGACCTGTGAGTTCTTGCCTTCCGCCCCGATTTCCTCACCCAGTTGGAAATGCACGTCCGCACGATTGTAAGGGTTAAGCACTTTCTGCTCCGAGTGCTGCAAAGACTGCTTCCCGCTGCTCGGCATCAAGATCCGACCAGTTCTCAATGGCCTCGTACTGCACTTCGTTGCTAACGTAGCGTTTGAACTGATCTCTGGCGAAACCGATGCGCCGGGAGATGCTGGAAATCTGGCCGGCGTAGTAACTCTGCAAGCAACTGCTCGCGAATGCTTCTTGGATCACGCCCTCAATCTCAATGCGTTCGATGTTAGTCGTCTGGGCATTGCTTTCGGTCACGCGAATTCCCGCTCTGGCTACCGCGTACTCACGGATTATGTCCAGCACGTTGTTGCGAACATACTTGAGCGCATCCGGACGCTGGAGCGCCCGTGGAATCTTTATCGTCTCGACGTTGAGCACGACGCGCGCTTCGGCATCGTAGATCGCGAACGTCACTTCGCCGGGCTTGACCCGGATACCCATCGTGTTCATTTGCCCCCCAGCCATCCAAGCCTACAGGCTCGCGAGGATGCGCGCTTTCCAACGGCCCGCGAGCAATCAGCCGCAGGTTGGCATTGTCACGCGGCCGGTCGCAAGGGATGAGATGGGGGGCGGGCCCATTAGCGCCCACCAGGCCCGGCATTCTCGTCCTAGGACGGCCCCCGAGTAAGGCCGGGTTAGTGGCTCTCGCGTGATTCTGCCGAAGGCTCGGCTCGCGTTCGGCGCCGGGGAGGGTGACAGTCGTCGAGCGGCGCTTGGGGAACCGGTACGAACAGCGCTTCTGCTCGAGGAGGCGACGTTGCACCTTCCACGCTCGCGGAATCCCATGCCAACTTTCCGATCAGGAACACAACTAGGAACATTTGCATCGCGACGAGGATCGTCTGAACTTGTGCCATTCGGAAGGTTGAACGCCCATCTGCAGCGATGTCACCGCTAAGGGTCCTGGACAACTGCTTCCGCATAATGCGTCGAATCACGGGAAGTGAGCCCTTCAGGACTTCGCGGACAACTACGCTGAGCCCGACTGCGTCTTCGCCTCGCTCCGCCAAATCCCTGCCTACCAGTTCGCCGGCTCCGCGCGCTGCGACCGCAACTGCTATCGCCTTTTGTGCGATCCCAAGAACTACGACGAGTAACAATACGACAAGGCAGGCTGTGAGCATCTGCGGCGTCACTATCTTAGATACCTTTTCCTGATTGGAAATGAGGACAGCGACGAATGCGGCGAGGCCCGCCATGAGCCATGTGGAGTATGTGTCAACCAGCGACGAGGCCTTGCCAGAAGACTGAATCATGATGGTTCGAGCGTGCATGAGCTCGACCCCGTACTCAGCCTTGATCCTCGCGGCCACATATCCTGAAAGGTACGTGAGGCGATCTTCAATCGACTGCGGAGTTACTGTCTGCGGGAATCCACCTCCGCGAAGCCGGCGATCGACGTCAGACATACGCTCAAGTACCTTCCTGATCGCACCGTCAAGCATGCCCTGAAGATCGTGAAGCACGATACCGACGTCCTGCCGAAGCTCTCGAGCCTTCTTCGATGTGGTGTCAACAAATACGTCAACGAGCGCTACGAGATATGGATCGATGTAATTCGGGCTCCAGAAGACAAGGCGCGGTGAGCCTTCAAACTTTATGCCGCTGTAGGAGATCTCGGTCCCATCAACGCGGCGCACGTTCAGCCCTTGGTGTTCCATGTAAAGCCATGGGTCAACCTGAGTTCGGATCAACGCGTTGGCGGCTTCGTCAACGTGCGGCTGAATTGCCCAGTGGACACCATTGGTCGTGTTCATGAGTCTTCCCCCTTGATGCCCATGAGCTCGCGGAAGGCTTGCTCAAGTCCGGTCTTGGCGCTGCCGAACTGGTTTTTGTACGTGCCGCGCGCCTTCTCCCAGACCTCGAAGCGCTCCAGGAGGAGATCGCGGTTGTGCAGATATTCCGGGGCCATCGGATCAATCGTGTATGAGGTCACGTCAAAGAAGATGTCTTTGAAGTATTCGAGAATTTCATCGATCCGTTTGCAGTTGTTCTTCGACAGGTAGATCGCCCGCGGCAGATAGTAGTGGCGTAGGTCATTGTGAAGTTTGGCAACTTCACTCAGCTTTCGATCTAGTGGCATGTCGCCGGTGTGTTGAAACGAACGAAGGGCAGACGATAGCGCTTCATCGAGGGCCACAAGGCGCGCGTAAATCTCTGCTGCTGCATCAGCGCTTGCACCGTGAAGTCGCTGGAAGCGGACGGAGTGCTCCTTTGTCAGGCGCTGTAGGTCGGCCTTGTAGTGATCAGCTTCACGCTGCAACTCTCCTTTGTACTTCTCGAGCCCGCGCCCCAAAAGCGAATCGATCAGGCGGTGAGCCAGATAACCCAACGTCGTAGCACCGATTCCTATCGCCCCTAATGAAGCGACGACCCCTTCCCAGTTAATGTCCATGCGACCCCTGCCTGCGCCCCTCTGGCGCGTGCGTCGCTAGGGTAGTCCAACGCTGACGGGCGCCACAGGGTCACTCATTCGGCGGGGTCCACCGCGTCGGCGTCGTCCGCTGGCAGCCTTCCGGGGCCGGCCTGTGCGTCGGGACGGCTCGTCTCGATTAGGCGCTGGAGGGCGGCGTAGGTGCTGAAGCCGATGCGCTGGCCGCGGTCGCCCTGCTTGAGCATGGTGACCTAGCCCGGGCTCAGGCCGGTGCGCTGGGCGATCTGGCTGCGCGTGATGCCGGTGGCCAGCAGGTCACTGATCAGATCGCTGGCGCGGACGGGCTGGCCATGGCCCGGAGGGTAGGCCGGCGGTGAAATAATCGCCAGTCGTCGCACCTGCTATGTCACCTGCTATGCGAGCGGGCAGGGTGATGCTGGCTGCCTCAATCGGTACGTTGCGACGCCCCGTGGCGGGGCGTCGCAGAAGCGCGGTGGGTGCGGTGCGGCCGCTACGCCACCTTTTACGCGCATAGCTGCGGCGGCGGTTTCACCTGCTATCTGTCTACTACGCCCAGAAACGAAAAAGCCCAGTAGGGCCTGAGAGCCTTGCTGGGCTTACGTCTGTGAATGGTGGCCGGGGAGGGATGAACACCGGCACGGGGATTTTCAAACCCCTAATCGGAGACCTTCCGCTCAGTGGCCAAACTATGGTTCAAATGGCGGCCAATCTATGGTTGAAAGCACACGGGTCAATTCTGAAAACGGCTAAAAACAAGCGCTAAAACGAACATTCTTGTCCATGGCTGTCTGGTGATCTCCACCCAAATTCGGGTGGCACGTGAGTAACGCGGCGAGTAAGATCGAGGTCGAATCTTGGCCCTTACTCGCAATTGGCTTACTCACTCATGCTGACCGATACCAAGATCCGCAGCCTCAAGCCCAAGTCGAAGGTCTATCGGGTCGCCGACACCAATGGTCTGTGCATCGAGATGCGTCCCGCAGGCTCAAAGCTCTGGCGCTATCGCTATCGATTTGCCGCGAAGGCCAACATGCTCACGCTCGGTGAGTATCCAGCGGTCACGTTGGCCCAGGCGCGCGTCGAGCGCGACAAGAATCGCGCGCTGTTGAAGGCAGGATCCGATCCAGCTCAGGTGGCGCGTATCCAGCGTGCAATGCAGGTCGAAAAAGCAGGCAACACGTTCGCGGTTGTGGCCGCCGAGCTGATGGAAAAGCGTGCCAGGAAGCTCACGCCCGGCTCCGTCGTGCGTGAGTCGACCGAGCACTGCCGCTTCGTCAATGGTCCGGTTGAGCAGCCTTAAATGGCACTCAATCGCTACCTTATACGCTGCGAACGCTAGTGGCGCGCTGTCGCTGATCCCATGAGGATCCTTGGCGCTCGCGCGCTCTTCTATCGGGCTAACCCCGGTACCCAGGAGGGGATTCGCACGGTTTGTGTTGCTTCGCCCCAAGGCGGATTCGATCGGCGAGCCTGACACGCGGGGTGTGGTGGCGCTGGTTGAAGTCTCCATGTTCGCCTCACCTGCTGCCCGAGGAGGCCTGGTGAATCCGCCAGCGCAAGATGTCGACTGTCCAGTAGCGCCGAGATGCCCTGCCGGAACGCCGGCCACCAATGGGTTCGGGATACGCAGGATCGAATAGCGCGCTGGTCGGGTCTTGTCGAGCGTAGAAGTCAGTCCGGGTATCGCCGGTCACTGCGATAACTTCGGTGGTTCGCAACACGGGATCGAGGTCAAAAAGCTTGATCAGTTGTGCGATCTGCTCTTCTTCCGACTGCTTTCCGAAAGACACGAAGGACGCCGCCGCCCCCGGACCGGGGGCGATCTTCTTGGAAACCTCCATGAGTCAAGCCTCCGTCCGGCAACGACGGACTTCGCTGATCGCCTTCCAGGGAACCACAGAGCCCCCGAACATCATCGGCGGCGGCACGAACTCGAAAGGCTGATTCTGGAAGCGGCTATCCGCCAGGGCTCTGACGGCCTCTTGCACATTCGTCGGCACCTCGATAATCGGAGAAAGGCCTCCCGAGCGCATGCGGAGCTCGAGACCATCGATCAGCGGGTTTGCGCGGAAATCTCCGAAGCGGTGTGCGAGCGCATGGATGGCGTGCCCGGATACGACGCCATTCTCCAAGTGCAGAAAGAGAACCCAGTCGCCGAACGTTCCGAAAGCCATGTCGTCGAGGCTGTGTTCTTCAACAGCCTTCGCAAAGTCCCAGAGATGCAATGGACCTTTGGCGTACGCGTCGCGGGCCGTGGGTGCAAACGGGCTTTGATCGCCAAGGATCACTTCCCTGCAGTTGAAGACGGCGGCGTACGAGGCGATGTCACCACATTCCATCGCGAGTTCGTCGAGGCGGGCCAGCAGCCGCTTGAACTCGCCGCGGCTCATCTCGAACTCTTCGGTCGCACTGTTCTCCCGTGCGCTCGCGTCCCTCAGGAAATCGGGAGGTGTGAGCTCATGCTTGTTGATTCGTTCCGCCTCGTTGATGAAGCGTCGGTAGCTAACGGGCAGGGGCGCAAAACCGATGTAGGCGCCGCTCAGCAGGCTGTAGGCAGAAATCTCCCCCGCCGGCATGGCGCGATGAAGATTGTGAACCTTGAACCGGGCGTGCTCACGCAGCTTCGCCGGAAAGACAGCCAGCCAGGCGCGAAGGATCGAAAGGTGAAACACGGCTTCGTCGTCGAGGCGAACGACGTTAGGAACGTTCTCAAAGTTGCTCATAGAGGCAAATACCCATAACAAAAGGGCCGGACAACCGGCACATCGCAAGACCATTTGGGCCTGCGTACTTTTGCTTAAGTAAGGCCTCACGCCCCTCTAGGCCCTTAGCGGGGCCTGTCAGCGCCGCTGACCAGATCAGGTTAAACGCGCTGGATCGACGTCGTCAATCCGGCCCAGTCCCAGACTCTTCTGTGGACGGTGGCGGAGTAGTGGCAAGGGCACCGGAACAGTTCGTCCTCAATCCAGGAGTGGGGGTTGTTCCATCGTTGTTCCGAAACTTGTTGACAGCCACATTTTTGAGGCGTAGCGTGACGTCGGAACAACACGGGAACAACGGTTTGCAGGTATGGAAAAACGATTCTCCGCGACCTTGAGCCGCTCCCAGGGGCGAAATGCCTGGGCAGTGATCTTCCGTCATCCAGTTCGCGTCGATCCCAATACCGGCAGGCCTGGCCTGAGGGTCCGCCAGGGACTCGGCACGACCGACGAGACCGAGGCTGACGAGTTAAAGGATCAGCTAAACCAGCTGCTTGCTGAGGATGCGTTCTGGAGCCTCTCGGCGAAGGCCGAAGCTGAGCAGCGTTTCCACCGCAGGGTAGTGGAGATCTTTTTCCACGGTATGGAGCCCGAGCAGAGCGACTTCGGCGCGATCCGGGAGTCGCTCCTTCCTCTGCCTAGCTCCAAGGATTCGGATTACAGGCGGGCCTTGCTTCTGGGGACCACTGGAGCGGGCAAGACGACGCTGTTGCGACAGCTGATCGGCACTGACCCACAGACTGAGCGATTCCCTTCGACATCCACCGCGAAGACTACGGTGCACGAAACCGAGGTCGTGCTAGGGCCAGGTCCGTATCGGGCCGTGGTCACCTTCTTCCCGGTCGATGAAGTGCGCGAGCACCTGAATGAGTGCATTTCCGAAGCTGTGCTATCGGCCTACCGTGGCGATGGTGACGCGGAAGTTCTGCGCAAGTTGTTAATGCACCTAAATCAGCGGTTCCGCTTCAACTACGTGCTTGGCAATGGGCCTCAGTCCGAGGATGCAGAGGACGAGGTCGATGAAGACGAAGATGCTCCTGAGTCAGTCGAGGAAGCTTCCAAAGAAGATGCCATCGACCTGGAGGCCACTAATGCCCTGTTGACCAAGTCGCTCGCCGCAGTTCGTGCGATCGCAGTACGTCATGGCGATCAGCTCAAGACCGAGCTTGGGGCTTTCGACGAGAAGGACCAGCGTGTCGTTGACGAACTGTTTGAGGAGGAGCTCGACCGCCGACTGCGCGAGGATGACGACTTCCACTCTGTAAGCGACGGCCTCATGGATGAAATCGAGCTGCGCTTCTCGCTCCTCGCGGAAGGAACGGTGCGGCGAAATAAGCAGGGTTGGCCGCAGTCGTGGTCATGGGAAACAGATGATCGCGCGAGCTTCATCAAGACGGTGACGCGCTTCTCCAGTAACCACGCGCCGCGCTTCGGGCGATTGCTGACCCCTCTAGTAAATGGCGTCCGCGTTTCTGGCGCGTTCTTGCCAGGATGGAACGATGGCCAACAGCCAAAGCTTGTATTGCTTGATGGCGAAGGGCTAGGCCATACACCCAAGTCGGTCGCAGCCATCTCGACTTCGCTTACACGACGAATCGAGTCGACGGACGCGATCGTGCTTGTCGACAGCGCCGTCCAGCCAATGCAGGCCGCTCCGGTTTCGGCCATGAAGGAAATGGTCACATCAGGCAACGCCAGTAAGCTGCTCTTGGTGTTCCCGCGCTTTGATGAGGTCAAGGGTGACAACCTGCCTAATGCCGCAGCCAGGGAACAACACGTCTTGGCGTCTGCAGAGAACGTCCTTGCTTCGATCGGTGAGGAGTTAGGCCCCTTCGCGGAACGCGCACTTCGCTGTCGCATCAAGGAGGCATGCTTCTTTGTAGGCAACATCGATACCGAACTGAACCCGGCGAAGAAGGCCCACCAACGGACGATCGTTCAATTGCAAGGGCTGCTAGAAGCCATCGATACCATCGTAGAGAAGCCGGCCCCGGTTCTTGCAAAGCCGGTGTACGACCGGATGAACTTAGTCCTTGCGGTGAAGAATGCTGCGGAGAGCTTCCACGATGTGTGGTGGCCGAGACTGGGCCTGGAATACAGGCCGGGCGTTGGCAAGGAACACTGGAAACGTATCTGGGCGTTGAGTCGACGCTTGAGCACCCCCGGGCTTGGCGACGAGTACGACAATCTCAAGCCGGTCGCCGATCTCCGGAAGCAGCTTCAGGACCGACTGTATGTCCTTCTGCAGAATCCACTTCGATGGGATCCTGCCGAGCCGACTGACGACGCCCACAAGCAGCAGGTATTCGACGGCTTGGCCAATGCGCTATCCGTAAGAATGCTCGACCTTGCTACCCGTCGCGTTCGGGCCGAACGGATGCCGGAATGGCAATCGGCGTTCAATCAATCCGGTCGTGGATCCAGCTATGCACGTGCTTCGATCATCGGCGAACGGATTTATGACCGAGCGGCGCCAATTCCTGATGTGACGCCGTCCCTGGAGCGGAACGCCTTTTTGCACGAGGTGGCGGCGCTGGTTGAAGGTGTTTGTGAAGATGAAGGCGCGGACTTGATTTGAAGGGCGTTGACAGGAAAGGCCCCTCGGCCATCTATCCATGGTTTGGCAATCCCCGGGCGATCTTGCTTTGGACTAGATCGCAAAAGAGTTCAATCAGAAGTTGTCACTTGAGCGCACTGATTTCATGAGCCTTGTAAAGTCAAAACAGCGAGTCGCCGATCACGGAGAGGTATTTACCCCTCCGTGGATGGTGGAGGAGATGCTCGATTTGGTGAAAGGTGAGACCGAGCGGATCGACAGCCGGTTCCTGGAGCCGGCGTGCGGCAGCGGCAACTTTCTGATTCAAATCCTGCGCCGCAAGCTCGCCGCGGTCGAATTGAAGTATGGGAGGTCCGAGTTCGAGAAGCGCCACTTCGCGTTGTTCGGCGTGATGTGCATTTATGGGATTGAGCTGCTCCCAGACAACATCGCCGAGTGCCGGGACAACCTCCTCGAGATCTTCGCGCAGTACCTGTGCCTGGAGAGTGGCGATGACCTCTACCGGGCGGCCAGTTTCGTACTGGTGCAGAACCTGGTTCATGGCGACGCCTTGACCATGCTCGACAGCATCAAGCAGCCGATCACCTTCCCGGAGTGGGGCTATCTTGGGAAGGGCAAGTTTCAGCGGCGCGATTTCCGTTTCGACGTGCTGACCGGCTCGTCTGCGTTCAGTGCGGAGGGGTCGCTGTTCGCCCACTTGGGGAAACATGAGATCTTCACGCCGGTCAAGACGTATCCGGCGATGACCGTTGGTGAACTTGCGGTGGGGACCGCCACATGAGCGAACAAGCCGGATTTACCTTGCGCGGGCGCAACCCGGACGTGCTGACCTGCATTGCGAACCTGAGCAACGATGAGGTTTTCACGCCGCCGGAGTTTGCAAGTCGAATGCTCGACACGGTGGCTGCTGCATGGGCGGCGGACCACGGCGGGGCGAATATCTGGGCGAATCCGGACGTACGTTTCCTTGACCCATTCACCAAATCTGGGGTGTTCCTGCGCGAAATCACCACGCGGTTGACGGAAGGCTTGAAGGATGCAATGCCCGACCTGCAGGAGCGCGTGGATCACATTCTGACTAAGCAGGTGTTCGGTATTGCCATCACGCAGTTGACCAGTCTTCTGGCCCGGAGAAGCCTCTACTGCTCAAAGTTTGCCAGTGGTGAACACTCGATTGCCAAGTCGTTCGCCAGCGACGATGGGAATGTCTGGTTCGAACGGGTGGAACATTCATGGGGCGGCGACAAGTGCGAGTACTGTGGAGCGAGTAAGAAGGCGCTAGATCGAGGCGAGGAAGCAGAAACGCATGCGTATGCATTCATTCATGCCGACGATATCAAAGCGCGAATGAGCGAGATTTTCGGAGGTGATATGCAGTTCGATGTAATCATCGGCAACCCGCCGTACCAATTGGCAAGTGATGGTGGAACGCGCGATATCCCCATTTACAACAAGTTCGTCGAACAGGCAAAAAAACTGGAGCCGCGCTATCTCGTGATGGTTATCCCGTCGCGGTGGATGGCGTCGGGTCTTGGGCTGGGTGAGTTCCGCAAATCAATGCTTGGAGATCGGAACATCAGGAAACTGGTGGACTTTGAGCGAATGGATTTGGTGTTTCCTGGCGTGGATTTTGAGGGCGGTGTCTGCTATTTCCTCTGGGATAAGGACAATGAAGGCGCGTGCGAGGTCACAACCGTCAGCGGCGAGGAGACCGTTGGACCTGTGGAGCGAGACCTTCGCGAGCACGATATCTTCGTGCGCGATAGTCGCGGCCTGAGCGTCCTGAAGAAAGTTCTCGCAGCGAAGGAGCCTTCCATTACCGAAATTCTTTCGGCGGATAAAGAGTTCGGCTGGACGTCAAACTTCCAAGGCTTCCGCGAGAAGAAGAAACCGGATGACATTGCGCTCTACTACTTTCGTAGTGGCAAGCGGCTCGTTGGCGGCATTGCACGTAAAGATGTCACCAAGAGCGCACATTTGATTGATTACTGGAAGGTGATGACCCCCGCCGCCTATGGTGAGCGTGGCGCTCGCCCCGCAATGGTGCTTGGTCCAAGCTTCATCGCTGAGAAGCCTTCTGTTTGCACGCAGACCTATCTTTTCTTCTACGTCAGCTCGAAGAAGAAGGCTGAGAGCCTGCAAAGCTATTTGAACACGCGCTTCTTCCGCTTTCTTGTGTCGTTGCGGAAGATTACTCAGCACGCGACGCGCGCAACTTACACCTGGGTTCCGCAGCAGCAGTGGGATCGGGTGTGGACGGATGAGGAGCTCTACAAGAAGTATCAGCTGAGCAAGAGCGATATTGCCTACATCGAGGCAAGTATTCGATCCAAAGGCGGGGCCGATGAGTAAGTCCATCGAAGAGATCCTCGCGCCCAAGCCTGCTGCGCGCCCGCGCATTTACGCCTATTCGATCGCCGACGATGCGCACAAGGGTCAGTTAAAGATCGGGCAGACCACACGCGACGTGAAAGCGCGCATTTCCGAGCAGACCAAGACCGCTGCGATCAAGTTCACCATCGAGCTGGACGAAAGCGCCGAGCGAGAGGATAGCAGCGTCATCCGCGACCACGAAGTTCGCGCCGCGCTGGTCAAGAAAGGCTTCGAGAACACGACGCTGGAATGGGTGCGCTGCACCGTGGCGGACGTGAAAACGGTCTTGACCGAACTGCGCACCGGCAAAAGGTTCACCGGCACGCACCACGAAACCTTCCCTATGCGGAAGGAACAGGCCGAAGCGGTGCGGCAGACGCACGACTACTACCGCTCGCGCTGGGCGGAAGACAGGCACGCCGTTCCACGTTTCCTCTGGAACGCAAAAATGCGCTTCGGAAAGACCTTCACCACCTACCAACTCGCCAAGGCGATGAACGCCAAGCGCGTGCTGGTGCTGACGTTCAAGCCGGCGGTCGAGGATGCATGGCAAACCGATATGGAGAACCACGTCGATTTCGACGGCTGGCAATATCTCTCGAAGAGCTCGGGCCGCGATCCTACCGAGGTCGACAAGAAGAAGCCGGTGGTCTACTTCGGCTCGTTCCAGGACTTGCTGGGCCGTGACAAGGCGACTGGGGCCATCAAGCCCCGAAACGAATGGTTGCACGAAGTGAACTGGGACCTAGTGGTCTTCGACGAATACCACTTCGGCGCGTGGCGCGACACCGCCAAGGAACTGTTCGAGGGCGAAGACGAGGCCGAGGCCAAGAAGGAAGCCAAGCTCGAATACGCGGCTGACCTTGAAGTAGTGAACGATGATCTTGAGGTGCTGTCGGAGAAGGAAGCGGACTTCCTACCTATCACCACCAAGGCGTATCTCTACCTGTCCGGCACCCCGTTCAAAGCGCTGGCTACCGGCGAGTTCATTGAAGAGCAAATCTACAACTGGACCTACACCGACGAGCAGCGGGTCAAGGAAGAGCACGCCACGTATCATGTAGACAAATGGAACCCCTACGGGGCGCTGCCGCAAATGCGGCTACTGACCTACCAGATGCCTGACGAACTATTGGCTATCGCCAGCGCCGGGGAGTTTGACGAGTTCGATCTCAACGAGTTCTTCGCAGCCACAGGCAGCGGCAAAGCGGCGAAGTTCAAGCATAAAGACGACGTGCAGAAATGGCTCGACATCATTCGTGGGGCCTACATGCCCAAGGCGGTCGAGTACCTGAAGACCGGCACCAAGCCGCCGTTCCCGTATTCCGACACCCGGTTGCTGCCGTATTTGCAGCATTCGTTCTGGTTCCTGCCGAACGTGGCCGCCTGCCATGCGATGGCGAACCTGTTGGCTGAGAAGTACAACGTCTTCTGGCACGACTACACCGTGATCGCGGCGGCAGGCACGAGCGCCGGTATCGGCCTGGAGGCGCTGCCGCCGGTGCGCAAGGCCATCGGCAGTGGCTTCGACACCAAGACGATCACGCTGTCCTGCGGCAAGTTGACGACCGGTGTGACGGTGGCACAGTGGTCGTCGATCCTCATGCTGCGCAACCTGAAGTCGCCGGAGACCTACTTCCAGGCGGCGTTCCGCGTGCAGTCGCCGTGGTCGATCAAGAACCCGAACGGCGACAACCCGAACGAGGAGGAAATCCTCAAGCCAGCGTGCTTCGTGTTCGACTTCGCGCCCACGCGCGCCCTACGCCAGTTGTCCGAATACGGCATTGGTTTGTCGCCGAACGAGCCGAACCCGGAAAACGCAGTCAAGGAGCTGGTGTCGTTCCTGCCGGTGTTGGCCTATGACGGCGCGCACATGACGCAGATCGACGCCGGCGGCATTCTCGACATTGCGATGGCGGGCACGTCGGCAACGCTGCTGGCTCGAAAGTGGGAGAGCGCTCTGCTGGTTAACGTGGACAATGACACGCTGCGTCGCGTCCTGAACGATCCCGAGGCCTTGGCCGCCGTGGAGCGCATCGAGGGCTGGCGCTCGCTGGGCGACAACGTGATCGAAACGATCATCAACAAGAGCGAGAAGATCAAGGCGCTGAAAAAGAAGGCAAAGGAAGGCAAGCTGACGGTGAAGGAGAAGAGGCAGCTCTCCGAGGAGGAGAAGGAATTCAAGAGCAAGCGCAAGTTGGTTCAGGAAAAGCTGATCAAGTTCGCCACGCGTATTCCGGCGTTCATGTACTTGACTGACTTCCGCGAAAACACGCTGCAGGATGTCATCACGAAGATCGAGCCAGACTTGTTCAAGGTGGTCACCGGCTTGACCGTGAAAGACTTCCGCTTGCTGGTGCGCTTAAAGGTGTTCAACACGGAACACATGAACCAGGCCGTGTTCGCCTTCCGGCGCTACGAGGACGCTTCGCTGCGCTACACGGGCATCGAAAGCCATGAAGGGCTAACCCACTACGGTCTGTATGACACGGTGGTTGCTAAAGAGTGATCGTGGATCATCTCGCTGACAGTTTTTAACTGTGTTCTGCCTTCCGTGAAGTCAGTGCTCGACTGAAAGGAAAATGGAGAGATTGGATGCCCGGGGACATGAGGAACGACAACGATCTGCGAGAAGCCAGCCAAGCCGCGATCGAGCAACACCGACGCCAGTATCACCTCGATGATTGGTTGCAGAACCTCTCGACGTGGCTTGCACGTGTGGCGTCGGTGGATAGGGAGACCTTCGTCGGCCCCAAGTTCCAGCAGGAGCTGTGGGAGAACGAGACGATTTCGGCCACAGGGCAAGGGCATATCGACGTGTCGGGAGTAATCGCCGATAAGGCGATTGCCGAGCGGCTGTGGGAATTGAAGCAGTCGCCAGTTCCGGAGGAGCCCGAGGCTCGCAGCGAATGGCTAGGCGATGCCTGGGATGAGATCGGCGCGATGGTTCAGCCTCTGACCGATCGCAGGCCGCGGCTCAAGATGTACCGGGTTTTTGCATCGCTCTGGCCAGCTTTCTTTACGACCGTGGCGCACTACCACAAGCTCCTGCGGCTCGGTCGTGCAATGGGGCTGAGCCGTGGCATCGAGCACCGCACCGAACTGCACCAACGCGTACTGACGCGCCTGGATGAAGTTGGCGTAACCACCTCGGGCCCCGAGGAGCGGATGACGCTGCCTTGGGTCTTGTTCGTCCACTTCGTGCAGGACAAGGGGAGCGATGCCACCGAAGTTCCGAGCGACGTGCCCGGGGACGTCAAGCTCAACCCGTTGCCCGCGGATCGTCGTCGTCGCGGGATGCTGGCGATCGCCGGACTAGTCCCGAGCCTGCTGGCAATGCTGGAGTTCGCTAAGGATGGCTGCAAACGCGCCGACTTTCTCGAGCACATCCGGTCAGTCAATCCAAAACTCGCGCCTTCCTCGCTGGCAACCAATCTCAATGCGCTGATCGCCGAATGGGGAGTGCTGCGGGCAGTTGGCGATGATCTTCAGCTCACGCCACGCGGTGAAGCGTTGCTGGAGTCGGGTGAGCCAGAAGAAGTCTCTGACTGGCTGCTGACTCGCATCCTTGGCTTCGACAATCTGTTGTACATGCTTCGCGAGCGCGCCCTGCCACACAAGCAGGTGATCGCCAATTTGCAGCAGGTCAATCCTGGTTGGACCAGCGATTTTGCCCCTACCGTCCTGATCAACTGGGCCAAGGGAATGGAATTGGCTGAAGTGGATTCCGACAAGACCCTGCACCTGACCGAGCGAGGCCGGGACTGGGCCTCGCGCATCCATTGGACGCCAGGGGCATTGGCGCCAATCAACAAGCCCGTGGTCGCGTCGGTCGGCGGAAGCGGCGTCAAGAGTGGCGATGATTTGTGGTCGCAACTGCCATCGCTGGCGTCGATCAATGCCGCATTCCCGTCCAACATTGCCTTTGGCCCGCAACTAGTGGCCAGGTTGCACGCCGGGTTGTGGAACCGGAGCCACCCCCGCCGTCACTTCGCGGTGCTGACGGGCCTCAGCGGCGCCGGCAAGACGTTACTGGCTATGTGTTACGCCAAGGGCCTCTGGACCCGACAGCCAGAACAGGATGGCTGGTACATCGTTCCTGTCCAGCCTGGTTGGCACGACCCGAGCAGCCTGCTGGGCTACGTCAATCCAATCGACAACGAGGTCTACGTCCGCACGGGCTTCCTCGATTTCCTGTTACGCGCCCATGCCGATCCTGACCGGCCGTACACGGTGCTACTGGACGAGATGAATCTCTCGCATCCCGAGCAGTACCTCGCACCGCTGCTGTCGGCGATGGAGACCGGCGGCGACATCGAACTGCATGCTTTGGGAGATGAGGTGGGCGACGTGCCGGCCCGGATCCCGTATCCGGAGAACCTGGTGCTGATCGGTACCGTCAATATGGACGAGACCACCCACGGGCTCAGCGACAAGGTCCTCGACCGCGCGTCGGTGATTGAGTTCTGGGACATCGACGTCGACGGGTTCCCCGGCTGGAAGACAACCGGGCTCGACGCGACGAGCGTTGGCTTGGTCAGGGAAGTGCTCGGCACTCTAGTGAAGACGCTGCGCCCCGTCCGCCTGCACTTTGGTTGGCGCACCATCGGCGACGTGGTTGGTTACGTGGAGGCCGCAACGGGCGGCGGTGCGTTTGACGCCCACGCCGCGCTGGATCACGCCATCTATTCGAAAGTCCTCCCGAAGCTGCGTGGTGAAGACACGCCAAGGCTGCGGGCGGCTTTCGACGAGGTGGAGAGTGTCTTGCGTGCCCGCAATCTGACCGAGTCGGCCAACAAGGTCGCGGAACTGGCGACGGACCTACGTCATTTGGGTAGTGCGCGCTTCTGGCGCTGATTCATGGCTGACCTGCGTTGCATCGATCAGGCGGACGCCATTCTCGAGCTTCACCCGGGAACGGTTACCGCTGGATTTCACGAGCTGGGGATCTACCACTTTTTCGCGCCGATCGATGGAGTTGCTCTGTACATCGATGAAGCGCCCGTCGAGCCCGTGCGGGTTGATGGAGCTGAAGGGTGGCGGTGGCAGCCGGGGTTCTATGCCGGCCGGGTATTGGCGGAGCTGGTAGACGGCACAGGGCAGCGGATCGCCGAGTATTGGCTCGACGTCGGACCTGACCAGAGCAAGCTCGGCGCCGACGTCTTCATCCAGATGCTGGACGATCTGTATGCCTTCGACCCGGAATTGCTCCTGGGAACTGAAGCAGCGCAAGCCAGCATCGGCGTGTCTGGTGAGGTGGCCTCGCCCCTGTTGGCCTACGCGCGTCTGAGACGGTACGGAGACGCCTTGCTGACGGGCCTGAAGGCCGTGGCCAAACAGCCTCTGACACGCCTCAGAGGCGAGCGCGCACTTATTCCCTGCCATCGGGTGCGCCGGCTCGACGCGGCCTCTGCGCGTAACCTGCTGCGTCGCCCGGATACGGCGGCACTCCTGCGCGGAGAGGGCGTCTTGTCTGCCGGCGCTGTGCCCCTCTTCGATGTCGTGCACTCGATTGACGACCTCGATAACCCGGCCAACCGCGCACTGGCGGCTGTCCTGCTGGCGGTCCGCCGCCGTTGCGTTCAGGTCGCCGACGCACTGCAGGACATGGCGGCACGGGAGGAGGAAGCAGGCACGCGCACGCCGCTGAAGCCGCGGCTTGCTCGCAAGCTGGAATTCCTGAGCGGATTCGCCGGGAAGTTGGCCAAGTTGTCTCGGCTGGATCCCTTTGTTTCGGTGAGTCGCGCAGAGGTCACCGCGGCTGGACTGAACGCCATTTCGGCTCACCCGGGCTATGCGCGCGCCTACCGCTTTGCGTGGTCGGTCTTGCGTCCTGGGGTGGCCGGCGACGCTCGCAGCGAAAGTCTCTGGCTCAGCCCGACCTGGGAGATCTACGAGCGCTGGTGCTTCACGCGGATAGCGGCCTGTTTGCAGGAGCGGTACAGCGATCTCACATGGGAGATGCAGCACCCCGGCGCCCGTAGCGATTGCATTCGGCTGGTAGGAAGGGGGCCTGGCACTCGCATCGAGGCGTCGCTGCAGCGCTGCTTCCCTTCGGCTGGAGCCACCAAGGCTGGCTTCCAGAGCGTCTCATTGCAGTTGCAGCCGGATATCCTGATCACGGTCGAGTCGGGGGACCGCCGGAGGATGCTTGTCCTCGATGCGAAGTACCGAACGAGTCGCCAGAACGTGCTGGATGCGATGCGGTCAGCGCATCTCTACCAGGACGCCTTGCGATGGGATGGGGAGCGTGCTGTTTGTTCGCTGCTACTCGTGCCGAGGGGCGACGGTGCTCCTTGGCTGGAAGAGCCGGGCTTCCATGTTGCTCATCGGGTTGGGGTGCATGTGCTGGCCCCGGGCGCCACACTGGCAGCCCTGAATCTACTGCTGGATAGATGGTTGTCCGACGCTTGCTCCATGTCATAGTCACGCCGCTTGTTCCGACGGTGTCCTCATGCAACCATCAACGTCCACGGTCGTCTGACCGATTTCGCAAGAAGCTATCTTGATGCTTCTGTCGCGTTTGTCCGATGGATCTGGGGCCCGATCCATTTCTGTAGGTTGCCGGATATGAGTAAGATTGCGAGTAAGGCGCAGATCTCCGAACGCCCCTAATCCTTAGAATTCATGAGGCTGGCCAGCCTATTCGGTTGCTGGTGGGCCCACTAGATCGCGCTTGAGTCTTTTAGTTGTAGGTGTGAGTTCAACGATAGTTCTGGCCGAAACGGTCAACGATGAGGAAACTCCCGCATGTCTGGCCGCGCTGGGGCGGGATGTTCGCGGCATCAGCAGGCGGCTAGCCTGCAGAGGGGCTCACAAGCAACTGTTGCGCCGTGCCGATGTCCGCTTTCGACCCAAAGCGATCATTGCCCGATACACCCCCGGCGTTTCTTGAGAAGTGGAAGCAGCCACGCATCGTTCAGCGTGATTGCTTTAGTTTCGCTGTCGTCGCGAAAATGACGGCCTCCTTCTGGCCGTCGCATGCATCCTGCCCCGGCGTCTCGCGTGGTCAGGCCAGCGGCTCCCAACTCACTGCCTGACCATCGGGCAACCGCTGCAAATCAGCGCCCGTGCGCGCTGCTGGCAAGCGGCGACAGGAGCGCGACCATGCAAAACCCAGTCACCATCATCGGCGCCGGCCTCGGCGGCCTGACCCTTGCCCGTGTTCTACATCTCCACGGCATCCCGGCGACGATCTACGAAGCTGAGCACTCCGCGAGCGCCAGGACGCAAGGAGGGCTGCTCGATATCCACCAGTACAGCGGCCAGATCGCGCTCAAGGCGGCGGGACTATTCGATACCTTCCTGGCGCTGGTCCGGCCGGGGGAAGACGCCAAACGCATAGTCGACAAAGACGGCCAAATCCTGCTCGACAGGCCGGGAAGCTCAAGGGGAGATCGTCCTGAGATCGATCGGGGCGATCTTCGCCAGATGCTTATCGACTCGCTGCCGTCGCACGCGATTCAGTGGGGTCGGAAGGTCGCCTCCATAGAGCCCCGTGGAGAAGGAAGGCACGAGCTCTTCTTCGCCGATGGCTCCAGAGCGAGGAGCGACGTTCTTGTCGGCGCTGACGGTGCCTGGTCGAAAGTCCGCCCGCTGCTCTCCAACGCGACTCCCAGCTACACGGGAACCTCGTTCATCGAAATGAACCTGGTCGACGGAGACAAGCGCTTCAAGTCCAGCGCCGATGCGATCGGCGGGGGCACCCTGATGGCATTGGCTCCCGGCAAGGCCATCCTCTCCCATCGCTATGCGGATGGAACGATCCGCACCTACGTTGCCCTGAACAAGCCGGAGAACTGGTTCGCCACATTGGACTTCACCGATGCAAAGACCGCACTTGCCGAGGTTGCTGCGCAGTTCGATGGTTGGCCGCCTCATCTCACGGTTCTGATTACGGAAAGCGACGCGCCGCCCATCCTTCGCCCCATCTTTGCGCTCCCGGTCGGCCATGACTGGGGACGCGTGCCGGGTGTGACCCTTGTCGGAGACGCGGCTCATCTGATGTCGCCGTTCGCGGGGGAAGGGGCGAATCTCGCATTGGTCGACGGCGCCGAACTCGCCGAAGCGATCATCACCGCACCCGATGACATCAACGCGGCGATCGCTGCGTATGAAACCAAGATGTTTCAGCGAAGCACGAACGCCGCCGTTGAAACTGCCAGCAACCACGAGCGGTTCTTCGGCGTCGATGCGCCGCATGCGGTGGTTGGTCTCTTCAATCGAGCCGAAAGTCGGGCTTCGGCATCCCCTGGCCACCAAGGCACAAGATTCATCCCAGGCTTCAATCCTGGAGAGGAGACAACATGAAACTTCAGGATCAACCCGCCTACATCATCAAGATGCGCGCCAAGCCAGGCATGGGCGACAAACTATTCGAGCTGGCGACTGTCGGAATGGCGAAGTCCGGGGCTTCGGACCGTTTCATCATCGCTCGCGAGGACGGAGATCCCCGACACGCTATGGAACATCGAGGTATTCAAGTCCGAAGAGGCGAAAGCGCTTTATGAGAACAGCCCACTTGCCGACGAACTCCGGGATGAGATCATCGACCTGTTGGCCGAGCCTCCCACGCGTATTGCAGTTCATCCTTACTCCGCACTTCCAATCAACGAGCCCTGACAATTGGCACGTAGGGCGCAATAACATTGCGCCGAGCCTGGAGCCTGGAGCCTGGAGCCTGGAGCCTGGAGCCTGGAGCCTGGAGCCTGGAGCCGCGCATTGCTAATGCGCCCTACGTAGTGACCGAACTACACACAAAGTCCCATTCCGATGAGCTTGGCTGGTAACCGCAGCAGCCCGGGCGAACGGAAGGCACCCGGGCCTTAACGCTACAGGGTTGGCGCTGCGCTAGCTGATCGATTCAGCGTTGATGACAAGACGTTCAATGCACGAGAAGAAGCCGATCCAGTAGCCGGTGCGTGCTGGGTCTTTGAAGTCGATGTCGGAGGCGATCCAACCGAGGCTGCCCATGCCTACCAGTTCCGGGTTGGCCTGCAGCCATTGCTTGTATAGCGCGGCATAGTGGCGGCCGGTGGATTCGGCTTCGACGAGGTCGCGGAAGGTTCCGCCTGTGGCCGGGACGTTCCAGTGGTTCGCGCGGCCTTGCTCGCGTGGGGCGACGAAGGGAAGGGCGTAGATGGGGAGCGTGGTCGCGGTGCGATCACGGCGCGTGCGGTTGTTCTTCGACATGATGGAATTCCTTTTTAAAGGGAGATTCCGTCGGCCCTGCCGCCAAACAGGGTTACGGACGACGCGAGGTTGGCGGACCGGTATGTCGGACCCGGCGAGCCTTGCGGCTCCCCCGCGCCGCCCGCCATAGGCGAGTGCGCTGTACGCAACGCCCATCATCGCGATGTGCCGGAAAAAACGAAAGCGCAGCATCGGATGATGGGCGCCTTGCGCCCCGAACATGTTTGGGCCGCCAAGCCCGACACCGGACTAGCCGGTGCCCACTCAGCGTGCCGCCGCATCGCGCACGATTCAACGACGCATGTGCGTCAGTTCAAAGTTCGCCGTCAGCCTTTTTCGCAATCGCGATCCTCGCAGATGCTAATGTCCGCTCTCGACCCAAAGCGGACATTCATTCGTCGGGTTGGTATTCGCGCTTCCCGCATGAGACGGTCAGGAAAAGATGAGCACGTGGCGCCGAGAAGCCATTGAAGGTTTGCCCGAGTTCCGCTGCCTCATCGAGTCGGCGGCGTCGCCGATGGCGCTCTGGATCGAACTTCATCTGAAGTTCCTGGCCGCAGTCCAAGCCAATGATTCGTCGCTTACAGATCGCTTGCTAAGGTACGCCGCGTGGTGCTGCTCGGACCGGTCTGGCGCTTTGCCCAATGACACGTCCACTGCCGCGACTTGTGCGTTCTACGAGCACCTTCCCACGCACAAGGAGCTCTGGCCCAGATTCGGTTCCTGGTTCTCGGCAGACGACTTTGCCGATCTACTGCCCGCGTTTGCTTATCACCTGTCTGCGGAGGAGTTGGCGGCATTGAGGGTTGCCTACCAGCAGGGGAGGCCATTCGAGGTGAGGAAGACGCGTCCCTCGGGATCGCGTTGACGTGGCTTGGCAGTAGCGGAGCGGAATGTCCGCTTCTGGCCGATAGCGGACATGAACCGTCCCGTGCCAACTCGCATTAGAATTGCCCCGCTCATCGCCGCTGCGGTTTCATGACGCCACCCTGACGCCCTTCCTGACTGTCCTGTTCCCGCCGCTGCCTTGGCGGCTGGATGGTTTGCGTCCCCTTATCTGCAATGTGGCGCGCATCCCGCGCCGGAGTCTTACATGTCTGTCAACTACTCACTGCGCGAGCAGTGGTTCGGCAACGTCCGTGGCGACGTGCTGTCGGGCGTCCTTGTTGCGCTCGCGCTCATCCCGGAGGCGATCGCGTTTTCGATCATCGCAGGCGTGGATCCGAAGATCGGCCTCTACGCCTCGTTCTGCATCGCCGTGGTCACCGCGATCGCGGGCGGACGTCCGGGGATGATCTCTGCCGCGACGGGCGCCATGGCGTTGGTGATGGTCGATCTGGTCAAGGATCACGGCCTGCAATACCTGTTCGCTGCGACCATCCTCGCGGGACTGCTGCAGATCCTTGCGGGCGCGTTGCGATTGAACACGCTGATGCGGTTCGTCTCGCGCTCGGTGGTCATCGGCTTCGTCAACGCGCTGGCGATCCTCATCTTCCTGGCGCAACTTCCGGAGCTGATCGGCATGCCGTGGCCGGTGTATGCCGTTTGCACTGCGGCCCTGGCCATCATCTACCTGCTTCCACACCTGACACGCGCGGTGCCGTCGCCGCTGGTGGCGATCATCGTGCTGACCGCCGTATGCATGATCTTTGGCATCGATATCCGCACCGTCGGGGACATGGGGGAGCTGCCGGACACGCTGCCGGTATTCTTGTTCCCCGATATCCCCTGGACGCTGGATACGCTGCGCATCCTGTTGCCGGTATCGGCGACGCTTGCCGTGGTGGGATTGCTGGAATCGCTGATGACGGCGCAGATTGTCGAGGACGTGACCGACACGCCCACCAATCGCCGCCGCGAATGCGCCGGACAGGGCGCGGCCAACATCGTGTCGGGTTTGTTCGGCGGGATGGCCGGTTGCGCAATGATCGGCCAGTCCGTCATCAACGTATCGTCGGGCGGCCGCGGACGCTTGTCGTGCTTCATCGCCGGCACGGTGTTGCTGTTGCTGGTGGTGTACGCCTCTGACTGGGTCTCGCGCATTCCGATGGCCGCGCTCGTCGCGGTGATGATCATGGTCAGCATCGGGACGTTCCACTGGAAGAGTTTCGCGGAGCTGAAAACGCATCCGAAGAGCGCGAACCTGATCATGATCGGCACCGTGGTGGTGACCGTGGCCACGCACGACCTGGCCAAGGGCGTGCTGACCGGCGTGGTGCTCACGGCGATTTCGTTCGCACGTCGCGTGGGCGCGATGCTGCGGATGAAAAGCCGCGATGAATTGGATGGCACCCGTGTCTACGCGGTCGAAGGCGAGGTCTTCTTCGCCAGCGCCATCCAGTTCACCAACAGCTTCGACTACCTCCATGCCCCGGCGAAGGTGGTGATCGATCTGACGCATGCGCATTTCTGGGACATCAGTGCCGTTGCGGCGCTCGATCGTGCCGTACTCAAGTTGCGCCGACACGGCGCCGAGGTCGAGGTGGTCGGGCTGAACCAGGCCAGCCAATCGCTGGTCGAGCGGCTCGGCGCACATGGCAACGCGGACGCATCTTCGCCGCCGGCGCATTGACGGCCGCGGCGCGTATGCGTCCGTTTTGGCGTGGTTCGTTGCAATGGCGTTGCTCATCTACTTTTGGAAGGGCATTCCCGCCGTTTTGGCATGCCCCCTGTCACTCGCTCTAGCCCTGACCTCCCCTGACTTGCCGAACTTGAAGAAGATGTTCTCCATCGGTCGAGCGAGTGAGGACCTTTAGCAAGTCCCAGACGACGGGCGATGCCGCGAGTCCGTAGGTGTAGGCCTTTTACGTGTGTCCAGACGTCCGCTCCTGGCCGATAGCGGACATTCGCTACATTCGGGGCGGCTGGGGCGCTCGATAACGGGTCCGCTATCAGGTAGTTTGCCTATATGGATAGAGATCGTCGGCGTCAGCTAAAAGCACTGGGGAAAGCTGAGGTCGCTAGGGAGTCCGCAGCTCTGCATGCATCGCTCCGCCAGGCAAATCCGGTCAGACCCGGTGACGATCAATGGGCCGATCACTATCGCTTGGGCGTTAAGAGAGAGCGGTGGCTGCGCCACAAACTCCCCCTGCTCCGAGCAGAAGAACTGGATTCCCTGTTCGTTGTGCACCCCTGGGGTGCAAACACCTGGTCCGCCCACCTTGGCGGGTACGTTCTTTGTAGCGGCTGCGGCACCGCATCCCCATCCGCGATCCCCCGCAGGCTCATCTACTGGACGTCCTGCGGTTGTGGAAACATTCGCTGGCGGTGCTTGCTTGGCTGGCGGCGCTGCGCCGTCAAAGATTCGAGTCTGCTCTCGCCGGTCAAGTTGATCGGAAAGGGCTAACGATTCCTTTAAGTAAGCCGAAGCCGCTTCGCGGCTCGGTTGAATTGAGGTGTTGGCGAAACGTCCACTTCTGGCCGATGGCGGGCATGGGGCAGGGGAGGTCGGATCTTCTATTCAAAGCTGCTGCGGCTGGGAACTACCTGCGGCTACTCTCCTGACTTCTCGCGACGAGCATTTCCTCGTCAATGACGTTAGGCTGAAAAGGGTGATGGAGCTCGTCGGATGAAATGGATCAGTTCACTGTTGTTGTTCGCTTTGGCGACCCTGCCAGGGTGTGTCACGAAGGCTCCAATGCGTATTCCGGAGCACGAGCTTGAACTGGAATGGACCGACAAGCCGAACGAAGAGCGTTTCGAGATCGTCCTGACGTCCCACGCTAACCGGGACATCTGTTTTCCTGCCCTCAACTGGCCGGGCGAGAGCGGCCGATTCACCGGGGGCGACAACTTCGCGTCGGTGGAGATCGCTGAGGGTGTCCGGCCAGAGGGGCAGGGGACGTTCGAACCAGATTGCCTGCGCGGTTGCGGCGAAACCCGCCTGAAGCCTGGTGAAGTCCGGCGGGGACGTATCTCGTATGCCGCGTTCTGGGATGCCGCCGAGATAAAGCAGAGCGCTTATCGGCGGCTCTCGTTCTCAGTGGACGCGCATTATTGCGCAAAGGCGCTGAAGTGAATGAGGCAGCGCGACCGGCCAAACGAAGCACTGACGGGATAAGTGGCGCGGACGCGATTCGACCGGGTGCGGGATTCCTTTGGTGTTGGTGCGCCGAGCGTCCGCTTCTGGCCGATAGCGGACATTGGGGCAGGGCGGATGCCGGAATCGGAGGCTAATGTTCGCTTTCGACCAAAGCGGACCTGGCGCATGGGCGGGCATCAGGTGATTGGGGGAGGCGTGACGACATCGCATTTAAAGTTTCCATTACTGTGCGCAGCTCTACTGCTCGGCGGCTGCTGCTATTTCGTGCCGTGCCATCCTGGGGGCTACATCGTCGGGACGGTTGAGGATGGTGTGTCAAAGCAACCTGTTTCCAACGCCAGCGTGCGCCTCTATCACTACGAGATGCGCACGTCCCAATCAGGGTGTTTCGCCCTTGGTGGCGCCGACGCGCTCCCGTTCGAGTTTGGCGTTTCGGCCCCAGGCTACAAGCCCGTTGTTGTAGAAGCTGCTCCTGGTTCGCATCAGGCAAAGGTGACGCTGATGCCGGAGAACGGCACTGGTCGGAGCGCTTCAAAGGTTACTGAGATTTCCGGGGACAGGTACGACGAGCTATCGATGGCCTGCCACTAGTTCGGACTTGTAGGTGTCCGCTTCTGGCCGGTAGCGGACGTTCGGACGGACGAGCCCGCTGTGGCGATGCTAATTTCTGCTCTCGATCCAAAGCGGACGTTCGACCTTGCGCCGCTGGGTCAGGTATACGGTCCTACAACCCCCTCCATCGTGTGGTTTCGCTATGCCTAAGCTCGTGTCGGTCAGCTACAGACTCTTTGAACACGAGGAGCCAGCCATCGAGGCTGCCCGCAATAGTGAGACGCATGACTTCGGCGGAGAGTTGGTGCTGACCT
>Ga0209050_1000542_pt1 | contig 62500 bp, 50 predicted proteins | sample Araplavi_mTSA_r2_FD_184276 | JGI IMG/M metagenome (GOLD analysis project Ga0209050, IMG submission 184276) | Arabidopsis root microbial communities from North Carolina, USA - plate scrape MF_Cvi_mTSA_r2 (SPAdes) (version 2) | ecosystem: Host-associated > Plants > Roots > Endosphere | place: USA... | reverse complement strand
TGCTGATCAATGCCACGCAGGCCGAAGAGCTGCGGGTAGCCATCGTGGATGGCCAGACGCTGTACGACATCGACATCGAACAGCCGTCCAAGGAACAGAAGAAGTCGAACATCTACAAGGGCCGGATCACCCGCCTTGAACCGTCGCTGGAAGCGGCCTTCGTCGAATACGGTGGCGAACGCCACGGCTTCCTGCCGCTGAAGGAAATCTCCCGCGATTACTTCCAGGCCGGGGTCGACCACAACAAGGCGACCATCCGCGAGCTCCTGCGTGAAGGCCAGGAAGTGGTGGTGCAGGTCGACAAGGAAGAACGTGGCAACAAGGGCGCTGCCCTGACCACGTTCATCTCTCTGGCCGGCCGCTACATGGTGCTGATGCCGAACTCGCCCACCGCCGGCGGCGTCTCGCGTCGCATCGAGGGCGAAGACCGCGCCGCGCTGAAGGAAGCGCTGGACAAGCTGAACATCCCCGACGACATGGGCGTGATCATCCGCACCGCCGGCGTCGGCCGCGATGCCGAAGAGCTGCAGTGGGACCTGGACTACCTGCTGCAGGTCTGGAAGTCGATCGCCGAAGCGGCGCTGACCAAGCCGGCCCCGTTCCTGATCTACCAGGAATCGCGCCTGATCGTGCGCGCCCTGCGCGACTACCTGCGCGCCGATGTCGGCGAGATCCTGGTCGATACCCAGGAGCTGTACGACACCGCCCGCGAATTCATGCAGCAGGTGATGCCGCAGACCCTGCGCAAGCTCAAGCATTACACCGACGACATTCCGCTGTTCAACCGCTTCCAGATCGAATCGCAGATCGAGGGCGCGTATGAACGCAACGTGCGCCTGCCGTCCGGCGGCTCGATCGTGGTCGACCAGACCGAAGCCCTGACCGCCATCGACGTGAACTCCTCGCGCGCCACCAAGGGCAGCGACATCGAGGACACCGCGTTCCAGACCAACCTGGAAGCGGCCGAGGAAGTGGCCCGCCAGCTGCGCCTGCGCGACCTGGGCGGCCTGGTGGTGATCGACTTCATCGACATGTCGTCCAACAAGCACCAGCGCGAAGTCGAAAACCGCCTGCAGAACGCGCTCAAGTACGACCGTGCGCGCGTGCAGCTGGGCCGCATCTCGCGCTTTGGCCTGATGGAAATGAGCCGCCAGCGCCTGCGCCCGAGCCTGGGCGAATCCAGCCAGATCGTCTGCCCCCGCTGCGACGGCCATGGCCGCATGCGCAGCGTGGAATCGCTGTCGCTGTCGATCATCCGCGTGGCCGAAGAACACGCGATGAAGGAAAACACCGGGCAGGTGCTGGTCCAGGCCCCGGTCGAGATCGCCAACTACCTGCTCAATGAAAAGCGCAGCGCCCTGCGCGAGATCGAGCAGCGCCATGACGCGCCCATCGTGATCGTGGCCGACGAGCAGCTGCATACCCCGCACTACGAAGTGACCCGCCTGCGTGAAAACGAGCTGGGCGAAGAAAGCGGCCGCCCGAGCTACCAGCGCGGCACCCCGCGCAAGCTGCCGGTGCATGCCCTGACCAAGGCGCAGCTGAACATTCCGGTTGCCCCGGCGGTGACCAACGTCAAGCACAGCTCGCCGGCACCGGTCCGCGAAGTGGCCGAACCGGTGGCAGCACCGGTGCCGGTCGCCCCCGCCCCGGTCGCCGCGCCGGCCGCCACCGGCGTGGTGGGCTGGCTCAAGCGCATCTTCGGTGGCGAACCGGCACCGGCCGCCGCGCCCCAGCCGGCTGCACGCCCGGCCCAGGACGGCAGCCGCAACGGCCGCAACAAGGACCGCAACGGCAAGGACCGCAATGGTCGCCGCGACGAGCGTGGTGAGCGCGGTGAGCGTTCCGCCGGTCAGGGCCAGGGCCAGAACCAGGGCCGTGGCAAGGACCGCCGCGACGAACGTGGCGAGCGCGCCGGCAAGGGCGAGCGTCGTGACGGCGAACGCCGTGACGAACGCCGCCAGGACGTCGCCGCCCCGGCGGCCGCCGCCGGCCAGGCCCAGCAGGGCAAGCCGCGCAACGAGCAGCAGCCGCCCAAGGCGCCGCGTAACGAGCAGCAGCCCAAGCTCAACCAGAACCAGAAGCAGAAGCAGCCGCGCCAGCAGAACGAGGGGGACCGGCCGGCACGCCAGCCGCAGGCCGACACCGCCAAGCCCGTGCAGAACGAGGCGACCGTGGCCGACGCCGCGCTGGTAGCCGCCGCTGCGGTCACCACCGCCGACCTGGCCACCCCGGCCGTGGCGGCACCGGTGGCACCGCCGGCAGCTGCCGACGAGACCCGGATCGCCGTGGCCGAAGGCGACGCAGGCGAGCACGGCGAAGCGCCGGCCGGTACGGACGACGCCACTGGCGAGGGCGCCTCGCGCCGTCGTCGCGGTCGCCGCGGTGGTCGCCGTCGTCGTCGTGGCAATGGCGAACAGGCAGCCGGCAGCGACGGTCAGCATGACGACACCGGGCTGGACGACGATGCCGATGGCGACGAACAGGAAGGCGAGCTGGACAACGACGCCACCGCCGCGCCGGCACGCCCGGCCGCCCAACAGGGCCAGCCGCAGCCGGAGTTCGACTTCGACGACGAAGGCGCTGCTGCCACACCGGTCGCGCCGGACCAGGCGCCCCGCCCCGCCCCGGTCGCCGCAGTCGCTGCCGCGGCACCGCTGGCCGTGGTCAGCAGCCCGGTGGTGACGGCAGGTCACGCCGAGCCGGCACCGGTCGCCGCGCCGAAGGCTGACCCGGTCGCCGAGCGTGCGCCGTCCTACACCGACCGCGTGCCGTTCGTGGAGTCGCCGATGCCGGCGGCTGAAGCCCCGGCTGCTGCCCAGGCGCCGAAGGCTGTGGAAGCACCGGAGGCTGTGGAAGCACCGGAGGCTGTGGAAGCCCCGAAGGCTGCGGAAGCACCGAAGGCTGTGGAAGCACCGCAGGTTGCGGAAGCACCGAAGGCTGTGGAAGCCCCGAAGGCTGTGGAAGCACCGCAGGTTGCGGAAGCACCGAAGGTTGCGGAAGCACCGAAGGTTGCGGAAGCACCGAAGGTTGCGGAAGCACCGAAGGTTGCGGAAGCACCGAAGGCTGTGGAAGCACCGCAGGTTGCGGAAGCACCGAAGGCTGTGGAAGCACCGCAGGTCGCTGAAGCACCGAAGGCTGTGGAAACGCCGAAGGCTGTGGAAGCGCCGCAGGTTGCGGAAGCCCCGAAGGCTGTGGAAGCCCCCAAGGCGGTTGAAGCACCCGCCGCTGTTGAGGCTCCGAAGCCGCTGGAAGCACCGGTCGTGACCGAAGCGCCCAAGACGGCAGACGTCGCCGTCGACGCCCAGCCGACCGAGCGCAAGGGACCGACCGAAGTCGGCCGCCCGGTGCAGACCCGCATGCTGGATGCTGCCCCGGCCGCCCAGACCGGCCAGCTGTTCGGCACTGCCGCCAGCGATGCCGCGCCGACCGATGCCGCTGCGCAGGCCGCACATGCCGAAGCCCGCGAGGACATCCCCACCGATGAACTCGCCCCGGCCGAAGCCGCTGCCAAGGAAGAACAGGACAAGGCCGACAAGCCCTGATCCACGCTGCCGTCGAGCCACGCCCAGCGTGGCTTGAAAGCAGAACGCAGACAGCGGCCTTCGGGCCGCTGTCTGCGTTTGGGGGATGCGCGTTCGGGCCGCCCTTGAGCCCGGGGGCGGGAAAGCCGTGGTCAGATGCCCGAAGGCGTAGCAGCGGTATCGGGTTTGCGGATGGTTTCCGGCGCGAACTGCAACCGCGTCCAGACCCCGTAATGGTCCGAGGCCCAGCGCCCTTCCGCGTAGGGCTGGTCGAACAGCAGGCGCGCTTCGCGTGCGACCAGCCTGTCCTGCTGGAAGAAGACGTGATCGATGCGCGATGGCGCGTCGTAGTAATGCCGGTTCAAGGTGCTGACCTGGGCCAGCTTGTTTACGTGCACGCTGCCATAGCTGTCGCCATAGCGCTGGCGCAGGGCGCTCAGGTCGCCGGCATCCACCAGCGCATTGAAATCGCCGGCAATCACCACCGGCGCCTCCCCTGACGTGGCCGCGATGAACTTCAACAGGTCCGCCACCTGCTCGCCCCGGATGCGGCTGCCGTTCTCGTCCGAACGCTCATTGAGATGCGTGGCATAGACATTCACCGGTGTGCCGTCCACGTCGATGCGCACGTGCGCCACCGTGCGGTAATCGGCACGCGGTGCCAGCAGGTGCTCGCCACGCGCCAGCACCGGCCGACGCGTCAGCAGCGCGTTGCCGTAACGCTTGAACCGGCCCGGCGGATCGGTGGACACGAACTGGTACTCGTACCCCAGCCTGCGCGCCAGCCATGCGGCCTGGTTGCGTACATGCGGTTTCTGGATGACCTCCTGCAGCGCGATCGCGTCCGGCTGCAGCGCGGCCAGCTCGCGCAGGATCACCTGGCGCCGCTTCGGCCAGTCCTCGCGGTCATGGTGCAGGTTGAAGGTCACCATGCTCATGCCCGGCGGCGCCTGCTCGGCCGCGCGTACGGGCGAAACCGCCAGCAGGCACGCCAGCAGCGCGACGGCCAGGCGGCTCTGCGACCCGGCCACGTTACGGCCCCTTGCGCTCGGCGCGGCGCACCGACGCGGGCACCTGCACCTCCACCTTGGCCGGCACCTGCGTGATGCGCAGTTCGCCATTGAGCCACTGCGCGGGTTCACCATTGATGCTGGTGTCGCCCGGCTCGCCCGTGTACGGCCACGGCAGGATCAGCCCGCCCGGCGGCAGCACCAGTCCCGGCGCGACCTGCAGGGTCAGCAGCCTGTCGCTGCGGCTCAGGGTGTAGTTCAGCTGCCCGTTCGGCGTACGCAGTCCCTTCACCCCCACGCCGGCGCCCTCCAGCCAGCGGCTGGGAACACCTGCGGCCAGCACCAGGCTGTCGTCCACGTCGCGGGTATAGGCGAACATGTCCAGCGCCGAGCGCACGAAGTCCGAGGCCACCCACGCATGCGGCAGGTCGCCGACGAAGAACGGCTTGCGCGGCGTGTGCGAGACCACTTCGGCCCACTGGTTCCAGGCCTGCGGCGCGCGGTCCTTGAAGAAGAACTCGGTGGCCTGCCAGGCGCGGTCGCGCCAGCCCAGGCGCACGAAGGCGGCCACGTTGCGCCATTCGTACGGCGTGTAGTCCTTCCACTCGCGCTTGCCATCGCGACGCTCCACGAACTGGGTCCAGTAGCGTTCAAAGGTGTTGTCCAGGTACGGCTGCGGCAGGCGCCCCTGCTCGCCCGCCGGCGCCAGCGCAATGGTGGTCGAGGTCGCATCGAAATCGCCCAGCTCGGCCGAGCCCGGCAGGAAGTCGATCCTGTGCAGCGCCGTCGCTGCCAACAGAGAGGCCTGCAGATCGTCACGGAACTGGTCGCGCGATTCGGCGATCTGCATCGCCTCGACCTTGCCCAGCGTGCTGGCGATCGCCGCCGCGTCCTTGTAACCGCGCAGTGCCCAGAAGTTGTCCCAGTACGAGTGCATCGGCTTGGCCGAGTAACCCTCGTGGCTGATCGACACCGGCATCATCCCGTAGAACGCCGGGTTGCGTGCGCGGTTCTCTTCCGTGCGCTCGCTCAGGCGCAGCTGTTCCATGTACCGGTACGCGCCCTGCACATGCGGCCACATCAGTTCCAGGAACGTAGTGTCGCCGGTATAGCGCCAGTACTCGGCGATGTTGAAGATCAGCTCGCCGTGGCTGTCATTCTCCGGCACCGGATCGGCACCGCGCGCATCCACGCAGCACGGCACCTTGCCGTTGTCGAACTGGTACGGCGCGTACCAGTTCACATACTCGCGCACCGCATCGCTGCGGCCCATGCGCAGCAGGCCTTCAGAAATCATCGCGCCGTCGCGGATCCAGCTGCGCGAATACGAGCGCGTGCCCGGCTGCAGGCTGGGGCCGATCCGCGAGATCAGCATGTGCGCCAACGCCGTGCGCAGCGTATCGGCCAGCGGCTTGCCCGCGGCCGGCACCTGCAGCGCCACCTGGTCCAGCTTGGTGCGCCACATCGAGGCCACCTGCTGCTGCGCCTTGCTGGCGTCGAAGTCCTTTGGTGTGGTCCAGCTGCCGGTCTGCGGCAGCACGATGGCCACTTCACGGCTCTGGCCCGGTTCCAGGCGCCACTTGTACAGCAGCGCACCCGACGCAAGGCCGGTGGGGTCGCGTACCTCGGTCGCGGTGGGCAGCGTGCCGCTGGCCAGGTGGACCACCTCCAGCTTGCCGTCGAACGGACTGGCGAAGGAGGCATCGGGCACCTGAACCGGATACACGCGCGGCGCGCCGTTGACCTCGACCTGGCCCGGTGCGATGTCCAGCGTATCGATCCGGCTGACCCCACCCACCGTGTTGAGGAACTGCCGCGGCGGGTTCACCTGCCACGGGCGTACCGCCAGGGCCAGGGTGTAGTCGTGCGCCACCTTGTCCGGGTTGTGCAGCAGGTAGCGGCCGACCAGCTGCGCCTTGTCCGGGCTGCCCTGCACGAAGCCCGTGACCGTCAGCGCGGCCTGCGGATGACGCCAGTCGACGCTGGCGATGGGCAGGTAATCGTCCTGCAGCGACTGCCGGCTTTCCACGTCGGCCCAGCTCAGCACTTTCTTGTCGACCAGCACGAAGGGTTCCACGCTGAAGCTGGCCTTGGCCGGCTCCAGCGCGCCGTCTTCGCCGATCAGCGCCTGTTCCCTGCCCCCATCCAGGCCGAGCAGGGTCCAGTACGGCTGCTCGCCACTGAAGCCGCGCGGTACGAAACCGCGGGTCAGGTCGGCGCCGACCGATTCGACGAATGCATTCGGGGTGGCGGCGAAATCCAGCGGCTTGATCGAAATGTCGCGGATGCCGTAGCGCCAGCTGCGGCCGTTTTTCAGGTCGAACCGCAGGTAACGTGCCTCGGTATCGGGCAGCGCCAGCCAGTCGCGTTCGCCACCGCCACCGGCGGTGATTTCGCGCAGGGTTCGCCAGTCGCGGCCGTCCACCGAGGAGCGCACCACGTAACGGGTGGCTTCCAGGCCCGGCAGCCACTGGATCACCGCGCCGCCGAACTCGCGCACCGTGTGCAGGTCCAGGCTGATGGTCTGGTCGGGCACACCGCCACTGATCCAGACCGTGTCCGGCTTGCCATCGGCAATGCGGCTCTGCAGGGCGGTGGCGGTATCGGCGATCACCGCCGGTGCCAGCGCCGAGGTATCGGCCGGCGGCAGCGCCTGCAGGGTGAGCCGGTCGAAGCAGACCGTCCCGCGGCCGCCCACCTTGCTGTAAAGGGTGAACTCCACCGCCGCGCTGCTGCGCAGGGTCTTGTCCGGGTCCGGGCCCCAGGCCTTGTCGATCTGGCGCTGGCGGTACTGCACCGGCGTCCAGGTCTTGGGGAAGCTGTAACCGGGCCGGTTGACCCACCACACGTTGTCGCCGCTGGCGTCGATCAGCTTGAACTGCAGATCGTTGCCGGGCGAGTCGCCGCGCAGCTGGAACCCGACCTGGTAGTTCTCCGGCCAGGTGACCGGAAGCTCGCGGCGGATGCCGACGTAACCGGAGACTTCGTGGAAGTCGTAGTCCACGCACAGCGCGCGCCCGCCGTTGGCACCGGCCACGCTGCGCAGCGAGCCGCTGACCTGGTCGGACACCACCAGCTTCCAGGGCGACATGTCGTCGAAGCTGTCCAGGACCTTGGGCGCCGCCGGCACTGCCGGGGGCGCGGCAGGCGCCGCCATCGACCACACCACACCCAGACCCAGAACCCCCGCGACGACGGCACGCTTCACCCTTTGACACTCCCCAGCAGCAGACCCTGTATGTAATAGCGCTGCAGCACCAGGAACAGTGCCAGCACCGGAACCACCGTGACCACCGCGCCGGCCATCATCATTTCAACGTCCATGATGTGTTCGCGCGACAGCGTGGCCAGGGCAACCGGCAGAGTGTAGTGCTCCTGGTCGGTCAGCACGATCAACGGCCACATGAAATCGTTCCACGCGCCCATGAAGGTAAAGATGGACAGGGTCACCAGCACCGGCTTGAGCATGGGCAGCACGATCTGGAAGAAGATCCGCAGCTCCCCTGCCCCGTCGATCCGTGCCGCCTCCAGCAGTTCATCGGGGATCGAGCGCGCGTACTGGCGCACCAGGAAAATGCCGAACACGCTGGCCAGCGCCGGCACGATCACGCCACCGAAGCTGTTGACCAGGCCAAGCTGCTTCATCAGCAGGAACAGCGGCAGCATCGCCACCTGCGCCGGAATCACCAGCGCCGCCAGCAGCACCTGGAAGATCCGCTCGCGGCCGACGAAGCGCAGTTTGGCGAACGCATAGCCGGCCATGGTGTTGAGCAGCAGCGAGCCCAACGTGATCGCCAGCGACACGAACAGGCTGTTGACGAAGTTGTTGCCCATGCCGGTGCGGGCGAACAGCTCGTGGTAGTTGTTCGTGGTCACCGAAGAAGGCAGCAGCGGCGGCGGGAAATGCGCCGCCTCGCCGGTGGGCATGAACGACACCGACAGCATCCACAGCAACGGCGCCAGGCTGACTGCAGCCAGCACCAGCAACCCACCGTTCACCCACCACGCATGCCAGCGCGACTGGCCGATCTCACGACTCATACCAACTGCCTCTTGCGGCCGAAACGCAGCATCAGGCTGGTTACCGCCAGGATGATCAGGAACAGCAGGAACGCCACGGCCGACGCGCGGCCGAGGTTCCACCACTTGAACCCTTCCTCGAACATGAAATACAGCACGCTCACCGTGCTCTGCAGCGGATCGCCGCGGGTCATCACGTAGGGTTCGGCGAACAGCTGGAAGTAGCCGGACACCGTGATCACCCCGACCACCAGCAGCACCGGGCCGAGCATCGGCAGGGTGATGTGCAGGAACTGCTTCCAGCGCGAGGCGCCGTCGATGCGCGCAGCCTCGTACAGGTCATGCGGGATCGCCTGCAGGCCGGCCAGGAAGATCACCATGTTGTAGCCGAAGTTCTTCCACACCGCGAACAGCATGATGGTGGGCATGGCCCAGTTCGGGTCGCCGAGCCAGTCGATCGGGCTGATGCCCAGGTGACCCAGGCCGTAATTCACCAACCCGTAGCTGGTATGGAACAGATAGCGCCAGATCACCGCCACCGCCACCAGCGTGGTCACCACCGGGGCGAACAGCGCCGTGCGGAACAGCGCCTTGAAACGCGCCGCCGGCGCGTTGAGCAGCATCGCCGCGCCCAGCGACACGCCGATCGACATCGGCACGCCGACCACCACGAAATACGTGGTGTTCCACAGCGATTTCCAGAACATCGGGGTCTGCAGCAGATCGATGTAGTTGCCCAGCCCGACAAAACGCAGGTTGCCCCCATCGGCGAGCGCGTACAGATCGAAATCGGTGATGCTAAGCGCCAGCGCCGAGGCCACCGGCAGGCCGAAGAACACGCCGATCACCAGCAGGGACGGCCCGGCGAAGATCCAGCCGGCAAGCGAACGCTGCTTCACGGGCGCACCTCCGCGGCCGGCGCCGCCGTGCCTTCGGCCTGCAGGCGCTGCTCGTGCATCCAGCGGCGCTTGGCCAGTACCTTGTCCACGCGGTCATCCAGTCGAGTCACGGCCACATCCTGATCCAGCCCACCCCGCACCACCTGTTCGGTGACGATGCGCATTTCCTGCACGATACGTTCCCACTCCAGCACCTTCGGCGTTGGCCGGACCCGTTCCAGCTGGTCGCGGAACGGCTGCGCCAGCGGGTCGTTGGCCAGCGACGGGTATTCCCAGGTGCTGCGGCGCGGCGGCAGGTCGCCGATGATGGAATGGAAGCGTTCCTGGACCGCCGGGCGCGACAGGAACTCGATCAGCTTCCACGACGCTTCCTTCTGCTGCGAACTGCGGAAGATCACCAGGCTGGTGCCGCCGGCGATGCCGGCGCCGGGGCCGTCGGGGCCAGGCAGCGCGGCGGTGCCCCACTTGCCCTCCAGTTCCCTGGGCTGCAGCTTCTTGAACTCGCGGATGTTCCAGGGGCCGGACAGATAGAACACGTTGAAGCCCTTGAAGAACTCGTCCCACACGTTGGAGATCTGGGTTTCGGACATGCGCGGTGCCCAGCCCTGGGCGAACATGTTCTCGTAGAACGCCAGCGTGCGGCGGAAGCCGGGGCTGCGGAAGTTGCCACGGGTGTCGTGGTCGCGCAGCAGCGGATCGGGCTGCTGCAACGCGAACGACAACTGCTGCTCGAACTCGTTGATCGGCATCAGCACCGCATAGCGGTCCGGACCCTGCATCTTCTTGATCGCCGCCATCATGGTGTTCCACTCGTCCCAGGTGCGCGGCGGGTGGTCGAAGCCGGCCTTGGCCAGCAGGTCCTTGCGGTAGTACAGCAGGCGGGTATCGACGTACCACGGCACGCCGACCAGCTGGTCATGGATGACGTTGGTGTCCCAGATGCCCTGGAAGTAATCGGCCGGGTCCACCACCGTCGACTGCGCCACGAACGGCGCCAGCGGCGTGAGTGTATCGAGTTCGGCGAACTCGGGAATCCAGGTATTGCCCAGCTGGCACACGTCCGGCAGCCCATCGGCGGCGAATGCGGTCAGCAGCTTTTCATGCGCGGCCGTCCACGGGATGTTCTGCACATCGACATGGATGCCGGGATTCTCGGCTTCGAAATCGCGGATCAGCCCACTGACCACCTCGGCTTCGCGGCCCATGGCCCAGAACCGCACGGTGACCCCTTCCGGTTCCTTCCGGCAGGCACTCAACAACAGGCTGCCGGCAACCAGCAGCACAACACTCACCCACAGCTTGGGGCGCGACGACAATGGCACTGCTTACTTCCCCTGGGGCTGGTTGCGGTTCGAATTGGAATTGTTCTTCTGTTCCTGCGCGGCGGCCGCACGCGATTCGGCGATGCCGACCGAGCGGGCCGAGGCGGCCTTCTCGTCCTTTTCCAGCACCATCGGCTGGTCTTCGCCTTCCGGGGTGAGCCAGCCGCCGCTGAAACCGGCACGCTCCAGCCCTCGGCGGATGTGCGGGTTGTTCTTCATCGTGTCCCACACGAAATCGTTGCGGTAGTTGGCGATCATCGTCAGGATCGGCCCCTGGTCGATACCGATGTAATCGCTGGCCACCCAGCCCCGATCGGGCACGATGCGCCCGGTCTTGAGCGGAATGTCGAAGTTGAAGCTGGGGTTGAACGAATCCAGGAAGCCGTAGCTGGAATACAGGTAATCGCCGTAGCGCTTGTGCATTTCCAGGGTGGCCGGGATCACTTCTTCCGGTGCGAACACCACCGAGGCGATCGCCGCGGTCGGGGCGATGGTGCCGTCGTCGAAGTTCTCGCGCAGGCCGGCGCCGCGCGAGGAGTAATGCCGGAACTGGCGCTGCTCGCCACGGAATTCCTGCGTGGTGTTCTGCGGTCCATCGCTGGCGGTCAGGCCCCACACGTTCTCGCCGTACTCTTTCCATTGCGCCGGGTTGGCGATGGCGTACTCGCGCTGGGCCAGCGCGGCCGAGCGGCTGTTGAGGAAGTAGGTGCTGCCGCGTTCGCGCATGTACGCGTCCTGGATGTCGCGGAAGTCGATCCAGACGTGGGTGTACTGGTGGCCGAACAACGGGCCGAACGAGAGGTATTCCTGACCCTGGAACACGCCCCAGTCATTGTCGTAGGTGCGCGTCCAGACCGTCCAGGCATCCGGGCTGACCGGATGGGTCGGCGAGCCGAGCGCGAGGATGTACACCATCATCGCCTCGTTGTAGCCCATCCAGTCGTGGTCGATGAAGCCGCTTTCGGGGAACCAGCCCATGGAGATCAGCGGTGCGCGCTGCTGCAGCCACGGCCAGTCCACGCGCTTGTACAGCGTATCGGCGATGGCACGGATTTCCTTTTCGCGGGAATCGTCGCCGGTGTAGTACGACTGCGCGAACAGCACGCCCATCATCAGCAGCGCGGTATCCACGCTGGACAGTTCCACCCAGCTGTCATAGCGGTGGCCCTGCTGCATGTCCAGGAAATGGTAGTAGAAGCCCTTGTAGCCGCCCTTGCCGGTGCGCTGCGGGCCCATCGGCATGTCGCGGAAGAACTTCAGGGTGGTCAGGGTGCGGTCTACCGCCTGGGTGCGGCTGACCCAGCCGTTTTCCACCCCGATCGGGTACGCGGTCAGCGCATAGCCGACCGACGCGATGCTCGCGAACGGGCGGGACGGATAGCGGTCCGGGCTGAGCCCGTTGACCTCGTTGGTGGTGTCCCAGAAGAACTGGAAGGTGCGGCGCTCGATATCGTCGAACAGCGGCGGCAGCTCCGGCTTCATCGGGCGCGGCGGTACGTCGGCCTCGACCAGGATGACCGGCGGCTTGGGCTTGGCGGGCGTTTCCTGCGCCTGCGGCTTGCAGCCGACCACGGCCGCCGCCATTACCGCCAATGCCAATACGCGGGGAACCTTCATCGTGCCAACCCTCCGGAATCTGCGAATTCCACGCCAGCATACCGGGGCGTGGAGTGAAATCGTTTACAGCTTGCATTCATAAAAAACCGGTACCCCGGTCCGCGTCGACACGCATGGCATGTCACGACGCGAACCGGCGGACCGGCATCCCGATGACACGCCATGGGCGTGTCACCGGCCCTGCATCGTAGCGACACGCCCTGCGTGTCGCCACGACCTTCCTCATCAGAAGCGGAAGCCCACTTCTGCCTTCACCTGGCGCGGCGTACCGACGATATCGCCGGTCTCGTTGTAGCTGGCCAGCAGCTTGCCGTTGGACTTGGTGTAGTTGTAGTTGGAGAAGTTGTCGAAGTTGAACACGTTGATGATGTCGATACGGGCGTACAGCTCGGTTTCGCCCGGCATCTTGAACGTCTTCGTGGCCTGCAGGTCGACCGAACGGTAGCCCCAGATCTTGCCACCGACCAGGAAGCGGCCGTTGCCATCGGGCACGGCTGCGCCCGGGGTCGGCAGGTCGAAGCCGCTGGCCTGTGCGACCGGGTACCAGTCGTTCACCGCCGTCGGCGTGGCCAGGGTGATCTTGCCGCCGAAGGTGATGTCCCAGAAGCCGGCATACGAACCGGTCAGCACGATGCGGTGACGCGGCGCGCCGTTGGAACGGATGGTCGGGTAATCCTCGATCAGGCCGCGGTCGAAGGCGTAATGCTCGTTGATGTCGCGGTTGTGGCGGGCAGTGGTCCAGGTGTAGGCGACCGAGGTGCCCCAGCCGCTTTCCTTGGTGAACGGCTTCTGCGCCGACAGCAGCACCTGCGTGGCACGGGTCTTGATGCCCTGCTGGCCGATGATCAGGCTGCCGAAGCCCGGGATGTTGCAGCTCCACGCCTGGCTCAGGCCGGGCGAGGTGCCACCGCACAGGCGCGGGTCATCGAAGAACTGGCCGGTCGGGTAACGGTTGCCCAGGGTGAAGGCGAAGCCGTCATAGGTCAGCGTACGCGCGATGGTGGCGTCGGTCAGCCACTCGCCGATCTGGTTGGACATGCCCAGGCTGAACTGGTCGGCGTACGGCGCCTTCAGGTTGTTGTTGAGCAGGTCCACTTCCAGGCCCGCATTGCTGGTCGAACCGACCAGGGCCTGCAGGTTCTGGATGCCGTTGAGCAGGTTCGGGTCCCAGTCGTAGCAGGCGGCCTGGCCGTTGAGGCAGGCGCCGGTGGCCGGATTGCGGAAGTAGATGGTCGGCTGCGGCAGTGCCAGCTTGGTGGTTTCCAGCTGCAGGTAGTCGAACAGGTCGCGGTCGTAGGAACGGCCGGCACCACCGTGGATCACGTGCTGCTCGTCGGCGTTGAGGTCATACGAGAAGCCCACGCGCGGCTGCCAGGCATTCTTGAATGCCTTGCGGTTGTGGCCGTTGCTGATGTAGTCGTTGATGTTCAGCCCGCTGGCGGCCAGCGAGTCGGCATAGGTCTGGCCCGCCGGACCGCGCGGATCCTGGCTGTAGATCGCGGCCACCACTTCCGGCGGGGTCACGAAGTCCAGGTAGCTCGGGTTCTTTTCGTAATCCCAGCGCAGGCCCAGGTTCAACTGCAGGTGATCGTTGACCTGCCAGTCGTCCTGGATGAACAGGCCGATCTGCTTGACCTTCGAGCGCACTTCACCGGTCACGCCGGTCACGCCGGTCACCGGCTTGACGAACTGTGCCTTGTACGGGATCGAATCCGGGAAATCCGGGTCGCCCAGGGTGTAGGTGAACTGCGGGTTGATCTCCTGCGCGTCGGACGCGTACAGATCGATTTCCTTGTACTTCGCACCCATCTTGATGGTGTGGTCGCCGGCCCACTGGATGCCGTCCAGGGTCAGGTTGTCTTCGATCGACCAGCCCTTCTGGCCCTTCACCTGCGAATCCAGCGCCGAGGCGCCGCCGATCTGCACCAGGGTGCGGTCGTCGGTGCCGTCCGGCGCGGTGTAGACATAGCCGTTGCCAATGGTCAGCGGCACCGGGTTGTTGAACGAATCTTCGTGGGTGAGCATCAGCTCGTTGTAGAAGCGCTCACCGCTGTGGTTCCAGCGCAGCGCGTAACGACGGTCGGTGTTCTCGGTTTCCTTGCCGTGCGACGGCGCGGTCTGCCCACTGAACTGCTGCTGGGTTTCGTCGCGGTCCTGGAAGGTCAGCTCGATACGATCGTTGTCGGTCGGCTCCACGTCGATCTTGGCGAAGATCAGGTCCTGCTCGAACGGCTGGCTGGCCGGTCCGAGCTGGGCGGCGGCATCGGCCGGCAGCAGGCCGACGCGGTTGGTCACCGAGCCTTCCGGCGCGATGGTCACCGGCAGGTCGAAGCGCTTGGCTTCGTAGGTCACGAAGAAGTGCGCCTTGTCCTGCACGATCGGACCGCCCAGGGCGAAGCCGTATTCCTTCTCGGCCGACACTTCCTTGCTCTTGCCTTCCTGGCGCTCGGCCGGGGTCTTGGCGCGCATGTCCTCGTCGGTGTAGCGGTAGAACGCCTCACCCTTGAATTCATTGGTACCGGACTTGGTCGCGGCGGTCACTGCCGCGCTGGACACCTGGCCGTACTCGGCCTTGTAGTTGCCGCTGATGACCTTGTACTCGCCGATGGCCAGCTGCGGGAACGGGTTGCCGGCGCTGCCGGACTGGCCGGCCACGCCGCCGCCCTTGACGTAGCTCTTCTGGCCCACGCCGTCGATGTAGACGTTGGTGCCGTCGGCATTGGTGGCACCACCGCGCAGCGAGGTGTTGCCCTTGGCATCGCGGGTGAAGATCATGCCCGGGACCGCGTCGGCGAATTCCAGGAAGTTGCGCGACACCTGCGGGGTGGTCTGGATCTGCTGCAGGCTGACCGTCTTGCCCACTTCGGAGGTCCGCACTTCCTGCAGCAGGGTCGGGGCGACCACGTTGACGGTGTCGAGGTTGGTCGCGTTGGCGGTGCCGCCATTGGCCGGGGCGCCGCTGAAGTTCAGCGTCGCGGTCGAGGCCACGGTCACGGTGACCTTCTGGGTCTGCCCGTTGGCGACCACGTCATAGGTACCCGGGTCCAGGCCCATCAGCGAGTAGCTGCCGTCGGCGCGGGTGGTGGCGCGGCGGACGCTGCCGCTGGCCACGTTGGTGGCGGTGACTTCGGTGCCGGCTTCGGCCTGGGCGACCTGGCCACGCAGCGAGGAGGTAGCAGACTGCGCCATCAGGCTCGGCGCAGCGCCCAACAGCAGGCAGCTGACCAGCGCACTGGTCAGCAGGCGGCGAGCCGGCATGCGGGTGCTGTTCTTGAAATACGTCATGTAAATCTCCGGGTGGTGGTGACCGTCGTTGCGGCCGCCTGTCTTTTTTGTTTTCAGTTGTGCCACGACCAACGGTCGTGGCCTACGACGTGGAACCGATACCGCATGAATCACGCACGATCAGGCGCGGTACAAGCGTCTGCTTGTCGCCCTCCGTCTCCGTGTTGTTGCCATCCATCAACTGCAGCAGGCGCGTCGCCGCCCTATCGCCCAACTCGGCGATACTCACCTGCATCGTCGTCAACGACGGGTGAACGAAACGCGCCAGCGGAATGTCATCGAAGCCGGCCAGCGCCACATCGGCCGGCACCCGCACGCCCGCCTGGGCGAAGGCGTACAGGCAGCCCAGCGCCATCATGTCGTTGGCGGCGAACACCGCATCGGGCAAGGCACCGGCGGCCAGCAGCTCCTGCCCGGCGCGGTGGCCGGACGCTTCATCGAAGTCGCCCGGCAGCTCGATGCCTTCGGCCGCGCTGCCGAACGCGGCCAGTGCATCGCGGAAGCCGCGCAGGCGTTCGCGCGCATCGAAGTTCAGGTCGGGGCCGGCAATGAAGGCAATCCGCCGGTGCCCACCCGCAAGCAGGTGGCGGGTCATCGCCATCGCGCCGGCATGGTCGTCGATGCTCAGCACCGGATGGTCCTGCTCGGGCAGGTAGGTGTTGATCAGCACCGTGGGCAGCGACTGCGGCAGGTTGTCGGTGAGGAAGCCCGGGCGTTCGGCATACGGCGACAGCACCAGCAGCCCGTCGACCCGGCCGCGCATGGCGCGCAGGGCCGCGCCCTGCTGCTCCTGGTCGCCGTGGTAACTGGACACCAGCAGGTGCTGGCGGCGCGCGCGTGCCACCTGGTCGATGCCGCGCATCAGCTCGGAGAAGAATTCGCCGTACAGGTCGGGCAGCACCACCCCGATCGTGTTGGTGCGCCGGCTGCTCAGGCTGCGGGCGGCAGCGTGCGGGGTATAGCGCAGGCGCGCGGCCACCTCCAGCACCAGCTTGCGCACCGGTTCGGCGACGTTTTCATGCCCGTTGAGCGCACGCGAGACCGTTGCCACGCTGACGCGGGCTTCGCGGGCTACATCCTTGATGGTGATGGCTGCCTTGTTCACTTCGCCGCCCTCCACGGCTTAGAGATCTGGGCTTGGCGCGGAATGTAAGCGTTTTCAAACCCGGATGTAAACAGTCCGTTAGGCGAATGTCGCACGGCGGTAACCTCGAGATGTCTTGGAGAGGTCGCCCCGGGACTTTCCGGGACAAGGCGGGACAAGGGTTTCAGCCCTTTTTGGGCGGGGCTTGGGCATCGATGGACAGCGCGTGGATGTCGGTCTCCATCAGCGTGCCCAGGGCCGCATACACGGCACGGTGGCGCGCCAGCGGCAGCTTGCCCTCGAAGGCGGCGCTGACCACGCGGACATTGAAATGCCCCCGGCCATCGCGTGCGCCTTCGTGGCCGGCGTGGCGATGGCTGTCATCCACCACCTCCAGCAGCTCCGGGTCGAACGCCGCCTGCAGGGCGGCGCGGATCTGCTCGACCCGGGTCATGGCAGCACCCTGCGGAACGGACGCACCTGCACGCGGGTGTACACGCCCGCGTCCACATAGGGATCCTCGGCGCCCCAGGCCTGCGCCTGCTCCAGCGAATCGAACTCGGCAATCACCACGCTGCCACTGAAGCCAGCCGGGCCCGGGTCTTCGCTGTCGATGGCCGGGCACGGGCCCGCCAGCAGCAGGCGGCCTGCGTCGCGCAGGGCTTCCAACCGGGCCAGGTGGGCCGGCCGGGCGGCCAGCCGGGCGGGCAGCACATCGGTACCGTCATAGCCTTCAATCACATACCACACGGGCAACTCCAGGGGCTCAGCTAAACAAACCCCGCGATTCTAGCCCGCCTCGCTGGACACTGCCGTTGTGAAGCCGTACTCTTGTCCACATTGCACGTGGCTGGACGCAGCACCCCTTCGACACAGGGACCCGCTGCCCCACACCAGCACACGTAGACGACCTCCTGTAGTTCTGTCGCTACCTGCCGTAGCGCGCCGGCAGCGCGTCCTGCTGCTGTTTGAAATGTGGAACCACGCCGGCACAGGCGTGTCATGGCTTGCGATCCTTGCCGAACGGGCCGTCCCGCTCGGATCTGGCGCAGCAAACTGGTCCGTTGCAATACCGACGTCAATCTTGATGACTTCCGAACTCGCGCTCGACGCGAACCCGCAAACCCGGCCGACCGCCCCGCAGCAGCAGGAAATGCCGCTGGCCGTGGTGCATGGTCAACCGGTCCTGCAGATCCCGCAGGACCTGTACATCCCGCCGGATGCGCTGGAAGTCATCCTGGATGCCTTCGAAGGTCCGCTGGACTTGCTGCTGTACCTGATCCGCCGGCAGAACCTGGACATCCTGGACATCCCCGTCGCCGAAATCACCCGGCAGTACGTGGACTACATCAATGTCATGCAGGAGCTGCGCTTCGAACTGGCCGCCGAATACCTGGTCATGGCCGCCATCCTGGCCGAGGTGAAGTCGCGGATGCTGCTGCCGCGCCCGCCGAGCATCGAAGGCGAGGAAGGCGACCCGCGCGCGGAACTGGTGCGCCGGCTGCAGGAGTACGAACGTTTCAAACAGGCCGCCGAGGATATCGACGCCCTGCCCCGCCAGGACCGCGACACCAGCCTGGCCCATGCCTTCGTGCCCGACCGCGCGGCGATCAAGCTGCCGCCGCCGGTGGACCTGAAGGAAATGCTGATGGCGCTGCACGACGTGCTCAAGCGCGCCGAGCTGTTTACCGGCCACGCGATCAAACGCGAGGCCCTGAGCGTCCGCCAGCGCATGGGCGACGTGCTGGGCCGGCTGGAAGACGGCAGGTTCTACCGGTTTGAAACGCTGTTCACCGCCGAAGAAGGCAAGCTGGGGGTGCTGGTCACCTTCCTGGCCTTGCTGGAACTGGCCAAGGAACAGCTGCTGGACATCGTCCAGGAAGCGCCGCTGGCGCCGATCTACGTCAAGTCCCTGGCCGCTGGCAACACCAACGAACCGCTGCAGTTCAACAGCGAATTCGACGATGCCGACGCCGCCAACGAATCCGACTGAGCACCCGACCCACGCATGGATCAACCGCTGATCAACCGTATTGTCGAAGGGGCGCTGCTGGCCTCCAGCCAGCCGCTGACCCTGGCCCAGCTGCAGGGCCTGTTCCCGGAAGAGGAACCGGCGCCGCCGGGCAGCATCGAACGCGCGCTGGAACTGCTGCGCGAAGGCTGCGCCGAGCGTGGCGTGGAGCTGGTCGAGGTCGCCTCCGGCTTCCGCTTCCAGGTCACCAGCGAGGTCCACGGCTTCATCACCCGGCTGTGGACCGAGCGCAAGACCCGTTACACCCGTGCCACGCTGGAAACGCTGGCGCTGATCGCCTATCGCCAGCCGATCACCCGCGGCGAAATCGAACAGGTGCGTGGCGTGGCGGTGAGCAGCAACATCATCCAGGCCCTGGAGGAGCGCGAATGGATCCGCGTGATCGGCCACCGCGACGTGCCCGGCAAGCCGGCGCTGTTCGGCACCACCAAGGGCTTCCTGGATTACTTCGGGCTCAAGCGCCTGGATGAACTGCCGCCGCTGTCGGAACTGCGCGACCTGGGCGAACTGGAGCCGCAGCTGCCGCTGGACAACGACGGCCAGCTGGCCGGCCGGATCGCCGCGGGCGCGGCGGACCCGGACGCCGAACCGCAACCGGAAACCCTCCCGGAACCGGAATCCGAACCGGAATCCGAACCGGAACCCGAACAGGACCCGGCCACTGCCCGTTCCGCCGCCCGCGCGGCCCTGATGGCCGCCCGACTGGCGGAACAGGACGCCGAGTCAGACAATAGTGACACCCCATCCCATGCGTCGCCGTCGCTCCCCGACGACGACGCGGATACGACCGCCAGCGATGGCGACCCCGATACCGCGCCGGGAACACGCGCGGCGTACCAGAACGAAACCGAAAACAACGCCGTCGCGAAGACGACCGTGGCTGTTGACGAAGCCGATCCCGAACCAGAGGCCGACGAAACCGTCGCCGGCCGGAGCCAAGTAAATGAGTGACACCCCCCGCAAGCTGTCGTTGAACAAGCTTTCGCTCAAGCGCGAATCCGACACCGACCAGCCCAAGCTCGAAGAGCGCCTGCACAAGGTGCTGGCCCAGGCCGGCCTCGGTTCGCGCCGCGCGCTGGAACAGCGCATCGCCGATGGTCTGGTCAAGGTCAATGGCGAAGTCGCCCGCACCGGCCAGTCGATCAAGAGCGGCGACAAGGTCGACCTGGACGGCCGTGGCTTCGTCGCCACCGCGCTGACCGAAACCTCGCGCGTGCTGGCCTACAACAAGCCCGAAGGCGAAGTGACCACGCGCGAAGATCCCGAAGGTCGCCCGACCGTATTCGAAGCGCTGCCGGCCCTGAAGGGCGCGCGCTGGATCGCGATCGGCCGCCTGGACATCAACACCACCGGTCTGCTGCTGGCCACCACCGACGGTGAACTGGCCAACGCGATGATGCACCCCTCCTACGAGGTCGAACGCGAGTACGTGGTGCGCGTGCGTGCCCCGGAAGGCGAAGAGAAGGTGCCCGACAACATCGTCGACCGCCTCGCCCGGGGCGTGGCGCTGGAAGACGGCCCGGCCAAGTTCGACGAGATCGAACGCATCGGCGGCACCGATTCGCATGACTGGTTCCGCGTGGTGGTCAAGGAAGGCCGCAACCGCGAAGTGCGCCGCCTGTGGGAATCGCAGGGCTGCCAGGTCAGCCGCCTGAAGCGTACGCGCTACGGCAAGATCACCCTGCCGCGCGAACTGCTGCGTGGCCAGTCGCAGGAACTCACTGCCAAGCAGGTGGAACAGCTGCGTGCCGAACTGAAGCTGGAAGAAGGCGCGCCGTCGGCGCTGACCCTGCAGCCGGTGATCGGCCAGCGTCGTGCCGCCAAGACCACCGTGCGCGTGTCGCGCGAAGGTGCGCGCGGCAACGCCTACGTCAACGGCCACAACCAGGCCGACGAAGGCCGCGAACTGCGTCGCTTCGACAACGTGCGCGAAGACCGAGGCCGTGGCCGCGGCGGCAAGGGCGGCGGTTTCAAGGGGGGCCTGACGGTCACCGGGGAAGCGGCAGCCAAGCAGTCGCAGCGCCCGTTCAAGCAGCGTCCGGACAAGGGCAACCGCGCCCTGCCCGAGGGCAACCCGGCCGCGTTCCGCAGCTGGTACGTGCCTGATGGCGTCAGCACCGGCCCGAGCAACCACCGCAACGCCGGTCCGGGCGCCGCCCGTGGCCCGGGTGCGCGTGGTCCGGGTGCCGGCGCCGGTGCCGGCGGCCAAGGTCGTCCGTACGGCAAGCCCAAGGGTCCGGGCGGCGCAGGTGGCCAGGGCCGCGGCGCCTATGGTGAGCGGAGCGGCGGTGGGTTCGGCGGCGAGAACCGCGGCGGCGAAGGCCGTGGCGGTTACGCCGGCCAGGGTCGCCCGGCCGGTGCCGGCGGCGGTGCCAACCGCAGCGGCCAGGGCGCGCAGCGCCACCCCTACGGTCACCCGGGCAACGCGCCGAGCTTCCCGTCCGACCACGCCAATCCGGGCGCCAGCCCGTACGGCAATACCCGTCCGGCCGGTCGTCCCGCCGGTAATCGCGGTCCCGGTGGTCCGGGTGGCAATCGCGGCCCCGGCGGCAATCGCGGTCACGGTGGCAACCGTGGGCCGGGGGGTCCCGGTGCGCGCGGTCCCGGTGGCCCGGGCGGTCGTCCCGGCGGTAACCGTGGCCCGGGTGGCGGCGGCCACCGCGGTGGCGGCCCGCGCGGCGGCTGATGCATGACACGAAAAACCCGGCCGATGGCCGGGTTTTTTGTTGGGCTTGCGTACCCATCTGGCCATGCGCCGCGCACCCTATGCGTTTCTGCTCCAATCCCTCACCTTGAAGAAGTTGTCGTAGTGATTCGGGGTAACGTAGACAGCATGGATACCGCCCTTGAAGCTGCTCGCGGTGACAATACGCCACGCTGTGTAATTGTGCGCTGTCCCCCAGTGGACGGGATATCGATGGTAGAACTTTCCACTGGGATCGTGAGGAAGCTGCCCGCTGGCATTATCGAATGGCTTTGCTCTTTGCACCTTGCTCGGATCAGGGAAACGACCACGCGGACCATGTTCGCGGATCGCGATGATCTTCTCCCGGACAGGCGAAGGTAAATCCGACATGCTTTTCAGCACCATCCCGGTCTTGGTATCACGTTGATAGAAGTTCACTTCCACATCGGGGCTTGGAGACCGAGTGCGTATCTGGGCGGATGGGCCGGGCGGGGTCGGAGGAGCCATGCGCGCAGGGCTCGCGGAGCGTGCCTGCCGCTGCACAGCGGTTCCCGCTGACGCACCCCCGGCCCTGTTGGCCCATGCCCCCCCCGGTGGACGCCCACTGGAATCCCTAAGTTTCATCAACTGCTGACGCCCGGCCATGCCCGCGCCTGTCAGGAGTGCGACGCCCGCGATCGCGCCGCCGATGATCCAAGGCGTCAGACCATCACCTCCACCCGCATCGTCGGAAGAACCCGCAAACGCAGAAAAGCCCACAGCCCCCAATCCGCCAACCAATCCCAACGCCTGCATCAGCAGGGGCATGGAAAACTGCCCGCTGGGATCGCCATAGTTAATGGGATCACCACGGCAATAAGCGTATGCATTCAGCCCGCCCGCACCGAACGGGCTAAGCGCATCGGGGCTGTGAAACCGCATCAGCACCGGGTTATAGGCGCGGCGGCCGTTACCCAGCAGCTGCCAGCGCGTGCCGGGTTCGTGAAATATGCCGTTGAAGCCCAAACGCCTGGATAAGGACATGACCTGTCTCCTATCCCCCGAGAGGAAAGTTTCCTTCCAGCTGGGTTAGCGGGTGGTGAAGTGTGCGGGGAGCCGGGCTCTGCCCAGCCGCGCTTCGTTCCGGGGCGGCGCGGCTTCGGAACGGTTATCGGCGTTCTATGGTGAAGCGGCTGCCTGCTACGCCGAGGTCCCAGCCTTTGCCGGTGCCGGCCAAGGCCAGTGACACGTCACCCTTTGTGAGCACCTGGGCGCTGCTGGACTTGTCGGCGCCGGCGTGGGCTTCCACCGAGGCATACGAGCCGATCAGGTCGTTGAGCGAGTACGCGCCGGTGAAGCGGCCTTTGCCGTCCACGATCTTCGACTTGCCAACCGTCAGCCCACCGCCCTTGACGGTGATCTTGACCGGAATACGGGCGCCGTTGTCGCAGGTGATGGTGCCGGTGCCCGAAGCGGTCTTGTAGATCACCGACCACCCGGCCAGGTTGTAGTGCAGCTCACAGTCGATGTTGCCGGCCGCCTGCGCGGCGGGGACAGCGGCAAAACCAGTCAGCGCGATCAGCGCCAGGGACAACTTCTTCATTGCGGTGGACTCACGCGGCCGGGAATGACGCCGAATCTAGCAGCGCACGTGTGCGGCGCGCATGAGTGCCGGTACGCGCGGCGGGCCTGCGTTCAGGCGCCGCGCGCCGTATCGTGGATGCTGAAGGTGTCCGCATCCAGCATCGCGGGGAAGCGTGCGCGATGCGCGGCCAGGTCGGCGGCGGAGAGCGTGGTGGTGACCACCTGCTCGCGCTCGCGGATTTCCAGCTGCGGCTGGCCCAGGTAGTCGATCACCGCGCTGTCGCCGGCGTAGTGCAGCTGGTTGCCGTCCACGCCCACCCGGTTTACCGCCGCCACATAGCAAAGGTTCTCGATCGCCCGTGCACGCAGCAGCGTGCGCCATGGGTAGGCGCGCGCCGACGGCCAGTTGGCGACGAAGATCTGCAGGTCGAAATCCAGATCGTCCGCGCGCTCCACGTTGTAGCGGTTGCGGCAGAACACCGGGAAGCGCAGGTCGTAGCAGACCTGCGGATTGATCCACCAGCCCTTCCATTCCACCGTGAGCCGTTCGTTGCCGGCGGCATAGCGCAGATGCTCGTCGCCGTAACGGAACAGGTGGCGCTTGTCGTAGTGCTGCAGCCCGCCGTCGGGCGTGGCCCACAGCAGCCGGTTGTACACCGCCTCGCCCACCCGCAGCTGCACGCTGCCGGTGACGGCGGCGTTGAGCGTGGCCGCCTGTTCGCGGATCCACGCCACGGTCGGCCCGTCCATGCCTTCGGCGCGGAAGATCGCGTCGTTGGAGAACCCGCTGGTGAAGGTCTCCGGCAGGATCACCACGTCGGTCTGCCCGGCCAGCGGCGCCAACAGCTGGCCGTAATGCTCACGGTTGCCTTCCGGGTCGTGCCAGCGGGTATTGCCCTGGACCAGGCTGACGCGCAGATCGGGGCGGACGGGTGTGCTCATCAGAGGACCTTCAGGCGCTCAATCGCTGCATCCAGGGTGGCATCGTTCTTGGCAAAGCACAGCCGCACCAGGCGCTGCCCTTCCGGCGCGGTCTCGTAGAACGGCGACAACGGAATGGCGGCCACGCCCTTTTCGATGGTCAGCCACTTCACGAACGCATGGTCCGGCAGGTCGCTGATGGCCGAATAGTCCACCAGCTGGAAGTACCCGCCCGGCACCGGCAGCGGCTTCAGGCGGGTGCCCAGCAGCTGGTCGCGGAAGCGGTCGCGCTTGGCCTGGTAGAACGCGCCCAGTTCCAGGTGGTGCTGCGGTTCGTCGCGGATCATCGCCGCGAAACCGTACTGGGCCGGGCCGAAACTGGTGAAGGTGTTGTACTGGTGGACCTTGCGGAACTCGGCGCTGAGCGCCGGCGGCGCGATGGCATACCCGATCTTCCACCCGGTGCAGTGGTAGGTCTTGCCGAAGCTGGAAATGACGAAGGTGCGATCACGCAGTTCCGGGTAGCGCAGCGCCGATTCGTGGCGGCGCCCGTCGTAGATGATGTGTTCGTACACTTCATCGGAAATGAGGTAGATGCCGGTGCCTTCCAGCAGCGCGATCAGCGCCTGCATGTCCGACGCCTCGAGCATGGCGCCGGACGGATTGTGCGGGGTGTTGACCATCAACAGGCGGGTGCGGGGGGTGATCGCCGCGCGCACGCGGTCCCAGTCCACCGCGAAGGTCTGCGGATCCAGCGGCACGTGCACGGCGCGCGCGCCGGCCAGCTCGATCGCCGGTTCGTAGCAGTCGTAGGCCGGGTCCAGCACGATCACTTCCTCGCCGGGGCGGACCACGGCGTGGATGGCATTGAAGATCGCCTCGGTGGCGCCGCTGGTGACGGTGATCTCGGTGTCGGGGTCGACCTGGGCGGCGTACAGGTCCAGCGACTTCTGCGCGATGGCCTGGCGCAGCGGCGCCACGCCGGTCATTGGCGGGTACTGGTTCAACCCACCCTGCATGGCCTTGATGGTTTCATCGATCAGGCGCTGCGGCGCGGAGAAGTCCGGAAACCCCTGGCCCAGGTTCACGGCGCCGTGCTCGGCGGCCAGCTGGGACATCACGGTGAAGATGGTGGTGCCCACCTTGGGCAGCTTGGTCTGTGGGTTCATTCCCGCATTCTAAACCGTAGTGCCGGCCGCTGGCCGGCTCCTCGTGGTGCTTGCATGGTTTGGTGCACGCCGGCCGCTGGCCGGCTCCTCGCGATCCCCGGAACTACGTGGAGCCGGCCAGCGGCCGGCACTACCGGGGTGCCTGGATGGCTTGGAGCCGGCCAGCGGCCGGCACTACGGGGTGTCTGGATGGCTTGGAGCCGGCCAGCGGCCGGCATTACCGTGGTGCCTGGATGGCTTGGAGCCGGCCAGCGGCCGGCACTACACTTGCTTGATGCTCAATACGCCTCCTTTGCTTGCCGCACGCGGCCTTTCGTTCCATCGCAACGATGAACCGGTGTTCGGGCCGCTCGACCTGCAGGTCGATGCCGGCGAGGCGCTGCTGGTGCAGGGCGACAACGGGGCGGGCAAGACCACCCTGCTGCGCGTGCTGGCCGGCCTGGTGCGGGCCAGTGGCGGCGACGTCGAGATCGATGGGCGCCCGGCGGGGCACCGCGAGCGCGCGCAGTTCGTGGCCTACCTGAGCCACCTGCCCGCACTGAAGGGCGATCTGGATACGCTGGAAAACCTGAATTTCCTGTGCGGCCTGCACGGCCGCCGTGCGCGGCAGATGCCGGGCAACGCGTTGGCCATCGTGGGCCTGGCCGGCTACGAGGACACCCTGGTGCGGCAGCTCTCGGCCGGCCAGAAACGGCGCCTCGCGCTGGCGCGCATCTGGTTGTCGCCCGCGCCGCTGTGGCTGCTGGACGAACCGTACGCCAACCTCGACCTGGACGGGATCAATCTGGTCAACCGGATGATCTCGGCCCACCTGCGCGCCGGCGGCGCCGCCCTGGTCACCACCCACGGCGCGTATGCTGCGCCGCCGGTCCGCACCCGGCTGGTTCAATTGCAGCCCGCCGCACTCGCTGGAGACCCCCCATGATTGCACCGGGCACCCAGCCGGGCCTGTGGCAGACCGCGCGCGCCCTTGTAGCGCGTGACCTTCGCCTGCTGTGGCGGCGACGTGGCGACGCCCTGCAGCCGGTGATGTTCGCGCTGCTGGTGGTGGTGCTGTTCGCGCTGGCACTGGGCCGCGACCCGGACGCGATGGCGCGGGTCGCCGCCGCCGTGCTGTGGCTGGCGGTGTTGCTGGCCGGCCAGCTGGCGCTGGATTCGCTGTTCCGCAGCGACGCCGAGGATGGCTCGCTGGAGCAATGGCTGCTGGCCCCCGTGCCGCTGGCATGGCTGGTGCTGGTGCGCATTCTGGTGCACTGGGCCACGACTGCGCTGCCGGTGGTGGTGCTGGCCCCGCTGCTGGCTGAAATGCTGCATCTGCCACATGACCAGCTGCCCCTGTTGCTGGCATCGTTGCTGCTGGGAACGCCACTGCTCAGCCTGATTGGCGGCGTGGTGGCGGCGCTGACCGTGAGCATCCGGCGCTCTGGTATTCTGGTGGCGTTGCTGGCATTGCCGCTGTATGTGCCGGTACTGGTGTTCGGCGCGGGCAGTGTCAATGCCGCCGCGCGTGGCCAGGACCCGGTCGGGGCGTTGCTGTTGCTGGCGGCGGGGCTGGTGGTGGCGCTGGTCCTGGCCCCGCTGGCCACGGCTGCTGCGATACGGATTTCGCTGAATTGACACCGCCGTTTTCGTTTCGCTGGTTTGTTTGTCATGACACGCAGGGCGTGTCGCTACGCGGGATAGCCATCGCTGCATGAATAGCCTGATCCGCTGGTTCCACCAACTTGGTTCGCCCCCCACCTTCGACCGCTTCGCCGCGCGCTGGTCGCGCCTGTTCTATGTGGCAGCGGTACCGGTGCTGCTGATCGGACTGTGGCAGGGCCTGTTCGTGGTCCCGGCCGAGCAGAAACAGCTCGACGCATTCCGCATCATCTACATCCACGTGCCCAGTGCCTGGATGAGCCTGTTCGTGTTCGCGCTGATGGCCTTCTACGCCGCCATCGCGCTGATCTGGCGGATCAAGATCTGCGAGATCCTGGCCATGGCCTGCGCCCCGATGGGGGCCGGTTTCACCCTGATCACCCTGCTGACCGGCAGCATCTGGGGCAAGAGCACCTGGGGCACCTGGTGGGACTGGGACCCGCGCATGACCAGCGAACTGGTCCTGCTGTTCCTGTACCTGGGCGTGATCGGGCTGTACCACGCCATCGACGACCGCCGCAGTGCGGCGCGCGCGGCCGGGTTGCTGGCCATCGTCGGCGTGAGCCTGCTGCCGGTGATCCGTTACTCGGTGGACTGGTGGGGCGGCCTGCACCAGCGCCAGTCGATCAACGTGTTCGGCGACAACGCCGTGCGTGACCAGCTCATTGCCCCGCTGTGGTGGATGGTGGTGGCCACCAAACTGTGGTTCGCCGGTTCGCTGCTGGCCAAGGCCCGCGCCGACAACCTCGCGCGCGAGGCCGGCAAGGCATGGATCGCCGAACGCTTCGGCACCGCACCATCCGCAAGGCTGCCGCAATGACCCACCTGCCCTACCTCATCGGCGCATTTTCGGTGTTCGTGCTGGTCCTGGCCGCCGACGCGCTGGGCTCCTGGCTGCGTCTGCGCGCGGCAAAGCGCCTGGCCCTGCGCCGGCAGGAACGCCTGCGCGCGCGCGACACCGCTGCGCCTGCCGCGCCCCTGGCCACGGACCTGAGCCGATGACCCCCGTGCAGCGCCGGCGCCTGGTCTGGGTGCTGCTGGTCCTGCTGGCCGGTGGCTTGGCGACCACCCTGGTCGCCTTCGCGCTGCAGCGGAACATCGCCTACCTGTACACCCCGTCCGAAGTGCTGCGCGGCGACCCCGGTGCGCAATCCCGCTTCCGCCTCGGCGGCATGGTGGTGAAGGGCTCCTTCCAGCGCGCCGAAGGATCGCTGGAAGCGCGCTTTGTGGTCACCGACGGCGACGCCACCCTGCCGGTGAGCACCTCGCGGATCCTGCCGGACATGTTTGCCGAGGGCACCGCCGTGGTGGCCAGCGGCCGCCTTGAGAACGGCCGCTTCATCGCCGACGAGGTGCTGGCCAAGCACGACGAAAACTACGTGCCCAAGGAAGTGGCCGACAAGATGGGCAAGGCCCACAGCAAACACGACGTGCCGTTGCCGGCCGTGGAGACACGCTGAGTGCTGGCCGGCGTGGTACCTGAAATCGGGCAGGTGCTGCTGGCGTGCGCGCTGCTGGCGGCGTTGCTGCAGGCAGTGCTGCCGCTGTGGGGCGCGCAGCGCCAGCGCGCGGCATGGATGGCGGTGGCACGACCGGCGGCCCTGGCCCAGCTGACCCTGGTCGCCGGCGCGTTCGCGGTGCTGACCCTTGCCTTCGTGCAACAGGACTTCTCGGTGCGCTACGTGGCCGAAAATTCCAACACACTGCTGCCGCTGGCGTACCGGTATTCGGCCGTATGGGGTGCGCACGAAGGCTCGCTGCTGCTGTGGGTACTGGTGCTGGCCCTGTGGGGCGGCGCGGTGGCGCTGTGGTCGCAGCGCCTGCCCGACACCGTGCGCGCGCGCGTGCTGGGCGTGATGGGCCTGATCAGTCTGGGCTTCCTGGCCTTCCTGTTCTTTACATCCAATCCGTTCGCGCGGCTGCTGCCGGCACCGCTGGAAGGCCGTGACCTCAACCCGCTGCTGCAGGACCCCGGGCTGATCATCCACCCGCCGATGCTTTACATCGGCTACGTGGGATTTGCCGTGCCCTTCGCCTTTGCCATTGCCGCCCTGCTGGACGGCGCGGTCGATGCGCGCTGGCTGCGCTGGACCCGGCCCTGGACCAATGTGGCCTGGGGCTTTCTCACCCTCGGCATCGCGCTCGGCAGCTGGTGGGCGTATTACGAACTGGGCTGGGGCGGCTGGTGGTTCTGGGACCCGGTGGAAAATGCCAGCTTCATGCCGTGGCTGGCCGGGGCCGCGCTGATCCATTCGCAGGCAGTCACCGAAAAACGCGGCAGCTTTGCCAGCTGGACCCTGCTGCTGGCCATCGCCGCGTTCGCGCTGTCCCTGCTCGGCGCGTTCCTGGTGCGGTCGGGCGTGCTCACCAGCGTGCATTCGTTCGCGGCAGATCCGGCGCGTGGCGCCTTCATCCTGGTGTTCCTGGCGCTGGTGATCGGGGCGGCGCTGCTGTTGTATGCCCTGCGGGCCGGCGCGCTGAGCGCCGACGATCCGCGCCGCGGCTTCATGGCCACCTCGCGCGAAACCCTGCTGCTGGCCAACAACCTGCTGCTGGCCAGCGCCTGTGCGATGGTCCTGCTGGGCACCCTGTACCCGCTGCTGGCCGACGCGCTGGGCTTGGGCAAGGTGTCGGTGGGCCCGCCCTACTTCGGCACGCTGTTCCTGCTGCTGATGGCGCCGCTGGTGCTGCTGCTGCCGTTCGGGCCATTGGTGAACTGGCAACGCGACCAGGCCTCGCGCCGTCTTGCCCTGCTCGCCCCGTGGGCCGCACTGGCACTGGGGCTGGGCGTCATCGCCTGGTTCATGGCCCCGCAGGGCAGGCTCAAGACCGCCGCCGGCGTTGCCGCCGCCGCCTGGGTCGCGTTCGGTACCGCGCGCTTCGTCTGGGCCCGCCTGCGCGGCAACGGCCGCTTCACCGCCGAAATGGTCGGCATGCTGCTGGCCCACTTCGGCGTGGCCGTGTTCCTGGTCGGTGCGCTGCTGGTGGAAGCCCTGAACGTGCAGCGCGAGGTCGCCGTGAGCCCGGGCCAGCGCATCGAGATCGGGCGCTACGCGCTGCAGTTCGAAGGCGTTGACCACCAGCAGGGACCGAACTACGTGGCCGACCGCGGCCATGTGCGCGTGTTCGCCGGCGACCGCGAGATCGCCCTGCTGCACCCGGAGAAGCGCGCCTACGCCAGCGGCGGCCAGATCATGACCGAAGCCGGCATCCATGCGCGCGTGCAGGGCGACGTTTACGTGGCACTGGGCGAGTCCCTGGGCAACAATGCGTGGGCGCTGCGCGTGCACATCAAACCGTTCGTCCGCTGGGTCTGGCTGGGCGCGCTGCTGATGGCCCTTGGGGGCTTCGTCACCGCCGCTGACCGCCGTTTCCGTCGTACCCAGGAGTTGCCCCATGTCTGAGCCTCGCCCCGCTGCACGCCCGCTTCCGCCTGTCGCCATCGTCATCGGCGTGCTGTTCTTCTTCGGGCTGCTCGGGCTGATGGTCTACGGGGTGATGAAGTCCGGCGCGCCGGACCGCGACATCCTGCCGTCGGCACTGATCGGCAAACCGGCGCCGGCCTTCGAACTGCCGGTGCTGCACGACCCCACCCTCAAGGTCAGCAGCAACCAGCTGCGCGGCGCCCCGTACGTGCTCAACGTGTGGGGCAGCTGGTGTGCAGCCTGCCGCGAAGAACACCCGGTGCTGACCCGCTTTGCCGAAACCAAGCGCGTGCGCGTGATCGGCTACAACTGGAAGGACGAACCGGCCGACGCCCTGCGCTGGCTGGAGCAGCTGGGCAACCCGTTCGTGCTGGTGCTGGCCGACCTGGAAGGCCGCACCGCGATCGACTGGGGCGTGACTGCGGCGCCGGAAACCTTCCTGGTCGACGCCAGCGGCGTGGTGCGCTGGAAATACAGCGGCGCGCTCACCCAGCGCGTGATCGATACCCAGCTGCTGCCCGAGCTGGACAAACTGGATCGTGCCCATGCACAGCCGCATACCCCGCCGCCTCCGGCGAACTGAGGCCTGCCCTGTCGGCCGCGCAGCCCATCGTTGCGCGCTGCCGGCGTGGGTGGGGCTGTGCTTTGCGCTGCTGCTTGTGCCGGCACTTGCGCTGGCCCAGGCCGTGTCCGATCCCACCCCGCTGCAGTATCGCGATGCCGCCGAAGAAGCGCGCTTCCATGCGCTGGCCGCCGAACTGCGCTGTGTGCAGTGCCAGAACCAGTCGCTGGCCGACTCCAACGCGCAGATCGCCCATGACCTGCGCCGTGAAGTGCTGCAGCTGATGCAGCAGGGCCGCAGCGACGCGCAGATCAAACAGTTCCTGGTCGAGCGTTACGGCGAGTTCGTGCTGTACCGGCCGGCGATGGAGGCACGCAACAGCCTGCTGTGGTTCGGCCCGCTGGGGGTGTTGCTGGTCGGTGCCGGTACCGTGGCGTGGGTGGTACGCCGACGCAGCCGTCAGGTGCAGCCCATGGGCGAAAGCGAGGAGCGCTGGTGAGCGCATGGATGCAGGTGGTTGCCGGGCTCGCGGCCGCCGTCATGGCAATGGTGGTGCTGTGCCCGCTGCGCCGCGACGGCCGCCGCGCGCCGTTCCTGGCCGCGGTGATCGCCATCGGCGTGGCGGGCGTGGCGCTGTATCTGCTGGTCGGCACGCCACAGGCCGCCGACCGGGTGGCCGATGACGGCCCCGCTTCGCTACAGCAGGGTGTGCGCGAGCTGGAACAGGCACTGCAACGCGAGCCGCAGCGCGCCGATGGCTGGGCGTTGCTGGGCCGTTCCGAGCTGGCGCTGGGCAATACGGACAAGGCCAACCAGGCCTTCGCACGCGCCGTGGGACTGGCACCCGATGAAGTCCCCCTGCTGGTGGAAGCTGCGCAGGCCCGTGCCCAGGCGCACCCCACGCGGCAGTTCGACGATGTTGCCCTGCAGTGGCTGCGCCACGCCCAACAGCTGGACCCGGCCAGCGAACGCGCCGGCTGGCTGATCGGCATTGCCCAGCGCCAGCGCGGGCAGGATGCCGAAGCGGCGGCGACGTGGGAAGCGCTGCTGCCGCGCCTGGACCCCGGCGCCGCCAGCGCGCTGCGCGAGCAGATTGCGATTGCGCGTGGCAAGGCGGACACAGCAGCGACGTCGGCGCCGGGTGCAGCCCGTCCAGACGCCAACGCCAACGCGTTGCGCGTATCGGTCAGGCTCGGCGCCAGCGTGGACAAGACAACACTGCCGCCGGGCGCCACGGTGTTCATCATCGCGCGACAGCCCGGCGGCCCACCGATGCCGGTGGCGGTGCAGAAGCACCGCCTGGCCGACCTGCCGCTGCAGGTCACGCTGGACAATGGCGACAGCCCCATGCCCACGGCCAAGCTCTCCGCGCTGAAAGAGGTAGAGGTGTTCGCCAGGATCTCGGCCAGCGGCCAGGCCAACCGGCAGCAGGGCGACATCGATTCGCCCGCGGTGAAGATCACCCTGCCGCACGCCCCAACCGTGGACCTGGTCCTGTAGCGCCACGCCCTGCGTCGGCACGTAGCATCCCAGTGCCGGTCACGGCAGCGTAGATCGCCCCGGGTAGAATGCCTGCATGACCGAATTCATCCCGCCCGGTACCCGCTACCACGCCCTTCCCTCGCCCTTCGCATTCAAGCGCGGCGGCCAGCTGCAGGGCGCGCACGTGGCCTATGAAACCTGGGGCACGCTCAACGCCGACGCCAGCAACGCCCTCTTGATCGTCACCGGCCTGTCGCCGGACGCGCACGCCGCCGCCAACGACGGCAACCCGGCTGCCGGTTGGTGGGAAGCGATGCTGGGCCCGGGCAAACCGATCGACACCGACCGCTGGTTCGTGGTCTGCGTGAACTCGCTCGGCAGCTGCAAGGGCTCGACCGGCCCGGCCACCGTCGACCCTGCCACCGGCGAACTGTACCGCTTGAACTTCCCGGAACTGTCCATCGAAGATGGCGCCCGCGCCGCTGTGGACGTGGTGAAGGCGCTGGGCATCAACCGGCTCGCCTGCGTGATCGGCAACTCCATGGGCGGCATGACCGCACTGGCCGTCCTGCTGCTGCATCCGGGCATCGCGCACAGCCATATCAACATCTCCGGCAGCGCGCAGGCCCTGCCGTTTTCCATCGCGATCCGCTCGCTGCAACGCGAAGCCATCCGCCTGGACCCGCAGTGGAACGGCGGCCGCTACACCGACACCGACTACCCCGAATCGGGCATGCGCATGGCGCGCAAGCTGGGCGTGATCACCTACCGCTCCGCGCTGGAATGGGACGGTCGCTTTGGGCGGGTGCGGCTGGATTCGGACCAGGCCGATGACGATCCGTTCGGCCTGGAATTCCAGGTCGAAAGCTACCTGGAAGGCCACGCGCGCCGCTTCGTGCGCTTCTTCGACCCGAACTGCTATCTGTACCTGAGCCGTTCCATGGACTGGTTCGACCTGGCCGAATACGCCGACGGCGACGTCATGGCCGGTCTGGCCAGCATCAAGGTGGACAAGGCGCTGGCCATCGGCGCCAACACCGACATCCTGTTCCCGGTGCAGCAGCAGCAGCAGATCGCCGACGGCCTGCGCGCCGGCGGCGCCGATGCGCAGTTCATCGGGCTGGATTCACCGCAGGGGCATGACGCGTTTCTGGTCGATTTCGACCGGTTCGGGCCAGCGGTGCGCACCTTCCTGGACGCGCTTTGAGCCATCCCACATCAATGCAGCCGGGCAACGGCCGGCGCTGCCGGAGGGCTGCGTGCAGCCCGCCGGCGTAGGCCTGTCTATTTTCCAGCTACGGCGTCGTTCAATTTTTCTATCGCCTGATCGGCGGTGAAGGTGTTCGGCTTCTGGATCTTCGGGAACTCCTGGAAGGTTTCGTTGAACCTGGTCAACAGTGCGATGGCCCCGTACACGATGTAGACGTGGTTGATGTACCAGTCCCAGTAGGTGTTCGAGGTAACGTCGGCGAACTCGTAGGGGTCGGTGCGCAGGTTGTAGATCTTCGGAATGCGCATCGGTGTGAACGGTTCGCCCCAGACCGCCATGGTTCCCTTGCAGCGCTGCTCGATGAAGGTCACCTTCCAGTTGTCGTAGCGGATGCCCAGCGTGTCGCCGTCATCGGAGATATAGACGAACAGCTTGCGTGGCGAGTGCTCGGCCTTGCCGGTGAGGTAGGGCCACAGACTCACGCCGTCGATGTGATTCTTGTAGGTGCGGCCAATTGCCTTGACCCCCTTCTTCAGATCGTCCACCACTGTGGTGTTGCCCGCCACTTCCAGGAAGGTGGGCAGCCAGTCATGGTGCTGCACGATCTCGGTGGAGATGGTGCCCGGCTTGATCTTTCCGGGGAAACGCGCCACCAGCGGAATGCGGAACGCGCCTTCCCAGTTCGTATCCTTCTCGCTGCGGAACGGGGTCATGCCGCCATCCGGCCACGAATTGCGGTGCGGGCCGTTGTCGGTGGAGTACACCACCAGGGTGTCCTCGGCGATGCCCAGCTCGTCCAGGTAATCCAGCAGCGAGCCCACGTTCTTGTCGTGGTCGATCATGGTGTCGTGGTACGGCGACTGCCAACGCCCGGCCTGGCCAAGGCTCTCCGGCTTGGTGTGGGTGATCAGATGCATGTGGGTGAAGTTCACCCAGGCGAAAAACGGGGTGTCGTCGTCGGTGGCCTGCTTGATGAAGCCTTTCGCGCGTTCGGCAAAGTCGTCGTCGCAGGTGACCATGCGCTTGCGGTCGAGCGGCCCGGTATCCTTGATCTTCTGCTTGCCCACCCTGCCCCAACGCGGCTGCTCGGTAGCATCGTCCTTGTCGGTGGCGAAGCTGTGGATCACCCCGCGCGGCTTGACCGTGGCGATGAAATCGCCGAACTCGTCCTCGGGGAAGTAGTCGTACATCTCCGGCTCTTCTTCGGCGTTGAGGTGGTACAGGTTGCCGTAGAACTCGTCGAAACCGTGGTTGGTGGGCAGCATGTGGTTGAGATCGCCCAGGTGGTTCTTGCCGAACTGCCCGGTGGTGTAGCCCTCGTTCTTCAGCAACGCGGCGATGGTGACGATCTTCTCGTTCATCCCGATCGGCGCGCCCGGAATACCCACCTTCGACAGGCCGGTACGCAGTACGCTCTGCCCGGTAATGAACGAAGAGCGCCCGGCCGTGCAGGATTGCTCGCCGTAGGAATCGGTGAACATGATGCCTTCACGGGCGATCCGGTCGATGTTGGGCGTCTGGTAGCCCATCAGCCCATGCGAATAGCAGCTGAGGTTGGAAATGCCGATGTCATCGCCCCAGATGACCAGAATGTTGGGCTTCTTGTCGGACTTCTTCTTCTTCGACGCGGTGGCCATCTGCTTCTCCAGGACGCACGGGCGGGTTCCCGCATGATCCCGGCGCCCGCCCGGGCCGGGCCAGCGTGTTTCTACTGAGCGGCCCTAAGTAATTCCTGCCCCCTCCCTCCCGCAGCCCTGCGCCCTTCGTGCCCGCTGGTTATCGGAAACATTCAGGTCCCCCGCCGCTCATTGCCTCTCCCTTGACACGCAAGAGCGGACCATGAGGTCTCCCGGTTCAACGTAGAACGCATGAACAGTACAGTTTCACCCCAACGCCCAGGCACCATCCTGGTCCTGGAAGACGAAATAGAGCTGTCCGCCCTTTTTGACGAGATCCTCACCCAGGCGGGTTACAGCCCCGTCCTTGCACACTCGGTTTCCGATGCCCTGGGCATCCTCGGCCAACAGCACTTCGATGCCGCCATCCTGGATATCGAACTCCGCGACGGCGTGGTGTTCCCGGTGGCCGACCGCCTGAACGCGCTCGGTGTGCCCCTGCTGTTCGCCTCGGCCGTCTATTTCCAGATCGTGCCCCGGCAGTACCAGGCCAGCCGGTTCATCGCCAAGCCCTTCGCCGTGGACGCCCTGCTGGCGGAGCTTGAGGCCGCCATCCGGGACGGGCACCGCCCCGCAGCCAGCAACGCCTAGCCTTCAGGAGCGCGAGCGCACCGCGCGGTACAGTTCCTCGGACGGGCCGATCCCGAACAGGCGCAGGTACTCGCCGGCCATGCGCCCGGTATCCCACACGTTGAAACGCGCCGCCAGCCGGGTCACCGTGTCGCCGGGACGCGCCGCGCGCAGGGCCCGGCGAATGGCGTGCAGACGGGTCATGCCGATATACGCTTGCGCGCTCATGCCCAACGATTCAACGAAGGCGCGATTGAGCGAGCGCTGCGAGACATTCAGGATCTCCGGCAGACCGGCCAGCGATTCACCGGACGCCACCCGCGCATCGATGCAGGCAATCGCCCGACGCAGCATGCGCCCGCGACTGGCCGGACGCCCCGCCCGTTCCCGCAGCACAGACGGGGCCAAGGCATCGGTCACCGCCTGCAGCAGGTGTTCGCGTAGCGTCCGGCCGGCCGCCTCGGCCGCCAGTGGGCCGCCCTGCTGCAGCCCGTCCAGCGCAGCGGCGGCCAGCGTCACCACCGTGTTGGGGCGTTGCACCACCACAGGGCGCGTGCCGTCCAGCGTTCCCAGGTCGATGCCTTCGCGCTGCATGCGCTGCCACATATCCAGCTGCGGAACATCCAGCCCGAAGTAGCGGCCCGGGGCGCGCGAGCGCACGTGCAGCTCCACGCCCGGCGGCAGCAACGCAAACATGCCCTCGTGCACCTGCTGGCCGTTGACCGTGGTTTCCGACCCGGCCGACGGCGCATAAATGCCGAACACACCGGCGTGGTAAGCCCCCTCATAGATGCCCGCCGCACCACTCTGCCCGCCCACCAGAACCAGCCCGCCGGCGTCGACCTTGTCCAAGGCCCAGCCCCACTGTTCACGCGACACAAGCTTTACCCGCCCCTGCAGGTTGGGAATGGCCTCGGCGTACGCTTCGAAGTCCGAGAAAGCGAATCTGGTCATGCAGCGGGGGCGTGCGGGAGTGCAAGCTGAGAATGCGATGAGCCAGTCTACGTGACGCACCGCCCACAGCAGCAGCAAACGAAGCAAACGACAAGCATTTATACACAGCTTTTACAACCGTAGAACTACGGTGGCGCCAATCCAGGGAGGATCCGCGTGAGCCCGTCATCGAGCCCCACCCCGTCCGCGCTGGATGACGAATCCCGCCAGTTCGCCCTGCTGGTCAACTCTGTTACCGACTACGCCATCTACATGCTCGACACCCGGGGCATGATCCGCACTTGGAACCCTGGCGGGCAACGCATCAAGGGCTACCGCACCGAAGACGTGATCGGCACCAACTTCTCGCGCTTTTATCTGCCCGACGATGTGGCCGCCGGCATTCCCCAGCGCAACCTGCACACCGCCGCCGTCGAAGGCCGCTGCATCGACGAAGGCTGGCGGTTGCGGCAGGACGGCAGCCGCTTCCTGGCCAGCGTGGTGATTGACCCGATCTGGGACGGCGGCGAGCTGATCGGCTTCGCCAAGGTCACGCGCGACATCACCGAACGCCACGAGGCGCAGGAGCGCTTCCAGCAGATGCAGACGAGCCTGCTGCAGGCGCAGAAGATGGAAGCCATCGGCAAGCTCACCCTGGGCCTGGCCCACGATTTCAACAACCTGCTGACCGTCATCGTCAACTGCCTGGACATGATTGGCGCGCGGGTCAAGGACAGCGCCATTGCGACGTTGATCGAAACCGCCCTGCGCGCGGCCGAGCGTGGCGCGCTGCTGTCGCGGCAGCTGCTGACCTTCGGGCGCGGCCAGACCGTGGCGCCCGAACCGGTGAACCTGTCCGTGGCGGTACGCGAGGCGCGGGAGCTGCTGCAACGCGCGGCAGGCGACAGGATCACCCTGCGCTTGGATCTGCACGATGCGCCGCCTGCGGTATCGGTCGACCGCGCGCAGCTGGAGGCGGCGGTGCTCAACCTGGTCTGCAACAGTCGCGATGCGATGCCCAACGGCGGCGCCATCACGGTGGCCACCCGTATCGAGCAGACGCGCGACCCGGCATCGGCCACCTCCACGCCAAGCCGGCATGTCTGCCTGAGCGTGGCCGACGAGGGCGAAGGCATCGCGCTCGCCGACCAGGCCCGGGTGTTCGAACCGTTCTTCACCACCAAGCCGGTGGGGCGCGGCAGTGGGTTGGGCTTGAGCCAGGTGTTCGGCTTCACCACGCAATCCGGCGGCTTTCCGCAGCTGAGCAGTGCGCCTGGCCAGGGAACGCGGATTGTGCTTTGTTTTCCTGCGCGCGAAGGGTGACGTTACTCGCCGTCACGCCCCGCCAGCGTCATCACCCACGCCGGTACCATCGGTTCGCCCGCGTAGAACGACCTGGGCACTTTTTCGGCCATGGCCCAGCGCTGTATCCAGCTCATCCCGGCCGCGCCGTTGTAGCCGTCGGCATGCTGATAGGCCGGGTCCTGCAATGCCGTGTCCAGCGACACGAACCGGTAGCCGCGCCGTCGGGTGGCGGCCACCAGCGCGTCCACGCAATCGGCATTGAGCGCATTGGCATGGATCAGCCAGACCTGCGCGGGCAGCCGGCCCAGCAGTTGCTGCGAGCGCTGTTCGTAGTAGTCCAGCTTGTTGAGCATGTAGGGAACGTAGCCACGGCGCAGCTGGTCCAGGCGGGCCTCACGCACGGCCGCATCGGCCTCGGTATCGCGCACGCGGTCGTAGGCGAAGGCCCAGATCCACTCGCTGTTGTCGATGGTCACCGGCGCCACGGCGTACCCGTGCTGTTGCAGGAACGTGCCCAGCGCAGCCCGGGTCTGTGCTGACTGCCCGGCATGCAGGTAAGGGTGACGGAACCAGCGCGGCACCTGTCCTGTTTCGGCGAGCAGCGGGCGCAGGGTGGCCTCACCGCGCAGGATGTCCTGCTGGTAAGCCTCCAGCGGCATGGCATGCAGGTCGACATGGCCGAAGGTGTGGTTGCCCAGTTGGAAGCCGGCGTCGCGCCAGTCGCGCAGCATCTGCACGCGCTCGGGCCGAACCTTTCCGTCGACTTCAAGTTTGGATTCGTTGACGAAGCCGACCACCGGTACGTTTGCCCGCTTCAGCGCAGCGATCAGCCGCGCGTGCTGCGCGGAGAGATCCGGGTCGGCACGTTCGTCCAGGCGCTGCCAGGGGAGATCGTCGATGGTCAGCGCGAAGCGGCGGTCGGGTTCGCTGGCGGTGGCGATGCCGGTGAGGCACAGCAACGCCAGGGCGGTGCAGTGGAGTAAGAAGGTGCGCACTGAGTGGCCCGGTGAGATGACCGGGCCAGCTTAGCGTGGGAGGCGTGCGGGATGGGAAGGGTCTGCCAGGCAGCGCCTGGCACTACGGCTGGTCGCGCTGGCGTTCGAGGCGGGCGCGTTGCAGGCGGCCCATCTGGCGGACCTTGGGGAGCGTCGGATCGGGCTGGGGCTCTACGGTGAGCTGGATGCCGCCGGGGATCAGTTCCAGCTTCAGGCGGCTGCCTACGTCGATGCCGGCCCTGCGCATCCACAGGCCGCGCAGTTTCACGCAGGGAATGGGGATGTCCCCCAGTTCGTCGGTGCTGCCCAGATAGTGAAGCGTTTCCACACGCACGCGGGCGGGCTGGGTCAGGTAGAGCTTTTGGCGGATTGATTCTGAAGCAGGCGTGTCAGGCCGGGTACTGTGCATGGTGAACCTCCAGTTGGAATCTCCCTCGCCGGATGGCGAGGGAGTCGGGAGGCTGAGAACCGTCAGAGATACCGGCGCGGCGTGTTTCCTCAAGGGTGTTGTATTCCGCCACCCTCCCGACGCAGTTCGACCACGTAACTTGGTTACCTCTGGGGAGTTTCTCAGGCTCCGGGAGACACCATGCGAGATCGTACCGGGCAATGGAAATCGTTTGTTTCGTTCGGCACGTGCGCTTTGATAGACCACGCCTTGCGGATGGCGCAATCAAGACGTGATGCGCCACACACCGCGCAATGATCTGCTAGGTCGGGCGCAGACCACCGTCATGCAGGCGATAACTGCGGTGCACGATGCCGTCCGGCAGCGCGTCGTGGGTGATCATCACCAGGCTGCGTCCGCCCAGCGCGGCAACCATGTCATGCAGCAAGGCATGCGCGGTATCCACATCCAGGCCTTCGGTCGGTTCGTCCAGCAGCAGGATCGGCGAACCGCGCAGCAGTGCACGCGCCAGCGCCAGTCGGCGGGCCTGCCCGGCCGACATGGTCGCGCCGTTCTCGCCAACCCAGGCCTGCAGCCCGCCCAGCTGCGCCGCCCAGGTCTGCAGCCGCACATCGGCCAGCACCTGCCACAGGCGTTCGTCGCTGGCCTGCGCATCGCCCAGCCGCAGGTTGTCGGCGATGCTGCCGGCAAACACCGGCGCGTTCTGCGGCAGCCAGGCGATCTGACGGTGCCAGTCTGCCTGCGCAACCGCGCGGATATCCTGCCCGCCGTAACGCACGCGCCCGGCATCCGGGTCCCACAGGCGCAGCAGCAGCGAAGACAGCGTGGTTTTACCGCTGCCGCTGTCGCCGCGGATGGCGATGCGCTCGCCCGGCGCCAGGCTGAGCTGTACGCCGTCCAGCAATGCCCTCGCCTGCCCCGGCCAGCGGAAGTGCACCTGTTCCAGCTGCAGCGTGGCGGGCTGCGCAGGCAGGGCCAGTGGTGCCGGCGCATCCTGCACGCCCGGCGGCTGGTCCACGATGCTTTCCAAGCGTGCCGCCGCCACGCGCCCGGACAGCCACGACTGCCATGCCAGCCCGATGCCCGCCCACAGTTCAATCAGGGCTACGGTGAGGAACACCAGCGCCGCCGCCATGGCCGCATCGATCGCGCCGCGCTCGAAGCCGCGCAGCGCCACCCACAGCATGCCTACCAGGCCAACCGACGCGCACAGGCCGTGCAGCGCGTTGCCGCCCACCAGCCGCCAGCGGCGGCGGCGGTCGCGCGAGCGCAGCTGCTTGGCCGCTACCAGCACGCGCAGGTTCCAGTGCTCGCGCGCATGCAATGCGGTGAGATCGGCGGCGCCTTCCAGCCCTTCGAACGACTGCGCGCGCAGCTGCGCACGGTGCAGCGCGCGGTCGCGCTCCTGCACGCCGGCACCGCGCACGGTCAGCCACGGCACGCCGATACCGATCACTGCGGCCAGCAGCGCCAGCAGCAGTGCGGCCGGTGGATGGATCAGCGCAGCCGACAGCACCGCCACCAGCGACACGCCGCCCAGCGCCAGCAGCGGCCCGATCGCGCGGACCAGCAGGCCATCCACTTCGCCGATGTCCGACATCAGCCGCGCCAGCAGTTCGCCGGTGCGGATGCCGGCCAGCCGCGCCGGGGCCAGCGGCAGCGCACGCCGGAAGAACCACACGCGCAGGTCGCGGGCGATGCGCAACGTGACGTCGTGGCCCACCAGCTTCTCGAAATAACGCGAGACGATGCGCGCCATGGTCAGGCCACGGATGCCGGCCGAGGGCGAGAAGAAATTGAACCCGCTGCCCAGTCCGGCCGCACCGGCCAATGCGGCGGCGGTGAGGAAGCCACCGGACAACCCCAGCAGCGCGGTGCCGGCCAGCATGGTGGTCCACAGCAGCAGTACGGTCAGCAACAGGCGACCGCGATGGCGGGTGAACACCTGTTTCAACGCGTCGTCGCGGCGCATGTTCATGCCGGCTCCTCCGTGGACTGCAGGCGGCCACTGGCGCTCAGCACCAGCCGGGTATCGGCCCAGCGCATTGCCACCTCGCTGTGGGTGGCGATCACCACCGCGCGGTCGCGCGCGAACGCGGCCAGTGTCTGCAGCAGCGCCGCTTCGGTATCCGCATCGAGGAAGGCGGTGGGTTCATCGAGCAACAGCAGCTGCGGATCGCGCAGCAGCAACCGCGCCAGTCCGATCCGCCGTGCTTCGCCACCGGACAGGCCAAAGCCGCGTTCACCGATGACGGTATCCAGACCGTCGGGCAGGTGTGCCGCGAAGCGCATGACCTGCGCCGCTTCGGCCACGGCGTGCAGGCGTGCGTCGCTGACACCAGGGTCGGCCAGGCGCAGGTTGTCGGCAATGCTGCCGTGGAACAGGTACGGGCGCTGCCCGGCATAGCCGATTTCCAGACCCGGACGCAGCACGATGCTGCCCGACCGCGGCGGCAACCAACCGGCCAGCGCTTCCAGCAGGGTGCTCTTGCCGCTGCCGCTGGGGCCGACCAGCGCCAGCCGTTGACCGGCCTCGATCTGGAACGACAGCTGCTGCACCACGTCGTGCGCGGCGCCCAGCGGGCGCAGCACCAGGTCGCGCACCACCACCGGCGGCGCGTGTGCGTCCAGCGGCTCGGGCAGTTGTGTCGGCAGCGGCGCGGCCTCCACGGTCACGGCCTGCGGCAGTTCGCCCAGCAGGCGCTCCACTTCCGCAGCGGCGGCCAGCGCGTTGGCCCGGTCATGGTAGTGCGCGGCCAGGCGCCGCAGCGGTGCGTAGAACTCGGGCGCCAGCAGCAGGCAGAACATGCCGGCGCCCAGGGTGGGCACGGCCGCGTGCAGCGCCATCAGGCCCAGATAGCTCAGGCCCAGGTACAGGGCGACCATGGCCACGCTGACCGACGCGAAGAACTCCAGCACGGTGGAAGACAGAAACGCGATGCGCAGCACTTTCATGGTGCGCTCGCGCACGCCTTCGGCCGCAGCGGCCACCCCGTCCAGCTCGGCCTCGCCCCGCCCGTACAGCCGCAGCAGACCCAGGCCTTTGATGCGGTCGGCGAAATGACCGCTCATGCGCGCCAGCTCGCCCAGCTGGGCGCGGCCGGCGGCTTCAGCGCCCCACCCCACCAGCATCATGAAGAACGGCACCAGCGGCGCGGTGAACAGCAGGATCAGCGCCACCACCCAGTCCACCCAGGCCACGGCCAGCAGGATCACCAGCGGTACCACCACCACTTCAATGCGCACCGGCTGGTAACCGGCGTAGTAACTCTCCACGGCGTCGGCATGGGCCAGCATCAGCTCGCCCAGCTCACCGCTGCGCTGCTGGCGCAGCCACAGCGGGCCGCGCCCCAGCAGGCGCTGGTAGACGCGCTCGCGCAGGGTCAGGCGGGCGGCATCGGCCACGTCGCCTGCGGCCGCCTGGGTGGCGCTGCCCAGCAGCGCGCGCACCGCCAGTACCGCCAGCAGGCCCAGCAGCACCGGTGTGGCGGTGGCCAGCGGCCGGTGTTCCACCAGCACGGTCTGGATCAGCCAGGCGATGGCGGCGGCCTGCCCGATCAGCAGCGCACCGGACAGGCAGATGCACAGCGCCGCCAGCCGCTGGCGGCCGCGCGCACTGGCGGCCAGGCCATTCAGCCACTGCAGGCGGTGTCGGCCAAGCGCGGCGGTCTCGATGGCGGGCGCGTCGGGGGGTATGCTCAAGGCGGGTCACTGGCGGCCACAGGAGGTGCCGACCATTGTAATAGGCGCCGACGTACCCTTCCGGTGCGGCAGGCGGTCGCAGCACGGGCGACCACGATCCCCCGGTTTTCCCACTTGCACATTGATCTGAATCAAGGCTGTTTGAAGTTGCCGGTCACAGAATTCATTCCGTAGACCCCCCTTCCCGCCACCTGATACGGCAGAACCCCACGAGGTAGCCAGGCCATGATCGATTCGACAGTTGTAGAACTGTCGCGGCTGCAGTTCGCTTTGACCGCGATGTACCACTTCCTCTTTGTCCCCCTCACGCTTGGCCTGTCCTTCCTGGTGGCCATCATGGAGAGCGTCTATGTCATGACCCGCAAGCCGGTCTGGCGGCAGATGACGCTGTTCTGGGGCACCTTGTTCGGCATCAATTTCGCCATCGGCGTGGCCACCGGCCTGGTGATGGAATTCCAGTTCGGCATGAACTGGTCCTACTACAGCCACTACGTGGGCGACATCTTCGGTGCGCCGCTGGCGATTGAAGGCCTGATGGCGTTCTTCCTGGAAGCCACCCTGATCGGCCTGTTCTTCTTCGGCTGGAAGCGGCTGAGCCCGGTCAAGCACCTGGCGGTGACCTGGTTCATGGCGCTGGGCACCAACCTGTCGGCGGTGTGGATCCTGATCGCCAATGGCTGGATGCAGAACCCCACCGGCGCGGTGTTCAACCCGGACACCATGCGCATGGAGGTGGTCGACTTCGCCGCGGTGCTGTTCAACCCGGTGGCGCAGGCCAAGTTCGTGCATACGGTCAGCGCCGGCTACGTGACCGGTGCCATCTTCGTGATGGGCATCAGCGCGTTCTACCTGCTGCGCAACAAGCACCACGACATGGCGCGCCGCTCGTTCGCGGTGGCGGCCGCGTTCGGCCTGCTGTCGTCGCTGTCGGTGGTGGTGCTGGGCGATGAGAGCGGCTATGCCGCCAGCGAACACCAGAAGATGAAGCTGGCCGCGATTGAAGCGATGTGGGAAACCGAGCGTGCCCCGGCCGACTTCACCGCGTTCGGCATTCCGAACCAGCAGACCCAGCAGAACGACTTTGCGATCCGGATTCCCTACCTGATGGGCCTGATCGCCACGCGCTCGTTGAACCAGCCCATTCCGGGCATTCTGGAACTGGTGGACCGTGCCGAACACCGCATCAAGGGCGGCCAGCTGGCCTACGCGGCGCTGGAGCGCGTGCGCAAGGACAAGAACGATCTGGAAGCGCGCGAAATGTTCGACCGCCATTGGCAGGACCTGGGCCACGGCCTGCTGCTGAAGCGGTACCGCGACGACATCCTCAACGCCACCCCGGAGGAAATCTCCAAGGCGGCGATGGATACCGTGCCGCGCGTAGCGCCGCTGTTCTGGACCTTCCGCATCATGGCCGGCCTGGGCTTCTACCTGATCGCGTTCTTCGCCCTGGCCTTCTACTACTCCTGCCGCAACACCTTCCACGAAAAGCGCTGGTTCCTGTGGCTGGCGGTGTGGTCGATCCCGGCACCGTGGATCGCCATCGAATGCGGCTGGTTCGTGGCCGAGTACGGCCGCCAGCCGTGGGCGGTGGATGGCGTGCTGCCCACCTTCTATGCGGCATCGGGCCTGGCCCTGCATGAGATCCTGACCACGCTGGCCGTGTTCACCCTGACCTACACGGTGCTGCTGGTGATCGAGATCAAGCTGATGCTCAAGGCGATCCGTACCGGCCCGGCCGACATTCTTCCGTCGCTGCAGCCGTCGCGCACACCGCTTCCCCACAATGCCGCCGTACCGGCTCCCGGTCAGGCATAAGGCAGGAGAACCCAGATGGATATTCTTGGACTTGATTACACCACGCTGCGCGTGATCTGGTGGCTGCTGCTGGGCATCCTGCTGGTGGGCTGGGCGGTGATGGACGGCTTCGACCTGGGCGTGGGCATGCTGCTCCCGTTCGTGGCGAAGACCGACGACGAACGGCGCACGGTGATCAACACCGTGGGCCCGGTATGGGAAGGCAACCAGGTGTGGCTGGTACTGGGCGGCGGTGCGATCTTCGCCGCCTGGCCGCCGCTGTACGCGGTGAGCTTCTCCGGCTTCTACCTGGCCATCTTCGCGCTGCTGTTCGGCCTGATCCTGCGCCCGGTCGGCTTCAAGTACCGCAGCAAGATGCCCAGCCAGCGCTGGCGCACGACCTGGGACTGGGTGCTGTTCGTGGGCGGGTTGCTGCCGGCACTGATTTCCAGCGTGGCGGTGGGCAACGTGCTGCTGGGCGTGCCGTACCACTTCGACGACAGCATGCGCATCTTCTACACCGGTTCGTTCTTCGGCCTGCTGACCCCGTTCGCCCTGCTGGCGGGCCTGGTCGGGGTGACGATGATGCTCTCGCACGGTGCGGCCATGCTGGTGCTCAAGACCGACGGCGCCGTGGCCGACCGCGCGGCCCGTTATGGCAGCCTGGCCGCGCTGCTGAGCCTGGTGCTGTTCGCCGCCGGCGGTGCCTGGGTGGCGTTCGGCCTGCCGGGCTACCAGATCACCTCGCAGGTGGTGACCGACGGCCCGACCAACCCGCTGCTCAAGACCGCTGAAATCGGCGCGGTGGCCGGTGGCTGGATGCGCAACTACAGCAGCATGCCGCTGACGTGGGTGTTCCCGCTGCTGGGCCTGGCCGGTGCGCTGGCCAGCTTCGTGCTGCTGCGGGCCCGGCGTGGCATGGCCGCATTCCTGGCCTCGGGGGCGTCGATCGCCGGCATCATCCTGACGGTGGGCTTTGCGATCTTCCCGTTCCTGCTGCCCTCCTCCAGCCAGCCCAGCGGCAGCCTGACGGTGTGGGATGCCTCGTCGAGCCACCTCACGCTGTTCATCATGCTGGTGGCCACGGTGATCTTCCTGCCGATCGTGCTGGCCTACACCAGCTGGGTCTACCGCGTGATGAAGGGCAAGACCACGGCCGAAGACATGGCCGACAACCCGAACGCGTATTGATGACGCATGCCGACCAACGGTCGGCACAACCCCCGGCAGGTGCCGACCGTTGGTCGGCACACACAATCTGGAGATTCCCCATGTGGTATTTCGCCTGGATCCTCGGCACCGGCCTGGCCTCGGCCGCCGCCATCCTCAACGGCATGTGGTTCGAAGCGCGCGAGGTCGGCGAAGCCGACCGCCACGCGCGGTAGCACACGACCGTTGGTCGTGTGACCTTTCAGAAAAAGGTTGCCGATAAACCCTTCACACCGTATCCTTGTCGGCTCCTTCGGGGTGTAGCTCAGTCTGGTAGAGCGCTACGTTCGGGACGTAGAGGTCGCAGGTTCGAATCCTGTCTCCCCGACCACTCCGGTGGTCGCATTGAAGCCTGGAAACGTGATTTCCAGGCTTTTTTGTCAAGGTCGTGGCAACACGGCATCCGAAGGTGAACAAACGGTCCCCCTTGCCGCCGAAGGGCGGGATCGATACAATAGGCGGCTCCTTACGGGGTGTAGCTCAGTCTGGTAGAGCGCTACGTTCGGGACGTAGAGGTCGCAGGTTCGAATCCTGTCTCCCCGACCATACAAGTGGTCACATTGAAGCCTGGAAGACACATGTCCTCCGGGCTTTTTTGTATTTGACCGGATTGCGCCGTGCTGTCTGCGCATGTCGTGATCCCGTTTCGGATCGCGGGATCCCGTAGTGCCGGCCGCTGGCCGGCTCCAGGTCGATGCCGGATTCGCGAGGAGCCGGCCAGCGGCCTGCACTACCCCTTTTCGAGAATTGCCCCATGTCTCACAGCGTTGCCCCCTCCACTTCCCTGCTGCGCGGACGCGTACTGGCGTTCTCGGCCATCCTGCTGGCGGCGCTGAACCTGCGCACCGCGGTCACCTCGATCACGCCGCTGCTGGACCAGCTCGGCCAGACCTTCGGCTTCGGCACCACCATGACCGGCGTGCTGGGCATGCTGCCGACCGCCTCGTTCGCCCTGTTCGGGGTGACCACGCCGCTGGTGGCCCGCCGCATCGGACTGGAACGCACCGCGCTGCTGGCCATGGTGCTGGCCGCGGCCGGCCTGCTGCTGCGGTCGATGGCCGGCGGGGTGGGCAGCCTGCTGTTCGGCTCGGTGGTGGCCCTGGCCGGCATGGGTATCGGCAATGTGGTGGTGCCGCCGCTGGTGAAGCGTTACTTCGCCAACCGGGTCGGCACGGTCAGCACGCTCTATATCACCGTGCTGCAGATCGGCACGATGGTGCCCGCACTGCTGGCCGTGCCACTGGCCGAACAGGCCGGCTGGCGCGTGTCGCTGGGGATCTGGGCGATCTTCGCGGTGGCTGCCGCCCTGCCCTGGATCGCACTGGCCCGGCGCCGGCCGCACCCGGACCCGCTGGACACCGCCGCCGACCCGGCCGCGCAGCCGCACGGCAAGGTCTGGCGCACGCCGCTGGCCTGGGGCATGGCGCTGATGTTCGGCATGACCTCGCTGATGACCTATTCGATGTTCACCTGGCTGCCGCGGATCGTAGTGGAAGCCGGGGCGACGCCGGCGTTCGGCGGCATCATGGTGGCCATCTTCGCCGCGCTGGGCCTGGTGCCCTCACTGACCATGCCGGCGCTGGCGGTGCGGCTGCGCAATCCCTTCCCGCTGGTGATTGTGGGCTTCAGCGCGTTCCTGATCGCATTCGCCGGCCTGCTGTTCGCGCCGATGAAGGCGCCCTGGCTGTGGGCGGTGCTGCTGGGCATTGGTCCGTCGACCTTCCCGCTGGCGCTGACGCTGATCAACCTGCGCACGCGCACCCCGGCAGGCTCGGCTGCACTGTCCGGCTTCATGCAGGGTGTGGGCTATGCCTTCAGCTGCCTGGGCCCGTTCCTGTTCGGCTGGCTGCATGCGGTGAGCGGCGCGTGGTATCTGCCGTTCGGGTTCCTGCTGGTGTGCGCGCTGGTGCTGCTGTGCGCGTCGTGGGTGGCGTGCAAGCCGCAGAAGCTCGAAGACGTGTGGTGACCGCGCCCAGCCACGCCGGGCGTGGCTCTACACGCGTTGTGCGCACCTTGTGACGTAGCGTGTCTGAAACTGACCCATGATGCGGGTTGGTGGGAGGGGGTGGTCCGGCGTGCCAGCGTGCATTCCTGCCACCTGAACTGTTTCAGGGTGTCCAGACCCCCGGAACACGCCGTGGCGGCGGCCGGATGGTCTTTAAAATCAATCAGTTGAAGTATTGATCGCGTCTGTTCCACAGCTGCGGAGGCCGTCTTGCGTCTTAACGATTTGTCAACAAACGCCGAATCGGGCACGATTGGCATGTGATGTGCGTCACATTTTTACGCACAACTAGATTCTCTGAAGGGATGCTCCCGGGGGTTCCATGTACAACCATCGGCCGCTGGCGCTCTGCGTCGGTTTGGTATGCGCCACACTCTGTCTGACCGCTGCACCTGCTTCGGCAGCGACCTCGCGGGCGGACCACCTGGCGGAAATCAGCACTTACCGTGACCAGGCGCGCTGGCTTGACGCGCTGGGCGCGATCGAGCGCGCGCAGGTGGATGCGCCCAACGACGAGCTGCTGTACCGCCTGCAGGTGCTCACCCTGTCCGACATCGGCAACGCACACCGCGCATGGCAGCTGTACCAGGCCCGCCCGGACCTGTTCGACGAGGCGCAGAAGCAACGCTTCGAAGCCAATTACCTGGCCAAGCGCGTCGGCTGGAGCCTGGCCTACGGGGCCAGCGAAGACACCCGCCTGGACGAAGCGGAAGAGGCGCTGGCCGAGATGGAGCGTGTGCTGCAGCGTGATGGCCTTACCGTGCAGACCGCACCGCTGCGGATCCGCTATGACCGGCTGATCCTGCTCAACCGCCTGGGCCGCCATGCGCAGCTGCGCGAGGAATACCGCGCCCTGCTGGCCGAAGGCCACGAGGTGCCGGCGTACCTGATGGCCCCGGTGGGCGATTCGCTGATGGCCGGCCAGCATCCGCAGGAAGCCATCCCGGTGCTGGAGGCCGCGCTCAAGGCCGACCCCGGCCGTTCCGAAGTGCATTCGGAACTGGCGTATGCGCACCTGGAAAGCGAACGCGCCGACGCCGCCATCGACGTGCTCACCCAATGGCAGAAGCAGGAACCGGCCTGGCGCTGGGCCAACGGCGCGCGCGCGCCGTATGCCAACTGGCCGCGCTACGAAGCCGACCTCAACCTGGCCATGATCCGCGCCTACAGCGGCGACCTGCCCACCGCGCAGCGCGAGCTGGAGCACATGGTGGAGATCGCGCCGGCCAATGGCGGCACCCAGTCCTCGCTGGGCAACATCTACATGATGCGCGGCTGGCCGCGGCGGGCGCTGGAGCGTTACAGCATGGCCAACACGCTGGACCCGCGCGATGTGTCCGCGCGCCTGGGCCAGTACGACGCCTATGTGGAACTGCAGCGCGACGACCTGGCCCGGCCGATCCACGATTCGCTGCTGGAGCGCTACCCGAACCAGCCGTCCGTGCAGCGCATGGACCGCAGCTGGAAGGCGCACCGTGGCTGGCAGCTGCATGCCTATGCCGAAGGCGGCCGCAGCGAAGGCGGCGGCGGCAGTTCGCCGCTGGGCAACGACGACGGCCGCTACGGGGTGGAAGTGCAGTCGCCGGTGATCGACGACCGCTGGCGCGTGGTCGGCTTCGCCGACCGCCGCACCGTGGATTTCCAGGACCAGACCATCCGCCCGCTGTGGGTCGGGCTGGGTACGCGCTACCGTTATGGCCAGGCCGACGCGGAAGCCTTCGTCTACCGGCCCAACGATGATGTGGGCGACACGGGGCTCAGCGCGGGCTTCGGCTGGCAGTTCAGCGACACCTGGCACGCCGGTGTGACCGCCGCGCGCAACGCGGCCGATGCCTCGCTGCAGGCGCGCGTGTCGGGCATCACTGCCGACAGCGTGGCGCTGGCGGTGGATTACCGCCGCAACGAACTGACCCATTGGAGCGCCGGCGCCAGCCAGTTCCGCTACGACGACGGCAACCGCCGCGACACGGTGACCACCGGCATCGAACAGCGCCTGCTCACCCGCCCCACCCTGCTGCTGGATGGTCTGGGCAGCCTGTACGCCAGCCGCGGCAGCCGCGATGACGTGCCCTACTTCAACCCGTCCGAAGACCGCTCGGTGGAGATCGGGCTGCGCGTGGACCAGCAGCTGTGGCGCCATTACGAGCGCCACTTCCGCCACCGCCTGACGGTGTCGCTGGGCAACTACTGGCAGCAGGGCTTCGGCAGTGCGCTGGTGCCCTCGGCCGAATACCGCCACGAATGGCAGCTGGCCGACGGCCGGATCTTCGAGTACGGCGTGAGCTGGTCGCGCCCGGTCTACGACGGACAACGTGAACGACATATCGGCCTTGATGCCGGCCTGCGCTGGGGACAATGAGATGCGACACATGGACTTGAAGCGCTTCACCACCTGGCTGCTGCTGGCCCTGCTGGCGGTGTGCGGCGGCGTGCAGGCCGCCCCGCCGGTGCTGGATTCGGCCGACAACGGGCTGCTGGTGCTCAGCTACCACGACATCCGCGACGACGTGGCGACCAAGGGCGATCCGGACGCCTATTCGGTGAGCACGCAGAACTTTGCCGCGCACCTGGACTGGCTGTCGGCGCACGGCTACCACCCGGTGTCGCTGTCGCAGCTGATCACCGCCTCGCAGGGCGGCACGCCGCTGCCGCCCAAGCCGGTGCTGCTGACCTTCGATGACGGTCTGCGCAGCGTGTACACCAAGGTGTTCCCGCTGCTGCGCGCGTATCACTACCCGGCGCTGGTGGCAGTGATCACCGATTACGTGGACATGCCGGCCGAGCGCAGGATCGATTACGGCTACCGCCCGTTCACCCACGACGACTTCCTCACCTGGGACCAGATCCGCGAGATGCAGCGCAGCGGCCTGATCGAGCTGGCCAGCCACACCGACAACCTGCACCACGGCGTGCAGTCCAACCCGCAGGGCAATTCGACCCCGGCGGTGATCACCCGCACCTACGATCCGGCCACGCAGCAGTACGAAACCGCCGCGCAGTATGAAGCCCGCCTGCGCGCCGACCTGGGCCTGAGCGTCAAGCGCATCCAGGACAACGTGGGCGTGAGCCCGAAGGCGATCGTGTGGCCGTACGCGGCCTACAACGCGCTGAGCAACCGCATTGCCGAAGACCTGGGCATGCCGGTGTCGTTCGACCTGGAAGGCCGCAGCACGCCGGTCACCCGCGACCTGCATGGCCTGGCCCGCCTTCTCGTCACGGGCAACCCGCCGGTGACCCAGCTGGCCTACGAACTGCGCCGCGACATCGAACGCGACGGCATGCGCGCCCTGCAGATCGACCTGGACGCGGTGTACGACACCAACGCGGCGCAGCAGGCCAAGAACCTCGACGCGCTGATCGACCGGGTCAAGAAGATCGGCCCCACCCATGTGTTCCTGCAGGCCTTTGCCGACCCGGACGGAAATGGGTCGGCCGATGCGCTGTACTTCCCGAACCGGCACCTGCCGATGCGCGCGGACCTGTTCAACCGCGTGGCCTGGCAGCTCAAGACCCGCGCCGGGGTGAAGGTGTATGCGTGGCTGCCGGTGCTGGGCTACGAGCTCAAGGACCCCGCCATCCGCACGGCGCTGGCGATCGAGAGCCCGGAAAGCGACGGCATCTTCCGCCTGGACTTCACCCAGCCGAAGGTGCGCCGGATCATCGACGACATCTACGAAGACCTGGCGATCAACTCGTACTTCGAGGGGCTGCTGTTCCACGATGACGCCTACCTGCGCGACACCGAGCTGGCCAACCTGCCGCAGGAAGGCAACGACGGTGCACGTACCCAGGCGCTGATCGATTTCACCCTGGAACTGCGCGACGCCGCGCAGCGCTGGCGCCCGAAGCTGGCCACCGTGCGCAATCTTTACGCGCAGCCGGTGCTGCAGCCGCAGAGCGCCAGCTGGTTCGCCCAGCGCCTGGACCTGTTCAACAAGGCCTATGACCACACCGCGCTGATGGCCATGCCGTGGATGGAAGGCAGCCGCAACCCGGAGAAGTGGCTGGACCGGCTGGTGGTGGCCGTGCGCGAACACGACCCGCAGCTGTCGCAGACGATGTTCGAGCTGCAGACGGTGGACTGGCGCACGCAGCAGCCGATTCCCGGCGAGCGCCTGCGCGCCCAGATCCGTCGCCTGCAGGCGCAGGGCGTGCGTCATTTCGCCTGGTACCCGGACGACTTCATTGCCGGCAAGCCGTCCACCTACGATGCGCGCGCGGCCATGTCGGCACGCACCTTCCCATACGAGGAAAAGTGAGGCCGCCATGCACCCGTTCCTCTACTTCCTGTTCCAGTTCGCCTTCTTCTACCCGATGGTGATGGCGTTCTTCTGGATGTCCGGCGGGCTGTATTACTTCTTCCGCCGCGAACGCAAGGCGCGCCTGCGCGACGATCCGCCGCCGATGCAGAGCTACCCCTTCGCGTCGATCCTGATTCCGTGCCACAACGAGGCCGACAACCTGGCCGACACGCTGGGCGCGGCGCTGGCCCAGCAGTACCCGGACTTTGAGGTGATCGCCATCAACGATGGCAGCCGCGACGACACCGGTGCGCGCCTGGATGCGATGGCCGCCCAGCACCCGCGCCTGCGCGTGGTGCACCTGGACCGCAACCTGGGCAAGGCCAATGCGCTGCGCATGGGCGCGCTGGCAGCACGGTCGGAATACCTGATCTGCATCGACGGCGATGCGATGCTGGAAGAACACGCCACGCACTGGATGGTCTGGCACCTGACCTCGGGCCCGCGCGTGGGCGCGGTGACCGGCAACCCGCGCATCCGCAACCGCTCGACCCTGCTGGGGCGGCTGCAGGTGGCCGAGTTCTCCTCGATCATCGGCATGATCAAGCGCGCGCAGCGCGTGTACGGCCGCATCTTCACCATTTCCGGGGTGATCGCCGGTTTCCGCCGCACCGCGCTGCACCGCATCGGCTACTGGGCCGATGACATGATCACCGAAGACATCGACATCAGCTGGCGGTTGCAGCTGGACCACTGGGACATCCGCTACGAGCCCAACGCGCTGTGCTTCATCCTGATGCCCGAAACCCTGAAGGGGCTGTGGCGGCAGCGCCTGCGCTGGGCGCAGGGCGGCGTGGAAGTGCTGCTGCGGCACGGCCGTTCGCTGTTCGACTGGCGCAAGCGGCGGATGTGGGGCGTGTTGCTGGAGTATGTGTTCAGCGTGCTGTGGGCCTACACGATGCTGGCGATCATCGTGCTGTGGGCGCTGGGCAAGTTCGTACCGCTGCCGCAGGAGCTGTACATCGCCACCCTGCTGCCGCAATGGCATGGGGTGATCCTGGCCCTGGTCTGCCTGCTGCAGTTCGCCAGCAGCCTGATCATCGACCGACGCTACGAGACGCATATCGGACGCAATTACTTCTGGGTGATCTGGTACCCCATGGCGTACTGGCTCATCAGCCTGTTCACGACCCTCGTGGCCCTGCCCAAGACGCTGCTGAAGCGTCGCGGCAAGCGGGCGATCTGGGTCAGTCCTGACCGGGGTATACGATGAACGCCACCAAGCCGAACCGTCGCTACGACTCACGCCTGATCCGCAAGACCCGCCAGCAGCCACGGCTGCAGCGCACCGCGTGGGGCTTTGTCACCATCGCCTTCTGGGGCTTCTACTTCTACCTGTGGGCGCCGCTGATCACCGCGCTGTCGTGGCTGCTCGGCGGACGGCTGGCGTTCCTGCAGCTGTACGAATACAAGCAGAAGGTGGACCCGTTCGTGGTGATCGCCCTGCCGGTGATGCTGGTCTGCTGCTCGGTGCTGCTGATCGCGTGGGCGGAGTACAACCGCATGCGGTTTGCCGGCAAGGAGCGCCGCACGCCGCGGGTGGACGTGTCGCTGGAAGAGATCGCGCACAACCTGGGCGCCAGCCCGGCGCTGGCCACGCAGCTGGCGGCAGGTAAAGCAGTAACGCTGCACATGGACGACCATGCCAGGCCGATCGGGTTGACCGAGCAGCGCCTGCCGGGCTGACCGCTGCCTGCATGCACCGCGCCCGCCACGCGGGGCGTGGCCTACACGTGGCGTGAAAATGGCTTCACACCGGTGACCCCGGCCGGGCGTACGCTCCGCCTCGGAGACATCCCGCACATTCATTGTGAGGGGATACATCATGTCGTCTATCGAATCGCTGGTCGATGAAGTCGCCCGGGCAACCGGCCTGGGTCAGAATTCGCGCGCGTTCATCGGGGTCGTACTCAACTACATCTTCAAGCAGCCCGGCGGGGTCTCGGGCGTGATGAACAAGTTCGAGCAGGCCGGACTGGGCGACATCGCCAAAAGCTGGCTGGCCGGTTCGCCGAACATGCGCAGCATCGATGCGAACCAGATCCGCAGCGCGCTGGGCAGCCAGGATATGGAGGCGCTGGGAGAGAAAGCCGGGGTCGGTTCGAAGATGGTCGGCCCGTTGCTGGCCACGGTGCTGCCCCTGCTGTTCCGTGCGATGACCTCCGGCGGTGCCATGCCCGCCACGCTGCCGGCCAATTTCGCCGGGCTGGTAAACGGTGCGCGCCCCCGCAAAAAGCCGTTCCGTCTCTGGCGCTGGCTGCTGCCGCTGCTGGCGCTGCTGGCACTGGCCTACTGCGGGTGGCAGTCGCGGCACGCCGCCCAGGCGCCGCCGGTTCCCACGCCAAGCAGCAACGTCGCAGCCGCCCCCAGTGCCCCCACGCTGTCGTTCCGCAATGCGGGTGGCAAGGTGGACCTGAAAGGCACCGTGTCGACCGTCGCGGAGAAGGCCAGCCTGCTGGGCGCGGCGGCCGGGGCCTACGGGCAGCGCAACGTGACGGCCAATGTGGACGTGAACCCGGCTCTGCCCGCCGCATCGTGGCTGGAGGGACTCAAGGCGATGTTCGCCTCGCCCGCCCTGAAGGCGGACGGGCTGAAGTTCAAGTTCAGCGGCGACATGCTCACGCTGGACACTGCGGCATTGCCCGGTGAACAACGTGCGGAGATCAGCCGACTGTTCCAGTCGCGGTTGGGCAACGTGCAGATCGATGGACTGTTCGACAAGGGCATCGAAGCGTTGGACAACCTCAAGCCCGGCTACGGCGCCACTGAACTGGCCGCTGCGCTGAATGCCACGACGGTCAACTTCGACAACAATTCGTCCAACCTGACCACCAGCAGCCTGGTCATCGTCGGCAAGGCCGCCGCGGCCATCCAGGGCGCGCCGGCCGGGATCAAGGTCGAAGTGGGCGGGCACACCGACAACAGCGGCAACGCCGCGCTCAACCAGCAGTTGAGCGAGAAACGCGCGCGCGCGGTGATGGACGCGCTGGTGAAGAAAGGCGTGCCGGCGAACCGGTTGGCCGCCCGTGGGTTCGGTGCGGATCACCCGATCGGCGACAACGCCACCGAGGAAGGGCGCGCAAAGAACCGTCGGATCGGCTATACCGCGTTCTGATGACCGGGCGCGGTCACGGCAGGCAGCTGCGGCGCGTCAACGCCGCACCTGCCCTGCGCCGCGCACCACGAACCGTTCCACGGTCAGCGCCTCAAGCCCCATCGGCCCATACGCGTGCAGACGCGTGGTGGAGATGCCGATCTCCGCGCCCAGGCCCAGTTCACCGCCGTCGGAGAAGCGCGAGGAGGCATTGACCATCACCACCGCCGACCGCAGCGCGTGGACGAAACGTTCCGCCGCACCAGCATCGTCGGTGACGATGACCTCGGTGTGGTCCGAGCTGTACTGCTGGATATGCGCCAGCGCCTGGTCGAGGTCGTCGACCACGCGCACGGCGATGATCAGGTCCAGGTACTCGGCCGCGAAATCCGCCTCGGTTGCCACTACCGCGTCCGGCAGCCACTGGCGTGCGCGTGCATCGGCGCGGAGTTCGACACCGCGATCGCGCAGCGCGGCGGCCGCCTGTGGCAGGAACGCGGCCGCGACATCGGCATGCACCAGCAGCGTTTCCAGCGAATTGCAGGCAGAGGGACGGCTGCACTTGCCGTCCACCAGCAGCGCCACTGCGGTGGCCGGGTCTGCGACACGATCCACGTAGAGATGGCACACCCCCTTGTAGTGCTTGATCACCGGCACGCGGGCATGCTCGGCCACGAAGCGGATCAGGCCTTCCCCACCGCGCGGGATGGCCAGATCGATCAGGTCGTTGAGCTGCAGCAGCGCGAGCATGGTCTCGCGGCGCAGGTCCTCCACCAGGGTCAGCGCGGCGTCGGGCACGCCGGCGTCGCGCAGGGCGCGCTTGAGCGCGGCGGCGATGGCGGTATTGGAATGGATGGCTTCGGAGCCGCCCCGCAGGATCACGCCGTTGCCGGCCTTGATGCACAGCGCAGCGGCATCGGCGGTTACGTTCGGGCGCGCTTCGTAGATCATCGCGATCACGCCCAGCGGCACGCGCACCTTCTGCACGCGGATGCCGTTGGGGCGCACGTCGTCGCGGGTGATGCTGCCGACCGGGTCCGGCAGCGCGGCCACTTCGCGCAGCGCGGCGCTGACGCCGGCCAGGCGCGCCGGGTTCAGCGCCAGCCGGTCGAGCATGGCGCTGCCCACGCCCTTTTCTTCGGCGGCCTGCAGGTCGCTGGCGTTGGCGGCAAGGATGCGGTCGGCGTCGGCGTCGAGCGCGTCGGCCATCGCCATCAACAACGCGGCCTTGGCCCCGGATGACAGCTGGGCAAGGACCTGCGCGGCGTCACGGCACTGCTGGGCATGTTCGCGGATATCCATGACAGGTTACCTGGTGCTCTTCGGCGGTTGCGGATCGGGGTTCGTGTTGGCTCTGCGCAGCCACATCACACCAGCACCAGGTCATCGCGGTGGATGACGTTGCCACCGTAGTTGTAGCCCAGCACGCTTTCAATGTCGCGCGAATGCCGGCCGGCGATGCGGCGGATGTCGCTGGCCGAATACTGACTGACGCCGCGCGCCAAGGCCACGTCGCCGCGGGTGGTGCGCAGCCGCACCTGGACCATGTCGCCGCGGCGGAAGTCGCCTTCGGCGGCGGTCACGCCGCCCGGCAACAGGGAGGCGCCCTTGTCGCGCAGGGCGGCGGCGGCGCCGTCATCGACCAAGATCGCCCCGCCCTCCAGCGGCGCATGGCGCAGCCAGTACTTGCGCGCGGCGTCGCGGCTCTGGCCGGCGTGGATGCGGGTGCCGAACAACCGGCCCTGCGCCAGCGCACGCACCACGTCGCCGTCGCGGCCATTGAACAGGCAGGTGTCGATGCCCACCCGGCCAGCCTTGGCCGCTGCCTCCAGCTTGGTGTGCATGCCGCCGGTGCCCGCGCCGCTGCCGGCACCGCCGGCCATCGCCAGTACCTCCAGGCTCAGTTCCGGTACGTCATGGATCGGTCGTGCCTGCGGGTCGCGGCGCGGGTCGGCGCTGTACAGGCCGTCGATGTCGGTGGCGATGAACAGGAGGTCCGCATCGATCAACGCCGCCACCGTCGCCGCGAGATTGTCGTTGTCGCCCAGCTTGAGCTCATCCACCGACACGGTGTCGTTCTCGTTCACCACCGGCAGCGCGCCCAGGCGCAGCAGCTCGGTGAGGGTGGCGCGTGCATTGAGGTAACGGCGGCGGTTGCGCAGGTCGTCGTGGGTGAGCAGCACCTGCGCGACCGGGCGCTCGAAGAAGCGCTGCCACAGCCCGATCAGCTGGGCTTGGCCCAACGCCGCCAGCGCCTGCCGCGCGGCCATGGCCGCACCGGCTTCGATCGCGCGCGGCACGATGGCACGGCCGGCCGCCACCGCGCCCGAGGACACAATCACCACCTCACGCCCGGCCAGCACGTTGGCCGAGACGAACTGGGCCAGACCCAGAGCATGGCGTGGCGACAGCCCGCCGCCGTCAGCAGCCAGCAGGCTGCTGCCGACCTTGAGCACGGCCCGCTTCCAGGGCGGCAGCGGCTGTTCGGGGAACGGGGACTGCACGGAAACGGGGCTCATCGCGGCAGCGGCCTCAGCGGGTGGACCATTCGTGGACGGTGGCGGTGGCGCTGCCCTTCACCAGCAGCGGATCGGCGTCGACGATGGCCTGCGCGGCGGCGCGGTCGGCGACGTTATGCAGGACGTAGGCGCCGCCGGTTTTATCAGTGAAGCCGCCGGTGATCAGCAGCTGGTCACGGGCGCGGACCTCGTCGAGGAAGTGCGCGTGTTCGGCGCCGACGTCATCGCGGAAATCGGCAGTGCGGGTGACCAGTACCAGGTAGCACGTTTTCATGATGGATTCCGTGTGTCATGCCACTACAGGAACGGCGGCCAGTGGCCGCCGTTCTGCGTTACACCAGCGCGGCCCAGCGGGCGCGCAGCTCATCCAGCCGCAGGTCGGCGGCCGCGCCGGGCGATACGCGCGCGGCCAGGCTGCCCTCGGGGGTGCGCCCCTGCCCGGCCGTGTCCGAGGCCGCAGCAGCGGCCTTGTAGGCCTCGCGGAACGGCACGCCGGCAACGGCCGCTTCCACGGCCACGTCGGTGGCGTACATGCCCGAGTCGATGGCCGCGCGCAGCTTGTCTTCGCGCCACTCCAGGTTGGCCAGCAGCGCCGGCAGCAGTTCCAGTGCGGCCAGGCCGCGGCCGAAGCCGTGGAAGATGGCGCCCTTGCTGCCCTGCAGGTCCCGGTGATACCCGGACGGCAGCGACAGCAGCTGCTCGATCTCGGTCCGCGCGGCCGCCACGCTGGCGTGGGTGGCGCGCATCAGCTCGATCACGTCCGGGTTGCGCTTGTTGGGCATGATCGAGCTGCCGGTGGTGTACTGCGCCGGCAGCGCGACAAACCCGTACTCACCGCTGGTGAACAGCGACAGGTCCCAGGCCAGGCGGCGCAGGTCCAGGGTGGCACCGCCCAGTGCTTCCAGCGCGGCCAGCTCGAACTTGCCGCGCGAGAGCTGCGCGTAGATCGGCGAGACCTGCATGCGCGCGAAGCCGAGCGCCTGGGTGGTATGGGCGCGGTCCAGCGGCAGGTTCACGCCGTAGCCGGCCGCGGTCCCCAGTGGATTGGCATCGACCAGAGCGAAGGTGTCGTGCGCGCGCACGGCATTGTCGATGAAGGCTTCGGCCCAGCCGGCCCACCACATGCCGGCCGAGGACACCACGGCGCGCTGGATGTGGGTGTAGCCCGGCACCGGCAGGTGCTGTTCGGCCTGCGCGCGGTCCAGCGCCACCTTGGCCACTTCGCGGCTCAGCGCGGACACCTGCAGCAGCTTGTCCTTCAGCCACAGCCGGGTGGCCACCAGGATCTGGTCATTGCGGCTGCGGCCGGTGTGGATCTTGCGGCCGGCATCGCCCAGGCGTTCGGTCAGGCGCGCTTCGATCGCCGAGTGGCAGTCCTCGAAGCGCTCGTCGAGCACGAAGGCGCCGCTGCGGAAGTCGTCCGCCAGCACATCGAGTTCGCGCTGCAGGTCGGCGCGTTCGGTGGCATCGAGGATGCCGATGTTCTCCAGGCCCTGCGCATGCGCCTTGCTGGCCTGCACGTCGTAGAGGAAGAACTCGCGGTCCAGGATGACGTCATCGCCGGCGAGGAAAGTCTGGATCTTCGCGTCCACCGCCACACCGGGCTTCTGCCAGAGTAGGTCTGCCATGTCTTGCTCCAATCAATGCGGAATCGAGGTCAGTTCGTCCAGGCCCAGGGCCAGGTTGAGGTTCTGCATGGCCTGGGTGGCCGCGCCCTTGAGCAGGTTGTCCAGGGTCGCCACGACCACCACGCGCTTGCCGCCCGGGGCGACGTCGAAGCCCCCGATCTGCACGCCGTGGCGGCCGGCGATGCGGCTCACCCACGGCGCTTCATCGAGGATCTCGACCAGCGCCTCGTCGGCGTAGAAGCGACGGTAGGCATCCACGATGTTCTCGCGGGCCAGCGGCTGCTGCAGCCACAGGTTCACGGTCATGGTGATGCCACGGAAATGCGGGGCCACGTGCGGCATGAATTCCACCGGCACATGCAGGTGCGCGCTTACCTCGCGCTCGTGCACGTGGTTGGTCAGCGCGTACGGCATCAGGTTGTCGCGCAGCAGCTCGGGGTTGTTCTTGTCCGACGGGGTGGTGCCGGCGCCGGAGTACCCGGAGACGCCGAAGCACTGCGGCGGGCCGGCGAGCTGGTCGAGCAGCGGGCTGATTGCCAGCTGCATCGCGGTGGCATAGCAGCCCGGATTGCTGATGTGCTTCTGGCCGGTGTAGTCGCCACGGGTCAGTTCGGGCAGGCCGTAGTACCAGCTGCCCTCGAAGCGATGGTCGGCCGACAGATCGACGATCACCGTGTCCGGGCGGGCGGCATCCAGCGCAGCCACGAACGGTGCAGACAGGTTGTTGGGCAGTGCCAGGATCACCGCGTCCATGCCCTTGGCGGCGACCGCGTCGGCGTCGAGGTTTTCAAACAACAGCGGGGCAGAATCCCGGTCTGCGACTTCCGGATAGATATCCGCCACGCGCTGCCCGGCCAGCTCGCGCGAGGACACGAAGCCCAGCGACAGCTGCGGGTGTGCGGCGATCAGGGCGATCAGCTCGGCACCGGTATGGCCGCGGGCGCCGACGATGCCAACGGTGAATGTGGTCTTGGAAGTGCTCATGCGTGTGCGTCCAGGCGGTCCTGCAGGTGGCGCTTGACGGCAGGCCACTCCGCGTCGGTGATGGAGAAAATGACGGTGTCGCGCGGGCTGCCGTCGGGGTGCCGCTTGTGGTTGCGCAGCACGCCATCCTGGGTAGCGCCCAACCGCGCGATCGCCGCGCGCGACGCGGTATTGAGCGTGCTGGTTTCCAGCACCACGCTGATGCACTGCAGGCGCTCGAACGCATGGCGCAGCAGCATCAGCTTGGCTTCGGTATTGACCCCGGTGCGCTGCGCGCTGCGTGCATACCAGGTGTGGCCGATGCTCAGGCGCGGCACGCTTTCCTCCAGATCGTAGTAGCGGGTGGTGCCGACGACCTGGCCGTCGGCATCCAGCACCGCGAACGGCAGTGCCCTGCCCTCGGCCTGCGCCTTCAATGCGGCCTGCACGTAGGCGGTCATGCCCTTGGCGTCGGGCACATGGGTGTAGGTGAGCTGCGACAGCGACCCATCGCCCAGCGCGCCGCGCAGGCCATCGATATGCGCCATCTGCAGCGGTTCGAGCCGGACATGCCGGCCATCGAGGGTGGGAACGCGGGTCCAGTCGGCGTGATTCACCGGGTCAGCCCTCCAGGCTCGGGGTACGCGCGGCGCAATGGTCGACGTAGGTCTTGATGCGCTCGAAACCGTCGGCACCGAACCAGAACACCTTCCAGTGGTCCTGCTTGTAGCAGCCATCGGATTCGGCGTAGTAGAAATGGTTGATCGGGTTACCGTGGCGCGAACGCCAGAACAGCTGCGGGGTTTCCTCCAGCATCACGTTCCACACCGCGCGCCCCAGGCCTTCGCCCTGCGCGTCGTCGAGCACGGCGAATTTGTCCAGGTACACGCCTTCGGCTTCGTCGGTGAGGATCACCGCCGCGCGGTAGTTTTCGCTGACATAGGCGCGCAGCAGGCGGGTCTTGTCGAAATAGTCCGGCACCAGGGTGCGGCCGAAGCTGGATTCGATCAGGCCCTTCAGGCGCGGCAGGTCCAGTTCGCTCCAGCCGGTGGCACGCAGGACTTTCTCGCCCTTGCGCACCAGCGTGCCCGAGCCTTTGTGGGTGAACAGTTCCTTGGCCAGGTCGGCCGGACGGGTGATCGACACCGACGACTCCAGCGGCAACCGGTCCAGCAGGTCCTTGATCTGTTCGATCTTGACCCGCATGCCGCCGTGAATCCACGGCTGCTGCATGAGCTGGTCGTACTCGGTGGACAGGTTGATCGAGTCGATCACCCTGCCTTCTTCATCCAGCAGGCCGCCGGTACCGGTCAGGAAGATGATCTTGTACGGCTGCAGTTCCTGCACCAGTTCATTGGCGGCGAAATCGGCGTTGACGTTGAGGATCTGGCCGCAGCGGGTCTCGCCCAGGCTGGTGATGACCGGGATGGAACCGGCGCGCAGGCTGGCTTCGATCGGGGCCAGGTTGACCTTCTTCACTTCGCCGACCAGCCCATAGGTGGCCTGGTCCAGGTATTCGGCTTCGAACACGCCGCCGGTGATCGAGGTGGCGCGCGCGCCATTCTGCTGCAGCGCTTCCACCAGCTGCAGGTTGGAAGCCTGGAACACCTGGCGCACGATGGCCAGGCCCTCCGGCGAGGTCACGCGCAGGCCGTTGACGGTCTGCTTGACGATGCCGGCCGCCGACAGTTCCGCGTCCAGCTGCGGGCCGGCACCGTGCAGCACGATCGGGGTGAGCCCGACTTCCTGCAGGAACGACAGCGAAGAGGTCAGCGCGTCGAGGTCATCGCGCAGCACGGCGCCGCCGACCTTGACCACGGCGAAGCGCTTGGCATCCACCTGCGAAAAGCGCTTGAGGTACTGGCTGATCTCCTTCGCGCTGGCCATGCTGGAAAGCAGGCGCACGATGGTCTGGCGGGTCTGGCGGTGGGGCTGGAGGGCAGGA